>Ga0335075_10009743_pt1 | contig 14614 bp, 14 predicted proteins | sample Lox_Sample_24_FD_206723 | JGI IMG/M metagenome (GOLD analysis project Ga0335075, IMG submission 206723) | Soil microbial communities from Loxahatchee National Wildlife Refuge, Florida, United States - Lox_Sample_2.4 | ecosystem: Environmental > Terrestrial > Soil > Wetlands | place: USA...
TGACGGCGCGAAGGTCGACCAGCTGAACGACCTGCCCGGCGCTGGAGCGGTCTTGCTGACGCCGTCGCACCAGTTCCCCACCGGCGTCGCACTGCATCCGGACCGCCGCGCCGCGGTCGTGGACTGGGCACGCCGCACCGGCGGCCTGGTGCTGGAAGACGACTACGACGGCGAGTTCCGCTACGACCGCAGCCCGGTCGGCGCGGTGCAGGGGCTCGATCCGGAGCACGTCATTTACCTTGGCACCACGAGCAAAGCGCTCGCGCCCGGGCTTCGGCTGGGCTGGCTGGTGCTGCCGCCGCGGATCGCCCAGTCCGCCGCCGAGGCGAAGGGCGAACGCGATCTGCACCTCGGTGTGGTCGACCAGCTCACGATGGCCGAGTTCATCACTTCGGGCAGTTACGACCGGCACATCCGCGCGATGCGGCTGGCGTATCGGCGACGCCGGGACCAGCTCGTCGCGGCGCTGGCCGAACAAGCGCCGAACACGCGGGTGACCGGGCTGTCCGCCGGGCTGCAGGTGCTGGCGGACCTCCCGGCCGGCGAAGAGGACGCGGTGGTGCAGGGCTCCGCCTGGCAGGGCCTCGCCATCCACGGGCTCGGCATGTACCGGCATCCCGACGCGCCGGCCGACCGGGACGCATTGGTGATCGGGTTCAGCACCCCGTCGGCGAGCGCGTGGTCCGGCGCGCTCGCCGCGTTGTGCCGGGTGCTGCCTTAGCCGCGGCTACTCGACGCCGAGCATGACCTCGGTCGACTTCACCAGTGCGGTCACCGGCTTGCCCACTTCCAGGCCGAGGTCTTCGGCGGCGTCCTTGGTGATCGAAGCGACCACCTGCTGACCGCCGTCAAGCTGCACCGTCACCACGGTCATCACCGCGCCGGGCTGGATCGCGGACACCGTTCCGGTGAGCTGGTTGCGAGTGGACAGACGCATGGCACTCCTTCGGAAATCGAACAGAACACCGTCACAGTAAAGGGAAAACGCCGTTCCCGCCGCGGCCTGTCGAGGGAGTCCGCAGCAGGTGCGGCGGCCGTCACCCGGCTGTGCCCGCAGTTGCGCGGCGGGCTCTCGACTGGTGCCGATTCCGCGTTTTCACCGGTTCGGAAACTTGCGCACCTCGCATAACTTGCGCGGTCCGCAAGTTCGGAGCTACTGTGTGGTCATGGCCGAACGCCCCAACCTCCGAGACCGCCGCCGCCAAGAGACCCGCATCGACATCTCCTGGGCGGCGATCCGGCTCGCGGTCGAACACGGACTGCCCAACGTGACGACCGAGGACATCGCTCGCGAGGCAGGGGTTTCGCCGCGCACCGTCAACAACTACTTCTCCAGCAAAGCCGAAGCGATCGTCGCCCGCCATCAAGACCGGGTGCACGGAATCGCCGACCACGTCCGGGCCCGGCCCGCCGGCGAACCACTGTGGACCACGCTGCGGCAAGCATCGCTGGCACAGTTCGACAGCCGGGGCGAACCCGAAAGCGCCCCGGAACCGGGGTGGACCGAAGGCGTCCGGCTCATGCTCGCCGAACCGTCGCTGACCGGCGAATTCCTGAAAGCCAACGCCGCCGCCGAGGAAATGCTGGCGGAAGCGATCGCCGAACGTCTCGGCACCACTCCCGGCGACCTCACCGTCGTCCTCATCTCGACCATCACCGGCGGGGTGCTGCGCGCAGCGATGCTGCGGTGGCTGAACACCTCCCCGGCGGTGCCCATGAGCACTGTGCTGAACGAAGCGTTCGACGCGCTCGGCGACGTGCTTCCCGATCCTGCAAGGAGATCCGATGCTTGACGTCGTCATCGCCGGGGCCGGCCCGAACGGCCTGCTGCTCGCGGCCGAACTCCGCCTCGCCGGCGTACAGCCGATTGTCCTGGAGAAGCTGGCCGAGCCGGACGGCGCGCACCGTGCCAACGGCCTGGTCGGCCAGGTGGTGCCGTTCCTGCACCGCCGAGGGCTTTTCGAGCGGCTGACCGGGAATCCGGAGCCGGTTCCCGCGCCTCGCCACGTTTTCGGTGCCTTCCCGGTGAATTTCACCGACCTTGACCACAATCCGATGTACCTGCTGCCCAAGCCACAGCGCGAAATCGAGCAGACGCTGGCGGCCCACGCACTGTCCCTCGGCGCCGAAATCCGGCGCGGGCACGAGATCACCGGCTTCACGCAAGACGACGGCTCGATCACCATCGACGTAGCCGGTCCGGACGGTCCCTATCAGCTGACCGCCGGGTACCTGGTCGGCGCCGACGGCGGGCACAGCACCGTCCGCAAGCTCGCCGGGATCGGGTTTCCCGGTGTCACACGCGACAATTCCGTCTCCCGCAGCGCGAACGTCCGGCTTCCGGCGGAGCTGTTCGACCCGGCCACCGGCGGGCTGGCGCTGGAAACCGGTGTCCTGCCGCCGTTCCAGCACCACCGGACGGAAACCGGCGTCTTCGTCTTCGCGCCGTTCGACCCGGCGAACCCGGCGCTGAGCACCACCGAATTCCGCCCGGCCGACGTCCCGGACGACGCCCCGCTGACCATGTCCGAGCTGCGTGCGAGCGTGCAGCGAGTGCTCGGCGTCGGCCTGCCGATCGAGCCGCCGTCCGGTCCCGGCCCGTTCCTGGCGCGGCGGTTGTCCGGTGGTAACACCCGCATCGCCGAGTCCTACCGGGCCGGTCGTGTCCTCCTGCTCGGCGACGCCGCCCATGTGCACTCGGCGATCGGCGGTCCGGGGCTGAACCTGGGCCTGCAGGACGCGGCGAACCTCGCGTGGAAGCTCGCCGCCGAGGTACGCGGCTGGGCTCCGCCGGGGCTGCTGGACAGCTACGAATCCGAACGACGGCCGGTCAGCGAGCGGGTAGTCATGCACACCCAGGCGCAGAGCGCGCTCATCTCGCCCGGGCCGGAGATCACCGCGCTGCGCGAACTGTTCGGCGAATTGCTGGTGTATCCGGAGATCCGGCAGCACGTCGCCGATCTGATGTCCGGAGCCGACCTTCGCTACGGAACCGATCCGGCGACCGGCCGCTGGGCGCCGGAGCTTCCGCTCGCCGATCCCGCGCCACTGGCCGCCGCCTTCCGGGCGGCCCGGCCGGTCCTGGTGGACCTGACCCGGGAGGCCGCGCTCGCCGACGTCGCCGCGCCGTGGCAGGACCGGGTGACGACGGTGTCCAGCACCGCGACCGGAGAAGCGCCGACCGCGCTGCTGATCCGGCCGGACGGCTACGTAGCGTGGGCTTCGTCCGCCGAGCAGCCGGACACCGAGGAGCTTCGGGCCGCGCTCGCGCAGTGGTTCGGCGCACCGATTGCCGCAGCGGTGTCTTCCAGATGACGACCACGGAGTTTCACCGGGCGAACCATCGCCGCTCGTCACTAGTATCCGGTCATGGTGTGGGTGCGGACGTTGCTGACGACGTTCGCGTTGCTGGCGGTCACCTGGTCCGGGGCAGCGCTGGTCGTGTTCCATCGGGGCGGCGGAACTCAGCTGATCTGGCTCAGCGCCGCGCTGATCGTCGTCCTGCCGGCGATCCTGGGCCGCAGCGGCTGGTTCGTGGTGGCGAACATCTTCGTCGCCGGCCTGCACCTCGTGATGGTCTTCATGACCGGTTTCGCCTTGGTCAGCGGCTATGTCCTGGAGACGCGCGGAGTGCCCATGCAAGCGACCGCGACCGGCTACTCGGACCACTGGACGGCAGTGCAGTTCACGCCGCCGAGCAAGTACACGAAGAGCGCGCTCGTCGTGGTCACGCCGGACGGGCAGCGGGGATTGGTGGCCGCCGAGCAGGACAAGCCGGGCAGCACCGTCGAGGTGGTCGCGGATCCGAAGAAGGCGGTGGACCTGCACCGTCCGGACGAGGTCGGCTTCGGGGCCGGCATCGCGTTCGCGATCGTCGACTTCCTGATGCTTTTCGGCTGGGTCTTCCACACCGCGCGAGCGGGTGCCAAGAGCCGCCGGGAGTCCCGAGAGGAATCGGCGACGGCTTAGCCTGCCTGCGGCCGGCTGCCGTCCAGCGGACTGCCGTGTGGCCGACTGCCGTCCAGCGGGCTGCCGTCCGGCCGGCTGCCGTGTGGCGGGCTGTCACACGGCGGGCGGCCCCGCGGCGCGGCTCAGGCGTTGACCAGCCGCGTCGTCGCCACGTTGATCCGCGCGAAGGCGGGCAGCGTCCCGTCGTCGGTGAGCAGCGAGCGGCTGGCCACCTTGAACGCGGTCTGCAGGCCCTTCAGCTGGTTCTCGTCCAAGGTTTCCACCTGGTAATAGGTGTCCTGGCAGGTCTGCCAGACCACCTCCGCCGGGCCGGACAGGTCCACCGTCATCTCGTGCCATTCGACCGGAGCGAATCCGGCCGGGACGAGCAGTTCGTCAAGACCTTCGCGGGTACGGCTGCGCGGGTCGCCCGAGAACGGCACCGGACGAGACTCCGCCACGACCGCGAACAACGGCCGGGCGACCTTCAGGAACACCTCCAGCGCGTCGGTTCCGCCGCCGCCGACTCCGATCGTGAACGTTCCGTCCGGGCGCAGCACACGCGCGGCCTCGGTGATCACCTCTTCGACGTCCGACATCAGCATCAGCGCCATGAACGAGACGACCGCGTCGTAGCTGTCGTCCGCGAAGGGCAGTTCCTGAGCCCGGCCGGGGCGGAGGTCAGCGTCGGCGAGGCCGCGCCGGCCACGCGCCGCCTCGATCTGCTTGCCGGAGAGGTCGATGCCGGCCAGTTTCGCCACGCCGCGACCAGCGAGGACGGAGAGCAGCGCGCCGTCGCCGCAGCCAAGGTCGAGCACCTGGTCCGGCTGGCCGACGTGGTCGGCGAACACCTCGTACACGGTGCGCCCGTCGACGTCGCCGCGTTCGGCCAGTTCGGAGGCTGCCGCCGGGTTCCGGTCATGGAAATCGCGCAGGAACTCCTCGGCGAACGTCATCATGTCGCGACCGTAGCGCGAACGGTCACTCCGACAAGCGGGTTTTGGCGAGGTTCACGGAAAGCCCGGCCGGCAACCGGCCGTCCGCAGTGCGCAGCGGCTCGGTTTCGGCGAAGAATGCCGCGCGCAGCTGGGTCCGCCGCTCGGTGTCCAGAGTGTCGGTCGAGTAGAACGATTCGCAGCATCGCGTCCACACCGTGTCCGGCGACTCCGTCAGGTCGATCTCGTACGGTTCCCAGGAAACCGGCGCGAACCCGGCCGGTGCGAGCACTTCGTCGAGCCCTTCGCGGTTCGAGCCGCGACGGTCTGCGGTGTAGGTCGCGCGCCGGTCTTCCGGCACTTCCCGGAACAGCGGCCGGGCCAGTTCCAGAAACACGGGCGTCGCACCGGACGTGTGTGCGGCACCGACGACGACCGCGAACGTCCCGCCGGGCACCAGCACGCGCGCCACCTGTGCGGCGACCGTCTCCGGGTCGTCCATCAGCATGAACGCCATGTGCGACACGACGGCGTCGAACGCGTGGTCCGCGAACGGCAGGTCCTGCGCGCGGCCGTGCCGAAGGTCCGCGTCCGCCAGCTCCGGCCGTTTCCGGGCCTGCGCGAGCTGTCCTTCGGACAGGTCGATGCCGGCCAGCGTTTCCGCGCCATTGCGGGCGAAAACGGCCAGCAGGGCACCGTCGCCGCAGCCGAGGTCAAGCACCTTCCGGGCGGGCGCGACCCGGTCGGCGAGCAGCTGGTAGCTGGTCCGCCCGTCGCCGGTCACCCGGCCGGACTCGATCAGCTCGGACATCGCGTCCGGTTTGCGATCGTGGTACTCGCGCAGGTAGTCCTCGGCAGCAGTCACGCTTTGACGGTAGCGAATTCCTGGTACCTCTGTGACATGGACGAAGGAGCACTGCTCGGCATCGACTTGGGCACCACCGCGGTGAAGGTCGCCGCGTTCGCGCCGGACGGCCGTGAACTCGCGGCGCATTCCGTGCCGTACCCGATCCGCCGGCCGCGGCCCGGCTGGGCCGAACAGGACCCGGAGGATTGGTGGCGGGCAACGGAAACCGCCGTGCGCACCGTCCTTTCCGGACTGCCTGGCGACGCGGTGCGCACGGCGGGGATCGTCAGCCAGGTGAACACCCATCTCCTGGTCGACGCCGCACTGCGGCCGCTCGCTCCGGCGATCATCTGGCAGGACCAGCGGTGTGCGGAGATCGCCGCGGAACTCGATGCGCGGTTCACCGACGACGACAAAAACCGCGTCTGGGGCGGGCCGATCGTCCTCGATGCGTCGTTCGCCGGGTCCCGGGCCGCCTGGTTCGCCCGGGAACGACCGGAGTTGTGGGCGCGTGCACGATGGATGCTGAGCCCCAAGGACTTCCTCGGGGCCCGGCTCACCGGACGGGTCGCGACCGACGTGCTGTCCGGAGTCCGGATCGCTGGTGCCTCCGGCTACCTGCCCGAAGCGGTCGCAGTCGTGGACGGCCTTGCCGAACGGCTCCCGGAGCTGCTCGAACCGGAGGGCCTCCTCGGCCGTGCCCCGCTGCTCGGCAACGCGCCGGTCGTCGTCGGGACGATGGACGCGTTCGGGGCGGTCTTCGGCAGCCGGACCACCGAACCCGGCCGTGCGACGGTGACCTGCGGGACCTCGCTGGTAGTCGCCGCCGCGTCGCGACGCACCGAGCCGGTGCGTGGCCTGGTCACCTTCCCGCCGCGCGGAAACGTCGTCGTGCACGCCGGGCCGACCCAAGCCGCTGGCGATGCGGTGCGCTGGTGGAGCCAAGCGTCCGGGCTTTCGGTACCGGAGGTGTTCGCGTCTGCCGCGAAAGGTCAGCCGGGCGTTGTCTTCATGCCGCACCTGCAAGGCGAACGCGCGCCGTTGTGGGACCCCGATCTGCGCGGCAGTTTCCTGGGCCTGACCTCGTCCACCACGACCGCCGACCTGTCCCGTGCGGTCCTGACCGGCGTCGCTTTCTCCGCCCGGCATCTCCTGGAGACCGTCGAAGAAGCCTGCCCCGAGCAGCTGACCTCGGTCACCTTCTCCGGCGGCGGCGCACGCAGCGACCTCTGGACTCAGCTGCACGCCGACGTGCTGGCCCGCCCCGTCGAACGCCTCCGCGTCCTCGACACCGCCGCCCTCGGTGCCGCACTGCTCGGCGCAGTCGGCACTGGCCGGTACCCGAACGTGGAAACCGCGGCCGCGGAGACTGTCGCGACGGAGCGGGTCTTCACTCCGGAGTCGGCCCTGACCAGCCAGTACGAGGCGTATCGAGCGGCGCACGACGGCCTGGCGAGAGTCCACGAACGGCTGACCCGGGGGTGATCTAATGACCGCTATGGAAACCCTCCGCTACGGCAGCGAACCCAGCCAGTTCGTCGAACTCCACGGGACCCCCGGCGGCCGCGGCACCGCGATCCTGCTGCACGGCGGATGGTGGCGGGCACGGCACGACCTGCACCAGTTCGACCCGATGGCGGAAAACCTCGCCGTCGCCGGCTGGTACGTGGCCAACGTCGAATACCGCCGGATCGACGGCGACACTGGCGGCTGGCCGCAAACCCTGGACGACGTGCTGGCCGCCGTCGCCGCCGTCAGCCCGCTCGCTTCCCGGCCGACTGTCGCGATCGGACACTCCGCCGGCGGGCATTTGGCCCTGCTGGCCGGAAAACGGCTCGGGCTGTCCGGGGTCATCGCGCTGGCTCCGATCACCGACGTCCCGCGCGCCCGCGAGGAAGAACTCGGCGAGGGCGCCGCAGCGCTGTTCCTGACCGGCGACGACCCGGCGGCTTCTCCGCTCCGGCAGCTGCCGATCGGATGTCCGCAGGTCGTGGTCCAGGGCGATGCCGACGTCCGGGTCCCGGTCGGGCACAGCCAGGACTACGTCGCCGCCGCGGTCGCCGCCGGGGACGACGTGGAGTACGTGGAACTGCCCGGAGTGGACCACTTCCGGCTCATCAACCCGGCCGACAAACCTTGGCAACCGGCCCGCGCATGGCTGGACCGCCGCTTCAGCTGAGCACCGGAAGCCGCCTTTCGCCTGGTCCCGAAAGCCGACCGGGCCATTCCACTGCTTCGGCCGAACCAACGTCAGCCGGCTGGGGCCGGTCCTGTTGAGGCCGGCCCCAGCGTGCTCGCATGGCGCACTCCAGAGACGCCGCGCCGTTCAACCACGGCTCCGTTCAGACGTCCGCCTCGACAAACCGGTGTCCTGCAGTGTTCTCGACGACGATCGCCGACACCTCGGCCGGATCCACCACCGCGGAGCCGTACAGGTTCGCGCCGTCTTTCGCGGCCTGCTGGGAGACCAGCCAACCACCCGCGACCTGGCGTTCGCCCTGCTTCCCGAGCACCACCAGCAGGCACTTCTCCCCCGCTGGAATGCCCGTCACGGAGGCGGTCACCCGCACCCAGCCCGCCGCCGGGACGACACTGGCGGTGAGCCGGGTCCGGCCGCTCGCGTCCGCGCCAGTCACGACCTTCGTGCCCGGCACCGGAGCCGTACTGGACGGCGGAGGCGGTACCGCGGCGGTGGTTTCGGACATGCTGCGTCCGACCAGCGCCCCGATCCCCAGTGCCGCGAGCGCCACCGCCGCAGCCGCGGCGAGGGTCCGCGTCCGGCCACGATTGATCTGCAAGCGAGATTCCGCCCGGATCCGGGCGACCGTCCGGTGCAGGACGCCGTCCGCGCCGATCGGCGAGCCTTCCAGCAACGCCTCCGGCGGCAGTTCGCCGAGGAAGCTCTGCACCTCGCGCAGCGACGCCGCCTCGGCCTGGCATCGTCCGCATTCGGCGAGATGCGCCTCGATCTCGCGCCGTTCGCCCGACCCGAGCTGACCGGACAGGTATCCCGCCAGGTCGACGTGCTCGTCGGCAGTGTTCATCCGGCCACTCCTTCCGTTCTCCGGAACTGTTCCCGCAACGCCCGCAAGCCGTAGTACGAACGCGATTTGACCGTTCCCGGCGGGATCCCGAGCCGCTCCGCCGCCTCGGCGACGCTGCGGCCGTGCAAATACATCTGCTCCAGCACCTCGCGATGTTCGGCCGAAAGCCCGTCGAGCGCGGCGAGCACCACCATCGAGTCCACCACCTGATCGGCATGATCCGCCTCGACCGGCCCGCCCGACGCCGACTCGGCCACCTCCACCGGCCGCGCCGCCTTCGCCCGGACCCGGTCGATCACCAGATTCCGCACAACGGTCAGCAGCCACCCGCGCACCGACCCGCGCCCGTTGACCAGGCTGTCCGGACTGCGCCACGCGCGGACCAGCGCCTCCTGCACCACGTCCTCCGCCGCCGCCCGGTCGCCGAGCAGCCGGGTCGCGTACGCCAGCATCGCGCGTCCGTGCTCCTCGAAAAGCGCGCGGACCAACGCCTCGTCCGCAACCGCCCGCCGGTGACGGGCCCTGAACCCGGCCATGCCTGGATCATCCTCCCGATCGAGCGCGTTGTCCCGCACCCGGCTCGCCCTTTCGGGGCCCGCCCACAGGCGTGGTTCCGCCGACACGATCGGGGAACAGCCCGCCCGCAAGCCCGGGACCTGGGCTAATGTTCACAATCGATCCGGCCGGAAGGCTTGTTCGCAAGGTCGGCGCATGTCGGTGCCGTGCACTGGGATCACCGCCCCGGCCGCCCGACCGTCCTGGAGCCGCCGGGAGCGCAGCGCACACCGCCCTCCCGGCGGTTCCGGGTGCCGCCCGACAGGTTCGGGTGCCGCCCGGCTCGGTGGTCGAGGGTTTGGCACCGGGATCTCGGGGTGGCTGAGGCTGCGGTTTCCGGGCGAGCCGGTTGGCGGGCGAGGGGCTGGTGTCGCCGGTCGTGTCGCCGCTCCGTGGCGAGTCAGCTGGCGGACACAGGCGTTGGTTGCGGTCGATCTCGCTCCCCCACGCGGTGAGCCCGGACGACGGCTGGGGCTAGAGCCCAGTCAAGAGGAGTTCCATAAGCCCGCTGCTTTGCAGGCGCGGTCTCCCCTGCAAAGCCTCAATCCGCACCCGGGCCATCCGAACTCTCCACAAAGGACTCCCCCGCTTCGGTCAGTACCACCAGGCACTTCAGCCCGCAGGAAGTCGCTCGGGGCCCTCCGGAAAATCGTTCGACCCAGCCGGACGGCTCTGGCACGATCGACACCGTGCACCCGCCGGTGATCGTGTGTGATGAATCCGGTGCGGAAGGCGTCAATCTGGTCGGGGCGAATACCGCGGTGTTCGCGCATGCCGCAGTCCGGCTGACCGCCGAGGAAGCGGCGGAATGTGTTGCGCGGCTTAGAGAGCGCATTGGTTCGCCGGCCCGCGAGTACAAGGCCAATCATCTCCTGCGCGCCAAGAATCGCGGTGCGCTGGAGTGGTTGCTCGCCGAACCGCTGGCGGGCGCGGCCAGTGTGCTGCTTGTCGACAAAGCGCTCTTTCTCGTGGGCAAGGTGGTCGACCTGCTGGTCGACCGGACGCCGTACCCGGAATGTCTTCACCGTCGGCCGGACATGCGGGCTCGGACGCTGCATCGGGACGGTCCCGCTCGGCACGGTGCGGCGCGCTGGACGGAATTCCTGCGTTCGTTCACCGGGCTTCTGCACACGTCGAATCGGCGGCATCCGGTGACGACGCCGGACGAGTTCTTCGCGCAGACGGACGTCCTCGGCGGGCTCGGGCTGACCGCGGCACGCGGGCATCTCACCGGGTTGCGGGATCAGCTGCTCGCCGACCCGAATCTGGTTCCGCCGCTTGATCCGCTGATGCCCGCGCTCGCGGACACGATCGCGTTCTGGCGTCCGGAAACGGTCGTCCACGACGAGCAGCCGTCGCTCACCCCGGCGCGGCTCGCGCAGGTTCTCGGGCCGGGGACGTCGCTGCGGTTCGCGGATTCGCGGACGGAGCCCCGGGTGCAGGTCGCCGATTTCCTGGCCGGTGTCGCGCGGCGGCTCGCTGAGGAGACTCTGCGAGCCGGCGGCGGCGATCCGGCGCTGGTCAAGCTTCTGCGGCCGTACGTCCTGCCGGCGTCGGTCTGGATCGGCGAGCCGGCGTGCGAGGGCTGATCAGGACTCGCTGCGTCGTCACGACGTCGGCCTGGATGGGCGAGCCAGCGCGGGCGGATCAGCTACGTCCTCCCAGAGTCGGCCTGCACCGGCGAGGAAGCGCGCGAGCGATCAGCCACGTCCTGACGGGTCGGCCCGGACCGGAGAGCCAGCGCGCGAGCTGATCAGAGCTCGCCCACGTCCCTAGATCGGCGAGCCAGCGCAGACTGATCAGGACTCGCGCGGGTCGACTACGTGCATCGCAGCTTCCTCCGCGGACGCCGCGCCGCCGTCGATGCCGATGTCGGTCGCGTGCAGTTCGGCGTCGATGTCCGGGCCGAAGCCCTCGTTCGTCGCGACCAGCCGGCCCGCGCGGAGGTCGCCGACCTCGTCGTCGAGGAGTTCGCCGTCGGTGTCGGTGGTGTCGCCGAGGCCGTCTCCGCTGGTCGCGGTCACGTCGGGGGACTCGCGGGCCAGCCGGCCGGCCCAGCTTTCCCCGGTGGCTTCCTCTGCCGCGGTGGCGCCCCAGTCCCGGGTCGCGAGCGGGCGTTCCGGCGGCGAGTAGCCCTCGTCGTACGGGTCGAGGTCCTCAAGGGTGTCTTCGGGGTCGAGCAGGCCGGTATCGGCATTGTCTTCGATGTCGTCGTCCACTGCGCCTCCTTCCGCGTGCCCAGGTTACTGCCGGCGGCTAGCCTGACCGCGCACACCGGGTGGAGGAATGATGACGCAGTGGAGCGGTCCCACGTTGATCGCCGTGATCGCCGGTTTCGGGCTGGCGTTCCTTTTGGTCGTGCCGTATGTCGCGATCAGCTATCGCAAGCGCGGCGAGCTCGGACTATTCCGCGCGATCGCCGCGCCAGCGTTCCTGGTGTACTGCTTCGCGCTGCTCACCTACACCTTGCTGCCCATTCCGGACATCAATGCGGCGTACTGCGCGAAGCACGAAGCGCTGCGGCATCCGGTGTGGAATCCCTTGCAGTTCCTGGAGGACATGCGGCAGTTCAACACCGGCTTGCTGGACAATCCGGCGCTCCGGCAAGTGTTGTTCAACGTCGCGTTTTTCGTTCCGTGGGGCGTGTTCGCCCGGCGGTTGTTCGGCCGCAGCGTCCTTTTCGCCATTGTCAGCGGATTCTTCATCTCGCTCGCCATCGAGACGACCCAGCTGACCGGCGTGTGGTTCCTGATGGAATGCCCGTATCGGCTTTTCGACACCGGCGACCTGCTGTCCAACACGGTCGGTGCGGCGGTCGGCGCGCTGCTCGCGCCTGCGTTGCGCCGCTCGGGACGGCTGCGGCCGGCGGACGAACCGCGTCCGGTCTTCGCGCGGCGGCGGTTGCTGGGGATGGTCCTCGACCTGATCGCGGTCACGTTGCTCGGTGTCGTGCTGAGCATGATCGCGCTGGCGATCCAGTACGTCGTCACCGGAACCGTGCAGAACAACCTGCTGGTGGACGACGTCCTCGGCCGGTGGATACCGACCGCGGTGCTGCTGCTGATCGTGCCGCTCGCCGGGAACGGCGCGACGCCGGGCCAGCATGCGGTGCTGCTCACCGTCGTCCGCGCGGACGGGCGGAGGCCGTCGATGGTGCAGTCGCTGGTCCGGTTCCTGATCGGGTCCGGCGGCTACTTCATCCTGGTCGGGCTGGAATCCAACTGGACGTTGCTGTGGCTGCTGGTGCATCTGGTGTTCATGCTGTTCACCCGAGGGCATCGCGGCCTGACCGGGCTGGTGTGCCGGCTGTCCGTGGTCGACACGCGCGCGACGGCGGATGCCCCGGCAGGGTGATGTCGTTTTTTCGCGAGGTTTAGCCGTCCCGGCGCGGCAGACTGGTCGACGTGTACGAGGAGACCGAACGCTGTGTACGCGCGGTGCAGTCCAAAGACGACCGGTTCGACGGGTGGTTCTTCACCGCGGTGCTGACCACGCGGATCTACTGCCGGCCGAGTTGCCCGGTGGTGCCGCCGAAGGTGGAGAACATGCGGTTCTACCCGAGTGCGGCCGCCGCGCAGGCGGCCGGGTTCCGGGCGTGCAAACGGTGCCGTCCGGACGCTTCGCCGGGTTCGCCGCAGTGGAACGAACGCGCCGACGTGGTGGCCCGGGCGATGCGGCTGATCGGTGACGGGATCGTGGACCGGGAAGGCGTGCAGGGCCTGGCGGCACGGCTCGGGTACAGCGTTCGGCAGGTGGAACGGCAAGTGCAGGCGGAACTCGGGGCCGGTCCGCTGGCGCTGGCCCGTGCCCAGCGTGCCGAGACGGCGCGGCTGCTGATCGAAACCACGACCATGCAGATGAGCGATATCGCGCATGCGGCAGGGTTTTCGAGCATCCGGACGTTCAATGAGACGGTGCGCGCCGTCTTCGCGCTGACGCCCAGCGAACTGCGCTCCCGCGTTCGCGGCGGGAAACGAACCAAGTCACCCGGCGTCCTGACGCTGCGGCTCCCGTTCCGGCAGCCGCTGTGCCCGGACAACCTGTTCGGCCACCTGATCGCGACCGCCGTGCCCGGCGTCGAGGAATGGCGCGACGGCGCATACCGGCGCACGCTGCGACTTCCGCACGGACACGGCGTGGTGGCGCTGCGCCCCGAACCGGATCACGTGGCCTGCCGGTTGAGCCTCACCGACCTGCGGGACCTGTCCGCCGCGATCAGCCGGTGCCGCTGGCTGCTCGACCTGGACGCCGACCCGGTCGCCGTCGACGAGCAACTCGCTGGCGACCCGACCCTCGCCCCGCTCGTCGCCGCTGCTCCCGGCAGGCGCGTCCCACGGACGACCGACGCCGCCGAATTCGCCGTACGAGCAGTCCTCGGCCAACAGGTGTCGACCGCCGCCGCACGCACTCATGCCGCGCGGCTCGTGCTCGCGCACGGCACGCCGATCGAGGACCGGGAGGGCGGGCTGACGCATCTTTTCCCCTCACCGCAAGCATTGGCGGAGCTGGATCCGGAAACCCTGGCCATGCCGAAGTCCCGCCGTTCGACCCTGCTGGGCCTGGTCGACGCCCTGGTCACCGGCACCGTCGACCTCACCGTCGGCGGCGATTGGGTCGAAGCACGGGCACAACTGGCCGCGCTGCCCGGATTCGGCCCGTGGACGGTCGAGTCGATCGCCATGCGCGCGCTCGGCGATCCGGACGCGTTCGTCGCGACCGATCTCGGCGTGAAGATCGCCGCCGAACAGCTGGCCTTGCCGGTCAGCCCGGCCGCGCTAACCGCGCACGCCGCCCGGTGGCAGCCGTGGCGCGCTTACGCCGTGCAGCACCTGTGGGCGACCGGCGACCACCCGATCAACCGGATCCCGGCGGAGTCGGCATGACGTTGGTGCACACCGTCATCGACAGCCCGGAAGGCCCGCTGACCCTGCTCGGCCGCGACGGCGGACTGGCAGGCTTGTACATCGGCGACGAGCAGTACCGTCCGCCGGAGTCCGCCTTCGGCACGCGGGACGACCGGCCGTTCGCCGAAGCCGCACGACAGCTGGACGAGTACTTCGCCGGGACGCGGCGGGAGTTCGATCTTCCGTTGACGTTTCGGGGGACCCCCTTTCAGGAGACGGTGTGGCGGGCGCTGCTGCGGATCCCGTACGGGGAGACGACGACCTATCGGGAACTGGCCGAATCGATCGGACGGCCGACCTCGGCACGCGCGGTGGGGTCGGCCAACGGACGGAATCCGGTGGGGATTGTGGTGCCGTGCCACCGGGTGCTGGGAAGCGACG
>Ga0335075_10009744_pt1 | contig 14612 bp, 13 predicted proteins | sample Lox_Sample_24_FD_206723 | JGI IMG/M metagenome (GOLD analysis project Ga0335075, IMG submission 206723) | Soil microbial communities from Loxahatchee National Wildlife Refuge, Florida, United States - Lox_Sample_2.4 | ecosystem: Environmental > Terrestrial > Soil > Wetlands | place: USA...
CGAGAGAGTCAAGCCGGGTGATCGCCTGCGGCACGGACAGGACGGGCGCGGCGTGCTCGCTGACGGTGATCCGGCCCGGCAGGGCCGGCTCCGCGGTCGGCACGAGTGATACGGGCGCACCGCCCAGAGGCCGCACCGAGGCGACCCGGTAGCCATCGGCGGTCCGGTAGATCACGCTGTCCTGGCCGGTGAGCTCGTCGGTGAACAGGTAGAACTGGTAACCCAGCAACCCCAGCTCACGCGCAGCGGTGGCCGGAGTCTCGGGGCCCGGCGCGACGCTCGGCAGACGGATAACGGGGCTCTCGCCGGTGTCCTGTTGCGCCTTCGTGCCCGCTGGCAGGTGCCGCCGGGCGGCCGGCCCCGCGCCGCCCTGCCAGGTGCGCTCGAGCCGCATCCGGAGTCGGCTTACCAGCTCGTCTATGGCGTTGCGCATGGTGTCGGCGGTAGCCTCCGCTCGGACTATCCGGCCGTTGACGCTTACTGTCCCGCTCGCGATAGCGGGCCGTGGCACTGCGGGATCGGGCGCTAGCGCCAGCAGCACACGCACTGCGAGCACCGGCTCGCCGACGTGCCGCAGCACGGCGCTCATCTTCTGCCTGGCCAGTTCGGGCAGTTCCGGCGGGACCGGCCCAGCCACCCGAACCTGGATGCGCACATCCTGTATGACCGCCATTGCTCACACCTCTTCATCGTTGCCGTGACCAGTGACTCCGGCCGCTGTTACCGCAGGCGCGCGGCGACATCGGACGGCACCGAGCGGGCCGAGACGACGTCACCGCCGTCGGCAAGCGTCTTGCGCACCATCTCCTCGAGCAGATCGGGTACCGGACGCGAGGCCGCGCCCCAGTCGGCGCAGCCATCGCTGGAGAGGCTGAGCGCGTCGCATCGCTCGCAGTGATAGCCGGGGACCATCGCATCGTCGCGGACAAGCAGCAAGCCGGCCCGGCTGGCAGCCACCGCAGCCAGGCATGCGGTCAGCCCGGCGACGGCCGTACCCGGAGGGCTGGTGGTGCCATCGGCCGCGGCGAAGATGAGCTCGCTGACCAGCGCTCTTTCCCGTTGCTCGCACCAGTGCGCGATCACCGGAGCAGCCAGGTCGCGCGCGCGCACCAGCGTCAGCGAGTCCGCATCCGCCGTGAAGCAGCCGGCATAGCTCGCCCGCAGTTCGTCGGGCAGTTCCGCGAGGAGGTCCCTGATGCCGTCAGTCCGGCCGCCGATGACGAGCGGCTGCCTGCCGTGCGGTCCGGCGATCCGGGTCAGCAGCGCAGCCGCGTCCCGGTAGGGATACCGGGCCAGGTCGGTCAGCCGCTGCCCGGCGTGATACGAAGCGGGCCCGTACCACCCGCCATGGCCGGGTACCCGGCCGACCGGCTCGACGCCGTCCTCGGCCACCGCGAGCAGCCAGGCATCGCGATCATCAATGGCGACGATCCAGTGCGCGGGGCTCCGCTGGAGCGCGGCGAGCAGCGGCCGGACGTGCGGCCTGACCGCGACGACAGCGTGCTCAACGCTGCCGCTGGTGGCCGGAGTACAGGGCAGCTGCACCGCCTCGAGCAGCCCGATCTGCGCGCACGCAAAGATCGCGACTGTCTGTCCCAGCCACTCCTGCCCGCGTGCCGCCAGCACCCCGCGAGCCAGCTGCTCGTCTTCGGCGCTGAGCAGGCTCGCCGCGATACTGCCTGTTGCGACACTGCCTGTTGCGACACTGCCTGTTGCGATACTGCCTGCTGCCGCCCTGGCGATCAGTTCGGCGGCGCGAGCCGGAATGTCCCGCAGGCTGCCCTGATCTGGCGGGAGGGTGAGGTAGAGCGACAGCACCGACGCCTCAGGCGCGCGTACGCTCCGCAGCTTGTCGACCTGACGCTGGGTTAGCATGGCGCGCTCCGGGCTGGCTAGCGGGACCCCGGCCAGGTCCCTGCCGGCAGTGGGTAGCCGTCGAGATCCAGCACGATGGCGCCCTTGGCAGCCAGCGCCGGCCTGGAGAGCCGGTAGTGATGGCCGCACAGCAGCAGGTCGGTCGGCGCAGTCCGGCTGGCGCCGGGCGGGATCACGGCTACGACGGCCGGCCGCGCGGAGCAGCAGCACGCGCGCTCGCAGTGACGGCGAGCCGGCTTGTAGATCGCGCCAGGCTCGACGCGCTCGGCCGGCGCGGCGGGGTCGGCGTTCCCCGCGGCCCGCTGGGACCGGCCGTAGTAGCTCGGGTGCTGATAGCTCATGAACATGACTGCACTGTCGCGCGAACCTGCTTGGCCGGGCAGAGCCGAAACTACCGACCTGGCCGGGACTAACGGCCCGGCACGCTGAGGAACGCGGGGGGCTCGCCGCCGCCATGCACCATCAGCGTCGTGCCACTGATGTACGACGCCTGCGGCGAGACGAGGAACAGGCACGCTCCGGCGATGTCGGCTGGCGTCGCGAACCGCTGCAGTGGCACGGTCGCGGCAATCGCCGCAGCACTGTCCGGGCCGCCGTAATGGCCGCCCGGCCCGCCTGTCTCGACGAATCCGGGCGCGACGCAATTCACCCGGACCTTTGGCGCCCACTCAATCGCCAGGCTGGTTACCAGGTGGTGCAGGCCCGCTTTGGCCGCGCCGTACGCCGCGGTCCCTGGCGACGGCCGGACGCCGCTCACGCTTCCGACCACGATGATGCAGCCGCCCTGGTCCTGCGTCTGCATGACCGCGTTCGCGGCCTGTGCGACATGCAGCGGCGCAGTCAGGTTCAGCTCGATGATCTTCTGATGGAAACGTGGTGATGCCGTCGCCGCGGCCACCTCGGGTGAGCCGCCGGCGTTGCTGATCACGACGTCCACCCGGCCGAACAAGTCCGCCGCTGTGCGGACCAGGCGGCTTGCCTGGTCCGGCTCGCGAACGTCCGCCTGGCAGAACACTGCCATCCGGCCGCCCGGGCCCGGCAGCAGACCCGGGTCTGCTGGCTGCGACCGGCCGCAGACCATGACCCGGCTGCCAGCGGCCAGGAACCCCCGCGCGAGCCCGGCGCCGATCCCGCGGGTACCGCCGGTTATGACGACTGTCGGGGTCTGGTCCGCGGCCACGCGGCTCATGTTAGGCGAGTGAGCAGCGTGTTACCCTGCCGGTCAACCACTCCTGCGGCGAGCGAGGGACTCTCGATGCCTGTCGGCCTGACGACCAGTGGCGGCGTCGCTGAAGTTCTGATCGATTACCCGCCCGTCAATGCGCTCCCGGTGCAGGGCTGGTTCGACCTGGCCGACGTGATGTCGGCGGCCGGCGCGGATCCCGGCGTGCGGGCCGTGATCCTCGCCGCGGCGGGGCGCGGCTTCTGCGCCGGAGTCGACATCAAGGAAATGCAGCGCGAGGCCGGCCGCAGCTTTGCCGCACTGATCGGAGCGAATCGCGGCTGCTTCGCCGCGTTCGCAGCTGTTTACGAGTGCCCGGTCCCGGTGATCGCTGCCGTGCACGGCTTCTGCCTGGGCGGCGGTGTCGGCCTCGCGGGCAGCGCGGACATCGTCATCGCGGCCGAGGACGCGTCGTTCGGCCTGCCCGAGGTTGACCGTGGCGCACTCGGCGCGGCTACGCATCTGGCCCGCCTCGTGCCACAGCAGCGGATGCGAGCGATGGTGTACACCTGTGACCCCGTTCCCGCCCTGGAATTGAAAAACTACGGCACCGTGCTCGATGTCGTGCCGGCGGCCGAGTTGATGAGGCGGGCCCGTGAGCTGGCCGCGCGGATCGCCGCCAAGGACCCGGAGACCATCCGCCTCGCCAAGCAGTCGCTGAACGGCATCGATCCGGTCGATCTGCGCCGGTCCTACCGGTACGAGCAGGGGTTCACGTTCGAGCTGAACCTGACCGGCGTTTCCGACCGCGCTCGGGAGAGGTTCGGAGCGCAGCGTGACTGACTCTGTTGCTTCCACGAGCAGTGTGATCACGGCGGCGGAGGTCGTCAGCCAGCTGCGGTCGGGCATGACGATCGGCATCGGCGGCTGGGGCTCCAGGCGCAAGCCGATGGCGCTGGTGCGGGCCATCTGCCGGTCAACGCTGACCGGCCTCACCATAGTCACCTACGGCGGCCCGGACGTCGGCCTGCTGATCGCGGCCGGCAAGGTCCGGCGCGTCGTCTGCGGCTTCGTGTCGCTTGACTCGATCGCGCTTGAGCCGCATTTCCGGCAGGCCAGACAGCGCGGCGAGATCGAGCTGACCGAGCTGGACGAAGGCATGTTCTACTTCGGGCTGCTGGCCGCAGCGCACCGGCTGCCGTTCATGCCGACCCGGGCCGGGCTCGGCTCCGGCGTGCTCCGGGTCAACCCGGAACTGCGCACCGTGCGGTCGCCGTACGCCGACGGCGAGGAGCTCGTCGCGGTGCCGGCGCTCGTGCTTGACGCCGCGCTCATCCACATGAACCGCGCCGACGCCCGCGGCAACGGTCAGTACCTCGGGCCTGACCCGTACTTCGATGACCTGTTCTGCCTGGCGGCAAAGCGTGCCTACATGTCCTGCGAGCGGGTCGTGCCGACCGCTGAGCTGCTCGACGCCGGGCCGCAGCAGAGCCTGCTGATCAACCGCAGCATGCGCTGCGCGGTGATCGAGACACCGCACGGGGCGCACTTCACCAGCTGCGTGCCGGACTACGGGAGGGATGAGGAGTTCCAGGCCCGGTACGCGGCGGCGGCTGCGGGCGGCCCGGAGAAGTGGCAGGAGTTCGCCGCCAGGTTCCTGGTTGGCACGGAGGCGGAGTATCAGGCGGCGGTCGCGGCGGTGATGGCGTGACTGATCGGCTGGCTGGGACCACGGGCGGGGCGAGCCTGGCCGAGATCTGCATCGTGGCCTGCGCCGAGGCCTGGCGCGGCGATGGTGCGATCCTGGCCAGCGCTATCGGCCTCGTTCCCAGCCTGGCTGCCCGGCTGGCGCAGCTGACCTTCGCGCCGGATCTGCTCGTGACCGACGGCGAGGCTGGCCTGGTTGTTCCTGCTGCTGCCGGACTTGCGGGGGATGGCGGACTTGCGGGAGACGGCGGCACCGTGCAGGAGGGCTGGCTTCCGTACCGGGCGGTGCTGTCGCCGCAGGTCGCCTCCGGCCGTCGGCACGTGATGATGGGTGCGGCCCAGATCGACCGGTTCGGCAATCAGAACATCTCCTGCATCGGCGACTGGGCGAGGCCGAAGGCCCAGCTGCTCGGCGTGCGGGGCGCGCCAGGCAACACGGTGAACCACCCGGTGAGCTACTGGGTGCCGAAGCACTCGCGGCGGGTGTTCGTCGACGAGGTCGACATGGTCAGCGGCATCGGCTACGACCGGGCCGCGAAGCTGGGCTCGCCCGGTTTCCACGAGCTGCGCCGGGTCGTGACGAACCTGGCCGTGCTGGACTTCGGCGGGCCCGATCACTCCATGCGGCTGGCGTCGGTGCATCCGGGTGTCTCGGTGTCGGACGTGGCGGAGGCCACCGGCTTCCTGCTCGCTGCGCCGTACGAGGTCCCGGTGACCCGGCTGCCGACGAGCGATGAGCTGGCCCTGATCCGGGAGGGGCTCGACCCGGGCCGGCGCCGCGATCTGGAATTCGCGTGACGCAGCCGCTTCCGGCCCGGCCGATTCAGACACAGCCCGTTCAGACCAGGCTGACCGCGCTGACCGGAATCCGCTACCCGATCGTGCAGACCGGGATGGGGTTCGTTGCCGGGGCCCGGCTGGTGGCCGCCACCTGTGAGGCCGGGGGACTGGGCATCATCGGCTCGGCCACAATGACCCTCGACGCGCTGCGGACCGCGGTGGCTGAGGTGAAGTCGCGGACCGGTGCGCCATTCGGGGTCAACGTGCGCGCGGACGCGCCGGATGCGGCGGAGCGGATCGAGCTGATGATCGCCGAGGGCGTCCGGGTCGCGTCGTTCGCGCTCGCCCCCCGGCAGGACATGATCAGGCGGCTGACGGACGCGGGGGTCATCGTGATCCCCTCGGTCGGCGCGCGCCGCCACGCGGAGAAGGTCGCGCAGTGGGGCGCGGACGCTGTCATCGTGCAGGGCGGCGAGGGTGGCGGCCATACCGGGCCGGTCCCGACCAGTCTGCTGCTGCCCCAGGTCACCGCGGCGGTCGACATTCCGGTGGTGGCAGCTGGCGGCTTCTTCGACGGCCGCGGCCTGGTAGCGGCGCTCGCCTACGGGGCCGAGGGCATCGCGATGGGCACCCGCTTCCTGCTCACCACCGACAGCCCGGTCGCTGACCAGGTCAAGCAGGTCTACCTGAGCAAAACGCTGACCGACACGGTGGTGACCACACGAGTCGACGGGGTGCCGCACCGGGTGCTGCGCACTGCGCTCGTCGACGGGCTGGAGCGGTCCGGGCAGGTGTCAGGACTGGTCCGCGCGGCACGGAACGCGGCAGGCTTCCGGAAGCTGTCCGGGCTGAGCTGGCCCGGGCTCATCCGCCAGGGCCGGGCCATGCGGCGCGGGACTGAGCTGTCCTGGAGTCAGGTGCTGATGGCCGCGAACACGCCGATGCTGCTCAAGGCCGCGATGGTGGACGGCCGCCCGGACCTCGGCGTGATGGCCGCCGGCCAGGTCGTCGGCCTGATCGACGACCTGCCGTCGTGCGCCGAGCTGATCGACCGGATCATGGCCGAGGCCGGCGAGTGCCTGGAGCGGCTCGGTGCACTGAAGTCGGGTCGGGGCTAGCCGAGCCGGTCTCGCGCGGCGACGACGCCCTGGACATGCCGCACCGCGTCGAGGAGTGAGCGGACCGTCTGCTCGTCCTGGTGCGGGCCGGAGATCGTCACGATGCCGTCCTTGACGGTGACCTCCAGCCGCCCCGGTTCGGCTGCGACGGCGCCGGGGACTACCCGGTGCACGACTTCGTCCCTGATCTCGGAGTCCGGGCGGCTGAAGACTGCCAGAACATCAACCCGGCTGATGATGCCCACAAGGCGGCCGGCCGCATTGACGACCGGCAGCCGCTTGACGCGCCGGTCGTACATGAGCCTCGCTGCGTCAGCAACGGAGGCGTCCGGGCCTACCGTGATTGCCGGATGCGTCATCAGCTCGCCGGCCGTGACGCCCTTCGCCTTGGTGTCCTCGCCGACATGCCGCAGTGCCGCCAGGATGCTGCTTCCGTCCGCCTGGACTGCCTCTTTGACCAGGAGGTCAGCCTCGGACACCACGCCGACGACCCGGTCGGACTTGTCGAGAACCGGGAACGCGCTGATGCGCGTCGACCGCAGCATGGCCGCCATCTCCTTGAACGAGGCGTCTGTGCGCACGGACACAACGCGAGTGGTCATGACATCTTTGACGGTTCCGCTCATCGCCATCACCTCGGCCGGTCCGGCGGAGTTTCTCTCATCCTCGCGTCGTCAGCCATCTGCCGCCATGGCCGAAGGTCATGACCTTTGCCCCTGCTGGCCGCCACCGGCGCGACCCTACGCTGGGGAATTGTGCTCCTGAGGCGCCTGGGGCGTCCCGCGCTGGGAAGGCAACAACGATGACGCAGACCGTACTTGCGGCGCCGGCGAAGCGGGATGTACTAGAAGAAATCGGTGAGCCCACACTCCTGCTTCCCGCGTTGATCAACAGCGGCCTTGCCGCGAACGACCGGGCCAAGTACCTGCTGAGCCTGTCCCAGGCAGCCAGAGCCAGGGCCGACGCGCCGGCCGAGCCGTTCGCCAGCCTGCGCGCCGAGCGGCTGGCGGCCGGAATCGCGGCTCTGGACCTCGACAACGTCGTGGCGGGCTCACGGCAGGTAAGCCAGGGCGTCTATGTCATCCCGCAGGCGCGCAGAATCCATCAGGACCTCACCCAGGCAGTCAGCGAGATGCTTGAACCGCTGGCCGCAGCCGGGCCGATGGAAGCCCAGCCGCGGGAAGGGCAGCCACCAGACAAACCCGGCGAGGCCTGGTCATCCGCGCACAACGCCGCAGGCCCGGCACGGCTGGCCGCACTGCTCGCTGCTGCGCCCGACCTGGCCGGGGATCAGGTTGCTGGCAGCTACATCGACGCCATGGCCTCGGCCGACCGGGCGGCGGGCGACTCGCTCCATCTCCTCGTCATGGATGCGCACCGCGACCTGAACCGCCTGCAGGCGCAGGTCGCCACCGAGACGCTCAGCGGCGCGGCGGTGTACGGCCTGGCCAGCGAGGACCGGAGCCTGGTTGCGGCGTTCATGGCCGGGCTGGAGGAGACGGCCCCGCTCAAGTTCAGCCATCCCGGCCTCGCCACGACCGCGACTCGGATCGGCTCGCGCCTGGTCATCCAGAACGACCTTGGTACGACCAGCGCGCACGTATTCGTGATCTCCGTCGAAGGGCTGACCGCGACAATCACCTGCACTGACGTGCACCCGCGCCGACTTCGGTTCTTCGCGTCGCTGCTGGACAGGTTCGACGTGCAGTGGTCGGACACCGAGACGCGGGAGCGGGGGCCGGTGCTCGGGAGGCACCACCTGCTGACCGGGCGGCTGGCGGCTGAGAGCCGCTCCGCGCTGGCGGCGTACCTCGCCTACGTCGGCTCCAGGCTGGTATTCGTGCTGGACTGGAATCGCGCTCGCAAGCGGCTGATGTCCTACCTCAGCCAGGCGGACGCGGTCGGCGTGCTGCGCTGGGCGGCGGACAGCAACGTCGGTCACATGGCGTTCCTCATGCTCGGCGGCGAGCGGCTGGTGTACGAGGCGGTGGAGCAGGCGGCGCCGGTGCCAGCCCGCTACGGCGAGCCGCTGACCGAGCTGCTGGGTCAGGACGAGACGCTGGCAGTGACGCGGTTCGCGCTCCGGGCAGCTGCCGAGGGGATGCTGGCGGGCCAGTCTCATCTGCTGATCAAGGACAAGCTGCGCGTCGAGGTGCTGCGGCACGCGCAGGCATCCGAGCGCGGGCTGCTCGACGCCACAGCTGAGCACGCTGCTCTCATTGTCGAGACGGCACAGGCCCTGCAGGCGGCGCTGGCGAGGCGTGGCGCTGACGAGGAAACGGCCGGCTACCTGGGCAGGGCCGCGCGGCGCGCGGCCGGGTGGGAGCATCGCGCCGACGAGATCGTGGTGGCGCAGCGCCGGGCTGCTCGCCGGGTCGCTGGCGCGAACGTCGTTGCGGAGCTGACGGCGGCTGCCGACGACGCGATCGATGACCTTGAGGAAGCCGTCTTCATGCTGACCTTGCTGCCGCCTGAGTCGGCCGGCCAGCTGCGGCCAGTGCTTCTGCCAGTAGCCAGCATTGCTGCGACAGCGGCGCGCGAGCACCTGAAGGTCACGCGGATCGCGGGCGACATGGTCGACGGCCCGGCGGCGGAGGACTTCGAGGACTTCCTGGTGGCCGTTGACCGGGTGGCGACGCTGGAGCATGACGCGGACGACGCCGACCGGGCTGCCCGGGCCGCTCTGGTGAGCACCGCACCCGAGTTCCGCAGCCTCTACGTCGCCGACAGCATTTCCCGCGGTGCCGAAAGCGCTACCGATGCGCTGCTGCGATCGGCGCTCGGTCTCCGCGACCACATACTGAGCTCGCTGTCGGCGCGATGAACAGCCATCGTGCCGGCGGACGCGAACCGGAGCCCGGACTGTGGTTCCTGACCTCGGGAACGGCCGGAGCGACCGCCGACGCGGTCGGCCAGAAGGCGGCTGGGCTCATGCGAATGGCCGCGGCCGGCCTCCCCGTGCCGCCGGGGTTCGTCCTCGACACTGGCGTGTGCCAGGACTACTGCGGGGCGGACCGCCAGCTCGGCGAGGAAGTGATCACGCTGGTGACCCGGGGCATTCAGCAGCTTGAGCGTGAGACGGGCAAGCGCCTAGGTGGTGCGCGCCGTCCGCTACTCGTCGCCGTGCGCTCCGGCGCGGCCGTTTCCATGCCCGGAATGCTCGAGACGATCCTGAACGTCGGGCTGTGCGAGGGAACGCTGCCGGGGCTGCTGCGGGCGTCCGGCGATCCGAGGTTCGCGTGGGATTCGTACCGCCGACTGATCGAGTCCTTCGGCGAGGTCGTTCATGGCTGCTCGCCTGCGTCCTTCACGACTGTGCTGACCGAGGCGTTGCGGAACGCTGGCGAGCCGGACGTCGCCGAACTGGACTGCGCAGCACTGCGAGAGTCTGTCTCCGGCCTGAAGGCGGTCTACAAGTCGTCCGCCGGGCGGCCGTTCCCGCAGGATCCGATGGAGCAGCTTCTCGGGGCGATCGAGGCGGTCATGCGCTCGTGGAAATCCGCCAGAGCCGTGGAGTACCGGCGGCTGAAGGGCCTTGACAACCTGGCCGGCACGGCGGTGACAGTTCAGGCCATGGTCTTCGGCAACATGGGCATCACGTCTGGCTCCGGCGTGGGGTTCAGCCGGGATCCGGCGACCGGCGAGCGGCGGCTCTATTCGGACTTCCTGCTGAACGCCCAAGGCGAGGATGTCGTTTCCGGGCGGTTCGCCGCAGGTGGCCCGGATGAGCTGGTCGACGCCATTCCCGGACTAGCGGGCAAGCTCAATGAGGCCGGCCGCAAGCTCGAGGCGATCTTCGGGGATGCGCAGGACTTCGAGTTCACCGTGGAGGACGGCACGCTGTGGCTGCTGCAGACCCGTTCCGCGAAGCGCACGCCGCGGGCCGCGCTCCAGATCGCCTGCGACCTCGTCGACGAGGGCCTGATCGAACCGCGGACCGCCTGCGCCCGGCTGCGGGACTACGACCTCGACACGATCAGCACGCCCCGGCTGGCGCCCGGGCTCGACGCGGAGCCGGTCGGGAAGGCTACCCCGGCTAGCTCCGGCGTGGCCGTCGGTCCGCTCGCGCTCACGATCGAGGACGCGCGGCGGCTCGCCGAGCAGGGCACGCCGGCCATCCTGGTGCGGCCGGACGCCGCGACCGAGGACATCGCCGGACTCGCAGTCTGCCAGGGACTACTGACCGCGGCCGGCGCCCGCACGTCACATGCCGCCGTCGTGGCGCGCGAACTTGGGCTCGTCTGCCTGGTCGGCTGCACGAGCCTCAGCTTCGGGCCAGCCGCCGGGACGCTGCGGATCGGCGCCTGGCAGGGCGGCAGCGGCGACGTGATCACGGTGGACGGATCGGCCGGCCGCATCTACCCGGGCGCGCTCGAGCTGGTCCGGGAGCAGCCCGCGGACCTGATCGAGAAGGTGCGCACCTGGCAGCGGGATCTCGCGGCGTGACTAGGCTGAGCCCTGCTACGGCGTCCTCGCGCCGTTGATCTGGTCGAAGTCGCCCACGCCGTTGTAGCTGCCGCCCCCGCCGGACCACTGCCACATCAGTGCGTACTTGCTGCTGCTAGTCATGCCGCCGAAGAACTGCGCGCAGGTCGACGTCCCGCTCAGGCACCAGCCAGACGGCGGGTCCGCCAGGCTGCTGGTGAACGGCTCATAGGTCCACTCCCAGGTGCTGGAGATCCGGGACGGTGCGCCGGTGCCAAAGATCTGCGACCAGATCGAGGGCGCCGAGTACACCCCCACCTTGTAGCCGGAATGGGTGACCAGGTAGTTGGCGAAGCCGCTGTAGTCGGCCCGGTCCACCGTGGCGGGGACGCCTTCGCTCTTGACGACACCGCTGCACGGCGACGTGTAAACCGAGTTCCAGCCGTTATCAGACGCCGGGGTGTAGGCCGGGGCGTTGCCAGGCAACTCGATGTCCATGATGATGACCGGGTAGTTCGGCGCAGGGCTCTGGCGGCCGATCAGGTTCAGGGTCTCGGCTGCCTGCGCAGCACCCCAGGCGCTGGCCTCGGTGGTCGTGCCGTTGTAATGCGGATCCACGCCAGGACCTGCCATGAACCAGTAGTCGCCGACGCCCACGCCGAGGTGGTAGGTCTCAAAGTTCGCGCGAGCACGGTTGGCGTCGGACTTGGACCAGACGACCACGCCACCGCAGCCCTGCCAGTGGGCCCAGTTGCCGATCATGCCCAGGTAGCCGCCGTAGCTGCCGCCGATAACGGGCTGGGAGTACGGTGCCGGGCCGGGGACATCGATGTAGTTGCTGTCGGTGCCACTCCAGAAGCCAGTGCCGGGGTTATAGGCGGTACTGGCTGCGCTGCCGGAGGTCGCGGTACTGGTCGTGCTGGCTGCTCGAGCCGGTGTGGCCGCAGCAGTACCGGCGGCGGAGGCAGTACCGGCGGCGGAGGCAGGCCCGGTGATGGCGAGACCGGCCGCGGCCGCGCTACCCAGGACGGCTAGTACTGCTGCGGAAAGCCTGCGTCCTGTCATCGCCATTACCCCCTGTAACCGACGTTACCTCCGGGGCAGAAGTGTCGGAAGGGGCTATGGTCACGACAAGCTGGCGATGGTGTCGTCCGGATTGTCCACCGTCATGACGACCCTGTCGTAGTGCTGGCCGCCACGGTCACCGTGTCGTTGCTGAGCACCAGGTTCGCCATGGCGAAGACTCTGCCGAAAAACTTCTGTCCGCCGTGTCGATCTGGCGCTCGCCCGTCCGACGCACCGGGTGAGACACACCGTAGTTACGGCAGGGAGATGATCCAGATGAAGTTCCTCACCTACACCATCGGCGACCCGTCAGCACCGATGCCCGAGCCAACGCCCGACCTGTACCAGCGGATGGACGAATTCATGGCAGAAGCGAACAAGGCGGGCGTGCTGCTCGCCACCGGCGGCGTTGCCGACCTGAACGAGGGTGTCAAGGTCAGCTATCACGGCGGCGACTACAAGGTTCTCGACGGGCCGTTCACCGAGTCCAAGGAGCTCATCGGCGGCTGGGCGCTGCTCGAGTGCCGGGACCAGGATGAGGCGGTCGAGTGGGTCAAGCGGTTCCTCGGCGTCGTCGGCGAGGGCGAGGTCACCGTCCGGCAGGTGTTCGGACCCTGATGGGTCGGATCGCGGGCGGGGACGGCTGGCATTCGTCCCCGCCCGGGACGGCCGTAAAAGCCTTGAATAAGTAGCGAGAACTTTTGTCAGTTATTGGAAACCAGCGGCAAAAATAGTCGGCGTATTGTTCCGTCGCTTTTTCTTGTTTTCCCTGCCACCGTCAGACCTGTACGCGGTTAGCACAGGAAAGGGGTGGCGAAATGACCGAGTCAGCTCAGCGAGACCCAGCTGACCAGCCAGGCAGCACGGTCACGGCGCTGCGGAGCGAGCAGCAGCCCGCTGTCGATGCGGCGCAACTTGTGGCCGAGCACAACCAGCAGAATAAGACACACGAGAAGCAGTACGCCCAGACCAGGCAGGCGACGGATACAGCCAGCCGCGCCGCTGCTGTCGCACGGCAGGCCGACGCTGCCCGTGACGATGCAGAGGCGACCCATGAGGCGATCCAGGCGGAGAACCCGGACCGGCACGCGCCGCGCCCGCGGCAGTGGGCCATCGCCTGCGGAGCTCTGCTCCTCGATGGCGTGGCCTGCTACTTCGCCGCAGAAGCGCTCGGTGCCGGGCAACAGGAAACGGTCGCCTGGGCTGCGCTCTTCCTGGCGCTGCTCGGCATCGGCGAGATCGCTCTCGATCACTACAGCGAGGATCACCGAGCCGCCTGGCGCTGGGTTGCCGTCGCGCTGGCGGGGTTCATCGGCCTGCTCGGCGTCCTTCGGTACTCGTTCCTGGTGACGGTCGGGGCAGAAGGTCTTGCCACAGCGGCTATCGGGACTGTCCTGTTCACCGCGGCTACTGCTGGTTTCGTGCTCATCGGCTACCGCGCGCTGCGCCTGGCGGAGGGCGGTCGAGCGTGGCGGGCCCGCCGGCAGCTCAGGGCCATGCAGAAGTCTGCAGTCCAGGCCCACCACAGGCTCGACCAGACGCTGGCCCAGCGTGACCGGCTAGCGAGCGCTTACCTGGCCAGAATCAGGGTCCGTCTTGTCCGGACTTGCAGCAGCGGCGAGCTCGCGCAGCTGGAGCGGGCGCTCCGGGCGCACCTCATCGGCGAGGACACGCCATGAACCGGCGGGCTGCTACTCGGGCAATGGCAGCGGTGATCGGACTCGCGGTCCTGCTCGCCCTCCTGGCTGGCTGCAGCCTGGCCCGCACGCCTGGACGTGCGGGCCAGGTCCTCACCTTCTCTGCAGAGCCTCCATCGCTGCTCCTCGTGATCCTGGGATCGACCTCCGCGCAGGCTCACGACGCGCTCAGCGCCGCCGTTGTCACTAGCGCGCGCACCGGGGAGCACATCATCGTGCTCAGCGCTTCGGGCCGCACGCTCGGCGAGTTCGCAGCGCCCGGGCCGCCAGCGATGAGCGCTCCGTCCGCGCCGTTGCCACCGGCCGGCGATGCCACCAGCTTCGAGCTGGCGGAGTACCACAAAGGCAGTACCGTTGCCCGCGCGGCTGTCGCGCGCGATCTGCGGACGCTGCATCTCCGGGAGCGGCAGGAGGTGCGGACCTGGGCCGGTCAGGTTGTCGCACGGGTATGGTCCGCGGCGCAGCGACAGGCCGGCGGGGTGGCGGGGGTGGATCGCTCCCTTGCGAATGCCATCGCTGACGAGGCCGCGCTCCAGCAGGCTGCCGGCGGGTTCGGCGCACGCCTGGTGCTCAGTCTGATCGACGTGCCAGATCCTGACCAGCCGCCGATCGGCCTTGACGCCAGTCTCGCCGGCATGACGGTGGTCCTGACCGGCGTCCCGGACAGCCTGGCCGACGCGTCCTGGCAGGCTGCGCTCCTGGATGCTGGCGCCGTCCAGGCGTACGTTCTGCCCGCCGCGGCGGAGTCGCTCGCGCCTGGCCTGATCAGCCGCGGCCTCAGCG
>Ga0335075_10009745_pt1 | contig 14612 bp, 14 predicted proteins | sample Lox_Sample_24_FD_206723 | JGI IMG/M metagenome (GOLD analysis project Ga0335075, IMG submission 206723) | Soil microbial communities from Loxahatchee National Wildlife Refuge, Florida, United States - Lox_Sample_2.4 | ecosystem: Environmental > Terrestrial > Soil > Wetlands | place: USA...
CACACGCCGGTGCCGTTCGCGCCGTCGCTGGAGAAGCTCTACATTCCCGATCCGGACCGTATCGCCGCGGCAGTGCGCGAGGTGTACGGATACGCGCCATGACCGCATCCCTTGCCGCCATTACCATGCCAAAATGGGGCTTGACGATGACCGAGGGCAAGGTCGTCCGATGGTCGAAAGGGCAAGGCGCCGGGTTTGCGCCTGGCGACGAGCTGCTTGAGATCGAAACCTCCAAGATCACCAACGTTATCGAAGCCGAGACAACCGGCACCCTGGCGCGGATCGTGGCGCCGGAGGGGACCACGCTGCCGGTCGGCGCATTGCTTGCCGTTGTCGCACCCGCCGATGCGCCGACGGCGGAGATCGATGCGTTCATTTCCCGGTTCGTCGTCGTCGAACCCCCGTCGGAGGATACGACCGAGCAAGCGGCGACCATGAAGCCACGCGAGCTCGATATCGCCGGCGACCGACTGCGCTATCTGGAAGTTGGCAGTGCGGCAGGCGTGCCAGTGGTGTTTTTGCATGGTTTCGGTGCCGATCTCAACAGTTGGATGTTCAATCAGCCCGCACTCGCTGAGTCGCTGCGGACGATCGCCTTCGACCTGCCGGGTCACGGCGGCTCGACCAAAAAGGTTGGGGCAGGAGACCTCGCCAGCCTGACCGGCATCATTGAATCGGCGCTGACGACGCTTGGCGCCGAGCGCATGCACCTGATCGGGCATTCGATGGGTGGTGCACTGGCCGCGACGCTTGCCGCGCGGCGCCCGGAACGCGTCGCGACGCTCACCCTGATCGCGCCCGCCGGTCTCGGGCCGGAGATCAATGCCGACTTTATCGAAGGCTTCGTGCGCGCCACGCGACGCAAGGACACTGGCGAAGTGCTGCACATCCTCGTTCACGATCCGTCGCTGGTGAGCCGAACGATGATAGAGGACGTGCTACGCTATAAGCGGCTGGATGGCGTGACAGCGGCTTTGGAAACGATCGCGCGTGCATGGTTTCCTGGCGGCCGCCAGGCGGTGGACATCGTCCCCGACGTCATGGCGCTGGACGTTCCTGTCCAGGTTATCTGGGGTCGCGACGACCGGATCATTCCCGCGCAACATGTCGATGCGGTAGTCGCACGCATGTCGGTCCACGTTCTGGACCACGCCGGTCACTTGCCGCACATGGAAAAGACCAGCGAGGTGAACCGATTGATCAGGCGAATCGCCGAGGGGACATGATGCCTCCAAACGCGGTAGCCTCTAGCTGACACGAGGGAGACCAGCCATGGACGACCACACCACGACGGCACCAACCATGAAGCTCGCGGTATCGCACGCGAAAGAACCGAGCTTCGTCGAGGGCCGGCGCGCCTTTTTCAAATATCGCGATCTCGGCGTCACTGACGGCACCGGCGGTCGGATGCGCGCGCAGATCACCTCGGCCAGCGCTGGCATGTCGCGGCCCACCGGCTGGCATCGGCACCTGTGTGAGATGCAGTTCGTCTATGTGCTGGACGGCTGGCTCGACCTCGAGTTTGCCGATCGCGGCACGCTGCGGCTGGAAGCGGGCGATTCGATCATGATCCCCGGAGGCACACCGCACAACGAGATCCGCACATCCGATACGTTCGACATTTTGGAGGTTTCCGTGCCGGCCCGAATGGGCACTGAGCCCTGTGAGGCGCCGCCAACGACCAGCCGCACCTGACGCTGAACGGCCGACCCATCGTCATGGCCGGCCTTGTGCCGGCCATCTCCTACTGGTTCGTGCTGACGTGCCACAACGGACGCGAGATGGCCGGCCATGACGGGGGCGGTGCCAACAACCTGCGGCTCGTTCGTAATGGCTGCCGGCACGTTTATCCAGTAAGCTTCGCCGCAAGATAGCGCGCAAAATCGTAATTCGGGCGCTCGAGATGGCTCAGATGTCCGGGACGCGCGAGCGGCGCCTGCACCCCGCGGAACACTGCCTCCACGCCCCGGCGATCCTCCGCATTCACTGCGTCGAGCAATGACTTCAGCGTGGCCAGATACTCCGCCCCCCGTGGGTCACGTATGAACTCCGGCGCAAGCCCACCGCCAAACACCATATGCACCCGGCCCACGCCGCGCGGGCTCAGGATCAGGTACCAGAAGTAACCGGGCGTCAGCGTGACCAGATGTGCGGGATAGATCGTGAGCAGCGCGGTCGTACGCCGCCAATCCCCCTCCAGCTTCACGTTGTCGGGATGCGCGTTGCCGATCGGCAGTGACGCCTCCTTGGTGATCCAGTGGCAGTTGAATGCCGCTCCACCCGGCGGGCACTGCATCTCCTCGATCCTGGAGTGCGGCCCCACCGTGGCATGATGCAGCATCGGCAGGTGGTAGCTTTCCATGAAGTTCTCGGCGAGGATCTTCCAGTTCGTGTCCCAGACGTGCTCCTCGCGGAAGGTCTCCACGTAATCGGTCATGCCATACGGCGCAATCAATGCCTCCAGTTCCGCCAGGTGATCGGCGACCGGCGGCAACGTCGGATCGAGCGTGACGTAGATCCACCCCTGCCAGGTCTCGATGCGGAGTTCGGGGAGCCGATACGCCTCCCGGCAGAAGCCGGAGGTGCGGTCCATTTGCGGCGCCGCTCGCAAGGTGCCGTCCAGATTGTAGGTCCAGGCGTGGTACGGGCAGACGATGCTTCGTGTCCGTCCGGTCCCCTCCAGCAGGACCGACATACGATGCAGGCAGACATTGGATAAAGCCCGCAGCGTGCCATCCAGATCGCGCAGAACGACGACCGGCTGGTCGGCGATTTCGCAGGTCAGATAATCACCGGGGCTGGCAATAGCGCCGGCGCGGCCGATGCAGATCCACTCACGAGCAAAGATCCGCTCGCGCTCGCGCGTCAGGATTTCGGGTGATGTATAGACGGACGGACGCATTGCCCGGGCGTGGTGAAACGGCGCGCCAGCCCCGGCGAGCAAGGCTCTGACCGTGTCTCCGGCATCCGGCGCGACGGTGCCTGCATCCTGCTGCATCGCGAGTTCCTCTTCCCCTGTATCGCGGCCGAGTTCAGCACGCTCGGCCGGCGCGTGGGAAGCCTCGCCTGCAACTACTCGGCCGCCGCCCGCTCCGCCTCAAACCGAGGCATCACCTCCTGCGCAAATGCCCTCAGTCCGGCGACCGAGGCTTTCGGATCCACCAGCAATATCGTCTCCACGCCACCGGCCTGCAGCCGGTCCAGCTTGGCCGCGATCTCCTCCGGTGTTCCCAATAGCGGCGAATCGTCCTTCCGCACGTCGTCAGGCGGCGTCTCACCGCGCGCCAGATCGCCGATCACCCGCCAGGTTTGCGCACGCGCGGCATAAGCCGCCTCGCGCTCGGTTTCGTTGCGTACCATCTGCAAGGCACGCGCCGCCGCCACCATGGAAGGATCATAGCGTCGGCCGGCCCGCTCGCACTCCTCGCGGAACAGCCCGACCCGCTCGATGGTTATCCCGGTCGATCCCAACTGATCGAGCAGCAGGTTGAAGCCCTCGCGTGCGGCTCGCCGGATCGAGTTGGGACTGCCGGCGGCGAGCCATAGCGGTGGATGCGGCCGCTGCACGGGTTCCGGCTCAACCACGATATTCTCGTAATGCCAGCGCTTGCCGTGATGCGAGAACCGGCCGTCGGTCGTCCACGCCTTGCGGATTACCTCGATTGCCTCGTCGAAGCGCTCGGTCGCTTCCGCTTGTGGGATGCAGAATCCGGCGAACTCCGACGCACGATATCCTTTGCCCACCCCGAAATCCAGCCGCCCGCCTGACAGCAGATCCAGCGTGGCCGCCTGCTCGGCGATCAGCACGGGATTGTGCCAGGGCAACACCACCACCGCGGTGCCCAGCCGAATGCGCTGCGTGCGCGCCGCCAGGTAAGCCAGCAACGCGAGTGACGCCGAGACCTGACCCTGGCCGGTGAAATGGTGCTCGACCAGGAACACGCTATCGAAGCCGAGCCGTTCGGCCTCCACCACGTACTCGATGAAGCCGCGATAGGAATGGCTGTCGCCCAGCCCAGCATGGCTGCCGATGGCGTCGGCGCCGCGTTTGGTGCGCGCACCGCCGAACAGTCCGAACCTCATCTCCGGATCCTCTGGAATGCGCGAAGCAGCTTCAGCGGCCGCATGCCCATGGTCAAGTTGCCGTCGGGCGGGGAGTCTGCAATGTTGTGGTGACGGGGAGCGTGGTGGCGTTGGGCCGACAGACTTTCGTGGAGTTCCGCGACGTCGACAAATCGTATGACGGGCGCGTCCTCGCCGTGCATGACCTTAATCTCAGCATCGCCCGTGGCGAGTTCCTGACGCTGCTCGGACCCTCCGGCTCCGGCAAGACCACCACGCTCAACATGCTGGCGGGCTTCGAGCGGCCCATCCGCGGGAGCATCACCCTGGATGGCCGGCCGGTGGACCGGCTGCCCCCCTATGAGCGGAACATCGGCATGGTGTTCCAGAACTACGCCCTGTTTCCGCACATGTCGGTCGCCGAGAACGTCGCCTTCCCACTCACCGTCCGCCGGGTCGGCAAGGCAGAGCGGCACAGACGCGTGGGCCACGCGCTCGAGATGGTGCGGCTGGGCGAGTACGGCGACCGGCGGCCCGCGCAGCTTTCGGGTGGCCAGCAGCAGCGTGTGGCGCTGGCCCGGGCGCTGGTCTTCGAGCCCAGCCTGGTGCTGATGGACGAGCCGCTCGGCGCGCTCGACCGCAAGCTGCGCGAGCACATGCAGATCGAGCTGAAGCAGCTCCACGACATGCTCGGCATTACCATCCTGTACGTGACGCATGACCAGGCCGAGGCGCTGACCATGTCCGACCGTATCGCCGTGTTCCACGGCGGCACGGTGGTTCAGCTCGGCACGCCGGACGAGCTGTACAACGCCCCGGCGGATGCGTTCGTCGCCAGTTTCATCGGCGATAACAACCTGTTCGACGGGGTGGTCGAGGACGTCCATGATGGCATCTGCCGTGTCCGGCTGGAAGGCGGACTGCCGGTCGCCGCCTGCGCCATCCGTCCGCCGGACGCCGGCTGTCTGGTCCGCCTCGCCGTACGGCCGGAGCGCGTCCACCTTCAGACCGAGACGCCGGCGGAGAATAGTTTCGTCGCCAGCGTGGAGGGTCGGATTTATCTCGGCGACCACCAGCAGCTTCTGGCGCGGCTGTCGAACGGGCAGCCTGTTACGGTGAAGACCGATGCGGCGCTGGCGACCGCGCCCGGGACAATGGTGACACTGAGCTGGTCGGCAGCAGACTGCTGGGCATTCCCCGCGACCGACACCGTTTCCGAAGCGATCCATGAAGCAGGGAGAGAAACATGAAACGCAGGGTCCTGTTGCAGTCGCTCGCCGCGGCGACGGTGCTATCAAGTCTCGATCGGCGTGCCCGGGCCGCCGGCGATCTCACCATCATGTCCGCCGGCGGCGCCTGGCAGGCGGCGCAGCGGGCGGCCTGGTACAAGCCGTTCGCCCAGAAGATGGGCATCACCTTCAACGAAGAGGTCACCGACGAAGGCCTGGCCAAGATACAGGCGATGGTACAGGCCGGCAATGTCCCTATCGACCTGGTTACTGTCGAAACCGCTACTGTGCTGCAGGGCGGCGACACCGGCGTGCTGCAAAAGCTGGACTACTCGCGCATCGCGCCCCGGGACGGGTTCCTGCAAGGCTCGGCACTGGACGCCGGCATGGGGCTGGACGTGTACGGCGACGTTCTCGCCTATGACACGACGGTGCTGAAGGACGGCCCGACCTCGGTCCTCAGCCTGTTCGACACTGCCAAATATCCGGGCAAGCGCGCGCTCCGCAAAGTGGTCCAGAACAACGTGGAATGGGCACTGATGGCTGACGGCGTCGCGCCGGGCGACGTTTATAAAGTGCTCGCCACGCCGAAAGGCGTCGATCAGGCATTCGCCAAGCTCGATTCTATCAAGCACGACGTGGTGTGGTGGACTGCCGGCGCGCAGCCGCCGCAGCTTCTCGCGTCGAAGGAAGTGGTGATGACCACGGCATGGAACGGCCGCATCCAGAACCCGATCGACCAGGACCACGCGCCGTTCCGGATCGCCTGGGATCATCAGCTCCTGGAATACGACATGATCTCGATCCCCAAGGGTGCGCAGCACGAAGACCTGGCATACAAGTACCTCGCCTACATCGCCCAGCCTGACGTGAACGGGAAACTGTCCCAGTTCATTCCGTACGGCCCGGTCGTGAAGGCGGCGATCAGCCACGTGCCCGAGGATGTGGTTGCGAAGCTGCCCAACGCGCCTGACCATATGAAGGCGTATCTGGTCGCCGATCCGGAATTCTGGGGCGACTACGGCGAGGATCTCAGCCGCCGGTTCAATGCCTGGCTCGCCGTCTAGGTTGATCCAGCGGTACCCTCAAGTCCGCCTCTCCCGTTCTGTGGAAGAGGTCGCTGCGCGCAGCGCGGTGGGTAAGGGTGCAACGGGCGAGACCCTCACCCGGTTCGCTTTGCGAACCGACCTCTCCCGCCCTGCGGGAGAGGTGGACTTGCGCTTGCTGGCGGGGGCGGTGCGCCGGGCGGCGCTGGGGCAGCGCCTGCGTGCGTGGGCCCCCGCAGCGCCGCTGGTGACGCTGATCTTCGTCAGCTTCTTCGTGCCGATCCTGGTGCTGCTGAGTCGCGCTGTGTACGATCCGACCATTGCCGATAGCCTGCCGCGAACGGCCATCGCATTACGCGGATGGCAAGCGCAGGGTCTGCCGGACGACGCTGCATTCGTTGCGCTGACCAACGATCTCCGACAGGACCTCGCCCAGGACAAGATCTACGAATTCGCCAAAAGCCTGAACTTCCGGCTGCCCGGCGCGCGCAGCCATGTGCTGCGCACGGCGCGGCTGGCGAGCAACTCGACCGGCGTTTCGAAATCGGCCCTGATCGCCATCGACCCGATCTGGGGCGAGACCGCGACTTGGGCCGCAATCCGCGGCGGCCTGAACCCTCTCACCGCATATTACCTGCTGAATGCGCTGGACCTGCGCCCCACCGCTGGCGGCATCGGCTTCGTGCCGCCGGATCAGGCAGTCTATCTCCGGGTCTTCGGCCGCACCTTCCTGATCGCCGCGATCGTGACCCTGACCACGGTTGTGGGTGCCTTCCCACTTGCCTGGCTCGCCACCAACCTCCCGCCACGCGTCGCTTCGGTGCTGATCATTCTCGTCCTGTTGCCGTTCTGGACGTCGATCCTGGTCCGCACCGCCGCCTGGACGGTGGTGTTGCAGAAATTTGGGCTCTTGAACGACCTGCTTCTGCTGCTCGGCCTCACGCACCATCGACTCGACCTGATGTACAGCCGTGCGGGCCTGATCCTGACCATGGCAGACATTCAGCTTCCGTTTACCCTGCTGCCGATCTACAGCGTCCTGCGCGGTATCCCCTCGTCGCAGATGCGGGCGGCGTATTCGCTTGGCGCACGGCCATTCGCCGCCTTCCGCCGCGTCTATCTGCCGCAGGCCATGCCGGGCGTGCTGGCTGGATCGCTGCTCACCTTCATCCTCTGCCTGGGCTATTACATTACCCCCGCCCTTGTCGGCGGGCCCGGCGATCAGCTCGTCGGCAATTTCATTGCTGACTTCCTCAACGTGGAGCTGAACTGGCACATGGCCGCCGCGCTGAGCTTTATCCTGCTGCTGCTCACCTTGGGCCTGTTCGCAGCGTTCGGCCGGCTGATCGGCTCCGGCCGGCTGCGGCTGATGTGACCGATGCTGCTCTCGCCCTACCCGACGCTCGGCGAGCGACTTCGGATCGGCCTCATCTGGGCGTGGTGCGCGCTCGTGCTGGTGTTCTTGCTGGCACCGATCCTGGTGCCGGTGCCGTTGTCGTTCAACAGCGAGCCATTCTTCACCTTCCCGCTCGCCGGCCTGTCCACCCGCTGGTACCGGGTGGTGCTCGGACCGGGCGACTGGCGCGCGGGGCTGGAGCACAGCTTGCTGATTGCAACCGCGACCACATTTGCGGCAACGATGCTCGGCACGCTGGCGGCCGTGGGCCTGTCGAGCCCCGGCTTGCCAGGGCGTCGTATCGTCACCGTGCTGCTGGTCTCGCCGCTCGCCGTGCCGGTGATCATCACCGCGGTTGCCACCTATTTGGTGTATGCTCCGCTTGGCTTGGCCAGCACCTTCCAGGGCATCATCCTGGCACACACCGTGCTCGCCTCGCCTTTCGTCGTAGTGACCGTCGGCGCCAGCCTGGCGGGCTTCGACCGTACGATGATGCGCGCGGCGTCGATCTGCGGTGCCCGCCCGTTCGTTGCCTTCCGCCGCGTCATGCTGCCGCTGATTCTTCCCGGCGTGCTGTCCGGCGCGGCATTCGCGTTCGTGACCTCGTTCGACGAAGTCGTGGTCGCGCTGTTCCTTGCCAGCGCCCCCCAGCGGACGCTGCCGATTGTCATGTTCACCGGCCTGCGCGAGCAATTAAGTCCGGCGATTACTGCCGCCGCCACGCTGATGATGTCCGTCTCGATCCTGCTGCTGGTCGTGGCAGAGGCATTGCGCCGCCGAGCTGTTCGACGCACGCAGGCAGCATAGGAAGGTGCCGATGAAAGCAAATGGTCTCTTCCACCCCGATTTTCGGCCCATGCCGTACTGGTGGGAGGCTTACCGCCCCGGCGCCGACGATCCCGTCGATGTGCCCGCGAAAGCGCGGGTCGCGATCGTTGGCGCCGGTTATGCCGGCCTGTGCACGGCGCTTGAGCTTGCCCGGCACGGCGTCGATTCCGTCGTGCTGGAAGCGCAGGAACTCGGCTTCGGCGCCAGCACGCGCAACGGCGGGCACGTCAGTGGTGGCGTGAATATTGGGAAGAGCTTCTCCGGCCGACGGATCGAGCATGCACCCGAGCGCGTCGATTCGCTGCTGTCGGACGCCGCGGATGCGTTTAGCCTGATCGAGCACCTGATCGAAGCCGAGAAGATCGAGTGCTTCTGGCGCAAGTCTGGCCGCTTTGCCGGCGCCTGGACACCCAGGCACTACGCGAAGCAGGCCGAGAGTCTGGCCCGCCTGAACGAAGCGGCACAGTCCGGCTGCCACATGCTGCCGCGCGAACGCCAGCGCGAGGAGATCGCCAGCGATTTCTATTGCGGCGGGATGGTTGTCGAACGCTCGGCCAGCGTACATCCGGCACTCTACTACAAGGGCCTGCTGGATGCCTGTCGCCGCCGCGAGGTGCCGGTCTGTGCTGCCGCGCCGGTCAGCCGCGTCGTCCCGCTCGGCTCCGGCTGGCGCGTGGAGACACGCCGTGGCAACGTCGAAGCCGGCGATGTAGTGATCGCCACCAACGGCTATACCGGCGACCTGACGCCGCAGTTGAAACGCCGCCTCGTGCCGATCGCCAGCCACATCATCGCCACCGAGGAACTGCCGCCGGACCTTGCCGCGTCATTGATCCCGAAGCAGCGCACGATCTCCGACACGCCGCGGATCCTGTGCTATTATCGGATGTCGCCGGACGGGAAGCGGATGATCTTCGGCGGGCGGGCGCGCTTCACCCAGGTCACGCCACAGGTCAGTGCTCCGGTGCTGCATCGTTTCATGACCCGGCGCTTCCCGCAACTGGCTGGCGTAAGGATCACGCACGCCTGGACCGGCAATGTCGCGTTCACGCTGGATGCACTGCCGCATATGGGGCGGCAGGACGGGATGCATTATCTGATGGGCTGCAACGGCAGCGGCATCGCGATGATGACGTATCTCGGTCACCAGACCGCGCGCAAAATTGCCGGCGCCGCCAACCGCCCATGCAGCTTCGACACCGAGGACTTCCCAACGCACCCGCTGTATCGGGGGAATCCGTGGTTCCTGCCGGCGATCGGGACGTGGTATCGTCTGCGTGATCGGATCGATCGGATCGGTGCTGGTTGAACGCCAAGCACGAGACGCGCGGTACCACGTGTCCAGCCCGTGCGTAAGAGAAAGCAAAGGTCATGCCGGACCAAATCCCAAGCGACCTGACGCTGGAAATTGGCGCAGACGTCTCTCCTGATCGCTTTCTGACAGCAGTCAGAGCGTTCTTCGGTTACGTCGACGAGGTCGGGCAGATGTTGGCCCCAGACGGGAGGGCTCCTGCGTGGCTGGTTCGCGTGCGGGAGGGGAGCAACCTGATAGGCGTTGAACCAGCGCCGAGCTCGCCGATGGAGATTGTCAGAGCTGTGTATGCACGTGTCCAAAGCGGGGTTGGAAGCCTCGCGAATGGCGACATCGAGCAGTCCGGGCTCAATGAAGCCGCTCTCCGACACTTACGCGCCCTATCCGACTTGATCCAAGCCGACAAGAAGCGACCAACACCGGTTCGTATTTGGGTTGAGCGTCAGGCGATCTCTCTCGTCCCGGAGATTGGCGAGACCATCCGGGAGGACTGGCGCATCGATTATCATGACATGGGAACCGTCGAAGGCCGTCTGGAAGTTATACAGGATCATGCTGGTCTCGAGCTTCGCGTGCGTGATCCAGCTTTGCGCCGCACCGTCAAATGCTACGTTCCCGAGGAAATGCTTCCAAACGTATTTGCCCAGTTCCGGAAGCGCGTCGAGATCTTTGGTCTGGTTCATTACCGTCGAAACGGCACACCGGTAAGTATTGAGGCTTCTACCATCGACCCACTCCCCGATGACGATGATCTCCCGACGCCGGAAGAGGTCCGTGGAATCCTTCGAGCTCTCCCGTGACGATCGAACTGATCTATTGGGATAGTGCGCTTTCCTGGGATGGCTTCAGGAAGAGACCGGGAAGGCCGATCTATGTCAAGGGACGATCGAGCGCGCCAAGGCTGGCGAAGTCGTGATTGTCACATCGACCCTGACGTTGGCGGAGGTGCCGGGGATGCGCGGTGGCCCGCGCATCCCCGAGGAAAAGGCGGACAAGGTGCGAAGGTTTTTTCGACATTCGTACATCCGATTGTGGGCGGTGACGAGATCGATTGCCGAGGACGCTCAGGACCTGGTCTGGAAGCAGTCAATCAGACCAAAGGACGCCATTCATGTGGCAACGGCCTTGGCGGCCAAGTGCCCCACGTTAGAGACATTCGACAAAGACCTCTTGAAACAGACAGGTACGGTCGGTGCTCCTCCTTTGGTGATCCGCAAACCGATTCCTCCGAAACAAGGGAGATTCGAATTATGACTGCGTCTCGGGCACGGAGCTCGGGTCAAGCCGGGCCCTCCGCTACACGAGAGCAAGAACCGGGGCGGCAACCTAGGCTCACCACCCATTTGCGCCAATCTTCTCTGCCTTGAGATCGTACTTGCGCACATAAAGATATCCTTATATAAGGCTCCCTAACCAAGCAGGAGCCCCCAGGATGCCGGTGACGGACGACTACAAGGTGAAGGACATCTCCCTGGCCGACTGGGGCCGCAAGGAGATCTCCATGGCCGAGGACGAAATGCCCGGCCTGATGGCGATTCGCGAGGAATACGGCTCCTCGCGGCCGCTGAAGGGTGCCCGCATCGCCGGCTGCCTGCACATGACCGTGCAGACCGCGGTACTCATCGAGACGCTGATCGCACTCGGCGCTACCGTCCGCTGGTCGTCCTGCAACATCTTCTCGACCCAGGACCACGCCGCCGCCGCAGTGGCCGCCGCGGACATCCCGGTCTTCGCCTGGAAGGGCGAGACCGAGCAGGAATTCTGGTGGTGCATCGAGCAGACCATCCGCGGCCCGGCGCACGGGTCCGACAAGGTCTGGACGCCGAGCATGATCCTGGACGACGGCGGCGACCTGACCAAGCTGATGCACGAGAAATACCCCGAGCTGATGGCCGATGTCCGCGGCCTGTCGGAAGAAACCACGACGGGCGTCCACCGCCTGCGCGACATGGCGCGCGACGGCACCCTGCTGGTACCGGCGATCAACGTGAACGACAGCGTGACCAAGTCGAAATTCGACAACCTGTATGGCTGCCGCGAATCGTTGGTCGATGGCATCCGCCGCGGCACCGACGTGATGATGGCCGGCAAGGTCGCGGTGGTGAACGGCTTCGGCGATGTGGGGAAGGGCTCGGCCGCGTCCTTGCGCAACGCCGGGTGCCGCGTGATGGTGACCGAGGTCGATCCCATCTGCGCGTTGCAGGCCGCCATGGAGGGCTATCAGGTCACCACCATGGACGACGCCGCGCCGGTGGGTGACATCTTTGTCACCGCCACCGGCAACGTCGACGTGATCACGCTGGATCACATGCGGCGGATGAAGCACCGCGCGGTCGTCTGCAATATCGGCCACTTCGACTCCGAGATCCAGATCGAGTCGCTGCGCAACTACCGATGGGAGAACGTCAAGCCGCAGGTGGACGAGGTGGTGTTCCCCGACGGCAAGCGGCTGATCGTGCTGTCCGAGGGGCGGCTGGTGAACCTGGGCAACGCCACCGGCCACCCCAGCTTCGTGATGAGCGCATCGTTCAGCAATCAGGTGCTCGCGCAGATCGAGTTGTTTACTGCTGCGCCGGGTCGCTACGAGAAGAAACTCTACACGCTGCCTAAGAAACTCGACGAGAAGGTGGCCGCGTTGCACTTGGCGAAAGTGGGAGCAAAGCTGACGAAGCTTTCACCTAAGCAAGCTGAGTATACAGGTGTATCGGCGCAGGGTCCGTTCAAGCACGAATCGTATCGCTATTGACTGCGGCGTTCACTATTAATTCACCGCTCGTCATCGAATCATGGCTGGCGGCCGCAAGCGATCCGGGCGTAACCCGGTCGTCGGGCGCGGGAAAACTCGCGCCTATCGACCAACGACCCGGAGGGAGACCGTGCCGATCTCAGCGTTCACCAACCGGCTGGACTTTGCACGAACCGAAGCCGTTCGCCGCGCCTTGAGCACGAATCAGGACGCCGTGACCATATCCGACCTGCTGTTCCTGGAAGCGTGGGAGGCAGCACCCATGGCCGATGTTGCCGACACCTTGCGCGCCGGCCAGATCCGCCGCGCCAATCCCGCGCTCGCCGCCGAGATAAGGGCGGAACTCAGCAGCAAACGGCCGCTATCCGAGGCCGAGCGCGCAACGGCCGCAGGAATCGCCTGAGCCCATCACCATAGTTCACCTCTCCCGCTCTGCGTTGCAGAGCCGGAGAGGTGGGCCTGACCGCGGATCGTCGCGCACGAGGCGTGGGATACGCGACCTCATCGCTGGCCACCGAATGGAAATAGACGCTCGGATCGTGCCACTGCACGAGATGCACAACGACATCGCGGCCTGAAAGGCCCTCTACCAGTGAACGATCGAACCGTCGCGCTGGTGGATCGCGTCGCGCGCGGCAATGCCTTCCTGCTCGAATGGATGCTTGGCCGCCTCCGCCATATCGATCTCGACACCCAGGCCGGGACGATCGGGGATCTCCCAGCAGCCGTCGCGCAGCGTAATCGGCACGTCTGCGACCGCCGAGAAATGGCTGATCCGGTCCGACAACTGCTCGAGGATGATGAAATTCGGCGTCGCCACCGCGAAATGCAGCCCCACCACCGAGGCAATCGGCCCCATTGGATTGTGCGGGGCGATGCCGATCTGTGCCGCTGCGCCGACCGCCGCGATCTGTTGCCCGACCGTAAAGCCGCCGCAATGGCACAGGTCCGGCTGGAAGAAACTGACGGCGCGGCGGTCGGCCAGAGCCTGGAACTCCCGCAGTGTCAGCAGCCGCTCGCCGGCCGCCAGCGGGACGTTGCTGCGGTCCGCCACCACGCGCATGGCATCGGGATCGCCCGGCTGCACCGGCTCTTCGACGAACATCGGATCACATGCCGCCAGTGCCTTGGTGTACGCAACGGCGGCGCCGATCGTGCTGGCGCGGCCGTGGAAGTCGAACAGCAGATCGACATCCGGCCCGACCGCCTCGCGCAGCATGACCGCGAGCCGCTCCATCCGGCGAACTCCGTCACGATCGGTAGCGTAGTGGGTGTATGGCGCCGGGCCGCATTTCAGCGCATTGTAGCCTTTCGCAACCATCTCGCGCGCGCCCTCGGCATAGGCCTCAGGATCGAGCGGGCGGCGGCGCAGGTCGCGCGCCGAGCTGCTGATATGCGCATAGACCCGCACACGCTCGCGCGCTCTCCCGCCAAGCAGTTGCCAGACCGGCTTGCCACAGTCCTTGCCCAGGATGTCCCAAAGCGCCTGCTCGATCGCGCTGACCGCCGTCAGCCCGATGACGCCAAGCGGCCAGAAGCTGTGCTTGACCATGCGCTCGTGCAGCCACGGGATGTCGCGGGGGTCGCGGCCGATCAGCATCGGGACGAAATCTTCCACGCAGCCGACCACGGCGCGGGTCTTCCATTCCAGTGTGCCCTCGCCCCAGCCGTAGAGGCCGGGCTGGTCGGTTTCGACGCGCACGAACACCCAGTTGCGATCGCCGGCGTGTACTGTGATGGGACGGATGGCGGTGATTTTCATGCTGCGGATCCGATTTCTCCGGCGGCCGTCGCGATCACCCGGTTCAGCGCTGACAGATCCATCGGATGATCGGTCTCGTTGGCAACCGCTGCAATCAGGCGATGCCGCCGCAGGATGAAGATTCGCTGGTCAGATGCGCCGGACGCCCAGGCGGTGTCCGGCGGCAGATCGGGGAACAGACGGTCGGCGTTGGAGCGGAAGCAGGCGGCGTAGCTGGTGCCCGCATGCGTC
>Ga0335075_10009746_pt1 | contig 14611 bp, 13 predicted proteins | sample Lox_Sample_24_FD_206723 | JGI IMG/M metagenome (GOLD analysis project Ga0335075, IMG submission 206723) | Soil microbial communities from Loxahatchee National Wildlife Refuge, Florida, United States - Lox_Sample_2.4 | ecosystem: Environmental > Terrestrial > Soil > Wetlands | place: USA...
AGCTCGGCGGCGACACCGACATGCTGGCCCAGATCCGCTCCGGCGCGGTCGAGATGCTGACGATGTCCGGCAACATCCTCTCGACGATGCTGCCCGTCGAATCGATCTACAACCTGCCCTTCGCCTTTCCCAACTACGCCCATGTCTGGGCGGCGATGGACGGCGGGCTCGGCGACTATCTCCGCGCGCAACTCTCCACGGTCGGCTTCCACGCGCTCGACAAGCATTGGGACAACGGCTTCCGCCAGATCACCAGCAGCGAGAAGAAGGTCGCGGCCCCCGCCGACCTCCGCGGCTTCAAGATCCGCGTCCCGCCGAGCCCGCTCTGGCTCTCGCTCTTTCGCGCGTTCGGCGCCGCGCCGACCCCGATCAACTGGAGCGAAACCTACACCGCGCTCCAGACCCACATCGTGGACGGACAGGAAAACCCGCTCGTCGTCATCGAGACCGGCAAGCTCTTCGAGGTCCAGAAATACGTCGCCCTCACCAACCATATGTGGGACGGATACTTCCTCCTCCTCAACAAGCCGGCCTGGGAAAAACTCCCGCCCGATCTCCAGCAGATCCTCGCCGAGGAGATGAACGCCGCCGCGCTCCGCCAGCGCCAGGCAATGGTCGTGATGAACAATTCGCTCCAGGCGAAGCTCACCGGCCAGGGCATGCTCTTCAACACGCCCGACCGCGCCGCCTTCCGCCAGGCCCTCGTCTCCGCCGGCTTCTACACCGAATGGAAAAAGAAATTCGGGCCCACCGCCTGGGCGCTCCTGGAAAAATACTCCGGACCCCTCGCCTGAACGCCGCCCCCGTTCCCAGCGAAAGAGCCCCCATGAGCCAGATCTTCGGCCCGATCCGCCAGCTCGGCTACGTTGTTTACGACATCGAGGCGGAGATGCGCCACTGGTCCACGACTCTCGGCGTCGGCCCCTGGTTCTACGCCGAGCGCGTCCCGGTGCGCGAGTTCCGCTATCGCGGCGCTCCCTCGCCGATCGCGCTCTCGGTGGCGCTTGCCAATTCCGGCCCGCTCCAGGTGGAGCTGATCCAGACCCGCAACGAAGCGCCTTCGATGTACCGCGACTTCCTCGCCGCCCATCACGGCGGCCTCCAGCACGTCGCCTGCTGGACCGAGAATTTCGACGCCGACTTCGCCCGCGCGCGCGGCCACGGCCTCACCGTCGGCATGTCCGGCGAGGTCGGCGAGCGCGGCCGCTACGTCTATTTCGAGACCGAATCCCATCCCGGCTCGGTCGTCGAGCTCTCGGAGATCGCCGGCCCCAAGGGCACGCTCTTCCGCATGATCCGCGAGGCCGCCGAAACCTGGGACGGCAGCGATCCCATCCGCCCGTTCCCCGATCTCGCGACGCTCGCCGCCAACCAATGAAAGCGGAGGAATACATGAAGCCGAAAAGCAGACGCCAGTTCATCAAGACGGCCGGGGCCGCGTCCCTCGCCGCGACCATCCTCCATTACCCGGCGAATGCCGCCGAGTTCACCTACAAGTTCGGCAACAACGTCCCCTACGACTACGCGCTCAACATCCGCGTCCGCGCGGCCGCGTCCCGCATCCGCCAAAAAACCAACGGCCGCTTCGATCTCCAGATCTTCCCCGCCGGCCAGCTCGGCACCGACACGGACATGCTCTCCCAGGTCCGCTCCGGCGCGCTGCAATTCTACACCGCCTCCGGCTCGGTCCTTTCCACGGCCGTCCCGCTCGCCGCGATCAATGCGCTGGGCTTCGCCTTCAAGGATTACAGCCAGGTCTGGCCGGCGATGGACGGCAAGTTGGGCGACCTGATCTGCGCCCGCATCGAAACCGCGGGCCTCCATCCCATCCGCAAGATGTTCGATATCGGCTTCCGCGAGGTCACCTCCGGCACGCACCCGATCACCGACGCCGCGAGCTTCAAGGGCTTCAAGATCCGCGTCCCGCCGAGCCAGCTCAGCGTCTCGCTCTTCCAGGCGCTCGGCGCCGCACCCACCACGCTCAACTTCGCCGAGGTCTACACCGCGCTTCAGACCCATCTCGTGGACGGCCAGGAGAATCCGCTTTCCATCATCGAGACGGTGAAGTTCTACGAGGTCCAGAAATACGTCTCGCTCACGAACCATCAATGGGACGGCTTCTGGATGCTCGCCAACGGCCCAGCCTGGAAGAAGCTCCCCGCCGACGTCTCGGCGATCGTCTCCGACGAGCTCGACCACGCGGCGCTGGCCGACCGCACGGACATCGCCGCCCTCAACGCCTCGCTCGCCGCCAAGCTCGAATCCCAGGGCCTGAAGGCCAACACCCCGCCCACCGAGGATTTCCGCGCCGCGCTTGCCAAAACCTCCTTCTACGCCGAGTGGCGCAAAACCTTCGGGTCCGAGGCCTGGCAGACCCTCCAATCCTACGTCGGCGCCCTCGGCTGAACCCTCCGCCCCCCGGCGGCCGGTGAATCCGCTCGGAAAAACTACTTGGAGCGTGTCCAATCAAGGTGAGCACGCTCCAGGTAACCGGTCCCGACGGTCCTCGCCGTGGGGGCCACCTCAAAACAGCGGGACATCCCCGCAGAGCCATTGACTCTCCACGCAGCGCCGTGACACTCTTTACGATCATAAAAGAAATTTGTAACTTCGGGAGGTTTCGATGAATTGGGGACATGGCGTCGCGACAAAAGTCGCCTTGATTACGGCCGTGGCGGCAGGAGTGGTCTTTTCTTCCGCAGCTGCAGAGGCTTCGGTTTTCACCCTGACCGGAACCAACGTGGACCTCACTCTCGATACCGACGCCTCGAACAACATAACGAGCGCATCCGGCACGTTCTTTGGTGACATGGTGGACCTCGCCGGTGGCCAACCGGGCGGGCCGGCCTTTGGCCCAGGCAACTATTTCGTATACGACAATATCCTGCTTCCGAACCTCGATCCGGCGCTCGACGACCTAGGCCTGCTTCTGGGCTATGTCTCGGGTCCCAGTCCCTTCCTATCCGCCAATATTTCTGCAATCATCGGCGGCGGCGGAACCTATGGGCTTTACGAATATGAACCTACCGAGACCCTCGCCACCGAAGACCTGACCTTGACCGCGATACCAACCACCGTGCCGGCTCCCCCAAGCTGGACGGTGCTGCTCACGGGTCTCATCGGTCTTGGATTTATCGCTTACCGTCGCCCCAAGAGGAATTCTGCCGCAATCGCGGCCATCTGACCCCGGATTCAGTCTCGGAACGATATCGGCATGTCATGGTACGGCTTGCCGGCTCGTGCCGCGCCTACGGCGTGCCACCGTAAGATTTCATGGCGAAAATACCCCGCCGTGTCTTGGCGGCCAAAACGGATCCGCGCCCAACGAGCGCCGAAACCGGCCGCGGCTTCCCGCCGCCGCCCGCCTGCGCCAGGATCATCGCCGATCGGCAAATGGAGCGCGGCATGCGGAACGTGGAGCAGGTCTGGCAGCTGGTGGACGACAAGAAGGAGGACTTCGCGGCCCTCAGCGACCGGGTCTGGGGCATGCCGGAGCTCAACTTCAAGGAAGTCCGCTCTTCCACCGAGCATAAGGCCATGCTGGAGCGCCACGGATTCCGCATCGAGGAGAATCTCGCCGGCATCCCGACCGCCATCATGGGCGAGGCCGGCGAGGAAGGTCCGGTCATCGCGATCCTCGGCGAATACGATGCGCTGCCCGGGCTGAGCCAGGAGGCGAGCGTCGCCGAGCATCGTCCGCTGCAGCGCGGCGGCTCGGGCCATGGCTGCGGGCACAATCTGCTGGGCTCCGCGTCCCTCCTCGCCGCAACCGCGGTCAAGGACTGGCTGGCGGCGAACGGGATGAAGGGCCGCGTGCGCTACTACGGCTGCCCGGCGGAAGAGGGCGGTGCCGCCAAGACCTTCATGGTGCGCGACGGGGTGTTCAAGGACGTCGATATCGCGATCTCCTGGCATCCTTCGCCGCTTTCCGGCGTCAACGAGGCGAAGTCGCTCGCCATCCTCCAGCTCGATTTCAGCTTCACCGGCCGGGCCTCGCATGCCGCCGCCGCTCCGCATCTCGGCCGCTCGGCGCTCGACGCGGTGGAGCTGATGAATATCGGCGTCAACTATATGCGCGAGCACATGCCGAGCGATGCCCGCGTCCATTACGCGCTGCTCGATGCCGGCGGCATCGCGCCGAACGTCGTGCAGGCGAGCGCCAAGGTGCGCTATCTCGTCCGCGCCGCGGAGCTGCCGGCGCTCCGGAGGCTCGTCGAGCGGGTCAAGAAAATCGCCGAAGGCGCCGCGCTCATGACGGAGACCACGGTCACGTCGGCCGTTAACAGCGCCATGTCCAACCTGCTCGGCAACAAGGTGCTCGAGCAGGCGATGCACGACAATTTCCGCCGTCTCGGCCCGCCGGAATTCGATGCGGAGGACCGCGCCTTCGCCCGCCGGATCCAGGCGACGGTGACGGAGGAGGACATCGCCTCCGCCTTTCGCCGCTTCGGCGTTCCGCCGACCGATGCTCCGCTCTGCGACGCGATCGTACCGCTGCACGCGGTGGGCGCCGATATGCGCGGCTCGACCGATGTCGGCGACGTGAGCTGGGCGGTCCCGACCGTGCAGGCGCGCGGCGCGACCTACGCGATCGGCACGCCCGGGCATTCCTGGCAGCTCACCGCGCAGGGCAAGACGCCGGCGGCGCACAAGGGCATGGCGCACGTGGCGAAGGTGATGGCCGGCACCGCGGTCGATCTGCTGCAGGACGCCGCGCTGATCGAGCGGGCGAAGGAAGAGCATCAGGCCCGCCTCGCCCGCACCCCCTATGTCTGCCCGCTGCCGGACGGCATGACGCCCGCCTTCGACATGGCCGGCTGACGCCGCTCGCGGCCAGGCTTCCGCACCCTGGCCTCGCTGGCCGCTCCGGGCGTATGATCCGGCATGCGCTTCGTCGATCTCGATGCCCTGGCCGGCATGGTCCCGCCGGATGCCGTGGTCGCCATCCCGCCGGACAACTCCGCCACGCCGTCCTCGCTCGCGCGCGCCCTCGCGCGCGCGCGCTTGAGTGGGGCCGGATATGCCATTTCCCTCATCGGCGTTCCGGTATCTGGCTACGCAACTGATCTCCTGATCGGCACCGGCTGCGTCGCCGAAATCCAATCGAGCGCGGTCTCCCTCGACGAGGCGGGATCGGCTCCTTGCTTCACGCGCGCGGTCAAAGCCGGCACGCTCCGCATGCGCGATGCGACCTGCCCGGCGATGCACGCGATGCTCGAGGCCGCCGCCAAGGGCATCCCCTTCATCCCCATCCGCGGGATCCTCGGAAGCGACCTTCTTGCCCACCGAACGGACTGGAAAGTCATCGAAAATCCCTTCCAACCCGGCGATCCGATCGTCCTTTTGCCCGCCCTCGCCCCCGACATCGCCCTCTTCCACGCGGCGCTGGCCGACCAAGAGGGCAATGTCTGGGTCGGCCGCCACCGCGAGCTCGCCGTCATGGCCCACGCCGCCCGCCGCTCCCTGGTCACCGTCGAGCGCATCGTCGAGCGCAGCCTGATCGAGGACGAGCTCCTCGCCCCCGGCACAATCAGCGCCGCCTATATCGAGGCGATCGCGCTCGCCGAGCACGGCGCTTGGCCCGGTGGCCTCACCGACGAATATCCGGACGACGAAGCCCACCTCGCCGAATACGCCGCGCTCGCCCGCACCGAGGAGGGCTTCCGCGCCTATCTCGCGCGTTACGTGTACCCGGCCCCGGCCGAGGCCGCGGAATGAGCCCGGCCGACGAGGCGCTCATTGTCGCGATCGCCCGGCTGATCCCGCCTTCCCGCCACGCCGCCATCGGGGCGGCAAGCCCGATCCCCGCCGCCGCTTCGCTCCTCGCGCGAGAAATGTCCGGCAACCTACGGGTTTCAATGCTTTATCAGCGCCGCGGCAACGTCTTCACCGACGGCACCGGCGAGCTCTTCGACCTCGCCGCCCAGGGCCGCATCGATCTCTTCTTCTTAGGCGGTGGCGAGATCGACGGTGCCGCGAACATCAACCTCATCGGCCTCGGCGAATGGCCCGGCCGCGCCGTCCGCTTCCCCGGCAGCTTCGGCTCGGCCTTCATGTATCTGCTCGTCCCGCGTACCATCCTCTTCCGCCGCGAGCACTCGCGCCGCGTCCTCGTCCCCCGCGTCGCCTACATCTCCGCCCCCGGCACCTCGCCCCCCGGCGTTTTCCGCCGCGGCCACGCCGACGCCCTCGTCACCGGCCGCGCGATCTTCCGCTTCTCGCCCGAGCGCGCCCGCTTCACCCTCGCCTCCGTCCATCCCGGCGAAACCGCCGAGACCATCCGCGCCGCCACCGCTTTCGACTACGACATCGCCGACCCGCTTCCCGAAACGCCCCCACCCTCCCGCGAAGAGCTCGCCCTCCTCCGCGGCCCCGTCGCCGCTTCCCTGGCCCCCATCTATCCGGCCTTCGTCTCGCGTCTGGCCGCCTGATGGGCGCGCTCGACGGGCTGAAAATCGTCGACCTCTCGCGCGTGCTCGGCGGCCCGTTCTGCACCATGATCCTCGCCGACCACGGCGCCGACGTGGTGAAGCTCGAGCCGCCCCAGGGCGACGAAACCCGCGACTGGGGCCCTCCCTTCGCCGACCACACCGCCAGCTACTTCATCGGCGTCAACCGCAACAAGCGCTCGCTCGGCCTCGATCTCGCCAAGCCCGAGGGCCGCGCCGTCCTCCTCTCCCTCCTCGCCGGCGCCGACGTCCTGGTCGAGAACTTCAAGCCCGGCGCAATGGAGCGCTGGGGCCTCGGCTACGAGGCCGACCTCGCACCCCGCTTTCCCCGCCTCGTCCATTGCCGCATCTCGGGCTTCGGCGCCGACGGCCCGCTCGGCGGCATGCCCGGCTACGACGCGATCCTCCAGGCGATGACCGGGCTGATGAGCGTCAACGGCGATCCGACCACCGGCCCCCTCCGCCTCGGCACGCCCGTCGTTGATCTCGCCACCGGCCTCTTCTCCGCGGTCGGCATCCTGATGGCGCTCCATGAGCGCGCCCGCTCCGGAAGCGGCCAGTTCCTTGACATGACGCTCTACGATTGCGGCATGGCGCTCCTGCATCCCCAGGCCGCCAATTTCTTCCTCAACGGGAAGCGCCCGGTCCCCCTCGGCAACCCCCACCCCAACATCGCCCCTTACGAGAAATACCCCACGCGCACCTGCGAGATCTTCATCGCCGTCGGCAACGACGGCCAGTTCGCAAAGCTCGCCCGCGAGCTCGCCCGACCCGAGCTCGCCGCCGATCCTCGCTTCCTCACCAATTCCGACCGCGTCGCCAACCGCCCCGCGCTCATGAAGGAACTCGCCGCCGCCCTCGCCCCCGAGGACGGCCACGCCCTCGCCGAGCGCCTCCTCAAGGCCGGCCTCCCCGTCGGCCCCGTCCTCGCGGTCGATGAATCGACCGCCGCCCCCCACACCGCCCATCGCGCCATGGTCACATCCCTCGGCGCCTATCGCGGCCTCGGCACGCCTATCAAATTCTCCCGCACGCCCGGCGCCACGCGCCGCCCGCCCCCCGCCTTCGCTGCCCACGCAACCGAAATCCTCGCCGAGCACGGGTTCACCAAGGACGAGATCGCGAAGCTCCGGACGACCGGCGCGCTTCCGGCCGAGCGGCGGAAATAGCCAGGGACTCCGCCCCTGGCAGGGGGCTTTGCCCCCTGCACCCCCAGCAAAGGCGAAGCCTTTGCAATCCATTACTTATCCTAAACGTATGGGGGTCTGGGGCCTCCAGGCCCCAGCCGGGTCAAGGGGCAGAGCCCCTTGCCGCTCCACAAGTGGCCGCCTATAGCCGCCGCGGGCAGGAGGGCGCATGGCGAATTTCGCGGAGAGCGCGGTCCTCGCCGTACCGGCCACCAAGCCGGCGCGCCGCGCGGGACCCGAGCCGAAGCCGGCGAACGCGCTCCGGGCGCTGGCGATCGACGCCGTCGAGGCCGCCAGGTCCGGTCATCCCGGCATGCCGCTCGGCATGGCCGACGCGGCGACCGTCCTCTGGACGCGCTTCCTCAAGTTCGATGCCGCCGACCCGCGCTGGCCGGACCGCGACCGCTTCGTGCTCTCGGCCGGCCACGGCTCGATGCTGCTCTATGCGCTCCTGCATCTCACCGGTTTCGCCGGTATGGAGATGGACGCACTCCGGCGCTTCCGGAAGCTCCATTCCGCCGCCGCCGGCCATCCCGAGGTCGGTCTGCATCCCGCGATCGAGACGACGACCGGCCCGCTCGGCCAGGGGCTCGCGGCCGCGGTCGGCATGGCGCTCGCCGAGCGCCTGCTCGCGGCCCGCTTCGGCCGCAGCCTGGTCGATCACCGGACCTGGGTCATCGCCTCGGACGGCGATCTGATGGAGGGCCTCAGCCACGAGGCCGCGGGCCTGGCCGGCCATCTCAAGCTCGCGCGCCTCACCGTGCTCTACGACGACAATGCGATCTCGATCGACGGCCCGACCGCGCTCGCCGTCTCCGACGATCCGCTGAAGCGCTTCGCCGCCCTCGGCTGGTCCGTCAAGCGCGTGGACGGCCACGATCCCGCCGCCGTGGCGGCCGCGCTCTCGGCGGCCTCGCGCTCCCAGCGTCCCAGCCTGATCGCCTGCCGCACGGTCATCGGCTATGGCGCGCCCCACAAGGCCGGCACCGCGGCCGTGCACGGCTCGGCGCTCGGGGCGGACGAGGCGGCGGCGACGAAACAGGCGCTGGGCTGGGACGCCCCGCCGTTCACGGTGCCGGACGACATCGCCGCTTCCTGGCGCGCCACCGGATTGCGCGGCGCGTCGCAGCGCCGCGCCTGGCTGAAACGCCTCGCCCATCATCCGCTCCGCGCCGAGTTCGAGCGGGTCATGTCCGGCCGCCTGCCGGACGCCTCCCACGCCGCGCTCGCGACCCTCAAGGCCGAGTTCGCCGCAACCCGTCCCCGGCTCGCGACGCGCCAGTCGAGCCAGAAGGTTCTCGAGGCGCTGGTGCCGGCGGTCCCGGAGCTGATCGGCGGCTCGGCCGACCTCACCGCGTCCAACCTCACGGGAGTGCGCGGCACGGCCTCCGTGGCGCCGGGCAGCTTCGCCGGGCGCTACATCCACTATGGCGTGCGCGAGCACGGCATGGCGGCGGCGATGAACGGGATGGCCCGCCATGGCGGCATCATCCCCTACGGCGGCACCTTCCTCGTCTTCAGCGACTATATGCGCCCGGCGATGCGGCTCGCTTCACTGATGGAAGCCCGCGTCATCTACGTGCTGACCCACGATTCGATCGGCCTCGGTGAGGACGGCCCCACGCATCAGCCCATCGAGCACCTCGCCTCGTTCCGCGCGATGCCGAACTTCTTCGTCTTCCGCCCGGCCGACGCGGTCGAAACCGCCGAGTGCTGGGAGCTGGCGCTTCGCCGCGCCGAGGGGCCGAGCGCGCTCGTCCTGACGCGCCAGGCGCTGCCGGGGCTCAGGGCTCAGGCGGGCGAGAACCTTTGCGCGCGCGGCGGCTATGTCCTCGCCGAGGCGACCAGCGCGCGGCGCGCGACGCTGATCGCGACCGGCTCGGAAGTCTCGATCGCGATGGCGGCGCGGCGGGCGCTGGAAGCCTCGGGCATCGCGACCGCCGTCGTCTCGCTGCCGTGCTGGGAGATTTTTGCCGCTCAGGAAGCCGCCTGGCGCGAATCGGTGCTCGGCACGGGGCTTCGCGTGGGCGTCGAGGCGGCCGGCGCCTTCGGCTGGGAGCGCTGGCTCGGCCCCGACGGCGTCTTCATCGGCATGAAGGGCTTCGGCGCCTCGGCGCCGGCCGAGGACCTCTACCGGCATTTCGGCATCACCGCCGAGGCGGTGGAATCTGCGGTTCGCGAGCGGGTGGGCCAGGGGATTAGGTAGGGGGGGTCGGCGATGGCGGTCAGGGTCGGCATCAACGGGTTCGGGCGGATCGGGCGGCTCGTCTTGCGCGCGATCGTCGAGAGCGGGCGGGAAGACGTGCTTCCCGTCGCGATCAACGATCTCGGCAGCGTCGAGGCGAACGCGCACCTCTTCCGTTACGACAGCATCCACGGCCGTTTTCCGGGCGAGGTCGGCGTCAACGGCGAGACGATCGAGATCCGCCACCGCAACCGCCATTACGGCCCGATCCGCGTCTCGGTCGAGCGCGATCCCACCAAGGTCCCCTTCGCCGGCGTCGATGTCGCGCTCGAATGCACCGGGCTCTTCACCAAGCGCGACGCCGCGGCCGCGCTCCTCACCGCCGGGGCGCGGAAAGTGCTCATCTCGGCGCCGGCGGAGGGCGCGGACGCGACCATCGTCTACGGCGTCAACAACGCAGCCCTCTCGCCCACGATGAGCGTCGTCTCGAACGCCTCGTGCACCACCAACTGCCTGGTGCCGATGGTGAAGGTGCTGCACGACGCCTTCGGCATCCTCCGCGGCTACATGGTGACGGTGCACTCCTATACGGGCGATCAGCGCACGGTCGACACGCTGCACAAGGACCTCCATCGCGCGCGCGCGGCCGCGGTCTCGCTGATCCCGACGACCACCGGCGCCGCCCGCTCGGTCGGGCTCGTCCTGCCCGAGCTCAAGGGCAAGCTTGACGGGACCGCAATTCGCGTGCCCACGCCGAACGTTTCGCTCGTCTCGCTCGACGCGAACCTCGCCCGCGCGGCGACGGTCGCGGAGATCAACGCGGCGATGAAGGAGGCCGCGTCCGGCCCGCTCAAGGGAATCCTCGATTACAGCACGGAAAAGCTGGTGAGCGTGGACTTCAACCATGTCCCGGCCTCGTGCAGCTTCGACGCCACGCAAACCGCCGTGGTGGATGGCGCGCTCGCCCGGGTGATGGGCTGGTACGACAACGAGTGGGGCTTCTCCAACCGCATGGTCGACACCGCCTCGCTCCTCGGCAGTCTCTGAGCGGCGCTCACGTGAGCGGGCGCATCCACGGCCTGGACGAGGCCGCGGTGGCGGGCCGGCGCGTGCTCTTGCGCGCCGATCTCAACGTGCCGCTCCGCTACGGGCGCGTCGCCGACACCACGCGCATCGCCCGTCTCGTGCCCACCATCCGCGAGTTGGCGGAGAAGGGCGCGCGCGTCATCGTCTGCAGCCACTTCGATCGGCCGAAGGGACAGCGCCGGCCGGAGATGTCGCTCGCCCCGCTCGCCCCCGCACTCGCCGCGGCGCTCAACCGCCCGGTCGTCTTCTGCACCGAGTGCATCGGCGAGGCGGCCGAGCGCGCCGTCGCCGGCCTCGGCGACGGCGGCATCCTCCTGCTCGAGAACACGCGCTTCAACCCGGGCGAGGAGGCGAACGACCCCGCTTTCGCGGCGGCACTCGCCAAGCCCGCCGAGCTTTTCGTCAACGATGCCTTCTCGGTCTCCCATCGCGCGCACGCGAGCACCGAGGGCGTCACCCACCTCCTGCCGAGCTACGCCGGGCGGCTGATGGAGGCCGAGCTGGCCGCGCTCGAGTCCGCACTCGGCCATCCCGTGCGTCCGGTGGGCGCGATCGTCGGCGGGGCGAAGGTTTCGACCAAGCTCGCCCTGCTCGGCAATCTCTGCGGCAAGGTCGATCTCCTGATGATCGGCGGCGCGATGGCCAATACCTTCCTCGCGGCGCGCGGGATCGCCATCGGCCGCTCGCTCGAGGAGAAGGAGCTCCACGACGAGGCGCGGAAGATCCTGGAGCAGGCCAAGGCCGCCGGCTGCGAGGTGCTGCTGCCGGTGGACGCGGTGGTGGCGGCGGCGCTCGAGCCCGGCACGACGAGCCATGTGGTGCCGGTCGAAGCGGTGCCGGCGGCGCTGATGATCCTCGATGTGGGTCCCGCGACGGTGGCGGCGTTCGAGGCGCACCTTGCGAATCTCCGGACCCTCGTCTGGAACGGGCCGGTCGGCGCTTTCGAGACGCCGCCCTTCGCCGCCGGGACGGTCGCGATCGCGGGGGCCGTCGCCGCGGCGACCGCCGCGGGGCGGCTCTGCTCGGTCGCCGGCGGCGGCGACACGGTGGCGGCGCTCAATTTCGCGCACGCCGCCGACAAGCTCACCTACGTCTCGGCGGCCGGCGGCGCTTTCCTGGAGTGGCTGGAAGGCAAGACCTTGCCGGGGGTGGCGGCGCTCGTCCGGTAACGGAGGATTGTAGGCGCGAAGAGTTAACAGCGGGTAAACTCCGGACCGGACAACGCAATCGCTTCCCGGATTTACCCGCCGTTCATCTCATGCGCCGCATCATCCTCCACATGATTGCCAGCAATGCGCTCGCCGCCTTTTCGGTGCAGCCCGGCGCCATCGGAGCGGCGCGGTCCATCACGCCCGCGCGCGCGAGCAGCGAAACCCCAACCACCTCGGCCACTCCCGCGACATCCTTGCCGCGCCAGACGCCCACCCAGTTGTCACCGGCGGGAGGAGGAAAAATCCTTCCGCGCGGCTCGCTGCTCGACCTCTCCGTCTAGAGTGTTCTGAATCCAACCGACGGCTGGCGGGCCGGCCGGCCAGGCAACTAGCCGACTGGAACCGACATCAAGCGTCGCGCGGAAGCTCAGTCCGGAGCGATCAGGGACAGTTTAGGAAAATAAGTCCGATAGCGCGCCGCATCCCGGGTCATCAGCGGATATCCGGCAACAGCTGCATGGGCGCCGATGAAAAAATCGGGAAGTGGCGATTGCCTTGTTCCGCCCCGCCGTCGATAGGCCAGGAACGACTTGCCTGCGAGAAAGGCGGCTTCGTACGGAATGGCTTCACGGTCGAACATGGTTTTCGGAAGCGCGGCGTCGAGCTCCTCGATGCGCGAATACCTGATCGAGACCTCGGCATAAATGACCGGATTGATGACAAGGCGATAGCGGTCGGCGGCGCGCTCTATGGCCTCCGCCGACCACGCAAGCCAACGGGCGTCTTCCGTCATGACGTCGAGAAGAACGTTGGCGTCGATCAGTACCGCCGTCATTCAATCAGCGCGGGTCAGCGCCATGATTGCGTCCGTGCTCATCGCGACATCGCCGCGTCCTCGCAAATGAGCGACAAGTCGAGCGCCTCGCCCAGCGCTCTTACGGGCTTTCGCGCGAACGATGCGCACGGCCTTGCCGTCGAACTCGAATTCCACTTCCGTCTGCGGCAGCAGCCCCGCCTGCTCGCGGATTTCAGCAGGAATGGTCACCTGGCCTTTGGATGTAATGCGCACGGCCACCTCCTTACTCTTACATGTAAGAGTAAGGAGCTCAGCGCCGCTTTGCAAGACCCGGCGGCCCGCCGCCCGCAGACAGATCGATCACGGCGGTGAGGCTGCCCGCAACGCCGGCCGCTCTGGAGGGTTCTGGCGTGCTGTAGCGCTGGTCGGCGGGCCGAGAGGGATTGGAACCCTCCCCCAAAACCGCGGAACCACGCTCTAAACCATGTGCAGCAGGCGGGCCAGCAAGCCTGGCGGCCCCGCCTCGACCAGCACCTTCAGATCCGCCGCCGTCCCCGAAATGTCCGGCGTTCGGGTCGCCATCGACCCAATGATGAGCCGGCACGCACCGGACTTGTCGAAGACATAAATCGCCGCGCTGTGCGAGACCTCGTAGGGCCTCGTCTTGGTCGCCGGCGTCACCGAATAAGCCACCCGATAGCGCCGCGCGAGGGTCGCGAGTTGATCCGGCGTGCCGCGCAGCCCAACAATCTCCGGGGCGAAGAGGGCGACATAGCGGGCAAGCACGGGCAGGCTGTCGCGGTTCGGATCGACGGTGACGAAGAACATCGTCACGTTCTTGACGAGCTTCCCGAGATCCTTGAACACCGTCGCCATGTTGGAGAGCGTCGTCGGGCAGACGTCCGGGCAGTTCGTGTAGCCGAAATAGAGCAGATCGACCCGGTCGCGGTAATCGGCCTCCGTGACCTCCCGCCCATCGCTCGTGCGCCGCATCGTGAAGGCAAGCGGGGGGAACGTCCCGCTCACGTCCACATTGTGCCATTTCGGGTCCTGGCCGCAGGCCGCGAGCGGCGCCACGGCGAGCAGCGGAGCGGCGAGCAGGGGGCGGCGGCCCACGCGATTACGGCCAATCGGATCTTGGGCCATGGAAGCCGCCTCTAGACCCCGCTCCTCGCGACATCAAGCCTGCGGCCGAAACGACGCCCGATTCGCCGCACCGGCTCAGCCGCGCCTGGCGCGAAAGCAGGTGGCGAGGTGGTCGTCCACCATGCCGCTCGCCTGAAGCAAGGCGTAGCAGATCGTCGAGCCGACGAAGCGAAAGCCGGCCTTGCGGAGCGCCTTGCTCATCGTGTCCGAAAGCGCGGTGCGCGCCGGGACTTCGGCCATATCGCGCCAGCGATTGACGATCGGCTTCCCGTCGACGAACGACCAGAGATAGGCGTCGAGGCTTCCATGGCCGGCGATCGCCTCCTGGGCGGCGCGGGCGTTCGAGCGGACGGAGTACATCTTCAGGCGGTTGCGGATGACGCCGGAGTGGAGGAGGGCGCTTTCCAGCTCCCGATCTGTCATCTCTGCGATGCGCGCGATGTCGAACTGGTGGAAGGTGCGACGGTACTCCTCGCGCCGCGCGAGGATGGTGCGCCACGAAAGGCCGGCCTGCGCGCCTTCGAGGGTGATAAGCTCGAAGAGCGCTCGGTCGTCATGGTGCGGGGTGCCCCATTCCCGGTCGTGATACTCGATCATCGCGGGGCTGCCCG
>Ga0335075_10009747_pt1 | contig 14611 bp, 16 predicted proteins | sample Lox_Sample_24_FD_206723 | JGI IMG/M metagenome (GOLD analysis project Ga0335075, IMG submission 206723) | Soil microbial communities from Loxahatchee National Wildlife Refuge, Florida, United States - Lox_Sample_2.4 | ecosystem: Environmental > Terrestrial > Soil > Wetlands | place: USA...
TGACCCGGCCGGACAGCCTGAGCAAGGAAAACTGGCGGATGCCTGCCCTGACCATGCTCGCTCCCGCGCCGATGTCCGTGGCTCGGCGCCTCGGCCTGGCTGGCATGTGGATCTACCTGGCCATCGCGATGGGCGCAGTGGTGTTCCGCGTCGTCGAGGTGGCGATGGGTCACTGAGACGGCCTGCCTGCTCGCCGCCCGCCAGGCAGACCTAACGGACCGCGCCGGTCACCAGCCAGCGCGACGTCCGGCTGCGCAGCGTCAGGGTGGCGAACCTGGCCAGCATCCAGGCCGCGCACGCCAGCCACAGCGCGACAAGCCCCGCGCTTGCCTCGACGACGGCGGCAGCCGCCGCACCGAACACGGCGAGCGTGACTAGCCCGGCCAGCGCCAGGTAGTCCTGGTCGCCGGCCCCTATCAGCACCCCGTCCAGGACAAACACCACGCCGGCGGCCGGCTGCTGCACGATGATCACCAGCAGCACGGCCAGCAGCAAGCTGCGTACCGCCGGCGAGACGCCGAACAGTACGGGCAGGGCCGGCCGGAGCGCGAGCAGCAACAGCGAGAAGATCACCCCGTAGACGGCACCCCAGCCGATCATCCGCCGCGTGGCGGCCCTGGCACCCGCCACGTCGCCGGCTCCGAGGTACCGGCCGGTGATCGCCTGGGCGGCGATCGCTATCGCGTCAAGCGCGTAGACGAAGAGGTTCCAGACCCGCATGGCGACCTGGCTCGCGGCGATCGCGGCATCCGACTGGCGGGCGGCGATGGCGGTCATCAGGATGAGTACCGCTTGCAGGGCGAGCGTGCGGAGGACGAGTGCGGCTCCGGCTACGGCGGCCGTCGTGACGCCGCGGCAGTCCGGCCGCAGGCTGATGCCTGCCCGCCGGGCACCGCGGCCGACGACGTACAGGTAGGCGGCTCCTGCCCCGGTCTGCGCCACGAACGTGCCCCAGGCTGAGCCGGCGATACCCCAGTGCAGGCCGAGAACGAACGTCGCGTTGAGCGCGATGTTGACCGCGTTCGCGGCGACGGCGACCAGTAGCGGCGTCCTGGTGTCCAACAGGCCGCGCAGCACTCCGGTGCCGGCGAGCACCGCCAGCATGGCGGGTGCCCCGAGCAGGCTGATCCGCAGATAGCTGACCGCCTGGTGGCTTACGGCCTGGGTGCCGCCGAACGCCTCGACAATCCGCGGGGCGAGTGGCCAGCCGACTGCGAAGACGACGACGCCGATGGCTGCCGCGAGCCACAGGCCGTCGATACCGTGCCGGATCGCGGCGTCCCGGCGGCCGGCCCCGAGCTGGCGCGAGACGGCGGCCGTGGTGCCGTAGGCGAGGAAGATCGATACACCGACGAGGGTTGCCAGCACCTGGCTGGCGACGCCAAGGCCGCCGAGCGGGACCGTGCCAAGCCGGCCGACGATCGCAGAGTCAGCCAGCAGGAACAGCGGCTCGGCAACCAGCGCGCCGAACGCGGGAATCGCGAGCCGCACGATCTCGGCGTCCTGCGGGCTGTGCAGCCTTGCCAGCAGCCTGGCTCGCCCGCGGCGCTGTTCGTCGTCAGCCAACCACGCCTCTGGCGCGCAAGTCTGCGACTTCGGCTGCTGTCAGACCGAACCCCGTCAGTACCGCGTCGGTATCCTGGCCAGGCCGGGGCGGGGGTGCGGGCTCAGCCGCTGCTGTCCGCCCGAATCTCGGCGCGGGCGCTGGCTGAGTGATGCCGCCGGTCTTGACAAACGCGCCCCTGGCTGCCGCGTGCGGGTGCGCGGGGGCCTCGGCGAGGTTCAAAACTGGAGCGACGCAGGCATCGGTGCCGGCGAACACCTGCTCCCATTCGGCTCTGGTGCGGGATGCGAAGGCGGCGGCGAACCGCTCTCGCAAGACCGGCCAGCCAGCCCGGTCGTGCTGCTCAGGCAGCTCCGCTCGGGTGAGCCCGAGGCCGGCCAGCAATGCCGCGTAGAACTGCGGCTCGAGCGCGCCAACGGCAACGTACTGTCCATCGGCGGTTGCGTACGTGTCGTAGAACGGCGCCCCGCCGTCCAGCAGGTTGCTCCCGCGCTCGTCCTGCCAGGTACCTGAGGCGCGCATGCCGTACACGAACGATGTGAGCAGCGCTGAGCCGTCTACCATCGCGGCGTCCACTACCTGGCCGAGGCCGCTGTGTGACCGATCGAGCAGGGCGGCGAGGATGCCGAGCGCCAGCAGCATGCCGCCGCCGCCGAAGTCACCAAGCAGGTTGACCGGCGGCACCGGGGACTCCCCGGCCCGGCCGACCATGCTGAGCGCGCCGGAGATGGCGATGTAGTCGATGTCATGTCCGGCTGTCGGCGCCAGCGGGCCGTCCTGACCCCACCCGGTCATCCGGGCGAAAACTAGGCGCGGGTTGCGCTTCGCGCACACCCGCGGGCCGAAGCCGAGCCGCTCGGCCACGCCAGGCCGGAAACCTTCGACAAGCACGTCGGCATCGTCGGTAAGCCGGAGAAGCAAGTCGATGGCAGCAGAGTCCTTGAGGTTCAGTCCGATCGAGCGACGGCTCCGGCTAAGCGGATCGGCCGGCCTAGACGCCTGCGGCCCGCACCGCTCGGCCCGGTCGACGCGAAGCACGTCGGCACCGAGGTCAGCAAGGATCATGCAGCCGAACGGGGCAGGAGCCAGGCTGGCAATCTCGATCACGCGCACGCCGCTGAGTGGACCCATCGCTCATGTCCTCCGGGGGTAGGACGGGCTGACAGCAGACGCGCTGTCCGCGTCGCCCGTCTAGCGATAGTAGTCATCGCCCGCCGCTGGCCACCCGGACGGACAGCTCACTATGGCCAATGAGTGGTTGTTTGACCGGCAAGACAGTGTTAAGCAGGAACGCGACCATTACGCGCTGACTACGAAGGAGTGATGTCCATGCCGAGGTACCGTCCGGTGGTGCTGGCTGCTGCCTGCGCGCTAGCGCTCGCCGCACCGGCCAGCGCAGCCTACGCCGCGACTGCCCATCATGCGGCTAAGCCGGTACTGACCATTGGGAAGAAAGGCGGGCCCGCGGTCAAGAAGCGGGCGGTGCTGAAATCGGGCCTGGCAAAGGGCACGAGCGCCACGTTCGCGCTTGGCTCCTTCAGCGCCACTTGCAAGTCTTCGACGCTGCAGGCGAAGGTCACGGCCAACCCCTCGAGCCGCGGCAAGGCCACGCTCTCACTCACCAGGGCGACGGTCAGCAAATGCACGCTGAAGGGCGCACCGCCCGGCGTCAGTCTCACTGGCGTCAAGGTCCTCAGCTTGCCCTACGACGTGACGATCAGCCCGGCGAAGAGATTCCCGGTCACGATCGCCGGGCGGTCGTCGGCTAAGCCAGTGAGCCTCCGGGCGACCATTGACGCAAGTGCACTTGGAGCTGGAACCCTGACATGCGTCTATACCGCGAAGAAGGTGAGCGGGCACGCATCAAACACTGGCAACAAGGTGTCCGTCGCCAAGCAGAAGTTCGCCTTGGACAAGGCGAAGTCGTCATCCACTGAGTGCGAGGTTGCTTCCTCGGTGACATTCTCGGCAACCTACGGGCCGATCCGGGACACCTCCGCCAAGCACAGCCCGAAGGTGTTCTTCAACTAACCGCCAGCTAGCCGGAACACTCCGCGGGGCCCGTCAACAGGCCCCGCGGAGTCGACCGTAAACCAGGCTCACGGTGGCTGGCTGGTCAGCATCAGCGCGAGTGTCGGACAGGCGGCGACGGCCCGGCGGGCCAGCGGCTGCAGGTGCAGCGGCACCGGACCTGACCGGATGATCGGGTAGCCCCACGGATCGGCCGAGATCAGTTCAGGCAGCAACTCGATGCATAGCCCGCGGGCATCGCAGGCGATCGGGTTGACCTTAAGCAGGAGCCGCGGCAACGGCGGCTGGCGGCCGGTCTCCCCGTCGTCATGCTGGCTCACTGCGCGCCCCTGACCGGAATCTGCAGGATGGCCGGCCCCGCGGCCCGCGCGCACGGTCCAGCCGTCAGGTGTGCCTGCACGTCAGCTGCGAACACGGTGAGAGCACTGCGCACCAGGCCTGCAGCGCCATCGGGCAGATGGCACGCGCCGCGGCCGGTCACGAGGTCGGCCAGCTGCTTGACCAGGCCGACAGCGTCCGGGCCGGGCCTGCCGAAGGCGATCCAGTTCAGGGCCTCGGCCAGCGCTGGCAGGCCGTTCCGGCACGGCCCGCATTGTCCTGCGCTCTCGGCCGCCAGGAAGCTGGCTATCCTCGCCGTCTCGGCCAGCCCGCAGGCTCCCTCAGGCAGCACCCCCAGCACGCCGGGGCCGAGTGCTGCCCCGGCAGCTCGCATGTCCTCGTCGCTGACCGGGACAGCCAGCGCGGCTGGCAACGGCAGCCAGGTCCCGAAGTACCCGCCAGTGAGCACTGCTTGCGCTGGCTGGTTCAGACCGGACCGCTGTAGCACTTCGCCGAGCGCGGTGCCGAGCGGAATCTCCCGCACGCCCGGCCTGTCTACCGCGCCGGTAACCGTGACGAGGGTGGAGCCGGGAGCGGCGGGCGTCCCGGTTGTGCGGAACCAATCGCCGCCAAAACGGGCAATCAATGCAATGTGAGCGAGCGTCTCGACGTTGAGCACGAGGGTGGGCCGTCGGTGCACGCCCCGCTCGGCGGGTCGCGGCGGGACGAACGTCGGCAGCGGTGCGTTGCCATTCAGGGCGCTGATCAGCGCGTTCTCCTGGCCCGACAAGTATCCGGTGGCCGTTGCGATCAGCTCGACGGGCACGTTGTCCAGCCGGGCCCGGTCTCGTTCGGCGATTGCTCCCGTCAGGAACCGCGATATCGATGCGTCGCCATGGCCGGCGCAAAGATACGCACGGGAGGCGCCGACAGCCCTGGCGCACACCGCGATTCCGTCCAGCACGAGGTGCGGCGCGTGGCTAAGCAGCACGCGGTCCTTGCTGCTCGCAGGCTCCGATTCCGAGCCGTTGGCCACGACGACACTGCCGTTTGCGGCACTGCCTTTTGCGGCACCGCCTCCAGCGAAGCGGATGTGATGCGGCCGCGTGGTCGCTTCTGCCGCTGCGCGGATCTTGCGGCCAGCGGGAAATGCGCCACCGCCACGCCCGGTCAGTCCAGAGCGTTCGATCGCCGCGATCAGCGCGTCGGACTCGAGCTGGTCAGCTGACAGCGGACCGTAGTGATCGAGGTGCTCGGCCAGCGACAGTGGCTGGTCCCTGACGATCAGCCGGAGCTCGCCGGGCGCTGGCCCGGCCGGCCGCCCCGTCGGCACTGCCCAGTCGCGTGCCGTCACGGGCTAGCCCGGTGACCTGGCCGGGCTGCTCCCGCGGGCGGCGGGGTTGACCGCGTCCCGGACCGCGCGCTCCAGTGCGGCGAGAGCGGCCCGGCCCGCAGCCAGGCTCCGCTCGCGATCAGCGTCACCACGATCAGGACGACGCCTGCGGTGCTCGCCACCGGCCGGTCCGGCCACGCGAGCGCAAGCCGCCAGAGTGTCAGCACGGTAATGGCGAGCACGCAGCACGCGGTGAGGACGAGTACCCACCGGACCGGCGTGTCGGTCCCGGTGCCGAGCCCGTGCAGCACAGCCACCGGCCAGCACAGGTACGCCGTCCAGTGCACGAGGCGCCAGCTCCGCAAGCCCATCCTGGTCCGCAGCAGGCTGGTGATGATCAGGGCGAGCATCAGGTCCAGCGCGATCGCGCCGAGGCCAACCCAGATTGGCCGGTAGGACGAGATAAACGGGATGAACGCATCTTGCAGCGGGATGGACACGAAGCTGTCCAGGACCGTCGTCAGTACGTGCACCGCGGTGAATCCGAGTGCCAGTAGCGCGAGGTTGCGATGCAGCCCCAGGGTGACGAAGCGGGGCCACTCCGGCCGCTGGAAACCCACCGATGAGAGCAGGCCGAATGCCATGCTCGCGGTCAGCAGGACGAGGGCTACCAGTCCCGTTGCCCTGGTCGCGTACCACAGTGGCGTCGAGGACGTGACGACGATGGCACCGGCGTGCCCGCTGACGGTCACGCGGCATCGCCAGGGTCGTCGTACGGCCAGCCGGCGGTCGTCTCCACTGTGCCGTCATGCCGCACCAGCCGGGCTGGCAAGCCGGCATCGTGGAGCCAGTCCAGGGCGGCCGCCCCGCGCACGATCGCGGCGGTGCTGGCCGTGTTCGCGTCGGTGCACGTCCCGGCTGCGACGCTGACCGTGCGCCAGCACGACCGGGCGGGCTCACCCGTCGACGGGTCGATGATGTGATGGACCTTGCGGCCGCCGAGCGTCCAGGCCCGCACGGTGGTGCTCGAGGTCGCGAGCCCCCCAGAACTGATCGTCACGGTCTGTCCGGCCGCCCACTGCGGCGCGGCGTGGTCATCGGTGACCCTGATCCGCCAGTCGTCCGGCGGCGGCTGGCCGGCGACCGCCACGTCACCGCCGAGACTGACCAGGACGCCACAGCCAGTCCGGTCAGCTATCTGCTCCGCGCACTTGTCGGCCGCCCACGCTTTGGCTGTCGCGCCCAGATCGAGTTGAGCACCGTGCTCGAGCCGCACCCGCCGGCCGCCGCGGTCGAGCTGCACCCGGGTCCAGCCGGGCACCGGGCCGACCGGACCGGTCAGCCGCGGCGGTGCGTCACCAGCAGCGCGGACGTCGGCGAAGTCGCGGTCGTAGCCCAGGCCCGTCAGCGCGCGCCCGCAGGTCGGATCGACGTCGCCGCCGGTGAGCCTCGCCGCCCGGAGGGCGACCGCGATCAAGTCGGTGAACGTGCTACTGATCGGGGTCGGCTCGCCCCCGGCCGCATTCAGCCTGGAGAGCTCGGAGTCCGGCCGGAAGCGGCTACAGGCGAGGTCGATCTCTGCGAGCAACCGGTCGGCGATGCTGCGGGCCTGGCCGATCACGCCCGGACGTGTGACGAGCAGGACCGCGGTGGTGCCGAACACCTCGAAGGTGTCCCTGGTTACCGCGCTCGTTGTCATCACGCACCGGCCGTCATGAAGAGCCAGATGTTACCTGGCCGGCGCCTGGCGCCTGGCTCGGCGGCTGGGCCGGGATCAAGATGCTGCCGTGGTCATCCCGGTGTCCTGCCGGGACAGTGCCGGCTGCCGGGTGATGGGCGAGCACGACGGTCAGCAGCCCGGCGACAGCAACCCCGGCGGCGCCCGCGCGCCAGCTCAGTGCGGTGATCTTGGCCATGCCGAGATCGCGGCTCTGCACAGCGGCGCCGATGTCGTGCTGCGGCATGACACTGTCCTTCCTGGTCCCGTGGGCCGTTCCTGACCACGCGGGCTGCCAGCAGCCGGCCGATGGATGCTTGCGCTCGCCGGCGATCTCTCGCTAGCTCGCGCCCGGCCCTGCCAGCAAGTCTAAAGTCGCCGCCCCGCCTTAAGAATCGGTGAAGCGAGGCTCTGGGTTCATCAGGTGCTGGCGCGCTCGGCAAGCCGGCGGGCGCCCGTGTACCGTCTGACTATGCACGGGTACACGCAGGACAAGGATGCCTACCTCAAGCGGCTGCGCAGGATCGAGGGCCAGATCCGCGGTCTGCAGCGGATGGTCGAGGACGACACCTACTGCATTGACGTGCTCACCCAGATCTCGGCGGCGACAAGGGCGCTTCAGGCCGTGGCCATCGGACTGCTGGAAGACCATCTCGGGCACTGCGTGACCCAGGCGATCGAGCAGGGCGGCCCGGAGGCGCAGGCGAAGGTCAGGGAGGCGGCTGATGCTGTCTCGCGACTCGTCAAATCCTGACGTTTGCCGGGAATGCGCGCGCTATGAGCGCCTCTGGATCTCACTTAGCATCCGAAGTGGCCCTTCTGAGGAACCTTTTTACAGTGGTATGCACCATATGCGGGGGCCGGATCGGGTGCTAAGTCGCCCGGTGGGGGCGACTGGCGCTCGGGTCAGCCGAGGTGCTCGCGGAACCGCGGGGTGTCCTCGCCTTGATCCTCGTGCGTGATCCGGCCGAATGCCTGCAGGTTCGCCAGGCTCTCGCCGCGCTTGACCCGCCAGGCGTACTCCTTCTTGATCGCCGACGCGAAGCCGATCATCAGCGCCTGATCGAAGGTGTCGTCGGCGTAACTGAGCACGCACCCGAGTAGCCGGTCGATCTCGTCCGGGCTGATCGCGTCGAGCGGCAGCCGCCCCACGAGATACACGTCGCCGACCGGATCGAGCGCGAAATGCACCCCGTACATCCGGGCGCCTCGCTCGAGCAGGAACCGGTAGAACTCCGCGTGGTTCTCATCGGGCTGCCGGCAGAAGAAGGCCTCGACCAGCAGGCTGTGCGTGCCGGCAATGAGCCACGTCATGGTTTTCAGCTTGTGCTGGCCCGGCAGCGTGACCAGGTAGCTGCCCGGCTTCGGCGACTCATAGCTGACGTCCAGCGAGCCGAGCGCTGCCCGCAGCGCCGCGTCGTAGTCCGGCGTCCTCACGCGTCTACCGGCGCAGATGCCTCGGCGGTGACGGTCGCGTACAGCTGCAACAGCGCGTCGACCGTAGCTGACCAGCCGAACCTTGACGCGTGCTCACGCGCGCCGCGGGCGAGCCTGGCCAGGCTGGCTGGCGCGGTGATGAGGTCGCGCACCGCCCTGGCGTAGTGACCTGGGTCGCGGGAGTCAACCAGAACACCGGAGTACCCGTGCCTGACTGCGATGCGCAGCCCGCCGACAGCAGCTGCCACCACCGGCGTGCCGCACGCCTGGGCTTCCATCGCCACGAGGCCGAAGGACTCCGAATAAGACGGCACCATGACGAGCGTCGCCGCCCGGTACCACTGGGCCAGCTCCCGTTGCGGGCACGGTGGCTCCAGACGCACCAGCCCGGACAGCCCGAGCCGGGCAGCGAGCTGCTCGAGTCCGTCAGGGTCTTGCCGGCCCGTGCCGCTCGGGCCGCCGACGAAAGCGACTGTCAGCCGGCCAGCCAGCTCCGGATCGTCGGCAATCAGCTGAGCGGCCGCGTGCAGCACGACATCGGGGGCCTTCAGCGGCTGCACCCGTCCGGCGAAGACCAGCACAACGCCGTCCTCGGGCAGGCCGAGCTTCCGGCGCGCTTCGCACTGGCTTCCGGGCTGGAAAACCGACAGATCCACGCCGGGATTGATGGTGGTAACCCTGGCGGGGTCGGCGGCATAGTGCCCGATGAGCTGCTGAGCCTCGTCGTCTGTATTCGCGACCAGCCGGTCGGCGCTGGCCACGACCTCAGCCTCGCCGCGGAGCCGGAAGTCGGGCTCTGCGGTGTCGCCTGCCGCCAGCGCCGCGTTCTTGACCTTGCCCAGGGTGTGCATGGACTGGATCAACGGGACGCCCCAGCGCTCCTTGGCGACCGCACCCACCTGGCCGGACAGCCAGTAATGACCATGCACAAGGTCGTACCGGCCGGGAGCATGTGCCGCCTCGGTGCGCAGCAACTCGAACGTGAACTGGCACAGCTGCCCTGGCAGGTCACACTTATCCAGGTCCTCGAACGGGCCTGCCGCCAGATGACGTACCAGCACGCCAGGCGCAAGCTCGGCCACCTGCGGCTGATCGCGGGACACCGCCCTGGTGAAGATGTCGACCTCAACGCCTCGCTCAGCCAGTCGCTTCGCGACCTCCACCACGTAGACGTTCAGCCCGCCCGCGTCGCCGGTTCCCGGTTGCTCGAGCGGTGATGTGTGGACGCTGACGGTCGCGACCCGCCGGGGAAAGCGTCGCGGCACAGGCTCTCACCTCCGGAACACCTCAACTCCGCAGCCGGCCGTCAGATTCCCGCCGGCCCGGCCGCGCAGGTGCAGACGGAACGGGCAGGTTAAGGCGCGTTCCCGGCCTGATTTATAGGGTTTTTGTCACACCTGCCGTGAGCGACGACCAGGATCGCGAGGGCGCGGCTAGGATTTCGGGCATGAGCACGCTCATCCTGATCAGGCATGGCGAGAGCGAGTGGAATGACAAGGGGCTGTTCACCGGCTGGGTCGACGTTCGCCTCTCGGAGCGCGGCCGCACCGAGGCAGCACGGGCCGGGCAGCAGCTGACCGAGGCCGGGTTGCGGCCCGACACAGTGCATACGTCGATCCTGAGCCGGGCCATCGAGACGGCCAATATCGCGCTGGACATCGCTGACCTCAGCTGGCTGCCGGTGCGCCGGTCATGGCGGCTGAACGAGCGGCACTACGGCGCGCTGCAGGGCAAGGACAAGGCGGCGACCAGGGAGCAGTACGGCGACGAGCAGTTCATGCTGTGGCGCAGGTCCTATGACGTGCCGCCGCCGCCGCTACCCGATGACAACCCGCTGTCGCAGGCCGGCGACCCGCGCTACGCGCTGCTCCCGCCCGATCTCCTGCCCAGGACTGAGTGCCTGCGTGACGTGGTGCTGCGGATGCTGCCCTACTGGTATGACGGGATCATTCCCGACCTTGCCGCCGGGCGGATGACGCTGGTCGTCGCGCACGGTAACTCGCTGCGCGCGCTCGTCAAGCATCTGGACGGGATCAGCGATGGGGATATCGCCGAGCTCAATATTCCGACCGGGATGCCGCTCGTATACGAGCTCGATGACGAGTTCCGCCCGGTGCGGCCGGGCGGTCAGTACCTGGATCCGGAGGCGGCGGCGCAAGCCGCGGAGGCGGTGCGGGCTCAGGGGCGCTGAGCTGACCTGCGGCTGCAGGGCCGCCGAAACCAAGTCATCCGATCCTGACCCGGCCTGACGACTGGAGTGAGTACCCAATCTGCCGCCTGCAGTTCGTCGGCCGTTCACTTCATAGGTGCATAGCAGGCACAATCGACATGGACGCTACCTGTCAGGATCGTGAACACTTTGCCAATAGCGGCAGCGAGCGCCAGCGGGCAGTGGGCGTGACGAGGCCGCACGCTTAACATCAGAGCGTGGAGATGGGGGTGCAAGCGGTCATGTCTTCGGACATGCCAGACTCGGGCCTACTCCAGGAGAGCAAGTTGCCTCCGGGTGTCAGTTCGGTGCTAGCGGTGCTCTTGTCATCCGCTGTGGTGCTCGACAGCGACGACCGGGTACTCAGCTCCAGTGCGGCTGCGCGTGAATTCGGCCTTGTCGACTCCGACCGGCTGGTAGTCGGCGAGCTACTCGCGCTGGCACGGCAGGTTCGCCGCGAGGGCATGCCGCGCGAGGGCGAGATCGACATCATGACCACCCGGTTCAACGGGCGGGCGACGAGCTTCGCCGTCCGGGTGGCACCGCTCGGGCCGGCAGTCGGCGATGGCGGACTGATCCTGCTGCTCGCCGAAGACCAGACTGAGAGCCGCCGGGTGGACGAGGTGCGCCGCGACTTTGTGGCCAACATCAGCCACGAGCTCAAGACTCCGGTCGGTGCGCTGGCGCTACTGGCGGAGACGGTCGAGGAAGCCGCCGACGACCCTGAGGCGGTACTCCGGTTCGCCGGTCGGATGCGCCAGGAGGCGTCCAGGCTGACCGACCTGGTACAGGACCTGATCATGCTGTCCCGGATTCAGGCTGCCGAGCCGGTGCCGGATCCAAGTCCGGTCGTGCTTGAAGATGTGGTTGCCGAGGCGGTAGACCGGTGCCGGATGCGCGCGACGGCCCGAGGCATCTCGCTCGAAGTCACCGGGGAGCGCGGCGTCTCCATCCTCGGTGACGAGGACCTGCTGGTTACCGCGCTGCGGAACCTGCTTGAGAACGCGGTTGCCTACAGCCCGGACAGGACGCGCGTGCTAATCACTACCAGGACCGCGTCCAGCTGGATGGCTGAGATCAGCGTGACCGACCAGGGCATCGGGATCCCCGAACGGGATCGCGAGCGCATCTTCGAGCGGTTCTACCGGGTCGACCCGGCCCGCTCACGGGCAACCGGGGGGACCGGGCTCGGCCTGGCCATTGTCAAGCACGTTACGGCGGCGCACGGGGGCAACGTCACAGTCTGGAGCCGGGAAGGCGAAGGCTCCACTTTCACGCTCCGGCTTCCGCTCCGCCCGCGGCGCGGGGTGCCGGTGCGTGGCACGGAACAACCAAGTGCGCGAACGGATCAGGCCGCGCGATCTGTCAGGGAGGCAGTTAAGTGACTCGGGTGCTCGTTGTCGAGGACGAGGAATCCTTCAGCGACGCGCTGTCGTACATGCTCCGTAAGGAAGGCTTCGAGGTCGCGGTCTGCCCCACCGGTCCTGACGCAATTGAGACCTTCGATCGCACAGGCGCTGACCTGGTCCTGCTTGATCTCATGCTGCCCGGCCTGCCGGGCAGCGAGGTCTGCCGGACGTTGCGCGAGCGGTCGAATGTGCCGGTGATCATGCTGACCGCGAAGGATAGCGAGATCGACAAGGTCGTCGGGCTCGAGCTCGGAGCCGACGACTACGTGACAAAGCCGTTCTCCTCCCGCGAGCTGGTGGCCAGGATGCGTGCCGTGTTGCGGCGCCGGGGTGACGTGGACGAGCCGATCAGCTCGATCATGGAGTCCGGCCCGGTGCGGATGGACGTAGACCGCCACGTGGTGACGGTGCGCAGTGCGCAGGTGCAGCTGCCACTCAAGGAGTTCGAACTGCTCGAGGTACTGCTGCGGAACGCCGGCCGGGTCCTGACCCGGATGCAGCTGATCGACCGGGTCTGGGGCGCCGACTACGTCGGCGACACAAAGACACTGGACGTGCACGTGAAACGGCTGCGAGCCAAGATCGAGACCGAGCCGACGAATCCCCGGCACATCGTCACGGTGCGCGGGCTTGGCTACAAGTTCGAGCCAGTCGGCTGACGGCCCGGACTGCGGGCTAGCCTGCCTCGCGCAGGCTCGCCCGCGCAGCCGGAGTTAGCGCTGCATCGCGGCAGGCGATCCGCCGCGGTCAGGACGTCGACGGCGAAGCCGAGGCGTGCGGGCTCGTACCCGGCGTTGCCGTCGTCGCCGGCGTGGTTGCCGGAGTGCTGACAGCGGTAGTGGGCTGTGGCGGCGCGTATGTCGCGTAATGGGCGGCTCTGGGCACTACCGGGACCTCCAGCGTGACGACTCCGGCCTTCTGGAAGGTGAGCTGCAGCTTGACCGTCGTGCCGTTGGCGATGTCCCTGGTGAGGCCTGTTAGCACGAGCTGAGGCTTAGGGCCGGACAAGAACACCGGATGCTGGAAGATCACCGGCACGCCGCCGCTTGGCAGGCTCACCGAGGTAGCACTCCCCGGCGCAGTGATGGAAAGCAGCCGGTCTGGCGACCCGTTGTTCACGATGGCCAGGAACAGGCTGGCCGCCTGGCCCGTGTGCAGTTGCGACCCGAGCGGGGCGCCCAGCACGAAGACGTTCCTGATCGAGATGTTGCCGACAACGGTGCCGGCCGCGTCCGTCGGGTAGTGAAACTCAACCGTTGGCGCCTCGTTGCCCGCCTCGCAGCCGGCCAGGACCGGAATCAGCACCGCGGCCGCCCCGAGCACTAGCCCACGCGACAGCGCGCTTCTCCAGCCGCTCCTGATCACGGCATGCTCCCCTCGTCGTGAGGATGTCCGACAGACGCCGCAAAGCGTAGCCACCTGGCGAGCCGGGCCTGCCGCCGGCCCGCCCGTTTCTGGCGGCGGCGGCAATCTGCCAGCCTCTGCGCATCAGCCGTTGAGCGCTTGTACCAGAGGCGCCTGGCTGTCATTCGCGCTGAGATTCTGCGCGAACGATACGGTCTGGGGCGGCGCGGTCACGAGGACCGCGGTCACGCCGCTAACCGGGTAGTTAGCCGGCAGCACCTGCTGGTTGTCGAGCGCCACCGGCAGGGCGGTCCGCAGCGCCGGATGCAGTCCCGAATACAGGTGCAAGACCTCGCTCTTCGTCTGCGGAGTGCCGACGAGGTAGGCGCGCACATGCTGGCTGGCAGCCACCCGTGCCAGCCAGCTGACGGTAGGGCCGCATCGGCAAACGCGCGGCACGAGCACCAGCATGCTCTGGCCAAGGCCCCGAAGCGCGATCGGCGCGTTGCTGCTTGCGAGCCGCAGGGTGCCGTACGGCAGCGGCCGCTGCGTCGGCACCACGCCAGGGCTCGGCGCGAGCGCAGCGGGCGTGGAGCTGACCGTGTTCGGCTGGCTAGTGCCTGTGCCGTAGCCGGGTAGCCGGGCCAGGTTCTGGTCAGAGGTCGCGGTGAAGACCGTCAGCAAGGTACCGGTGATCAGGGCGAGAACCAGGAAGCAAGCGAGCAGCGGCAGCACGATGCCATCTCTGGTGAGCCTGCCGTGCAGCCGGTGGTGGCGCAGCCGCCGGCGCTCTGCTCGCTGCTCCCGGTGATACGCCTGCACGTCGCGGTCAAGCTCCCGCGCATCGTCGGGAATCTCGATGTCGACCGGTGGCAGGCCAGTGTCGTCCCGTTCCGGTTCGCCGCCTGGGTTCACGCTTACCTCTCGACAGGAGCGAACGTCTACTTTCAGTATGGGCCAGTGACGGCGGTCACAGCACGCCCTGGCCTCAGCTAGCACCCGCTTTGCCGCCTGGCCGGCCCCGCCGCGCCGCCCGCACTTGGCGCAGGCAATTTTGCGTACTGCCAACTGCGCCATTGACCTGCACCTTTGCCGCCAACGACGGAGAATCGCCGACGCCGAACGTGGTAAGATGAGGTTCTGCGGAAGGGGTACATGCCACATGTCATTCAAGGTCGGCGACACCGTCGTCTACCCCCACCATGGGGCTGCTCGGATCGAGGAAATCGAAATCCGTGTGATCAAGGGT
>Ga0335075_10009749_pt1 | contig 14610 bp, 17 predicted proteins | sample Lox_Sample_24_FD_206723 | JGI IMG/M metagenome (GOLD analysis project Ga0335075, IMG submission 206723) | Soil microbial communities from Loxahatchee National Wildlife Refuge, Florida, United States - Lox_Sample_2.4 | ecosystem: Environmental > Terrestrial > Soil > Wetlands | place: USA...
CCGAAATCATCGGGCGATCCGGCGATCCAACCTTGGGCGATAAATTCGACATCAGGCCGGCGGACAAGACCACCTAGCGAAACGCCCCGAAATATGATTTCGTGGCCCTGCGGAGATCGCAATTGGGTCGGCTATGGCGGGCGAAAAGAATCCGGGGACGCAATCAAAAGATGGGCCTGTCATCAACACTTACGACGATGAAGTGAAACAGAAAGAAGCTGAAGCCCGCGCTTGGATCGAAAAGAACCAAAATACGAAGACCACGCAGAGCCAGGATAAAGGCGAGGCCGAGAAAGCGAAGGAAGCCCAGGCGCTCGAAGACAAACGCAGGGCGGCCGAGATTAGATTGAGAGAGGCAGAGCGGGATAAGGAGATCGGCCCCCGAGAACGTTAGGCGAGGGCACGCTAAACTTTTCGCTCAAGCGCACGCAGTTTCGACTGTTCACACTTTCAGCATTTATCATTCGACGCACACACACGCCCCTCGCCGGAAACGGGCAGTTCGCACCCTCAACGGCGCGCGGGGGGCGGGTCTTCAATTGGCACGTCCGCGAGGTTCTGCGGGATGACTATAGCGACACGAACGGGTTTGGGCTTCCGCGGATGGCGAGAAGCTGGCTTAGGCGTTGTGCCGTGTGTTGAGCCCTGTTGAAGCGGGTTTTCCGTCTGTTCAGGAGTCTCAGTTTCTTTTCCTTGCGGCGCGTAATTGGCCTCCTGGAGTTGTGCCTCCTGACGGCGCAAGAGCTGAAACTGAATGAGCAGTTGGCTCGGAACGTCGATGCCGCCGCACATGAGATCGGCCCTTACGTTGCTCCGGCACATGCTGATGACATCGGGTGGTTGCTGCTTACCCTCGGTCAAAAACGCGGCGCGCGCATAGTAGCGTTCGGCCGCCTGATAATATCCCAATTCTTGGGCCGCCCGTCCGAGATAAAAATACGCGATATCCATCCGGGGGCCGAGTTCCATTGTCTGAAGCGCCAGCCCTTTCCAATCGCCGGCCGCGTACTTTCGCGCCAGCTCCCTTTCGTTATCGACGTAGACCCATTGGCAGCTAAATCCGCAATCCAGATAGGCGTCGCCGTTTCTGAATTGGGTCATCAGGTTGGTTTCAACTTCCGGGGTTACCTGTTCATGTTCCGCGCATCCGCTCGCGCCGCCGAGCAACGCGCATGTCGTTGCCAGAACTTTCAGCGGCGCGCCGATTCTCTTAAACACCCCACTTCTCCCCCTTGATTAGGGCTGTCCGGAGGTGGACGCCCATATCCCGCGTCCCGCCCATTTAGCATGCGACTGTGCCGCCTTATAGTCGGCCGCCGCATCCAGCGAGAAATTCTGGTAAGTGTGTGCGGTAAAGTCCGGCGTCAGGCCGGTGAAGCCGTTGTTGAGAGCGTCGGCCGCCAAGTCTTCGCCGCCAGCTTGCGAAAAGGGCCGGCTTAGGCAGCGATACTGATTGGCAACCACCGTGTAGCAGTAGAGTCGAGGTCCGAAGACAGCGGCCCAATGAGTCGCTAGGGCATTTTGCGACGCCGCATCGAGAATGCCGCTGACGCCGTAAAGATGAACGGCCTGGCCCGCAATAATTGGCCAGCCGTCGGCGTTGAAACCGGAGAGGTCGCCGGTTATCGCGGGTTGTTCGCCCGCACGCGAAGCATAACCGCGGTTGCGAAGGGCGAACGCGGCCGTGCCGGGGTGGCTTTGCGACCGGGATTCCCGCTCGTGCGCAAGGAATCCTGACACTGTGATGATTGCGATAGCTGCGGCGGCTCCCCACGCGCAGTACTGCAAATTTTTGCCCTTGTCCGTATCGGTTGAGGTCAAGGCTCGCGCTGCAGCCCGTTCTGCCCTGATACGAGCAAGCTCTGCTAATGTTTTCGGGGAAGCGTAATCCGGATGCTTATCGTACAGACCTTCGAACCATTCGCTTTCGTAATAGTTGGTGCGGCGCGCAATAAGGGGCTGATATCCCGGTATCAATGCCAGCAGGAGACCCGGATAGGCTGGGTGCTGTCGATCGTCCGTGCGCGATAAAAAGCGACCGATTTCGTCGGGATTGAGCAGGAACCTTTTGTGGATATTTTCGCTCCACCCATCGGTGTTCGAAAAGGACTTCGATTCCGACCAAGACTCGCTTGTTCCCCAGCTCCGGCCGTCATTGGTCGACCAGCTGTTCGAACGGTTTGTGCCCTTCTGACGGTTTTTGACGAATATCCCCCACGCTCCATAGGTGCGGGACTTCGAGTCTCCATCGCTGTACGATGTCGCTGTCCCTGTTGATCTGGAAAAATTTTTGCCCTTTGTGCGGGAGGTCGATCCGCCGAGCGACACGGAGCTAGATCGAGCGGTGCGGCGCACTTCGCGTTCGCCTAATAGCTTGCTTAAGTAGTCGCGAGTAAATTGATCATCAACCTGGAAAAAAAGCTTGAGCCCTGCGTTGCTCATGAAAGTTTCCCAATTGTCCTCGTACTCCCGCTTTATCTGCGGAAGGTTTTGCAGGACGAACATAAACTTAACTCCGAAGCTAGCGGCCTGGGCGACCGCGTTTTCGATCGCTTCCATGCGCTTGAGACCAGCGAATTCGTCCAGGACAAACAATGTAGGATGACCGCAACGGGGCTGGCCTTTGATACGCTCCATCTCGCCGATCGCGAGGCTGACCATGAGGCGGAGCCAGCGAAAATGTGTCTCCATATATCGCTGCGGCAATGTCAAATAGACGCTAATACCATTTGGGTCGGTCTTAAGTGCGGCAAGCTCGAAATCGGAAGACGCGAGCAACCGTTGCATCGGCGCGCCGTCAATAAACATCGTGCTCGTTCGAGCGGTTTCTAATACGCTGGAACGTGTCTTCTCGGTCATATCGTCAAACTGCACGCCGATACCAGAAACGATCCCGTTGAAGGCCGGGTTATCGCGCATAGCGAGCCATAGGAGACTGAAAGGCGGGACGCCTGGGTCGCCTTCCTCTTTCAAGCGCGTTACGCCTAGCCAATCGCCTTGGGTCAAGAGGCGGCGAACCGTTATAAGGTTACGCATGCCGTCGAATTCGGCCCCCGTGAGAACGTGTAAAATCAGCCCCTTGAGGAGATTGCGCGCGGCGTCGTCGAAAAACGGATCGTTCTTATGTTCTTTGACAATAATCGCGGCCGCAATTCTTCCCGCATCATCGACCGCGAGCTCGCTTTTGACGTCGATGACATCAAGGGGATTGAAGCGTGCTTTCAGCGCTGGATCGAGCTGCACCTCCCCAAAGGGATCTAGGATATAAACCTTCTGGCCCATTGGCTCCGCCCATAGCGAGCCGGAGCCGCGACGGCGAGCTGTTACGGTTGCATTCTCCCCTTTGGGATCAATGCAAATGCAGGAACCCTGCCAGTAACAGAGGTTTGGAATGATGACGCCGGCACCTTTGCCGCCACGCGTTCCGCTGACAACGGCGACATGGCGGTCATCTGCGTAACCTAAAGGCATGCCTCGATCGAGTGACGCCCCAATCCAAATCGTCTTCTGAGCCGGATCGTGCTTTAGCCGGGCGTACGCTTCTTGGGGGTCTAACCATTCTGCAGTACCGAGCGCTTGATCCCCGCGCTGGTCTACCCCTACTAATAGGCCGTTGGCGGCGTGTTGCTGGCTCATGCTCGGAATTGTCCCCCGATCGTGCGGGCCGTGACGCGGGATTTTGCACAGTACGATTCAGATAGCGATCTTTTCCACTTCATCGACCGTAACCTCGTCGCCAGGGTGCGCAGGGCACTTTATCCCCCAGGTCGGTTGGGTGGGATCGGACTTAATCCGCTCATTTCCGACATCGGGAAGAGAGCTTTCAAGATAACGCGCATGACGGCGCCATTCTTGAGCACATCGTTCGGATCACTGATCTCGGGGCGCACGAGCTCAGCCACGGTCGTGCTTGACGCATCGACTCTTCGCGATGCTGCCGACACATTGCCGTTCACGCGGTTCTCGACAGCAACGGCGAACTGGTACTGTTTGGCGCGATCGACGGTTATTCGACTTTGTGAAATTTTGATCCCTAGGTCGAACGACATGTTCGGTATGATCAAGAGTTCCCCGTTGTGAGGTATTCGGAATGGTTCTGGCAGGATCATGTTCACCGGGCACAACATGTATCGCGTGCAAGTTTCCCCCCCATTTATCGTAAAGGCGGCTCCAAGAGCCTGTATCAGCGCTTTGTGTGCGGACTCAAAAATGTGCTCTTCGACCGATCTGCCGGCAGAGCCGTCCGGTTTGAGCGTCGGGGTGTTACTAACGGGGCCGTCCCCGCCGAACTCGAAATTTAGCCTAATCTCCGCCGTGTTAAGCGGATTTCCAATTTTCGACGCGCCCGACGACGCGACGTTTGCGATGCCCGGCTGAATCACATGCAAAAATATATCGACGACACGGCCGGGAAGCCCCCATTCCTCATCGCTGAGCTCGCGCACGACGAAGAGATCAATGTTTTCGTGCTCAGCTTGGGTGATGGCACCTGATTGAAACCCTTTCGTGCTAAATATCACTCCGCGCGATGCGCCCAGTTCGCGTATTGTGGTAGCCAGCGCATCCACATGAAGGCGTTCAACCGCGGAATTCCAGTATTTGCACTCCGCTATCACCCGATGTTCATAGAGACCTTGTTTATGTCGAATAAGCACGTCGATCTGCCGACGTGCGCCAGACCGACCTTCCAGAAACACGTTGCGCTCGACGTGAACCTCTCCTGTTTCGTGGAGTTTCTTGACAAACTCCTCGAACCCACCCCAATCTTGCGCCAAATCCGAAATCGTCATTAGGAATTGTCTCGCACAGTCGCCTACATGAAAAAGCTGGATCGAGCTTTCGTCGGTACGTCGAGAATCTCTCTAAGCGCGCGCTCGCGCCACACGACCCCAAGTTGGGCCTCCATCTCGCCACGGCCGAGACGGCCCGAATAAACACCGACGAAGCGGTAAACCCGTCCCGGCTTGCGATAAGCCGGCTGCGGGCCTTCCACATCGAAATCTCCATCGGCGACCGCAATCACTGGCGCGCCAGACATCCCTTCGCGCGTTGCAGTGTCGATCAACATTTTAGGGAAACCGCCAAGTTGAAGATCGGGCTCCGTCGCAATACTTGCGCGCTTCCAGATCGGAAGACCGCGACCGCCGTCGATGCCTTTCGGATAGCCGAGAACAAAGACATCGCGGGAGATGGTCAGCAACAATTTTGGCACCGTATCCACACGATCGATTGTGGTGACTGTTACGGCTTCGGGCAGCCTAATTGGAATGGCGACAACATCGACGCTGTGCCTGTGCGCCCCGTGTTCGAGCCACGCGGGCGCCTCGGGACACCGAGTGTCATTTGCATCGCTGTAGAGTAGACATTCGACCCACTGCCACTCGGCGACATGACCCTTGCACTGAGCGAGATATTGCAGGCGATCGGGAATTGCCGCGTTGATTTGATCCAGCACTTCGCCATTCTCGGGGTTGCGGCCCGCCACTACATGCCAATTCGTGACGAGGAAAAACTGCCCCTTGTGATTGACGAAAAACCCCGTCGCACAGCCGAGCTCTTGCTCGCCTGCGAACACCCGCAATTTGCTGGTAACGAGCGAACCTATGTCAACTTGGGTAGGCATTCATCGACCTTGATCAGATAGCAATTTTTTCGACTTCATCGAGAGTGACCTCATCGCCCCGGCGATCGTAGAGCTGCGTCGTGCGCAAGCTTTCATGCGCAGCGATAGCCTGGGCATTTTCGAGCGTGCCCCCGTTTTCGAGGTAAGCAGTGAGTCCTGTCGCACGAAATGTGTGGCAGCCGATTTTGCTGCGTTTTCGTAGTGCTGGCGCGCGGCGGCCGATCATTCGGAAGACATCGACGCGGCTCAAAGCGTCTCCGGTCAGTTCGCCCGTTTTTCCCCGTGCGGAGCGGAACAGTGGGCCTTTTGGTGAGTCACGAAGGCCCGCGGCTTGAAGGTACTCATCGAGATACTGTTCGAGCTTGTGATGGGCGGGCACCTGGTGGAGCTTGCCGCCTTTCTCGTGCAGTCGAAGCCACCAGCGTTTGCCTTGCGGATAGTAATCTTCGACTTTCATCGCCACGACGGCGCTCACGCGCCCGAACGTATAGGTCATGACCGCAAGGAGCGCCCGATCGCGCAAGCCGATGAGGGTGGATGTGTCGATGCTATCGAGCAGCTCGCGCGTGTCGTCGCCGGAGAGCACAGGGGTCTTGCCGCGTTTGACACTATGTGTCGGTCCGCGCACGGCGTGAGCAGGGTTCACCGCGAGGACTTGGCCGGTAATCAGCCAATCGAAGCACATGCGGATCGCCGCCAGATGCTGCTTTACAGTCGGCTTCTCATAATCGCGCTGTAGGCCCTCGATGTACGCAGCGACATGTAAAGCCTCGATATCGGCGAGCTCGCCGATCTCAGCTTGCTCGCACCAGGCGAAAAACCGGCAGACCGCCCGGTAATAGGCTTCCCGCGTGTTCTTGTTACGGATTGTTGCTGCGAAAAATTCGAGGAAACGGCGCGCGGCGGTCTCGCCGGCAGTTCCGATCAGCGCCGGCACCGGGAAACTTGAGTTGATTATCGCAACGGCTTTGGAAGCTTCAGCCATGGCCGCCAATCAGATCGACAATGCCGCTCACGCGCACTCCCCGGCGAATCAGCCAATAGCGTAACATAACGTCCTTTATGTTACACTATAAATCAAGTTCGGTAATGGCCAAATATGGCCAAATCCGGCGCCGCTTTTCTAGTGATATGCGCGGCTCATCCGAATTCGGGCGCCGCTCGCGTTGATCCGCATCTGGAGGACGGCCGCGCTGACGCCATATGCGTCGCAGGCCGTCATCGCGTCCATTCCGACCCGAAGAATGTGCATCGCCGCCTCGTTCGGGATCAGGATCGTCGGCCCAAGCCAGTTCGCTTCGTCCTCGATGTCACGGTCGAGAATGCGGCAGCCGGTCGTGTCGATCGGCAATGTGAACTCGTGACCGAGAGCTAGGTGGGCGATCTCGTGGGCCAGGCTGTTGTTTCGCCGGCCATCACTGTGACTGTCATTGTAGATGATGAGCGGTCCTCCGTTCTCCAACCGGATGGTTCCCGCCGAGTAGGCACTCTTGTCGATACGCGTCAGTTGCCGGACTTCTTCCGGGCATTCATCCACAAACTCGCTGAGTGACACGATGCGGGCTTTGAACCGCTCGGCCAGCTTGAACAGGTCAATCGGGTCATGGGGGGCGAGCCCCAGGTCGCGCCGCAGACTCAGCGAAATACGGTTGGCTTCCGCCTTAAATCCCCGCCTGAGGCTCATTCCCCTTCACTCCTTGAACCGGTTGTACGCTGCCTTGAAAATCTGCTCGATCGCGGCTGCGCTCTCCTTCGAGAGGGACTTATCCGCCCGCAACACTGCCGTGATCTTGGCGAGCGTTTCCGGTTCGCGCCGTCGACCGGCAGCGCGTCCGCGCATGAAATCGTTGGCACTCAGCCCCGACCAGGCCAGCAGGGCGGCCAGCCCCTTTGCGTCCGGGCACTTTCCTTGTGCCATACGCGTCAGCGTCGAAGGATTAACCCCTGTTTCAGCGCCGACATCCTTCCACGTCATGCCCTTGGCCTCTCTGTGGGCGTCCAGCGCCGCGTAGAAAGCTTCAGTGTCGAAATCATCACGCATCCCTCCTCCTCATTCAATTGAGAACTTGCAATTTCAAGTCACATGTGCAATCATGGTGACGGTTGCAGTATAGCAACCGCGAGGCTGATTCGCAACGGAGTTGGACATGAACGCCGAACAAACCCTGGTCGAGGGCCGCAAGCCCGAGCACCACCATCACCACGGGCCACACGTGCACGTGGAGATCCACGTCAACACGAAGCCCGTGCGTCTCCTCGGGCACACCCACACGGGCCATGAGATCAAGAAGGCCGCCATCGCGCAGCACGTGAAGATTGAGCTCGATTTCCTGCTCTATCTCCTGCGCCACGGCGAGCCCAACAAGCTCATTCACGACCACGAGGAAGTCCACGTTACGGACGAATCGCGCTTCCACGCGATCGCCGACGACGACAATTCCTGAACGGGGACCTGCATGACGCCCGAGGTCGAAGGGGCGATCCACGAGATCGCCGCGGCATATCCAAAGTGCCCGCTGGAACACGTTGACGACGGCCAGGGCGGCGCCTTCGTCACATTGAAGGACGTGCCGATCGAGAGCCCCTACGAGCAGGCGACGACGTGGTTCGGGTTTCATATCACCCACACCTACCCTTATGCCGACGTTTATCCGCACTTCGTGCGTCACGATCTTCGCCGTCGCGACAAGAAGCCTCTCGGCACCGGCCTTGGCGTAGGCAATTTCCGTAACCAGCCGGCGATCCAGATTTCGCGCCGCTCGAACCGCCTGAATGCGGCGACTGACACCGCACTCCTCAAGCTGCAAAAGGTAATCAGATGGCTCTCTCGCAATTAGCCGCGCCTTGGCGCCTGATCTTGCCGCAAGATTTGTACACGCGCCTTCACGGGCATCTTTTTCCGGGCGACCGTGATGAGCACGGCGCCGTCATCGCCGCTGGCCTGGCGACGAGCGCGCGCGGCGTCCGCCTTTTGGCGCGGGAGTTGTTCCTCGCCCAAGACGGCAAGGATTACGTGCCAGGCAAGCGCGGCTATCGCATGTTGAAGGCGGACTTCATTGCCGAGCGCATCCAATATTGCCGCGCGGAAGGTCTCGCCTACCTCGCCATTCACAACCATGGCGGCCGCAATCGCGTCGGGTTCTCCGCCGCTGATTTTCGCTCGCATGAACGCGGCTACCCTGCCCTGCTCGACATCGCCGAGGGATTGCCGGTCGGCGCGCTCGTGTTCGCCGAGAACGCGATCGCCGGCGACATCTGGCTCCCAGGCGAAAAGCGGATTGTACTCGCGGGCGCTTCCGTTGTCGGGGGAAGCCTTTTGGAGTTGGCACCTGAACCGCGTCCCCGTCCACCGGGAAGGGACGCGATGTACGATCGCCAGGCGCGCCTTTTCGGCGACGCCGGCCAACATATCCTCGCTCGCACAAAGATCGGGCTTATCGGCGCCGGTGGCGCGGGTTCTCTTCTTGGCGAATATCTTGGCCGCCTTGGCGTCGGCTCATTTGTCATCGCGGACCCAGAGCGTGCCGAGCTCTCAAATCTGCCGCGCCTCACGGCGGCCCGCCGGGCCGACGCGCTTGCGTGGCTCGCCGGCGAAGCCTTGCCGGCTTGGTTGCGCTCGATCGCGATGCGCTTCGCCGCCCCCAAGGTTAATCTCGCCAAGAGAAACATCTTGCGCGCGAACCGGCATGCGCACGTTAATGCCATCTTCGGAGATTTCCTCGAAGCCGATATCGCCGCCGAATTCGCGGATTGCGACTATCTTTTTCTCGCAGCCGACACGATGCGCGCGCGCCTTCTGTTCAACGCGATCGTGCATCAATACCTAATCCCTGGTGTACAAGTCGGCGCGAAGGTGCGCGTCGATCCCAAGACGGGCGAAGTGCTCGACGCTTTCAGCGTCGTGCGGCCGGTCACGTCGGAGAGCGGTTGCCTTCTTTGCAATCGTCTCATCAACAGCGCCAAGTTGCAGGAGGAGAGCATTTCCGAGAAAGAGCGCCAGCGGCAGCGTTACATTGACGAACCCGACATTGTGGCGCCGAGCGTCATCACGCTGAATGCCACAGCAACGGCCCAGGCCGCCAATGACTTCCTGTTTTACATCACTGGCCTGCAAGACCCGCAGGCAACACCGGCCTACATGCGCCTTCATCCGCAAGGTCGGCGCGTCTGGTTCGATGAACCGCGCAAGACACCCGCCTGTCCCGAATGCGGCACCGAGTCTCGCAGCCGCTTGGCGCGCGGCGATAGCCGGCGCTTGCCGGTCATTCAGCGATCGTGAGCTTTAGTAACCCGTGAACACAAGCATCGGCCGATGCTTGTTTTCGTCATACATGATTTGAATGTGATCGAGCGGCTCGCTGAAATAGCGGCTGTCCCCACCGACGATTTGCATCCGCGCGCAATGAGCGTCGCATTCAAGCACCCTGCAGTCTCCACCCTGACGGAAACCACGGTCATCGACACGCCTGACATCGCCAATCTTGTGCTGGATCGAAACGAAGCTCACAACTTGGCTCTTGATTCTCAAGAGCGCCGCGGCGGTGCTGTTCTGCGAATAGACGAGTTCTCGGAACATCTCGGGCGATGCAGCCTTGCTTTCCGACCCACGCCGCACATAGGCGGGTCCCGCGAAATGCGGTCGATTGTTGCTGGCCTCGATGACGACGGCCACCACATCGCCATCTTTTGTCCGCAACACCTCGCTCCTCATGGCAATCGGCGGGTAACAGTCCTGTTCGCATGCCTCGCGGACGGCCTTTTGTTTGCTATCGGTGTTCTTGCAGCCCTCGATCGTCCCGTCATCGCGCACACCGATAAAGAGAACCGCGCTGCGCCCTGGCTCTACGGAATTTGCAAACGCCACAACGGTCTTGCGAATGTCCGCCGGCTTGATGCCGTGGCTCTTGCGCTCCACGAAATTGTCTTCTGGCTTTGAGAGAAGCGCCAGAAGCTCAGCGTGCGAGAGGCTCACGATCCTCGTTCCCTCAATTTATCAGTCAATGCTTGGAGCGTTGCGAGCGCGTCCCTAAACTTGATGCTCTCCCCGTACACCATGTCTCGCTGCAAGATCGCGAAATCCTCTGCGTATTCCTTGCTGCCGGCGAGGCCCTCGACCGCGCGCAGCGTCTCCGCCAGAGGATTCTCGCCATAGGCCGGGAATTCATGGCCGCGTGTCTCTGCGTCCGATTGCATAATTTCGCGCGCGAGCGCGGCCACTTCGGCCGTATCGTAATGCGCGCGGATTGCGTGCAGATCATAAACGTGGCGGACGAGCGCCGGATCGTGCGCGCGTTGCGCGCCGGCGAGTTCGGCCCCTGCCCTTCTTGTCAGGGCCACAAATTTTTCCGCAGCGGTTTCGGCGATCGCTGCGCACGCGATGGCCGGCAGCTCCGCCGGCCGGCCGAAGGCTTCCGCCACGAACGATCTCACGGGTAAACCGACAGGCGGGCGCCGTGCGGCGAAGGCAGCGGTCTCGATTTGGATCTCCGGCCGCAAGGTGCCCTGCCCTGGCGCGAGCTGCTCGTAAGGCAGCCGATAATGCGTGTAGCGGCTTTCGTAATTGGAAAATCGCTGCTTCTCGTTCTTAGGATCGAACTCGAAACCGGCCTTGAGAAGTTCGTCGGTGATGCTTTCGCGCAAGCGCCGCAACGCTGATCGCGGCGGTTTCCCGTCCGACACGATCTTGATGTCGATGTCTTCCGACATGCGATCGATGATGCGATGCGCGCGGCTTAGTGCAGTGCCGCCTTGAAAGACGAGCTGAAAGGGTCCCTTGTCGGCCGCGGCGATCGCGGCAAGCGCTCTAACAACAAACCAATCCTTTTCGACAAGCGCTTCGTGCGGCAATTGAAACTGCCGGCGTACTTCGATCAGGTCCTGCAGGGTTGGCCTATCGGACAAGAACCAGCTCCCGGTCCTTGTCTCTCAGCCGGCGCGAGAAACGTCCCTTCACACGCAGCACCGGATTGACCGGAATTTGCGTTGAGCGCCCCTCGTTGTACGCGCGTTCGGATTCCGTCGGCTCCCACTTCACGCCTAGCTTGTTGAGCGCCTGGCGTGCCGCCCCACTCAATCCGTTTGGCGAGTACAGCAGCGCTTCCCCGGAAAGACGCGATACGATCGCCCGGCCGTAGACACCATAACCGAGACGCACGAGGCGTTTGTCATGCACGAGCTCGCGCAGGGCGCGGCGCACCTGATCGTAGCCGCCAAGATCGGTGAACTCGCGCGGCAGGAACACGTCTTCGCCCTTCCTTCGGGCGATCCGCTCCTCGATCCTCTCGCGCAATGTCTTTCGCCGTTGCATGATGCACCTACAAAAACCGGACATTTATTATATGCAAAAACCGGACAACGCGCAAGGAAAAGCATAGACACTTGAAAGAGTTACTGAATTCTGCCCGAATTCGTGCTTGGGCGTGCCCCTGCGGGCGCTCTACTCGCTTCGCTCCCCGAGCCCCTGCCCTTCGGTTGGTGTCTCGGCCGTCCGGTGACGATCGCCTCACGCAAGAAGCGTGCTTTCGTGCTTTTTGGCTTTCTTGGATTGCTAAGGACCTCCGGTCCTCGCGCGCGGAAGGGTTCGCTTCGCCGCGGCCAGGGGTTTCCCACATCTTTCGCCCTTCGGGCTGCAAGACGACGCTGCGCGGCGCCCTAAAGGGTGGGTGATCCCCCTCCCCTGCCCTCGCCCATCCCCTTGCTACCCCCGGCCTCGCCGACGGGCAGAGGTTCACGACGCGAACCTCATGCCCACAAGGAGGCCAAGAATGGAATTAATTCTCAAAGCGCAGCGCGAACGCATGCTCGCCAACGGCTGGCGCAACGCCGAACTGACCGTGAAGGATCAAGAGCCCGAAGACTTCCGGCCCGTCGTCAAGCTGTTCTGCCCGTGGAGCGGCGCCACCTGGCTCCTCACCGAGCTTGACCCCGAAGACCCGGACATTGCTTTCGGCCTTTGCGATCTCGGCATGGGATTCCCCGAGCTTGGCCGGGTGTCCCTTACGGAGGTTCAGGCCGTTGTCGGTCCCGGCGGTCTCCGCATCGAGCGTGATATCCACTTCAAGCCTGAAAAGACCTTGCAGGCTTACGCCGACGAGGCTCGCGAACACCGGAGGATCATAGCGTGAGCCGCGCCCTGCCCTCCCCGCGCTTTATCGTCATTGACGGCAAGCGCCACCTCTGGCGCGACATTCTCGAACTCAGGCGGGCGCAGCTCGCCCGCCTGCGCGAACAACGGCAACCACCGCTCTTTCCGCTTATCGAGGACGCGCGGCCCAAGGTGCAGCGCACGGCCGCCGGCCGATATCTTGAACCCTTGCTTTTTTGACGGATAGCCGTTGGAAGGTGTTCGAGAGCGGCCTCGCGAACGTCACGGAGAGGGTTTTATTGGGCTAGACGGTCTTGCGCGCTCAGGCCGAAGGAGATCCTCCAAGCGCTGCTGGTATTCGCGCCTTGAATAGTCCGCCGCCTCCTCATCGATGCGCACCCACTCTGCATTCGCCACGGGGTCGGCCTCGACAATCTTTCCACCGATAACAATCGTGCCGACTGCGCCCGGAATGATAGGGGCCGTTGTGTCCGACATACAGAGTCTCCCTTTTACGTTCGGCGATTAGCCAGCCACACGATTGAGTCATAGATTTGGCGGAAGGCAAACACCCGCATAGCGAATTCTCTCATAATGTCAAGATCGTAACACCTATCGAAGAACTTAGTTTCGGGGTGGTCGATGCACATAAACCCAACGACATGGTCGTTCCCGCGCATCATATGCGCCGCCCATTCGGCGGCGATCGCGCTAGGATGCACGGAGAGCGTTAATGCACCCTTAACCGGGACTACAAGGCACGACTTCAGAAAGGCGGCAACGTTTTTGCTCGGCTGCTCTAGTTTAAAGTCGCACTCGGCCCTTCTTATCTCGACTTCAATGTCATCCGACACATAGAAATCGGGTTCCGATGGTTCAAGGATTGTTCTGTAAATAAAGTTTTCTTCAACTATGCCCATGTCGATCTTGTGGGCGATGTCCGCTCTGCGCCTATCAAGCTCTATCCGCTCGTGCGTTGTCGCGACCGAACGGTCGGCCGGATAGTAATGCATCTTCCCATTTTCGGACCTGAGATTCTTGATGTTCACGCTGCACACCGGCTCGGCGAGCCCCTTTTTGCGCGAGATTATGTACGCGGCCGCGTTGCAGAACTCCGTCCGTAGGCCGCTGTATCGCCGGAGCAGGTCCGAATCAGCCGGCATCTGTGACGTTTCGCCGAGAGCCCTGAGGCAGCGCGCGCTTTCCTCGAAAAAGGACTTCTGTTTGTCCTCTACCTCTTTGAACTTAAGTTCTATGCGGTAGTAAGTATCATGCAGCTCCTCAATTTTTTTGGCGCTTTCCCTCTCGATCCGTTCGATGGTGCTTTGGTATTCGAGCACCTTCATGTCAGCGCCGTGCTTCTGCCGTACCAGTTCATCATGTTCTGCTACACGTTCTCGGTACCACGTCTGATTCTGGCGTGCGCGCATCAGAAGGATGGCTGCAAAAAAGCCAAACAGGACGGCTAACAAAAGAGCTGTGATGGTGAGGATTAGTAGCGTCTTGCTGTTGTCGGCAATGAAAGTAAACAAACCTGCGGCAAGAATACCGATCGCGCAGTAGATAACTTCGCGTAGCGACGGAAGCGCCCGGGCATGCGATCCGAGAGCGGGTTTTTCGCCGGATCGCCGCAGCCAGGGGAATTTTCTTGCCGTGCGTTCCGTCGGCTCCAAGCGTGAACTCGGCGCTGCCGTCTCGAATGTCGTTGATTGCCGACTCGGCGGTGGCTCGCCCACTTTTGTGCCAGCGCCTGTACCGCTTTGCATAACACCCCATGCCCCGTCCCGTCGCGCGGACCCTAGCTGGGTTTCGAAGTTCACAAAAGCGTCTCTTGCAGACCGCAGGTCGAAAGAGGATACGGGCGCCGCGAAGTGCATCAACGCGAAAGCAGAGACAGTCGCGA
>Ga0335075_10009750_pt1 | contig 14608 bp, 18 predicted proteins | sample Lox_Sample_24_FD_206723 | JGI IMG/M metagenome (GOLD analysis project Ga0335075, IMG submission 206723) | Soil microbial communities from Loxahatchee National Wildlife Refuge, Florida, United States - Lox_Sample_2.4 | ecosystem: Environmental > Terrestrial > Soil > Wetlands | place: USA...
CACTACGCGGGATCGCTGTCAGGCGGCCAGCAGCAGATGCTCGCCATCGCCCGCGGCCTCATGTCCGACCCCCGCTACCTGCTCCTCGACGAGCCCTCGCTGGGCCTGGCGCCGCAGGTCACCGAGCGCATCTTCGCCGTCATCACGGCACTCCGCGACGCGGGCAAGGGCATACTGCTGGTGGAGCAGAACGGGCGCCTCGCGCTCGGCGTCGCCGAGCAGGCTTTCCTGCTCGAGCGCGGCTCGGTCACCCTCACCGGCACAGGCGCCGAACTGCTCGGCAATGCCGAGGTGATCGAGCGCTACCTCGGCGTCGGCACCGCGACGAGCCAGGACACCCGGCAACAGGCCTGGACCGTTGCCCTCGGCGCTGCTCTCGCCGACGGATGACCAGGCCGCGGGACGCTCCCGCGCGTCCCGCGCGCTCAGCCGCCCGTCTCCGTGCCCCGGCCGACGTGCCGCCGCGTGATGCGCAGGTCGGCGAGGACCTCGCAGCTGTTGGGGTAGGGGAGATCCCGGAACGGGGTGGCGCCGACGGCGGTGAAGAAGTCGGCGGTGACGTCGAGGGTGCGGCAGCGAACGCCCGCGGCGGCCGCCATCGCCTCGGCGAGGTCCATGTCTTTCTCGATGGTGCTGGCCGGGGCGTGCGCGAGCATGCCGTCGGTGTCGTCCCGGAAGTACTTCGCGGCGGTGGAGAGCCCCGACTCGCCGCCGCTGGACTGCTCGATCGCCGACGCCGTGACGTCAGGGTCGAGGCCGAACCGCCGCGCCAGCACCAGCGCCTCGGCCGACGCGAGGTACCACGCGTACTTGACGTGCTGATTAAGCAGCTTGGTGGCGTAGCCGGCGCCGCGGAACCCGCAGTAGATCACGGTCCTGGAGACAAGGCCAAGCACATCCGCCGCGTCGCCGAGGACACCCGGCGTGCCGCCCACGAGGACCGTCATGTCGGGCGCCTTGCGGCTGACCGGGCAGTCCACGAACCGGCGGCCCGCCCGGTCGAACGCGCTGCCAAGCAACGTCGCCGTGTCCGGTCCGCAGGTTGACATGTCGAGCATGAGCGCGTCGGGCCCGAGCCCGGCGAGCACGCCGTGCTCGGCATTCAGGGCCACCTCCGCGACCTCGGCCGGCCCGGGCAAGAACGACAGCACCAGGTCGGACGATCGCGCGACGGCCATGGGGTGCGGCGCGCAATCGGCGCCCTGCGCCAGTGCCGGCTCCATCGCGTCGGGACTGATGTCGTGGCAGCAGACGCGGAAGCCCTCCGCCAGCAGGCTGGTCGCCAGGGCCCGGCCCATGGGACCGAGCCCGATGATGCCGATGCGCTGACGCGATTTCTGAACGGGTTGCACAACGGTCGCCTTTCACGCGAGGTCGGCCAGTCGCCCGGGCAGCGCGGGTTGGCTGGCACGCAGGCTCAGACGAAGACCGACAGGTTCTTCGCCAGCAGCACCGACTGGTCGAGCAGGAGCCGGCGCCGGCAGACCTGCCAGCCTTCCCCGGTCCGGCGGAGCCGGTCTGTCCGCCGCCCGACGAGGAAGTCGCTCTCGTCGGCGACCCGGTTGCGGTAGACGACGAACCGGCAGCTCACCTCAACCTCGGGTGGGGCGGAGGATTCCAGCCGAATGTTGGTCACCAGATGCGTGACCCGGGACACCGGCTCCTCCGCCCAGTGCAGGCCGGTCGCCAACTGCGCCACCCGCAGCTCAGTGGTCGCCTTGCCCTCGTCGAACCAGCAGATCTCCGCTCCCGCCCGGGTCTGCTCGCGCTCGGCGACGTCGTCGTAGCGGACGTTCATCCGCAGCGGCACCGCGTACTGATAGTCGTCCGCCAGCAGGCCGAGCCACTCCTCGTAGCGTCGCTCATCGAGCAGATCGGCCTCCCGGTACAGGAAATCCGTGACCTCGGCCAGCAGCAGCAACCGCTGCACGGCACTCTCGTCGATCGCCATGACGTCTCCTCAGCCCTGCGCGCGCGCGGTCGCGCGGTCGTCCATCTCGGCCAGCTTGTTCAGCTCCGGCCACGACAGGTTGTCCACGAACTCGCTCCACCGGCGGTAGAAGGCGCGCGCGTTCACCTCGCCGGCGATCGAGTGATGAGAGTGGACCGCGCCGCCCAGCGTGCTCGGCACCTCCTCGCCCAGGCCCTGCTGGTAGTTGTAAGGGTACCGCCTGGCTACCACCCCCCGGCTGGCCTGAGTGGCGTAATCCCAGTTCTCCATGTCGTCCTGCTCGGTCATCCCGCCGGGGCCGGCGTAGCGCATGTAGTAGTGGCGCAGCCAGCCCCGCACGAACTCCGGGGCGGTCTTGTCCACCAGGTACCAGCGCCAGACCTCGGTCTCGGTCGCGCTGAGCGGGTGGGCCACCAGGATGGTGCGCGGAAACCCGGCCGAGAAGGACATGTTCGGGAACATGGTGGCCGGACCCCGGCCGCCCAGCGGCCTGCCTTCCTTCTCCAGTCTGGCCCTGCGGGCCTGCCATGCCCGAGTGAAGTAGTCGTTGAGCGGCCGTTCGGCGAATTCCGGATAGGCCAGCTCGTAGTCGAGGTTGTCCGATGCGCCGTGGCCCAGCCGGAACGACGTCTTCAAGCGGCCGCGGGAGAAGCCACCCTCGTCCTGGCGTTCGCCGTGCCTGCGCTTGCCGCGTCCGCCCGGACCGATTCCGACCGCCTCCACCGATGCGTGGGTGGACGCGCCGTGATAGGTGTCACCGAGGAAGTTCTCCGAGACGAGCTTCCAGTTCGACTGGATCCGCCACTTCTGCACGCCGCGGAAGACCTCGCTGCCCGCTTCCGTCCCATCGAAGGCATCGGCCAGGTTGTCCAGCCACCAGTGGAAGTCCCCGACGTAATCGTCGAACTCGGGTGCCTCGGCATCCCACGTCGCGAACACGAGGCCCTTGTAGTCGCGTACCTTCGGGCAGCGCACCAGGCCCCAGTTCTCCTTGCGCAGCTTGCCGCTGTAGGCGGCCTTCATCTGCGGCACGCCATGCAGGTCACCGGGCGTGGACACCAGCGAGCCGTCGACTGAGTAGGACCACGCGTGGTACGGGCAGGTGAACTGCATGGTGTTGCCCTCGTCGTAACGGCACACGCGCATTCCCCGGTGCCGGCAGGAGTTGAGGAGCACGTGCAGCGCGCCTTGGTCGTCCCTCGTCAGGAGGACCGGATCTGACCCCGTCCACGAGGAGAAGAAGTCACCAGGCCGGGGCACCTGGCTGGCGTGGCCGACGAACAACCATGCCCTCGGGAAGAGGTTCTCCAGCTCCATCCGGTGGATGCGCTCGTTCACGAAGATCTCCCGGCTGATTTCCCCCCGGGTGACATCGACGAGGTCGCGGGCCCGGCTGGGCGGCCCGTCAGGAATCGTGTGCATTCTTCAGCTTCCCTTCTTCGCTGCCGTCGATGCCGCGATCGTCGGCGGGCCGGCCGCTGCCAAGTCGACGGGGATGACGCTGTCGGACAGCTTCGCCAGCGCGGCCAGGACGTCGGCGACTCCGGCACCGCGCTGCCATGCCTGGCGGGCGGTGACGCTGCCCCTCGGCCAGCCGAAGGTGACGGCTGCGGTGAACCGGCCGGCCCGCGAGTACAGCGCGACGTCCCGGTCGCCGGCCGGCGTGGCGCAGCGCAGCACCTCGACGGTGTCATCGAGCGCGACCCGTCCGATCATCTGGATCTTGACGCCGTACTGGTCCGACCAGAAATAGGGCACGCTTGCGTACCGCCGCGGCTGGTCCGGCCGGAGGATCCGGTGCGCGACCAGGTTCGCCTGATCGACGGCGTTCGTCCAGTGCTCGACCCGGCGGGTGACCCCGCCCGCCGGGTCGTACCAGCGGGCAACGTCGCCGATCGCGTAGACGCCCGCCGCGCCGCGCACCGCGCAGCGGTCGTCGGTGCGCACGCCGTCACCCAGCGCCAGCCCGGAGCCGGTCAGCCATTCCGTGTTCGGCACGCAGCCGACCCCGGCCACGACCGTTCCGGCCTCCAGCGTCCGCCCGTCGGCCAGGCGGACAAGCGCGCAATCGCCCGGCAGCCTCTCCACCCCGGCCACCGTCGCGTTGGTGACCACCCGCACGCCGTGGGCGGCGTGAAACGCGGTGAGCAGCGAGCCGACGTCGGGGCCGAGTACCCGGGAGAACAGCGCGGGCAGTGCTTCGACGATCGTGACCGGGCAGCCGGCGGCGGTCGCCGCCGCGGCAACCTCGGCGCCGATGAACCCCCCGCCGATGATCACGACCGGAGCGCCGCCTGACAGCCGTGTCCGCAGCACGGCCGCGTCCCTCAGTTCCCGCAGCGGGCGAACTAGCTCCTCGTCCGTGCCCGGCAGCGTCCTGGCCCGCACTCCGGTGGCGATGATCAGAGCGTCGTAGCTGATCGGCTGCCCGTCGGCCAGAACGACCTCCCTGCGGGCAGGATCCAGACCCGTCGCCGCCGCCCCCAGGCGCAGGTCGAACTCGGCGTCAGCGTGCAACAAGCCGATATCGGCGGCCGTGCTTTCCCCCGTGAGCAGTTGCTTAGACAGGGGCGGCTTGTCGTACGGCGCGGCGGATTCCGCGCCAACCACCGTCAGCTCGCCGTCAAACCCGCCCGCTCGCAGCGCCTGGGCGGCGCGGATGCCGGCGACCGAGGAGCCAACGACTGCCACGTGGTCAATCGTCATCGTCGGCCAGCCATATCGCCTCGGCCGGACAACTGCGCACCGCCTCGGCAACGGTGTCGCGTTCCCCGGCCGTCACCCCGTCACGGCGGACGACCACGAGTCCGTCATCGTCGAGATCGAAGTGCTCCGGGTCGAGCGCCGCGCAGTTCCCATAGCCCTGACATCTGCCCACGTAAGCATGGATGCGCATGACCGTCCTCCAGGCGCCGATCCATCACGCCACCGATATGTTCAATGGTTTAATGATTCTCAACCCTAGGTATCGGGGGGATAGGGTGTCAAGTAACTTGTTGGCAGACGAGCGGAAGAGGGGGCAGTGGCGGCCGAGCTTGACGAACCGAACGCGCGTGCCGGCCTGTTCGAGCCGATGCCCGCCGCGCGGACCTCGGCTGCGATCGTCAGCCAGATCCGGAACCTCATCCGCAGCGGCCAGCTGCCAATCGGCAGCCGGCTGCCAGCCGAACGTGAGCTCTGCGAACAGCTCCGGGTCAGCAGGCTGTCGCTCCGCGAGGCGCTGAGGGCCCTGGAGTCCAGCGGGCTCCTCGAAATCCGGCTGGGTTCGCATGGCGGCGCGTTCGTCACCGCGCCGACCACGGGCCGCGCGGGCCAGGGAATCACCGACCTGCTCAGCACTTCGGGGCTGTCCGCGGTGAACGTGACCGAGGCGAGGACCCTGTTTGAACTGGGTGTCGTCCTGCCCCTCGTCGGCGAACGGGCGACTGAGACAGACCTGCGGGAGCTGCGAGCCCGGTGCGACGAAGAGGAACGGGCAAGGAACCAGGGCACGTATAACGTCGCCGTGTCGTTCGGGTTCCACTTGCGGCTGGCGATGGCGTCACACAACCCGGCCGTCAGCATGATCATGGAGTCTTTCCGCGAGGCGATCCTGATGTCCATGCGCGAGGCGCATCATGAGGGCAACCAAGGGGCCGAGGAGCATCGCGCCCTTGTCGACGCCATCGAACGCGGTGACAGTGAGTCCGCCAGGCGAATCATGGCCGACCATCTCCAGCGCACCGCTGTCGCAGTAGCCGACCGATGACACGAGCGCCATCCGGGGCGTGAATGCCGCCCCTGTACGGTCATACTCATGGATCCGGTAACGGCCTTGCAGCTCGCGGACTTTCGCCGTGCGACCGCCGCCTTGTACGCGCGCGCCCGGGAGCAGGCGGATCCCGCTGCGGCGCACGCGCTGTGGCGGCTCGGGCGCGATGGGCTGATGAGTTCGCATCCGCAGAGCGCGCTGCCCGAAGGCGACCCGCTGCGGGTCACCGGCGTGCCTTACTGGCCCTACGATCCGGCACTGCGTTTCGCCGTGCCGGTCGAGCCGGCGGCTGAGCCCGGGCGGCTCGAGATCGACACCGGCGAGGACGGCGTCACCCGCCTTGATCAGGCCGGCTGGGTCACGATTCCCGCCCCGGTTGGCCGGCGGCTCGCGCTGTGGTGGCTGGACCAGTACGGCGGCGGCCTATTCCTGCCGGTCCGGGACGCGACAGCCGGCAACGCCAGCTACGGCGGGGGCCGCTACCTGCTCGACACGGCGAAGGGCGCCGATCTCGGATCCGCCGGCCAGCGCATCGTCATCGACTTCAACTTCATGTACCACCCGTCGTGCCGGTACAACCCGCGCTGGGTCTGCCCGCTGGCGCCTGCCGAGAACACCATTGACGTGCCAATCAACGCGGGGGAGCGGCTAGCGCCGCCCTAACCGGCCTGCCTCCGCTGGCGGAGCGCCACGTTTCGTGCACACCGTGCGGAACGGTCGCGTGCTTCGCCTTTCCCGCCCACGCGAAGCAGGTTGCGGCCGTTTGCCCAGAACTTTAATGTACATTATCATGTACACATGGAGGTGGGGCTGTGAAGGTGATGTCGATGTCGGAGTCCCGGGCCAACTACGCGGCCACGCTCGATTCGGTGGTCAACGACCAGGAAGAGGTCGTCATTACCCGGCCCGGCGGCGAGAACGTCGTGATGCTTCCCCAGCGGGAGTACGAGTCCATGCGGGAGACCCTCTACCTCATGGCCAGCCCGGCGAACCGGCAGCGAATTTCCCGCGCCATCGAGCAGTTGGACGACGGGCGCGGTCAGGTCCGCGAGCTCATCGACGCTGACGAAGGCGACGGGTGAAGATCACCTTCTCCGCCGACGGATGGGAAGACTACCTTTACTGGCAGGCGGAGGACCGGAAGATCCTCAGGCGGATCAACCAGCTCATCGAGGACATCTCCCGGAACGGGAACGAGGGGATCGGCAAGCCCGAGCCCTTGCGTCATGAGTGGGCCGGCTGGTGGTCGCGCAGGATCACCCAAGAGCACCGCCTCGTTTACCGGGCGGTCGGCGACAGCGTCGAGATCGCGGTTTGCCGGTTCCACTACGGAAGGTAGAGTCGGCGGCGGCTCATCCGCGATCACGTCCGGGTCGAATACCCAACACCGTCACAGCACGGGAGCGCCCGCTTTTCCGCGTGACATGGAGGAACGAAATGACCGACGGGATCTCCGCCGCCGAGTACGCCGATCGTCGTGCGCGCCTGAGCGACCACGTGCGGGCGCTCGGCGCCGCCGGCTACGTGGTCTCTCACCCGACCTACATCACCTACCTCACCGGATTCCGATTCCTGTCGACCGAGCGCCCGACCATGTATCTCCAGAACGCGGCCGGCGACGACGCGATCTTCGTCGCCGGGTTCGACCTCGAGCGCACCCGGGCAGAGGCGGACTTCGACCGCATCGAGACCTACCCGGAGTACCCCGGCCTCGAGCACCCGATGCTGATCCTGGCCCGCGTCGCCGCCGACCTCGGCTTGCGCGAGACGATCGCGGCCGACCACGACGGCTACCCAGGAATTCTCGGTTACCTCGGCCCGAAGCTCAGCGAGGTGACCGGCGCCGAGGTCATCGACATCGCCCCGCGGATCGAGGCGATGCTCGCGCGCAAGAGCCCGGCCGAGGTGGAGCTGCTCAGGGAGAGCGGCCGCTGGTGCTCCTACGCCCACCGGCTGCTGCAGCAGTACAGCGTGCCCGGCAGCACGGAGGCCGAGGCCAGCCTGCGCGCGCAGAGCGAGTCGACGCTGGCGATGCTGGCCGAACGCGGACCGGGCGGACGTCTGGGGTCGGGCGACGGAGTCAAGGCGGGGTATCGGGGCCAGATCGGCCACCGCAGCGCCTGGGCGCACGCCGTCGCCCACAACATCGGGTTCCAGCCCGGGGACGTGCTCGTGAGCGAGACCGGCGTGCCCGTCTGGGGCTACCACGCAGAGCTGGAGCGCACGATGGTGATCGGCGAGCCGACGATGAGGATGCGCTGGCTCTTCGACCATATGCTCGGAGCGCGCAAGGCAGCGTTCGACGCGATCGTTCCCGGTGCCGCCAGCGCCGACGTCGACGGCGCGGTGAACGCGTACTTCGAGCGGCACGACCTGACCAGCTACTGGCGCCAGCACGTCGGACACGGCACCGGCCTTCGAGTGCACGAGACGCCGTTCATCGACGTGGGAAACCCGGCGCCGCTGCTGCCCGGCATGGTGTTCACCGTCGAGCCGGGCCTTTACGACCCCGAGGTCGGCGGGTTCCGGCATTCCGACACGGTCGCGGTCACCGAAGACGGATACGAGCTGCTCACCGCCTACCCGGACGACCTCGACAGCCTCGTTATCCCGGCAAACGGATAGTTGCCCGCTCGCCTCGTCAGCGCTGTTCTCCCGCGGACCGACAGGCCCCTGCTCGCCGTTACACATTCCCGGGCTGCCTCGGACTGGCAGGCGACAGGTCGGCATGGCGACGGCCCTCAACCCGAGCGGCTTTGCGGGCCGCGGCGAGCACCGCCTGGTTTGCGATCCAGCTCTGGCGATCTGGCTCGCGCAGGATCGATCTGGCTTGCGGGCGGACGACGGTCGTCCGCCCCGGGGTTGGGCGGGCGAGGGCAGGATGGTGTGATGCTCCGTCCGGATGGCCGCGGATGTCCCGTCTAAATGACCACACGGTGACCGTCCAAATGACCATGAAGTATCCGTCTAGATGACCACGGTCCTCGCGATCATGGGGCACACTTGGCATGTGGCTAATCAGTCTCGCTTGGTTCCTCGTCACGCGCAGGGCATCGTGGCGGAGGCTCTGGAGGATACCCGGGTGGTCCTCGTCAATGGCGCCCGCCAGGCCGGCAAGAGCACCCTCACGAGGCTTGCGGCCGATGACCGGCCGGGCACGATCGTGCGGCTCCTCGATGACGCCGCCACCCTGCGCCCGGGCGGTTCCTCCTGACCGGGTCCTCCCGCATCCTCGCCCTGCGGCGGCTCCCCAACGCGCCCGCCTTTACCACTACCGGACCAAGGACCAGCTTGAGGTCGACGCCGTTATCGAGGCACCCGACGGCCGGGTCATAGCGGTCGAGGTCAAGGCAGGCGCGACCATCCGAACCGAGGACCTCGCCGGTCTGCGGAACCTGGCCAGCCACCTCGGGGACAAGTTCGTCGCCGGGTACGTCCTCTACACCGGCCAGCAGACCCTCTCCTACGGCGGCAGGATCAAAGCGCTGCCGATGGACGCGCTCTGGCGCGCGACCCCATAACACAAGCAGAAACGCCAGCACCCGGACGCCAACCACGATCTGACACACCCGGCCGGCCCCCACGGCCAGCAGCGCGACGCAGGCTGCGACCACCCACAGGGGGCAAAGTATCCGCCTGATATGCGCGGGCGCCGAACTTGAGATCAGTTTCATACGAGCCGCACAGATCCGGATAATCTGGGCACCCTACCCTCGCAGCCGACGGCAGCCTCTGGCAGCTCATAGTTGTTATGTAGCTCGTACCGCTGGGGCGAGACATTGGGCGGCCGACTCAAGCGCTTTGACTGGCAATGCTGTGGGCAGCCAGTTCAGAGTGAAGCTCGTCAACCCATGACCCTGGCGCCGGCGTCAGATAGACGGTAGAGCCGGGCCTCTACGACCCCGAGGTCGGCGGGTTCCGGCATTCGGACACGGTCGCCGTCACCGCGGACGGATACGAGCTGCTCACCGACTACCCGGACGACCTCGACAGCCTCGTTATCCCGGCCAACGGTCCTGCAGAGATGATGAGAGCATGACCGAAGCAGACGCCCGCTTTTACTCCGACCCGGCGCCGGGGCCGGTGCCCGTACTCCGCAAGGAGGACGCGAACCGGGGAAGACCCCTCCCGGGTCGGACGCCGTGCGCGCTGCGCCCTCCTAGCGTCAGAGCCAGCCGGAATAGGCCGGTCTCACAACGGAGGGCGAAAGATGCAAACTCAAACCAGATTCTGCTCCCGGCTCGGCGTGCTCGGCGGCTTCTACGCGGTGCTATTCGTGATCGCCAACATCTTGCTGGGCGAGCCCGGGTCCGGGACCGCCGGCGCCGCCGTGGTGACGTACTACCACGATCATCAGACGACAGAGACGCTCGGCGTCTTCGCCGTCGCGTTCGCCGTCGTGGCGCTGACGTTCTTCCTCGCATCCCTGCGCCGCACGCTGAGCGCAACCGACGAGGGCCGCACCCTGGCCAACGTGGTCACCGCCGGCGGCGCTGTCTACGCCGCCGGCCTCATGACGATGACCGCCCTCACCGTGGCTCTCGTCGACGCGGGACGGGACAACATGCCGGGAACAGCGCAGACCCTGAACGTGCTCAGCAGCGACATGTGGCTTCCGGTCGTCGTGGGGCTCGCGCTGCTCGGTCTCGGCACCGGGGTGTCAGCTCTCCGCTCCGCCACCTTGCCCAGGTGGCTCGGCTGGGTGTCCGTGGCGTTCGGCGTCCTGGCGCTCGCAGGCCCCGCCGGTGGTATCGCGTTCCTGGTCGCGCCCGCGTGGGCGCTGGTGATCGGGATCGTGATCATGCGCTCGTCACGAGCTGCAGCCACGCTCGCGGAGCCTGCCGAGGACGCATCACAGCAGTGGGTTGCCGGATCACGCTAGGCGAACCGGCGCATGCCGCCCAGTACGCAACCCCGGCCCCGAGCCCGACCGTGGCCCGCTTGTCGATCAAGCTGAGGTCGCGGCTTCTCGGGGCCGGTGATCTCATGTCTCCATGGGACCCAGGCCCGGGTGAAGGGCTATGCCTTCGAGGACCGCGGAGATATCGACCACGCCCTGCACGCGGCCCACGGCGGCTCGTTCCCGGTAACGGTGCGCGACGTCGGCGTCGTCGGCACGGTCACCGTGTCCGGCCTGCCCCAGCCGGACGATCACGGGTTCCTGGTCGACCAGCTCACCGCGTTCCTGGCTCGTCACTGACAGGCGAAGCCCGGGACCGTTCGGGAAAATCAAGATCTTCTTATCGAACGGTCCCGGACTCCGCCCGTCTTGGCTCTCGCACCCCGGGCGACAGTTAACGGTTCAGGGCAGGCGGTGGTGGTCGTTCGGCTGTACCCGCCGTTGCCCGTCGAGCCAGGCGGCGTACCGGGCGACCTCGTCGCCCGCCAGCGGGGCGCCGTGGGCGAAACCGACCGCGGTGACGTCCCGGGGCAAGCGGCGGTAGGAGGCGTCCCGCGTGGCCGGGTCGGCCGCGAGCGCGTCGGGCCCGGTCGCCAGCCCGCTGCGGTTGAAGATCGCGTCGCCGACCAGCAGGGTGCGGCTCGGCTCGTGGACCAGGGCGATATGGCCCGGGCTGTGACCGGGGGTGTGGAGCACGCGCAGTGAGCCGACTCGGACGCCGTCGCTTATGGTGCGGGTCGCGGTGACTGGCCGCCAGTGCAGCAGCGGGAGGTGGTCGATCGCCCGGCCGATTGCGCCCGATCGGCCGTCGGGCGCGACGCGGCCTGCTCCGAGCCACGCCGCGTCATCGTGATGGACCAGGACTTCGGCGCCGGTGCGCGCGACCAGTTCGGCCAGTCCTCGCACGTGGTCGGGATGTGCGTGGGTGATGATGATGCGGCGCACGTCGGTCAGGCGGCGGCCCTGGCCCTCCACCGCCTGGCGGATCACCTCCGGCGCGCTCTTCCAGCCGGCGTCGACCAGGGTCAGCCCGTCCTCGTCGGTGACGAGGAAGCTGTTGGCCCGGTCGCCGTGGGTCGGGATCCGGCCGACGCCGGCGGCCAGCATGACAGGCGCGGTTGCCGCGCTCATGCGCCGCTTCCCTGGCCGGCCGCGCGGACTGACGGCGAGCGGAGTGCCTCGGCGAGTTCTGGCGGGAGGTAGCCCTGCCGGGCCAGCCTGGGCAGCACGCCGCCGCTGGCGATGATGTCGAGAATGAGGTCGGGCTGCACCGGCACCGAGCCGGACATTCCGGTGGTGTCGTTGGACCACTCGCCCGTCGCGAGATCGAAGGTGCCCGTGTCGCCGTCGGAGAAGGCCCGGCTCGCGTCGGGTACCGTCATGGCGGGCAGGCCCGCGTTGACGGCGTTGCGGTAGAAGAGGGAGTTGAACTCCTCGGCCACCAGCGCGGCGACGCCGAGCGCGACGAAGAGCGCGGCTACCGGCCGGGACGAGCCAAGTCCGAAGTTCCGGCCCGCGACCACGATGTCGCCCCGCGCGACCTGGCCCGTCCAGCCCGGCCGGGCCTCGTAGAACACCATCGTCGCGGCCTGGGCGAGATCCATCTTCATCGCGTCGGCCGGGTACATCGCATCGGTGGTGAGGCCGTCGCCGAACACCCACACCCGGCCGGTCACCCGCAGGGCATTCTCCGTCATCGCGAGGTCACCACCCGGGCGTCGACGATGTGGCCGGCGACGGCGGAGGCGGCCACGGTGGCCGGCGACGCCATGTAGATCTCGGCCTCCGGCGAGCCCATCCGGCCGGTGAAGTTGCGGGTGCTTGACGTCAGGCACACCTCGCCGGGACCCAGCAAGCCCATGTGGTAGCCGAAGCACGCGCCGCACGTCGCGTTCGTCACCACGCCGCCCGCGTCGGCGATCGCCTGCAGGTAGCCCAGCCGCATGGCATCGCGGTAGACCTGCTGACTGGCCGGCGTGACCAGCAGCCGCACCCCCGGGGCGACCTGGCGGCCGCGCAGGATCTCGGCGGCGACCCGCAGGTCGTCCAGTTGGCCGTTGGCGCAGGAGCCGATGAACGCCTGGTCGATGCGGCGAGGTTCGATCTCGCTGACGGGCACGCCGTTGCGCGACACGGTGCCGGGGCGGGCGACGTAGGGTTCGAGCGACGACAGGTTCACCTCGCGCACCGCGTGGTAGCTGGCGTCAGGATCGGGGTTCGCCGGTTTGAAGTCTTTCACGCCGGAATGCTCGAGGAACGCGGCCAGCACGTCGTCGAACGGGAACGTGGAGAAGTCGGCGGATACCTCGGCGCCCTGCGTGGCGATGGTGCGCCGGGCGCCGAGCGGGATGGACGCCAGGCCGGGACCGCCGTACTCGAGGTTCATGTTGGTCGCGTCCCCGTACACGCTGGCGATGTGGAGGAAGACGTCCTTGCCGCTGACGTTGTCCGGGAGCGCGCCGGTGAAGTCGTAGCGGATCGTCGGCGACGCCTGGAACCAGGTCTGGCCGGTGCACAGGATCGAGTAGACCTCGGCCGGCCCCAGTCCCCGGGCCGCGGTGTTGTAGGCGCCGGCCGCGCAGGTGTGACTGTCGGTGCAGGCGAGGATCTCCCCCGGGCGGGCGAGGCCGTTCTCCGCGATTACCTGGTGGCAGATGCCGTGCCTGCCCACGTCGTAGAAGCGCCGGACGCCGAACTGCCGGGCGAACTTCCTGGCGCGCGTCCCGCCGGCGGCATCCTTGACGGTGGGCGCCGGCACCGCGTGGTCCATCACGACGGCGACCTTGTCCGGGTCGGCGATCCGCAGCGGCTCCAGCCAGCTGGTCGCGAACTGCAAGTCGATCAGGACGGTCATGTCGACGTCGACGGTGACCGTGTCGCCCGCCTGCACTTTCTGGACACCCGCCCGGCGGGCCAGGATCTTCTCGATGACTGTCATGCCCATGTCAGGCTCTCCCGTTCCCGTTCCCGTTCCCGTTTCCGGCTGAGGCAGGCTGGTACCGCTCGCCGATGGCCGCCCACTCGGCCATGCCGACGAGGTCGAAGAAGTCCGATGGCGTGGCCGACGAGCCGCCGTCCAACGGGACACCGCGCAGCTGGCTGAGCGCGGCCAGCGCAGCACGCGCGGTGCTCGCGAGCACCGCGCCAGGGTGGATCGCGACGGCGAACCCAAGTTCCTGCAGCCGGGTAGCGGACTGCTGCGGGGTCAGGCCGCCGATCACGAGGTTGAGCAGCAGCGGCGCGTCGACTTCGGTCGCGATCCGCTCGATTTCCGCCTCGCTCTGCGGTGCCTCGACGAACAGAATGTCGGCGCCCGCGCGGGCGTACAGGCTGGCCCTGCGGATCGCCTCGTCGATGCCGAGGGGGCCGCGGGCGTCGGTGCGGGCGACGACGAGCATCCCGTCGTCGGTTCGCGCGCCAAGCGCGGCGTCGAGGGTGCGGAGGTAGTCGTCGGCGCTGACCAGTTCCTTGCCGGGCAGGTGCCCGCACTTCTTCGGGAAGGCCTGGTCCTCGAGCTGGATCGCCGCGACTCCCGCCGCCTGATACTCGCGGACCGTCCGCACCACGTTGATGGGCGCGCCGTACCCGGTGTCGGCGTCGGCGATCAGCGGGAGGTCGCCGAGGACGGCGACGATCATCCGGGCGCGCTCGGCCATCTCGGTCTGGGTGACCAGGCCGATGTCCGGGAGGCCGAAGCCCGCCGCGGCGACTCCCGCGCCGGTGAGGTACGCCGCGCTGTGCCCGGTCCGCTTGGCGAGGTGCGCCGAGATGCCGTCGTACACGCCAGGCGCGACGATCAGTTCCTGCCGGTCGAGGAGCTCCCGCAGTCGAGCGCGGGCGGGTGTGGTCATGGGCGGAATCTCTTTTCTGCGCGGTGGTTTGTCAGTCGAGGGCCCGGCCCACGGGGCCGTTGAGAAGCGCGATGAGCCGGTCGAGGGCCGGTGCGTGCTCGAGGTCGAGGACAGCCGCTTCGATCGCCAGGGACCGTTCTTCATCGGTCACCCGT
>Ga0335075_10009752_pt1 | contig 14607 bp, 10 predicted proteins | sample Lox_Sample_24_FD_206723 | JGI IMG/M metagenome (GOLD analysis project Ga0335075, IMG submission 206723) | Soil microbial communities from Loxahatchee National Wildlife Refuge, Florida, United States - Lox_Sample_2.4 | ecosystem: Environmental > Terrestrial > Soil > Wetlands | place: USA...
GCCGGCCTCGCGGATCTGCCCCACGGTGCGGGCGAGCGAACCTTCCAGCAGCGCGTGGTCGCCCTCGTTCAGCGTGCGGGCCGCGCAGACCACCCTGGCACCCTCGGCGGCGAACAGCTCGGCAATCACCTGGCCGATGCCGCGCGAGGCACCGGTCACGATCGCAACTTTCCCGTCCAGCTTGCCCATGCTCATGTCCCCTTGGCTCATGTCCCCTTGAACTCGGGCAGCCGACGTTCGGCCATGGCGCGCACGCCCTCGCGGAAATCCTCGGTCTCGCGCAGCCAGTTCTGCTCCTGGTACTCGCGCTCTGTCGCCGCCTGCACGGCAGCGGCCAGGCCACGGCGCAGCGTCTCGCGCGTTGCCACGATCGCCAGCGGCGCCGATTGCGCGATCTCGGTGGCCAGGGTCACTGCGGCCTCCCGCACCTGCTCCTGCGACACGAGCTGATCGATCAGCCCCATCGACTTCGCCTCTTCGCCACCGACGCGCCGGCCGGTGTAGATCATCAGCGCGGCATGCTGCGGCCCGATCAGCCGCGGCAAGGTGGTGGTGAGGCCGAAGCCCGGGTGAAAGCCAATGCGGGTGAAATTGGCGGAGAACCGCGCCTCGGCGCAGCCGATGCGGAAATCCGCCATGACCGTAAGCCCAAGCCCGGCACCCACCGCCGCACCCTGCACCGCGGCGACGATCGGCTTGGCCGTACGCCAGAGCCGGATCGCCTCCTTGTAGAGATGCCGCCCCCGCTCCACCGTGTCGCGTCCATCCGGTCCGCGGCTGCCCAGGTCGGCGCCGGCGGAGAAATGCTTGCCCTCGGAACAGAGCACGACGGCACGGCACTGCGGCTCGGCATCGAGCCGTTCCAGCGCGTCGGCCAGTTCGGCGATCATCGGGACGTTGACGTAGTTGTTGGGTGGCCTGCGAAGCTCGACCGTGGCGACGAAGCCGGAGAGGCTGACGCGTGTGTAGGGATCGGCCATCGGGGTGCGCCTTCTGTGTTCCGACGGAGCTTATGGCTACCGGGCCGCGGTCGCAAAAGGCTCGCGTGGCCGACAGTCCCTCCGTCTATGGCGGGCCTGGTCTGCTGCTTCGTCCTTGTCGATCCGATTGCCGGGTCAGGCGTGCTCCGATAGGGTCCGCCCGCTCTTCCCATCAGGTATGGACCATGAAACTGATTGCCGACCGCCTCGACCGGATCAGCCCCAGCCTGACCATCGCGATCTCGACCAAAGCGCGTCAGCTTCAGGCCGCCGGCCGGGACGTGATCAGCCTGTCGGCCGGGGAGCCCGATTTCGACACGCCGCGCAACGTCAAGGACGCAGCGATCCGTGCCATCGAGGCCGGCGAGACCAAGTACACCGACGTTGCCGGCACGCCCGCGCTGCGCCGGGCGGTGGCGGAGAAGTTCAGGCGCGATTCGGGGATCAACTATAAGCCGGAGGAGATCATCGTCTCGACCGGCGGCAAGCAGGTGATCTTCAACGCCATGCTTGCCACCCTGAACGCCGGCGACGAGGCGATTATCCCGAGCCCGTGCTGGGTGAGCTATCCCGATATCGTGTCCCTTGCCGACGGTAAGCCCGTGCTGGTGCCGTGTGGGCAGAACCACGGCTTCAAGCTGCGTGCGGAAGACCTGGAGGCCGCGATCACGCCGCGCACCAAGTGGTTCATGTTGAACAACCCCTGCAACCCGACGGGTGCGGCATACAGCGCCGAGGAGCTGCGGCCGATCTGCGACGTGCTGCTGCGGCATCCCGGCGTGTGGGTATTCACCGACGATATCTATGAGAAGCTCGCTTACGACGGATTCCGCCCGGCCACCGTGCTGGAAGTCGAGCCGCGGCTGCGCGAGCGCACGGTGACAATGAACGGCTGCTCCAAGTCCTATGCGATGACGGGATGGCGGATCGGTTTTGCCGGCGCACCAGTGGCCTTGATCAAGGCGATGGACAAACTACAGAGCCAATCGACGTCCAACCCGTCCTCGATCAGCCAGGCCGCTGCGGTCGAGGCGCTGATCGGGCCGCAGGACTCGATTCACGCCATGCGCGACGTGTATCAGCAGCGCCGCAACATCGTCGTGGATATGTTGAACGCCGCGCCGGGCATCACGTGCCACCGGCCCGAGGGGGCGTTCTACGTCTTTCCGGCAATTCACGGCTGCATCGGCAAAACATCGCGCGGCGGCACGCGGATCGACGATGATGAGGCATTCGTGACCGCGTTGCTGGAGGAGGAAAATGTGGCCGCGGTGCACGGCGCGGCATTCTGTTATCCGGGGCACTTCCGTATCAGCTACGCCACTGATACCGATAGCCTGAAGGAAGCCTGCCGGCGGATCCAGCATTTCTGCCAGGGGCTCAACTGATGCCGGCACTCGCTTCGCGGCTAAACCGGGTGCGGGTTGCCGCCAGTGTCGCGATGACCATTCGTGCGCGCGAGCTGCGCGCACAGGGTGTCGATGTCGTTCAGCTTACCATCGGCGAACCGGATTTCGCTACGCCGCGTCTTGCAATCGATGCCGGTTATCAGGCGGCTCTGCGCGGCGAGACGAAATATCCGCCGCAGGATGGCACCCGTGCGCTGAAAGAGGCGATCCAGCGCAAGTTCAAGCGCGATAATGGGCTGGATTTCGCGTATGATGAGATTTCCGTCTCGAATGGCGGCAAGCAGTGCATCTTCAATGCGCTTGCCGCTACTGTCGATCCCGGCGACGAGGTAGTGATCCCCGTGCCGTCGTGGAACGCTTACACGCTGATGACGCGATTCCTGGGCGGCGAGCCGGTGCTGGTGCCGTGCCCGCAGAACAACGGGTTCAAGCCACGGCCAGAGGATATCGACGCGGCGATCACGCCTCGCACCAAATTCCTGGTGCTGAACAATCCGAACAATCCCACCGGCGCATCGTGCTCGCGCGACGAGCTACGTGCGCTTGCCGATGTCATGGCGAAGCACGAGCATGTCTGGATCTTGTCGGACGATATGTACGAGCACCTTGTGTATGACGGGTTCCACCATGCCACGATTGCCGAGGTGGCGCCGGAACTGCGCGAGCGGACAGTGACGGTCAGCGGTGTGTCGAAGACCTACGCGATGACCGGCTGGCGCATCGGCTTTGCCGGCGGTCCGAAACCGCTGATCCGGGCAATGGTGAACATGCAGGGGCAGGTGACGGCGGGTGTTTCCACTGTTGGGCAGGCGGCGGCGGCGGCGGCGCTGGATGGGCCGCAGGAAGGCGTGGCGGATATGGTTGCCGCCTATCAGCGCCGGCGCGACATGGCGGTGGAGATGATCAATGCCTGTCGCGGCATGGTCTGCCACAAGCCCGAGGGCGCGTTCTACCTGTTCCCGAATATCTCCGGCTGCATCGGCAGGACGACGCGCGGCGGGCAGCGGATCGACTCCGACGAGGATTTCGCACTGGCGGCTTTGGAAGAAGCACATGTCGCGCTGGTGCATGGTGCGTCGTACGGGATGAGTCCATATGTGCGGATCAGCACGGCGACAGATGACGCATCGTTGGCGGAAGGATGCCGCCGCATTGCCGGCTTCTGCGACGGGCTGCGTTGACCGTGTCCCAGATCAGAAGTCCCTTGATGTGGCGCAGCGCTGTCATTGCGAGCGAAGCGAAGCAATCTCCTCGCAACTGCGCACCTCGTAGGGGATTGCTTCGTCGCTCCGCTCCCCGCAATAGCAGGGCGAGTCAGAGTGCTCCATAGCCGCCGCCGCCCGGCGTCTCGATGACGAATGCATCGCCGGGCTGCAACTCCGCGCTGGCGGCGCCGGTGAGCATAGTAATGTTGCCGTCGGCATGCTCCACCCATTGCCGTCCGGGTGCGCCTGGCATCCCGCCTTCCAGTCCAAAGGGCGGGACGTTGCGACGCGATGAGACGATCACTGCCGTCATCGGCTCCAGGAAGCGGACGCGGCGGATGGCGCCATCGCCGCCGCGCCATCGTCCTTCACCGCCGGAGCCGCGGCGGATGGCGAATTGCTCCAGACGGGCGGGATAGCGCAGCTCCAGCACCTCGGGGTCGGTCATTCGCGTGTTCGTCATATGCGAATGCACGGCGGCAACGCCGGCAAACCCAGGCCCGGCTCCGGTGCCCCCGCAGATCGTTTCGTAGTACTGCCGGCTGGCATCGCCGAACAGGAAGTTGTTCATCGTGGCCTGGGAGCAGGCGATTGAGCTCAGTGCACCGAACAGAGCATTGCAGGTAGCCTGCGACACCTCGGTATTTCCTGCCACGACCGCAGCGCCTGGACGTGGCGATAGAAACGTTCCTGGCGGAATGATCAGCTCGATCGGCTTCAGGCAACCGTCGTTGAGCGGGATGTCATCACCCACCAGGCAACGGAACACGTACAACACAGCCGCCCGAGTGACGGCTGGCGGTGCGTTGAAGTTGTTATGATCACGCTGCGGTGCTGTACCGGTGAAGTCGACTGTGGCCCGACGGTCCGCGCGATCCACCCGCACCGCTACACGCAGCAGGGCGCCATCGTCCATTGTGTATTCGAACGTCCCGTCACCGATGCGATCGATCACCCGGCGAACGCTCTCCTCGGCATTGTTCATCACGTGGCGCATGTAAGCGGCTACGGTGTCCCAGCCGTATTGCGTCACCACGCGTTTGAGCTCCTGTACGCCTTTCTCGTTGGCTGCCACCTGAGCCTTGATATCGGCGACATTCACGTCCGGGCTGCGCGCCGGATACTTTGCACCGGCGAGCAAGGCGCGGAGCTCGGCTTCGCGAAAATGCCCGCCGTCCACCAGCAGGAAATCGTCGATGACGACGCCCTCTTCTTCCAGCGTGCTGGAGCTGGGCGGTGTGGAACCCGGCGTGATGCCGCCGATATCCGCATGGTGCCCGCGGCTGCCGACAAAGAATCTGATGTGCGCGCCGGCGTCGTCGAAGACCGGGGTGATCACGGTCACGTCGGGCAGATGCGTGCCGCCGTTGTAGGGGTTGTTCAGCGCGACCACGTCGCCTGGCTTCAGCGTGCCGCGCCGTCTGGCGAGAACGGTGCGCACGCTTTCCCCCATCGCACCGAGATGCACGGGGATATGTGGCGCATTCGCAACCAGATAGCCTTCGGCGTCGAACACCGCGCAGGAAAAATCAAGCCGCTCCTTGATGTTGACGCTCATAGCGGTGTTCTGCAGCACCGCCCCGGTCTGTTCGGCGACGTTCATGAAAAGGTTGTTGAACAGTTCCAGAAGGACCGGATCAGGACGGTCGCTGCCGGGTGGGACCCGAGTGGCAAGCGGCGTCGTGCGTCGCAGGATCATGTGGTCGAGTTCGGTGATTTCTGCCGACCAGCCGGGCTCGACGACTGTCGTGGCATTCGCTTCCCGGATCAGCGCCGGCCCGGAAAACCGGTCACCGCCCAACAGAGCCGCCCTGTCGAAGACGGGTGCTTCATGTTCCGTGTCGTCCGTGAAGATGTGGACCTGATCGACGGGGGCAGGTTCACCCTGGGTTCGGGGCGGCAGCGTCGCCTCTTGCACCGGCTCGCCGGCGGCCACCGCTTCCACCGCCACCGTTTCTATCATCAATGCGCGGTCCGGAGTGACGAAGCCGAAGCGGGCTCGATGCGCAGCAGTGAAAGCGGCAACGATGGCATCATGGTCTGCTAACGGCACGATCAGTGCTGCTTCAGTGCCGGCGTAACGCACGTGCAACCGCTTGTGCGTGACGACTCGCGAGGGGTCAGCCCCTTGGGCGATGAGCGCTTCAGTCGCCCTCTGCGCGAGTGTCTCCGCCAGTGCGGTCAGCGCTGGCAGTGCATCTGGCGTCAATGGCATCTCGACCGCCTGCTCGCGCAGCGCGGTCTGGTCGGCGAGGCCCATCCCGTACGCCGAAAGCACACCGGCAAAGGGGTGGATGAACACCGTTTCCATCCCCAGGACATCAGCGACCAGGCACGCATGCTGTCCACCGGCGCCACCAAAGCAGTTCAGCGCGAAACGAGTGACATCGTGGCCCTTCTGCACGGAGACCTGTTTGATCGCATTTGCCATGTTGGTGACGGCAATGCGCAGGAACCCCTCGGCCACCTGCTGCGGCGTGCGCCGCTGTTGTGTGGCCGCGGCGATTTCCTCGGCCAACGCAGCAAACTTTGCGTGCACCGTCGCCGCGTCCAGCGGCAGGTCGCCCTTCGGGCCGAAAATCGCCGGGAAATGCTGCGGCTGAATCTTGCCCACGCAGAGATTGGCGTCGGTGACCGTCAGAGGTCCGCCACGGCGATAGCAGGCCGGGCCAGGATCGGCGCCCGCGCTGTCGGGACCGACCCGCAGGCGGGCACCGTCGAAATGCAGGATGGAGCCGCCGCCGGCCGCTACCGTCGTGATCGCCATCATCGGCGCCCGCATACGCACGCCGGCCACCGCGGTTTCGAAAGCGCGCTCGAACCCGCCGACGTAAAGCGCGACGTCGGTCGATGTGCCGCCCATGTCGAAGCTGATGATGCGATCCAACCCGGCCATTGCGGCAGTACGCGCCGCGCCCACAATGCCGCCGGCCGGACCTGAGAGAATTGCATCCTTGCCCTGGAAGGAATGCGCCTCGGCAAGCCCACCATTCGATTGCATAAAAAACAACCTCACGCCGTCGAGCTCGCCGGCGACGTGGTCGATGTAGCGGCGCAGAATCGGCGAAAGATACGCATCCACGACCGCGGTGTCGCCGCGCGGGACCAGCCGCAGCAGCGGGCTCACAGTGTGACTCGTCGAGACCTGCGCAAAGCCCGCGTCGCGCGCAAGCTCGGCGAGGCGTTGCTCGTGCGCGAGATATTTCCACGCGTGCATTAGCACGATCGCGCAGGCGGTGATGCCCTTGGCGCGCGCCGCCGCGAAGGCCGCGGCCGCGCCGGTTTCGTCGAGCGGCTCGACCGCCTGGCCGTCGGCGCCGACGCGGCCACCAACCTCGACGACATCTTCATACAGCATCGAGGGAAGCTGGATCGCCAGGTCGAACAGACGCGGCCGCGCCTGGTTGCCGATCCGCAAAACGTCGGCGAAACCGCGGTTGACCATCAATAACGTGCGTTCACCCTTGCGCTCCAGCAGCGCGTTGGTGGCGACGGTGGTGCCCATCTTCACGCTGTCGATCAGCCCGGCGGGGATCGGTGCTGTCGGCGCGAGACCAAGCACCGCACGAATGCCGGCGAGGGCCGCGTCGCGATAGCGGCCGGGATTTTCCGACAGCAGCTTGTGCGTGGACAAGTGCCCTTCGGGGTCGCGGGCCACGATATCTGTGAAGGTGCCGCCGCGGTCGATCCAGAACTGCCAGGTGCCGTGTGTCATCGGGGATCAGGTGCCGCATCGAGCGCTGCGAATCAACCTCTTCGGTTGCACGTGCGGCGAACGGCTTGCGGCTATCGTGCCCGAGGTCGTAAGGAGAGCTTGAACGATCGCGTGAGGTCGACACGCCTGTGAGCAATGCTCTCGCCAACCAGAGCCATACGCCGATCATGAGGTATGCGGCGCCAAGGAGCGACATTGCTCTGATAATGGCCAGTGCCGAGCTCTTGTTCGCGAACGGCCAGACCACTCGGCGAACGGTTTCGGAAGTCGAGCGGCTTGCCGGCGCATTGCGCGTTCACGCCACCGTGGTCCTGCGGTGGGGCGAATTGGTTGTTCGCATTGCAGATGACGCCCGCTTCTACAACGAAATTGTCGCGGTGGAACCCGCCGGCGTGGACATGAGCAAGGTCGCGGCCACGACCGGTGTCATCGATGAGGTGTGCGATGGCCGTCTCGATTGCGCCGCGGCGCGATCGGCGCTGAAGGCGGTTTCGCGATGTCCGCCCGTCTCGTTGGCGCGCTTTGCGTCGCTGGCCGCTGCCGGAGCGGCGGCTCTGGGCGTCATCTTCGGCGCGAGCCACCTGCTCAGTCTGATACTGATTGCGTTCAGTGCCGGTGCCGGCGCGTGGGTCCGCCGACGGCTGGCCGGGATCAGCCGCAATCCATTCGTGCAGCCGTTTTGCGCGGCGTTGCTCGCCGGGATTGTTGGGGCGGTCGCGGCGCGACTGCAGGTCAGCTCCGCGCTGCGCCTTGTGGCGGTTTGCCCGTGCATGGTGCTGGTGCCGGGTCCGCATTTGCTGAACGGGACAATCGATCTCGTTCGAGCGCATATCTCGCTGGGAGCGTCACGCCTGCTTTATGCGGGGGTTATCATTCTGATGATCTGCACGGGCCTGCTCGTAGGACTTGCGCTCGGCGGCGTGAGCCTGCCCATCTCCGGGCCATCGTCGTCGGTACCGCTTGGATACGACGTGATCGCCGCGGGCGTCGCCGTCGCAGCTTATGGCACGTTCTTCTCGATGTCGTGGCGGAGGCTGCCAATTCCGATTCTGATCGGCATGTGCGCACACGCCTTGCGCTGGGTCGTCATCACGGTGGCCGGTGCGAGCGTGCAGACTGGCGCGCTGGTCGCTTGTCTATTGGTCGGGACGGTCATGACGCCGATTGCGAACCACCTGCGATTGCCATTCGCGGCTGTTGCTTTTGCGTCAGTCGTGTCGCTGATTCCCGGCGTATATTTGTTCCGTATGGCGGGCGGTCTTGTTGCTCTGGCCGCGCCTGGTGGAAGCACGCCGCCGGATTTGCTGGTCGGCGTGATCGCCGATGGCAGCACGGCCGCTCTCATTATCATGGCGATGACGTTCGGATTGATCGCCCCCAAGATGTGCATGGACCACTTCTGGCCCAATGTGACTTGGCCGATTTCGAGAGTTGCACAAGGCGGTCAAGCACAATCGGCGCCAAGATCATAGACGCCACCCAATCATCGATCGAACTTGCGGGTGTTGAGCGCTATTTCTCCTCACAATTAACAGTGTAGCTCATGAGATTCGCAAGATGCTTGTCTAGCTCGCGCAGGTTCTTGTTATTATCTGTCGCATTGTCGACAGACACCTGTAAGGCATCGTGCAAAATCTTTCTTCCCTCTTTTATCTTTGCTAAATCATCTTTATTTTTTGTGTCTAGACCGAAGTCTTCTTCATCTATATCATCCTCAAACTGCTCGAACACCTCCATTGCGCTATCTTGTTTTTGTTTCACGATCAACAGAGACTTCTTGAGCTGTTCGCGATCTTTGTCGAATTGGTCCCAGGTTTTGTTCACTTCTTGTACCGACTTAGGAATGCTTTTGGGGAAGGCGGGTATTTTAACCTTATCGCCGAGGACTTTCTGAGCTTCCTTGACTGCGTTGTCCCACTGGGCTCCCACGATATGCCTCCTTTACCCGACACAAACCCAACGCTCACCGACACGTCCTTCAACTGTACAGGCTGAAGGGCTCAGGGCTCGTTACAATACACTCGACTCATAAGAATGGCAAGTAGTATGCCGGGTGGGTCATCGCGTCGGCGTTGATTGTGGGTGCTTGCCGGTCCGTGCCGTCAGCCAAGGGCGATCGTCGGCAGGACCATAGGCCTAGGCACATAGGACTTCCGACCAATCCCCTGCACGACCCCACACATCGATCGCCCGAACCCGGTAGTGCCCGGCGTAGGCGCCACCGATTTGCAGGCGGGCATGCAGATAACAGGCGCTGACGAGGTCGGTGGAGTTGAGGGTCTCGAACGGACCATCGGGGTTCGGGGCACCCGCGATTTCGTAGCTCTGCAGCGCACGGCTGTTGGTCGGTTCCCAGATCAGCAACGCGTCGTCACTATTGTTGAGGCCACGATAACGCTCGCAGCACAAGCCGCGGGGGGCCGGTATCGGCCTGCCGGAATCGGGCGTCAGCAGCAACAATTGGAGCCCGGGCATCGGCATGTCGAAGGTCAGGTCGAGCGAGCCAGCATCCGGGATGACTGGACAGGGTTCCTCGTGCGATGACAGCTCGTGCAACTGACGCAGTTCCGCGAGTAGCTCTGGCCCAGGGATCGACGGGTGTCCGGCGCGCACCCATGCAGCGAACGGGTCGGTTGCATCCTCGGCGATGCGATACTGGCTGAGGCACAGCTCACCTGTGCCAAGTCCCCCCAGCCGCAAACGGACACGCGTCGCGCCCGAACGATCCAGGCGATCGCACCCGTGGTGAAGCAGCACCGCGACCTGTCCATCATCCGCCCGCGTTGCCAGCACTCCGAGATCCGAGATATCGGGGACGAGACGCACCGTGCAACGCTCTCCGTCGAGATAGGCCAGCAGACCCATGGCATTCAGGACCGGCTTACGGATCAACGCAAAGGGATCACCGGTGAAGGTATTGCCCGGGATTTCCTTCGGCAGCACCGTGCGGTGATAGGCCTGGGCGGTGGGGAGCTGCTTTTCGCCGAACAGAGCAAGCTGTGATCTCTGGCCCCATTGGCCCAGGAACCCGTTGTCGTTGCCGAGCAGCGCGTAAGGTACCTTCATGGCGTCGACCAGGCGGCTGAGATGCTGGTCGATCATGCGCGCGACGAGCGCCGCATAGCACGGCCGAGCGTGCCAGGTGTGGAAATCGGCCCAGCCGACCTGCGGATCGCACTCGTCGTTCATGAACGGCACGTCAATAAGGCGGGGATGATATTCGGCGATGTAGCGCAGCGCCTCTTCCTCGCGGCTGCAGAGCGCGGGGAGATCCGGCGTGAGATCCTCCTTGTGCGCTCGCGCTCCCTTCTCGTGGACCGAGATGAAGTCGATCCGGACGCCTTGGTCTCCGGTGAACCAATTGGTGCCGCGATCGCAATGGGCAAGGAGGGCCTTGAAGGTGGAGGACAGCGTGCGGGCCGTACCGGGGCCACCGAAGCGCAGAGCAGGGTCGGCGTCCCTCAAGCCCTCGGAGCAGGCGTCATAGTAGTTGAGGAAGGCATGATCTCCGTGCTTCCAATACTGGATATCGGGCTCGTTCCAGGTTTCGAAGTACCATTGCTGCACTTCATCCTGGCCGTAGCGGGATATGCAGCGCGTTGCCAATTCCCGCACCAGGGCACGCCAGTGGTGCAGCATCGTGCTGTCCTCGAAGCCGGTGAAGTAATCGCCGGGATTACCCATCAGCTCGAAGATTGGGCGCAGCCGGTTGCGGATCAGCACGTCCAGTCCATGATCCAGCAGACTCCAATCACAGTGTGGACCATCGCTGCCAATATCGTGGATCCGCACGAGATTAAGCAGATAATGGATGCGCACATAGCGGATTGCGCCAAGCGGCAGCGCGCCGCAATAGGCAAGGGTCTGCTTCATGATCGGATCGAGCAGCAGCTCCGCCGGCGTGAATCCCGTACTGCACCAAAACGGCGTCAGACGGCCTCTGTTTTGTGATGCGTCGATTTCCACCACAATGTTCGGCAGTTCGGTCACGTGTTGCGGGCCCCTTCAAGTTTAAGTTCTTCGGCGAAATGGCAGGCTGCGAGATGGCCGCTGCCGATGTCTCGTAATGGCGGCGGCTCATTCCGGCAGACGTCACGCGCATAACGGCAGCGAGTGTGAAACGGGCAGCCGGAGGGCACGGCCGAGGGATCCGCGACATCGCCGGGAAGACGGATGCGAGCCCGTTTGCCGGCTTCCGCCGGGTCCTCGATCGGCACGGCCGAAAGCAGTGCTTCCGTGTACGGATGCCGCGGGCGAGTGAACAGGGCGGCGGCTGGTGCTAGTTCCACAAGTCGGCCGACGTACATCACCGCGACGCGGGTGCTGAGGTGTTCGATCACGGCGAGGTCGTGCGAGACGAACAGGTATGTCAGGCCGAACTTCTCCTGGAGGTCCTGGAGAAGATTGAGAATTTGCGCCTGGACCGAAACGTCGAGTGCCGAAACCGCTTCGTCTGCTACAACCAGGCGCGGGCTCAGGGCCAGTGCCCGGGCGATACCGATGCGCTGCCGTTCACCGCCGCTGAAGGCGTGGGGAAAGCGGTCCATATGCTCTTCGCGCAGCCCCACTTGCGTCAGCAGTTCGGCGACGCGCTCACGGACGACGCGGGGGCGGCGTTCGCCGGCCAGGCGGATTGGCTCGCCGACGATGCTGAAGACGGACATACGCGGATCGAGCGACGATCGCGGGTCCTGGAAGATCATGCGGATCTGGCGGCGCATCCGGGTGAGCGCATCGCCTCGGACGCGGGCGAGATCGACTTCGTTCCCATCGGCCGTCCGGTAGCTCATATGCCCGGCTGTCGGCTCGTAGAGCCGAACGATGCAGCGACCGAGCGTCGATTTGCCGCAGCCGGACTCGCCGACAAGCCCGAGTGTCTCACCTTGCCGGATCGTCAGGCTGACGCCGTCCACCGCACGGACCGTGCTGCCACGCCTGCCCAGAAACCCGCGGCGGGGCGGAAAATGCTTGGTCAGCCCCTCGATGCGCAACAGCTCAGGCCCGTTCAGACCACTCATAGCGGCGTCATCCCGGCGAGATGGCAGCAAGCCTGGTGTTCTTCTGTGCCGGTTGAAACCGGGAGAGGTGGCTTGACGTCACAAAGTCCCGGCACGGCAATGCCGCATCGGGTTCTGAACACACAGCCCGATGGGCGGTCGTGCGGGGCGGGAACAGTTCCCGGGATGGCGGCAAGGCGCCCGTGTCGGCGGCGCGGACGGGATTCCAGCAGCGCGCGCGTATAGGGATGCGCGGGAGCACGGAAGATTTGCTGCACCGTTCCATGCTCCACGACGTGACCCGCGTACATCACGACCACTTCGTCGGCGATCTCGGCGACGACACCAAGGTCGTGAGTGATGAACAGCAGCGTCATCCCGGTTTCCTCCCGCAGTGTTCGCAGCAGGTCCAGAATGTTAGCTTGCGTGGTCACATCGAGGGCGGTCGTCGGCTCGTCCGCGATCAGCAGCTTCGGATGGCATGATAGCGCCATGGCGATCATCGCCCGTTGCCGCATGCCGCCCGAGAGTTGGAATGGATAAGCGTCAGCACGGCGTTTTGCATCAGGGATGCCGACGCGATCGAGCATCTCGATGCCGCGCGCCCGCGGATCAGCGCCCCGAACATGAAGGCGGATGGCTTCGGCTATCTGGTTGCCAATGCTATGTACCGGGCTGAGCGATACCATCGGTTCCTGGAAAATCATCGCGATCTCGCCCCATCGCAGGGCACGCATGTGACGGCCTGTCGGCGCGAGCGTGGCAATGTCGATCGCGCCGGAGCCTCCCGTCGGATGATAGAGGACGCGGCCGGCCGCGATCCGCCCCGGGGGATCCAGAATCTGCAAGATGGCGCGCGCAGTCATCGACTTACCGCAGCCGCTCTCGCCGACGATGCACGTCGTGTGCCCGCGCTTCAGGTCAAAAGATACGCCATCCAGGGGCCGGACGGTGCCGAGGCGGGAGGCGTATTCGACTGTCAGCCCCTCAACCTCGAGCAGGTTCGGGCTCTCAGTTGTCATAAGGGTCGGCCGCGTCTCGCAACCCATCACCCAGGAAGTTGAACGCAAGCACGGCGATCGCCACTGTGGCGCCGGGCCAGAGCAGCCATTGTGCGCTGGCGATTGCTCGGATGTTCTGTGCATCCTGGAGCATCACGCCCCAGCTCACGATCGGCGGGTGCAGGCCGACGCCAAGGAAGCTCAGCGCGGTTTCGGCCAGGATCATCCCAGGGATGGCGAGGCTTATGGTGGCGATGATGTGGCTGGCAAAATTCGGCACCATGTGCCGTAGGATGATGCGCGAGGTAGTCGCCCCATCCAGCCGTGCGGCCGCGATGAAATCCTCCGTGCGGAGGGAAATGAAGCGCCCGCGCACGACTCGTGCGACACTTGTCCACCCGATCAGAGACAGAATGATCGTAATCAGGAAATACACTTCCAACGGCGGTAAGGTCAGAGGGATCGCTGCGGTGAGCCCCATCCAAAGCGGTATGGTCGGGATCGAGCGCAACATCTCGATCAGGCGTTGGATTGCCGTGTCGATCCAGCCCCCGTAGAGACCGGACAGACCGCCGAGCATGATGCCGAGTATCAGGCTGAGCGTCACACCGACCAGACCAATGGAGAGGGAAACCCGGCCCCCGTAAATCAGCCTGCTCAGCACATCACGGCCGAGACGGTCGGCGCCCAGCAGATACATCGGCTGGCTGGGATCGCGCGGCCCGATCAGGTGGATGTCGGCGGGAATAAGGCCCCAGAGCCGATAGGCTGCGCCGTGCACAAACAGCCCGACTGCTATGGACTGAGTTGGATCTGGACGAAACACGCGGCGCATCGCCATGGGGTCTATGGTGACACGGAACCCTTCCACATGCGGGTCAAAATGCCAGCCCGGCCCGAACAGGTGCAGCGCTTGCGGCGGGGCGAAAGTGTAGCGGGCGGCGTCCTGATTCGGCGGGAACGGCGCGAAGAATTCAGCGAAGGTGGCGACGAAATACATCAGCAGCACAACGACGCCACCAGCCACGGCGAGCCGATGACGGCAGAAACGCCACCACATCAGCCGCCAAGGGCCGGCGAGCTCGGTGCGCCGCGGCGCCGGGGCGGTGACCGACGCGGGAACCAGGAGCGTCGCCTCACTCATAGCTGATCCGTGGGTCAAGCAGCGCCAGAAGGATGTCGGAAATCAGCGTGCCGATAACGGTCAATGCGCTGATGACCAGAAGCATGGCACCGGCCAGATACATGTCCTGGGTCGTCAAAGCCGTCAGCAACAACGGTCCTGTGGTCGGCAGGCCCA
>Ga0335075_10009753_pt1 | contig 14607 bp, 9 predicted proteins | sample Lox_Sample_24_FD_206723 | JGI IMG/M metagenome (GOLD analysis project Ga0335075, IMG submission 206723) | Soil microbial communities from Loxahatchee National Wildlife Refuge, Florida, United States - Lox_Sample_2.4 | ecosystem: Environmental > Terrestrial > Soil > Wetlands | place: USA: Florida...
ATCAGGGCTTCATACTGAAGGCATCCGATACGATTCACCTGAGCCAGACGGCGCAAACGCTCAATTTCGCGAAAATTGGAAATCCCGGCGATTTCACCAATATCGTTGCGGTGGAGATCATCTCCGGGAAAGGCAAATACGGCAACACCTGCAGCTATGGACCCTATGGCTACACAACGGGCAACGAAATGGCCTTCGACAATTTGAAGGTGAAATGGAACGGCAAGATACCCAAAGGCAACGGCCAGCTCATCACCACGGGCCTTGCCACGCATGGCCACGGTCACGCGCATGTTGCGGCTCCGCAACTGGTGTATGGCAATGCCCACCATGAGGCGGATTCGAGCGCTACAGGCCAGGCGACGGGGCATTCAGGGCCGCAAGCCGATTTTCACAGCGAACTGCTATCCTTGGGTGATTCGGGATCTGGCGGTCTCACTGACCAGTTCCACTTGCCTGCCGTCGAGCATTTCGGCACCTGAGCGCGCGGACGCATGCCGCGTTGCGGGCAGCACATGGTCCGGATTGCGATTTGACAACTTGGAAGCACGGGCGGAAGCTTGGTTCGGTTGCGCCGGCAGTGATTGCGAGTTGTCGGGCGTTCCGTGATTCCATCATGGGGGTGTTCGCGAAATGCAAGACAAAAAACACAAGACCAAGGGTCTGAACTTCGGCGGATTCAGCGGCTATTATGGCCCGATGAGCGGGCACGACGGCTATGGCGGCTTCGACTACGTGGGCGATGTCAGTTACATGAACGCGTCGATCTGGACGAAGGCCAACGGACCGGGATATGAGCTTGGCTGGTGCGATACCGGCTATCAGAACATCGCACAAGCTGCGCACACCAAATCGCTGGGCTGGATCTATGAATACGGCCTGATGGAAACGGCAAGCAAGCATACCTTTACGCTTGAGAGCTTCCTCGCGACCGCCTCCTGGAGCTACAACCAGCCTTGGGAAGTCATCAGCTACACCGAGAAGAACGGCGCGCTCGTCCAAAAGGGTACGATGAACATCACGCCGACCTTCAGCAAGGCGGAAACTATCACATTCAAGGGCAAGGACTGGACCGGTATTGCCGCAATCGCCTTCGAAATCCAGGGCGATGGTTCTGCCGGCAATACTTGCACCTATGGCACCGCCCGTTACGGCTATGAGATGTGCATCGACAAGGTGAAGGTGAAGTTCGCGAAAAAAGCCGATCTGAAGCACAACGCAAGCAATCTGCTCACACCATATCAGCTGCATCACCATACCGCTGCCGCGCATGTGGCGGCTGCCTCGCAGGGGGCGCATGACGCCGCTGCCGCGCATGCGGGCGACGTCAATTCAACGGCTTCTCACAACGCGGACACCGGATATCATTCACAGCTGCTGTCGCTCGGTCAGGAATCGGGTCTGACCAGCGCCTTCCATCTGCCCACCGTGGATCATTTCGGGTAATTCGTCCCAAAATGGGGGGCGGTCGCCCTAGCCTCGCACGGCTCGCTCTTACGCGTCTTCCGTTTCGTTGGGTTCACGGTCACCCGGCGGCGGCAGGGCGCGCGGACTGCCATCGTCATTCACGATGAATTCGAAGGTCAGTTGATCCTTTTCGCGGTCGAGCAGCACACGAACCGTCCCCCCGCTCTTCAGGCAGCCAAACAGGATCTCGTCGGCGAGCGGCTTCTTGATGTGCTCCTGGATGACGCGCGCCAACGGCCGGGCGCCGAACTGATGGTCATAGCCCTTCTCGCCGAGCCAGCGCGTGGCTTCCGGCGTCAGGTCGAACGTAACATCGCGATCCGAAAGCTGCGCCTCCAGTTCCAGAACGAATTTCTCAACCACCCGGTCGATAGTATCGCGCCCGAGCGGCGAGAACGGAATCGTCGCGTCGAGACGGTTGCGGAATTCGGGCGTGAAAAGGCGCTTGATCGCCTCTTCGTCGTCGCCCTCCCGCCGCGTGCGGCCGAATCCGATGGCCTCGCGGGCGGCCTCGGCGGCGCCTGCATTCGTCGTCATGATGAGAACCACATTGCGGAAGTCGATTTTCTTGCCGTTGTGGTCCGTCAGTTTGCCGTGATCCATGACCTGCAGAAGAATGTTGAAGAGGTCCGGATGCGCTTTCTCGATTTCGTCGAGAAGCAGTACGCAATGCGGATGCTGATCAACGCCATCCGTCAAAAGACCGCCTTGATCGAAACCGACATAGCCCGGCGGCGCACCGATCAGCCGCGAAACGGTGTGACGTTCCATGTACTCCGACATGTCGAACCGCAGCAGCTCCACGCCCATTATGCTTGCGAGCTGGCGGGCAACTTCAGTTTTTCCCACGCCGGTTGGACCTGAAAACAAATAGCAACCGATCGGCTTGTCGGCCTGGCGCAGTCCGGCGCGGGCGAGCTTGATGGCGGAGGCCAGCGCATGGATGGCTGCATCCTGGCCAAAGACGACCCGTTTCAGATCCGCCTCGAGATTGCGCAACGCCTCTGCATCCGTCTTGGAGACGGATTTCGGCGGAATGCGCGCCATTTTGGCAACGACATCCTCCACCTCCTTGATCCCGATTATCTTCTTGCGGCGCGCTTCCGATACCAGCATCTGCGAGGCGCCCACTTCATCGATCACGTCGATCGCCTTGTCGGGCAGCTTGCGGTCGTTGATGTATTTGGCCGAGAGTTCGACGGCGGCCTTGATCGCTTCCGAAGTGTATCTGATCTTGTGATATTCCTCGAAATAGGGCTTGAGGCCCTTGAGGATCTTGATGGTGTCGGGAACCGTGGGCTCGGCGACGTCGATCTTCTGGAAACGCCGCACCAGTGCGCGATCCTTTTCGAAATACTGTCGATATTCCTTGTAGGTCGTTGAACCAATGCAGCGCAGCGTTCCAGCCTGCAAGGCGGGCTTGAGCAGATTGGAGGCGTCCATGGCGCCGCCGCTCGTCGCGCCTGCACCGATGACCGTGTGTATTTCATCGATAAACAGAATGGCGCCCGGCGTGTTTTCGAGTTCTTTCACCACGGATTTGAGGCGCTCCTCGAAATCGCCGCGATAGCGTGTGCCGGCAATGAGGGCACCCATGTCGAGCGCAAAGATCGTACAGGCCTGAAGAACCTCGGGTACGTCGTGCTTGACGATCTTGCGCGCCAGCCCTTCGGCGATCGCTGTCTTGCCCACGCCCGGATCACCGACAAAGAGCGGATTGTTCTTCTGCCGCCGGCAAAGAATCTGAATGGTGCGGTCGACCTCGGCATCGCGTCCGATGAGCGGATCGATCCGTCCGGCTTTGGCCTTCTCGTTGAGATTGACGCAATAGGCTTCAAGCGCATCGCTGCCGTGCTTGGACGGTTTTTCGCCGTCCTCGTCGTCATCGGCGCCGCGCGCCGCCTTCTGCTGCGTCATGCCGGGCCGCTTGGCAATGCCGTGGCTGATATAGCTCACGGCATCAAGCCGCGTCATGTTCTGTTCCTGAAGGAAAAAGACCGCGTGACTCTCGCGTTCGGTGAAAAGCGCCACCAGCACGTTGGCGCCGGTCACCTCGTCGCGGCCGGAATTCTGAACGTGCAGAACCGCGCGCTGCACCACGCGCTGGAAACCGGTCGTGGGCTTGGCGTCCTCGCCGTCTTCGATCACCAGCGTCAGGAGTTCGTGATCGACATATTTGACCAGGGACCGCCGCAGCGCATCAAGATCGACATTGCAGGCCTTCATGACCTGAGCCGCATCCGCATCGTCGAGCAATGCCAGCAAAAGATGCTCAAGCGTGGCATATTCATGGTGCCTGTCGCTGGCGAGCTTGATGGCGCGGTGCAGAACCTGTTCCAGGCTGCGCGAAAGCGACGGCATCGGGGCTACTCCTTCTCCATCGTGCATTGCAAAGGATGTTGATGACGCCGGGAGAATTCAATCACCTGGGCAACCTTGGTCTCGGCAATTTCGTACGTGAAAACGCCGCAGATGCCGACACCGTGGCGGTGCACATGCAGCATGATCTGCACCGCCTCATCGCGCGCCTTGTTGAAGAAGCGCTCGAGGATATGCACCACGAACTCCATCGGCGTGTAATCGTCGTTGAGCAGAAGCACCTTGTAGAGGCTGGGACGCTTGGTTTTCGGCCGCGGCTTGGTAGCCACACCCGTGTTTGTGCCGCCATTCCCGGAACTGCCACGCTGGTCCCGATCGCTCATGCCGCTCTGACTGGATTCCTGTCGTTCACGCGCCGATAGGTGCGCGCACCCACTATATACGGAAGCCCCGGCGGATTCCCATGTCAAATCGGGCGTCCGCGAAAATGAAAAAGGCCCGGACCTCAAGGTCCGGGCCTGGTACACGTCCCGCGGGGGAATTTCGGAACGCGCTCTAACGCCAATTACGCGGCGCGCGTGTTCTCCACGACATCCACCCAAGCCTGCACGCGCCCCTGGAGCGGACTGATCGCGTCCTTCGCCGTCGAAAACGCAATTTCGCTGAGCTTGCCGACTTCGCTCACATAAGCATCGAAGGCAGACTTCACGAAATCGGTCTGCAGCTCGAAAGCCTCATGAACCGATTTGCTGCCGAACAGCGCCTTCGCGGCCGAAACCGAGTCCTCGAAGGACTGTTTCGAATAGGCATAGATTTCAGTGTGGATGGTTTCGACACCCTTGCCGGCCACATTGGCCGCTTTCACATAGGCCTCGACCGTCTCACGACCATAGCCGAAGAGGCGATCATAGCCCTTCACCACTTTGTCGAAGCTGGACTTGAAAGCCTCTGAACCGTTCTTGAGCGCCGTTTCGACGGACTCGGTGCCGTCGATCTTCTCGCCGGACTTCACTTTTGCGTTGACCATAACTTAAACTCCTCGCCTGGTGGCGCCGGTTCCGACACCAGCGCTTTGCTGCAATGCAGCAGGATTTATATGCAGTGCAGCAAAGCGCTTGTCAAGCAGGATTGCGCAATCTCCGCCGGTTTTTTTCGGACCTGCCCGGTGGAGCTTCTTACCTTTTCCTAAATATCGGAGATTCAATATGGATTCGCGATCGGGGTTGCGAAAACGTAGGCGATTTGCTCTTATGTTGCCGAGAGTTCACCGAGCCGCCGGAGTGGATATGCTGGAACGACCGCGTGCCGTGGGTGCGTTCAAGAGGGCGGTTTTGTATCTGTGGGTCGCGACAGCGGCTTGTCTGGCGGCGAGCCTGTCGTTTGGCGCGGCGAACGCCTCGATCCACCGTCATCGCTATTGGCAGCCGACCCGGCCCGTATTCCGGCTCACGGACCCTGAAAAGGATGCCGCTCTGATCGTCGACGGCGAAACCGGAAAGGCCCTTTATTCGCGCAACGCGGACGCGCTCCGGCATCCGGCATCGCTCACCAAAATGATGACGCTCTACCTCCTGTTCGAACAGCTGAAGAGCGGGCAAATGACTCTCGACACGCCGCTCTGCACCTCCGAACACGCCGCCGTCCAGCAGCCCACCAAGCTGAACCTCCGGCCGGGGACGTGCATTTCGGCCGACACCGCGATAAAGGCCATCGTCGTTCTGTCAGCCAATGATGTGGCTGTCGTCATCGCGGAAGCGATCGGCGGGACGGAGGCGCATTTTGCCGAGATGATGACGGCAAAGGCGCGTGCCTTGGGCATGACGCACACATTCTATCACAATGCATCAGGCCTGCCCGATCCGCTGCAGATCACTACGGCCGGCGACCTCGCTATTCTTGCGCACCACCTCGCCTATGATTTTCCCCAGTACTTCCATTATTTCTCCACCTATTCTTTCAGCTATCGCGGCTTGACCCACTTCACCCACGACAACCTCATCGGCAGGTATCAGGGCGCGGACGGAATCAAGACGGGGTACACAGGGGCCTCAGGGTTCAATCTCGTTTCTTCGGTCGTGCGCAACGGCGTGCACATCATCGGCGTGGTGATGGGCGGGACGACGGCGCGGCGGCGCGATGCCGAGATGATGCGGCTGCTCGATGATACTTTCGCAGAAATCCGACGGAACCCGCAGCTCGTGGCGCGGGCCAACGTGCCGTGGCAGACGCTGGCGGAAAATAGCCAGGCGAAACCGGTGATAGCTGGCTTCCAGTTCGGCAATTCAGACAAGACGGCATCACCACCCAACGTCCAGACGCTGCGGATGCCTGCTGCGCCAGTATCCGGAGAGGACGAAGATGCGGCCGAGTCGCGGCCGGATCCGGTCTATGATGCAATCGGCGCGGGCGCAGACCTGATCGTCTCGGCGCAATCCGCTCGCCCTGCCGCCGCCCCTCCGCCTCCAAAGGCGACCACCGTTGTCATGGCATCTCTGTCGCCTTCTGCGGCCGTTCCGTCCCATGTGGCGAAATCCTCGCCGGGTGCTGAGCCGCTTGCGGCGCTGCTGTTGCGCGGCTCGGTGCCGACGCCTCAACCCAAGCCGCGAATGATGATGGCGGCGCTTGATCCGGGAGTTGCTGCAACCGTCAAGCCGAGGCCGCGCGATGTCGCGCCTGGCCGTGCCGATTCCGTTGACGCTTCAACCTCCGGTGGCGAGCCGGTCGCGCAGCCATCGGCCGGCGGTGATTGGACTATACAGATCGGCGCCTATGACGACGAAATGACGGCAAAACTGGAGCTCGCCGCTTATGCCGAACGCGCCGTCGATATTCTCGGCCAAGCGGCGCGGATCATTGCGCCGTTCCAGGGTGTGGACGGGCACCTGTTTTATCGCGCCCGGTTCGGTCCCTTTGCGGAGAACAAGGCCCGTCAGGTGTGCGAGTTGCTGACCCGGCGGGGCCAGACCTGCTTCGCGGCAATTGCTTCGCGATAGGCTGACCACCACGATTGCAAAGGACTGTCGCTCCTTGCCGTGGCGCTGCCGCGTGTTCCTTCACGCAGCACAATTCCTGGAAGTCCGCGGAACGTGCCGGGACCTTTTCCGTGCTGCCTGTGGCCTCTAATGATGGCGCGGACGGAACAGGCGCAAGGACGTTTCCAGTGCAGTCCACGGCCGAGCCTCACTTCGGCGGCGAAATGCAGAAGATTGTCCGGGACATCACGGCTGCCGCCGAAACGGGCAATGAAGCCCAAGTATACGCGCTGGCGAATGACGCGCTTGATCGCGGTCTGCATCATCCAATGTTCTTCCATGCGCGGGCAAACTGGTTCTGGCATTGCGGGCTCTACCAGGAAGCACTGGCAGATCTTGAAGCGGCGCTGAACTTCACGCCACGCAACCCTCTGCTTCTCCAGGCGATTGGAGAATGTCTTCTCAAGCTGGGTGTCTGGAAATCCGCCGGCCGCGCGTTCGGCAAGGCGATCGAAATGGCGCCGAACAATGCGCGAGCACATTACATGCGCGGCCTCGCCTTCCAGATGAACGCAGAACGCCAGGCAGCCATCGCGGCGCATTTGCGCGCGATCGAACTTCGGCCCGAATATGCAGAGGCGCTCGCGAGTCTTGCGCTGATATCGGCCGCAGAGCCCAATCCCGAAAATGTCAGGCTTTACGCCGGGCGCGCGCTCTTGCTCGATCCCCTGCAGCCCACCGCCCATATCGCGCTGGCTCTGCAGGAGCTGAACGAACGCGCCGTCGCCAGCGCAGAGGAACGTGTGCGAGCGCTGTTGAGCGCAGCGCGCTTCGGAGAGGATCCGCGCGCCAACGATGTTCTGCGCGAAATTGGCGATGGTTTTGACCGTCTGGGCAATGTTCCGCTCGCTTTCCAGATCTATGCCGAGGTGAATCGCAAACGCCGCGGCATTCATGCCAGGCGATTTGCGAACAACCGTTCCTCGTCCAACGTGGCTCTTCAGCTCTCCTATTTCGAGCGGACCCAAGCCTGGGCGCCGTCAAGTCCCCCGCCCCCGCCGATGGATGCGCCGAGATCCCATGTATTTGTTCTGGGCTTTGCCCGCTCCGGCACGACGCTTCTCGAGACCGTGCTGGCCAGCAACGCACAGGTGGTTGCATTCGACGAGAAGGACTGTTTTTCGGACGACGCCAAGGCATTTCTCAAGACCGAGGAGGGACTGGAAACGCTCAAGTCGCTCGATGAACCGGGGCTCTCGCGCCTGCGAAACGGATATTGGGACAAAGTAAGGGAATATGGCCGACCGACGGCGGGAAAAGTGTTCGTTGACAAGTGGCCCTTCAATTCGCGGCGGCTTCCGCTCATCGCGAGGCTGTTTCCGCAAGCCCGCATATTGTTCGCGATCAGGGATCCGCGGGACGTGGTGCTAAGCTGTTTTCGCCGCAGCTTCATCATGAATTCCGACACGTTCGAATTTCTGGAGCTGGAGGATTGTGCGCGGCTGTATGCTGGAATCATGGAGCTGGCCAGCCGCGCACGGAACAGGCTGCCGATGAATTTGCTCGAAGTCCGCTATGAAGCCATGGTCGACGGATTTGATACAACCGTATCTGGAATTTGTGACTTTACCGGCCTCCGCTGGGAGGAAGGGATGCGCGATTTCCGCCACGCCGCCGATGGCACCGTGGATTTCCACGCGCAAAGCGGAAAACAGGTGCGAATGGGGCTGTATTCGGGCGCATCCGGCCAATGGCGGCGGTACAGAGAAGAGCTTGCACCGGTATTTCCCATTCTCGCGCCGTGGGTGGAGCGACTTGGCTATTCCCCGGATTGAGAGGGAACACACCGCCGTACCTTCGCCCTCTGAAACGGCCGGAGATCGGCGCGTCGGAAATGCGATGCATGTTATTGAAGAAATCCGGCGCGCATTCCGCAACGGCGAGCACGAGCGCGGCTATGGCCTGGCACACGACGCCATCGAACAAGGCGCGCGGCATCCCTCGCTTTATTATATGCGCGCCCTCCACAGGGCGCGCCGCGAGGAATATCAGGAAGCCCTTGCAGATTTCGAGGCCGCGTGCGCGCTCGCGCCCCGGGATCCGGTTCTTCTGGAAGCCACCGGCCATTGCCTGACCATGCTGGGTCGCTGTCGCGAAGCCGTCGATGCCTTCGATTCGGCCATTGCGGTCCGGCCGGATTTTGTGCGCGCCCATTACCGGAAGGGCATTGCACTCGGGCTGCTCAACGAAATCGACGACATGCGCGCGGCACACCGGCGCGTCGTGGAACTCGAGCCTCTTAACGCCGACGCGCTTGCGAGTCTCGCTTTCATCGCCGCCCGCAGAGGCGAAGCCGGCGAAGCCAGAACCTTTGGCGAACGGGCGGCGCAAATAACGCCCCGCCACAATATAGCGGGCGTCGCATTGGCGATGGCGGATATCGAGGAGAGCCGATATTCCGCTGCGCAGGAAAGGCTCGGCGACGTGTTGGGCGATACGGCCGCGCGGCAGGATGGAAGATTGAACATGGCCCTGGGCTTTGCCGCCGACGCGCTGGACAGGCATGGCCGGCATCCCGACGCGTTTCATCTTTACGCAGAGATCAACGCGCGGCGCCGGCAGATACACGAAGCGCGTTTCGCCGGGGATCGAGCCATCGAACAGGTCTCAAAACTCGTCGAGGCGACAAAACATTGCGAATTCCCCGCAGCGGAAACACCACCTGGCGGGAAAGCCGGCGATCCGGCCGGACATATATTTCTGCTTGGATTTGTACGAAGCGGTACGACGCTTCTCGAAACGGTCCTTGCCAGCAATCCCTGTGTCCTGGCAAGCGACGAGCGCGATTTTCTCGCCAACGCGGCGAACGCGCTTCTGCATGGCAATGAGGACCTGCGGCAGCTCGCAGTGCTCGCTCCCGACGGTCTTGCGCACTGGCGCACCGATTATTGGAATTGCGTACGCGGCGCGGGATTACCGGTTGAAGGCAAGGCTTTTGTCGACAAGGTACCACTGAATTCGCTTCGCCTGCCGCTCATCGCCCGCCTCTTCCCGAATGCCGGAATAGTTTTTGCCGTCCGCGATCCGCGTGACGTGGTTCTTAGTACATTCCGGCACCGCTTCAACATGTACCCGGCGAGCTTCGAATTTCTCGGGCTCGAGGATTGCGCGCGGTTCTATGCTGCTGTGATGCAGCTTGTCGATGCCGTCCGGCAGAAAGCCCCCTGGCTACCCGTTTGCGAAATCCGCTACGAAGATCTCGTCGCCGATTTCGATCGCACGATCGCAACGGTCTGTGCATTTGTCGGCATCGAATGGAACGAAACCATGCGCAAGTTTCAAAACGCATCCGCAGTCATCGACCGCCGCAGCCAGAGCGCCGCGCAGGTGCGGTGTGGACTCTACGGCGGCGCGATTGGCCACTGGCGACACTATGCTGAACAATTGGCGCCCGTGATGCCGATCCTTGCGCCCTGGGTCGGACGCTTCGGTTATCGGCAGGATTAGCCGGATCGATGAGTGCGTCCGTCCACGGCGATCGGAACGATTCGAAAATCATCGCCGATATCCTCGACGCTGCCCGTTCCGGCCGTCTCGACCAGACTTATAAGCTTGCGGACGGCGACCCAACGCTGCTCGTCCGGCTCGGCCAGTTTCTTCAGCGCCTGCGGCGTCCCCAGGACGCACTCGCAGCGTTTGACTCTGCCATTGCCTTGAGCCCGGAATTTGCCGAGGCTCATTACGAGCGCGGCGTGGCGCTCGGAATTCTCGGCAAAATCGAAGAGATGCGCGCCGCGCATGAGCACACCCTGGTGCTTGAATCCGGAAATGCCGCGGCACTCGCCAGCCTCGCACTGATCGCCGCGCGAACCGGCGATGTACGAACGGCGCGCGACTATGCTGCGCGGTCGCTCAGCCATGAACCTGATGGCGCGCTTGCCGAAGCAGCGCTGGCGCTTGCTGATATCCGCGACGGCGACATCACCGAAGCGCAGCGGCGCCTTGATCGTCTTCTTGCGGACGGGCGGCTGGTCAATGATACCTGGATCGATATTGCAGTTTCGGATGCCGGCGATGCCTTCGCGCGGCAGAACTGTTTTTCGCAGGCATTCGCTGCTTATGCCGCGGTTGGCGAACGGCGACGAATACGGCAGCTGCCCGCATTGCCGGGGCGGCGCGCCATCAATGCCATCCGGCAACGCACAGCGTATTTCAGGCGGACGGAGCCGTGGCCTGCCGGTACCGTGCAAACCGCGCCTTCTCCGGCCTTGGGCCATGTGTTCCTGCTCGGTTTCATGCGGAGTGGAACGACGCTGCTCGAAACAGTGCTGGCCAGCAATCCCGCGATCTCTGCCATGGATGAGCGCGAAGTGCTGGCCGAACCCGCACGGCGCTATCTTTTCAGCGACGAAACGCTGGGCGAACTCGCGGCACTGGAAGAACCGGAATGTGCCGCCTGGCGCAAGACCTATTGGACGGCCGTGGAAGAGGCCGGCGGCCGTGCCGCGGGGCGCGTGTTTGTCAACAAGATGCCGTTCAACTCGCTACGCCTGCCGCTCATCGCAAAGCTGTTTCCCGAGGCGCGCATAATACTCGCCATCCGCGATCCGCGCGACGTCGTTCTAAGCTGTTTCCGGCACCGGTTCGAAGCAAATCCGCTGACCTTCGAATTCCTCCGGCTGGAAGATTGTGCGCGTTTCTACGCTGCCACAATGGAATTCGTGGATATTTGCCGGCAGAAACTTCCCATCGCAGTCCACGAACACAGATACGAAAGCTTGGTGGAGGATTTCGACACGTCGGCACGCGCCGTCTGCGATTTCGTCGGCGTGGAATGGAACGAAGCGATGCGCGACTTCGTCACCGCATCCGGCGTCATCGCGGCCCGCAGTCAGAGCGCGGCGCAGGTCCGTCGCGGTCTGTACTTTGGAGCGATTGGCCAATGGCGGCGTTATAACGCCCAGCTCGCGCCGGTCATCCCGATTTTGGAGCCCTGGATCGCGCGCTTCGGCTATCCCGCCGCCGCTTGAACCTGTGGCGCCGCGCCAGGGCTTGGCAACAGCGCGGCAACGAGCGCGCGCACTTCCTGGCGCGCGGCAAGATGCGACATGCTAAGAGAAATGCCGAGTCGCGGCTGCGGCAGATCGAGCATGGTCAGTCCCGTCGGAAACAGCTCGCGATAGATCACCCGCTCGCCGAATCCGGGGGCAATGCGAAATCCGATCCGCGCGGCGAGCGCTTCGAGCGCGGCTGCCACACGCCGTTTGTTGCGCGCTTCCGTTGCCGAAAGCCGGTTGCGCATGACGACCCAGTCCAGCGCGGGTTTGCGCGCGAGCAGACGCTGCTTGCGGCAGTCCCACACGAAATCGCTGTAGACGCTCGGCCTCTGGACCGCGAAAGTTTCGGGGTCGACGCGTGCCAACAGGTCGAAATCGACAAAACTGTCATTGACGGGCGTGACGAGCGTATCGGCCGCCGCGTGCGCGAGGCGCGACAGTTGCGTTGCCGCACCCGGCGTATCGATGATGACAAAATCGAACCTTCCGTTGGCGTCGGCGAGCGCACCGGCCAGCACGCGGCTTTCCTCATCCGCGGCGGCATCGCGCAACGGAGCCGACGATGGCAGCACCTCCAGGCATTGCGGCGTGGCCAGCTCATTGCCGGCGCGTTCGCGCCACGCCATGCGGTTTTCGATCTGGCGCGACAGGCTCTTCTGCCGCGTGTCGAGATCGATGACGGCGACGTTTCTCCCAAGGCGGGCGAGAGCGACAGCCACATGCATCGCGGCGGTGGTTTTCCCCGACCCGCCCTTCTCATTGCCGAACGTGATTACGTGTGGCCGCTGGGAATCCATGACGGGCATTTGCCTGATCGCTCGCCCATTCGTATCGGCAGCCGGGTCGGCGGCCAAGCGGCCGCCAATTCGTGTGCACAAGAAAAGGGTGCATGGCAGGCCATGCACGCGTTCCGTTGAACTGCATCGTTCCGCTCTCGCCCGCATCCAGGGACGTACGAATCTGGCGGCTTAAATGCCCGCTTCCGAACTCAGCAGCGCGGCATTGCCGCCCGAAGCCGTGGTGTTGACGGTGAATGTCCGCTCGAGCGCGAATCTCTGGAGATAGTGCGGACCACCAGCTTTCGGTCCGGTGCCGGACAATCCCTCGCCTCCGAAGGGCTGCACCCCCACCACGGCACCGATCTGGTTGCGGTTGACGTAAGTATTTCCGGCATGGACATGGGTGCGAACAAACTCCGCCGTCTCCTCGATGCGGCTATGCACGCCGAGCGTGAGACCATAGCCGGTGGCGTTGATCGCCTCGCACACCTCCCCGAGCTTGTCGCCCGAATAGCGCACGACATGAAGGATTGGACCGAATACTTCGCGCTTGAGAAAACCGATGGAGCCGATCTCGAAAACATGAGGCGGAAAGAAAACACCGTGCTCGTGCTCTGGTCCGAGCGCGAGTTTGCGCAGCAATTTCGCTTCGCGAGTCGTGCGAACGGCATGCGCTTCGAGGCCTTCCCGCGCAGCTTCATCGATGACCGGCCCGATATCCGTCTCCAGCAGGAACGGATCGCCGAGCTTGAGTTCATCCATCGACCCGAGGATCAGCTCCAGCATGCGATCAGCCACGTCCGACTGAAGAAAAAGCACGCGCAGCGCGCTGCAGCGCTGGCCCGCGCTATCGAATGCCGAAGCAATCACGTCGCGCGTCACCTGTTCCGGCAGTGCCGTTGAATCCACGATCATCGCGTTCATGCCGCCGGTCTCGGCGATGATCTGCGCAAGCGGACCCTCGCGAGCCGCCAAGGAACGGTTGATCGCCCAAGCGGCCTCGGTAGAGCCCGTGAGTGCGACACCGGCGAGACGCAAATCCGGAAACAGGGCGGCGCCAAGCTGCGAGCCGCGGCCCGGAATGAAATGCAGAACATCCCCGGGAACACCGGCCTGATGGAGCAATTCCACAGCCGCGGCGGCGATCAGCGGCGTTGGTTCGGCGGGCTTGGCAAGAACGGCATTGCCAGCCGCCAGCGCACCCGCAACCTGGCCGGTGAAAATCGCGAGCGGGAAATTCCACGGCGAGATGCAGGCGAAGACTCCGCGGCCGTGCAGGCTGAGCTCGTTTTCCTCGCCGGTCGGTCCTGGAAGCCGGATCGGTTCTTCGAACAGCGCCCGGGCGCGCGATGCGTAGTAACGCAAATAATCGACCGTCTCGCGCACTTCGCCCAGCGCATTGGGCAGCGTCTTGCCGCCCTCGCGGACCGCCAGCGCCATCAGCCGCGCTCTATCCGCCTCGAACAGGTCGGCGGCGCGTTCGAGAATTTTTGCCCGCGCATCCCCGCCCAAACGGTCCCAGCCGATCTGAGCACGATAAGCAATGGCAAGCGCGTCCCGCGCGTCCGCCTGCCCGGCCTCGATCACCTCGCCCACGACGCGGCGCCTGTCCGACGGGTCACGAACCTGTTTCGGCGTTCCGGTGCGCGGCTTGCCACCTACAAGCGGAGCAGCACGTTGCGGCTTCGCCAGCGCGGCCTGCATCCGGCCGAGCACCGGACCGCTCACTTCCGGATCGGCCCAGAGAAAGCCGGCGGAGTTCTTGCGATCGGGCAGCATGTCGGGCGGCTTTGGAATGCGGGCGCTGCGCCGCGGATGCGAATGTTCAAGCTGTTCGACGGGATCGGCCACGATTTCGGAGATCGGCGCGTCCTCGTCCGCGAGCCGGTTCACGAAGGACGTGTTGGCGCCATTTTCGAGCAGGCGCCGCACGAGATAGGCGAGCAGATCCTCATGCGTACCCACCGGCGCGTAAATGCGGACTCCCGGCCCCGACCGGCTCGGCCCTTTCGT
>Ga0335075_10009754_pt1 | contig 14606 bp, 11 predicted proteins | sample Lox_Sample_24_FD_206723 | JGI IMG/M metagenome (GOLD analysis project Ga0335075, IMG submission 206723) | Soil microbial communities from Loxahatchee National Wildlife Refuge, Florida, United States - Lox_Sample_2.4 | ecosystem: Environmental > Terrestrial > Soil > Wetlands | place: USA...
TGTCCTCAGACGGACTCTTAGACGTGCGACGATTCTTTGCTCAACCGCCTTGTCCACGCTCTTCTGCGTTGTGTTCACGATGAGGAAGTGGCACATTTGCGCGATGAAGGGCAGGTTGATCGCAATATTCACGGGAATCTCGAACTCGAGTACGCGCAAGTCCTTCTGCGCAGCCATCCTCAGTCCTTCGAGGCGATGCTGACCATCTACCACGGCGAAGGGGCATGCCGTGGACGTGTCGATCTCAACAGTGTTGTCCTTTTCGTTGAATGGTATGGACTTGTCGGTCGCGAGGAAGACAGAGGTTGGGAGGAACGCGTCTTTGCTGTCTTGACCCTTTACGATGTAGTCCGCGAGTTTTTTCGCACGGGCGGTGTTCAGCAGTCGCTGGTAGCCCTTCTCGTCGCTCGGATCGAGCCTTTCGACGCTGTAAAAGCCCCCTATCATCAGGTCCTGGACGCGAATCGCAGTCGTATACAGAGTAAGCGCGCCCTGCCTTACACGCGCGGCGGGGACTCGAATCTTTGCCATGACTTCGTTCTCTCCAAACGAAACGAGACGGTCGCAGGGTACAGGCTCTAGGCCGGGGCTGCCCGGGGTTGGAGTGTGATTTCGTCCGTTCGCGACTGACCGTAATATTTGCCTCCGCGTTTCGGCAAGGATTTCTCAAGTCCAGCCTGTTCGACTCACCGCCCTTGTGGATTGGGGCCGCGGATCACTGGAAATCCCCAGGTTGCGGGTTGCGGTGAATGCCGGTGCTGCTCCTCAGCCAATTCCAAGCCCTGCCCCGTCGCTCCGGGGGCACATGAGAACGAGCGGCTAACCGATTCGCCGCCGGGCAAAAGCTGCGGGCCGCGTCAGGGTCTACGCCTCCGCCGATTCCGCTCCGGGCTGTCACTCGCCGGCCGCGTCGCCGAACCTTGCTCAGGGGAGCGGGTTGCCCGGCGCCGGCGCCGGCCGAATCTCGCAGAGATAGGATTTGTGCGAGGCGGTGCCGCTGACCGGGTCGAGCACCTTGCCGCCGATGATCCGGTTGAGGTTCGCGCCATCGTCCGCGAACGGTTCATAGCCCGGCGCGCCGATCGCCGCACAGCCCTGCCACCAGCCATGCTCGCCGACCACCACGTCGGGATGGATCTCCTCGTTGAACCGGGCGCGCGCCCGGACGCTGCCCTCCGGCGTCTCGATCGCCACCCACTCGCCGTTCGCGATCCCGCGTGCCGCGGCCGCGGCCGGATGCACGTCCAGTTCGGGATCGCGCGCACGGCGGCGCAGGCTCGGCAGCGCACGATGCTGGCTCTGGCAGAAGAGCGTCGATTTCGCGCTGGTCAGAATGAGCGGATAGCGCGCCGCGAGGTCGGGGCGCGCGGCCGGCCCCATCCCGGGTTCGGTAAACTCGGGCAACGGCGCGTAGCCGTGATCGAGAAAGGTCTCGGAATAAAGCTCAACACGGCGCGTGGGCGTGGCAAAGCCGCGCGGCTCGCCGTTCGCGTCCGGCTCAGCGAACTTGGCGTGGCGCATCGGCAGCCGCCTGGGCAGGCCGCCGGGCGAGGCGCGCAGGGCCTCCAGGCTGATCCCCGTGGGCGCAAGCTGGTGGCGGTACGCCGCCTCGATCTCGCCATTCCAGAACTGCTCGCCGAGGCCGAGGTGCTTCGCGAGCGCGAAGACGATCGCGGTATCCGGCCGGGCTTCACCGGGCGGCGAGGCCACCATGGGACGGAACTGAAGCCAGGATTGTGCCTCCGGGCTCGATTCGAAGCCGATCCGCAGCGCCTCCCGCTCGAAGCACGAGGCGGCCGGGAGCACCACGTCGGCGAGTGCGGCCGTCGGGGTCATGAAGAGGTCGGTATGGGCATAGAAGTCCAGCGCGGCCAGCGCTTTCCGCCCGTGGCCGCCGTCGGCGTGGGAGAGCAGCATGTTGCAGCCGAAGCCGATCAGGCCGCGCACGGGGTAGGGCTTGCCCTCGAGGATGGCGCGATAGAACTCGCGCGTCGTGACATTGGCGGAGCGCGCCGGGCCGAGCGGTCGCTCGGCGAGCCCGAGGGTCGGCGCGAGGCTCTTCGCGGCGGGCAGGTCCTCGCCGGTGACCGGCGCCGCCGGGGGCGCCGGCAGCACCACGTTGCCACCGGGCGCGTCGAAGCAGCCGGTGAGGGCGTAGAGGAGCGAAATGGCGCGGGCCGTCTGCGTGACGTTGGCGTGCTGCTCGTGGCCGCTCCAGGCGTAGTAGGAGACCGGGCGGGCGTGCCAGATCAGGCGCGCGGCGGCCTCGACCTCGGCGCACGGCACCCAAGAGATCGCTTCGACGCGCTCCGGCGGATACTGCCGGCAGAGCCTTGTGTAGAGTTCGAATGCGGGATGGCAGGGCACGTCCCCGCCGGTCGTGCGGATGCGGTATTCGCCCGCGAGCGCGGGGTCCGCGAGGTCACCGCCATAGGGCACCGGCCGGCCGGAAGCAGCGTCCCACACCACGAAGCGGTCCGCCGGTGCGGCGGGATCGAGATCGCGTGCCGTGAGGAAATGGCCGTTGTCGGCGCGTACCAGCATCGGCCCGTTGCTCCAGCGGCGGATGAAATCGCGATCGTACCAGCCGCGCTCGATCATCACGTGGGCGATGCCGAGGGCGAGCGCACCGTCCGTGCCGGGCCGCACCCTGAGCCAGAGGTCGGCCTTGCTGGCGAGGCCCGCGTGGCGCGGGTCGATCACGATCAGCCGCATGCCGCGCTTCAGCGCCTCGACCGCAGCGGTGGCGTGGGTCAGGCGTGAAAAGCTCGGGTTGTAGCCCCAGAGGATCAGACAGCCGCTGTTGGCGATATCCGGCATCGTGCCGCCGGCCGCCGTGCCGCTGCCGGCGGTGCCGAAGGTGTAGCGGGTGGCGCCCATGCGGCCCCAGCCGCAGAGATCGAGGCTGTAGACGGCGTTCGGCGAGCCAAAGGCGTTCATCAGGCGGCGGATGAACGGCACCGAGTCGCTGATGCCGCTGCTGGACGGCGAGGACATGCTGAAAGAGACCGCCTGCGGCCCGTGGCGCGCGGCGATACGGCGCATGGCGCGAGCGATCTCGTCGAGCGCCTCGTCCCAGCCGATGCGCACCCAGCCGGGATCGGGGTCGCCCTTCGGATGGGTGCGGCGAAGCGGATGACGGAGCCGTTCCGGATGGTAGACAAGCTCGGGGGCGGCGCGCCCCTTGGCGCAGAGCGCCTGGCCGGTCGGGTGCGCGGGGTCGGGCTCGAGGTGGGTGAACCGGCCGTCCTCGACCACCGCCACCGTGCCGCAGCGGGCGACGCAGAGCGCGCAATATCCGTGGATACGTTGCCGGGCGGCGTGGTCGGCCATCACGCCTTTCTCCATGATTCGAATGCGCCGCGGCGCGTGCGCGAGCGGCGAGACATGTTTTCGAGGATGCCAGTAGCTGCGAAAACCAAACGCTGCAACGGCTGCCTCTATTGAGCGCATCGCGATACAAATGCGGCGTCAGCGATCCGGACCGGCGGCGCCCAGGCGCGACAGGTTTCGCGAGTTCAGAAGGAAGATTCTTCTTTTTCTGAAGAAAAAGAAGCAAAAAGACTTTCCCGATTTTCCGAGCTCAGCGCCGCCTTCGGGATTCCGAATGAAAGGATAAAAGTTTTCTGGTTCTCTTTTTCAAAAGAGAACATCTTCATTTTTACCAATGATCAACGGCATGGGGCGAAAAGGGAGGCCCCATGGATGATTGCCGCCAAGAGACGCTTGCCAGCGCGCTTGCCCATCATCAGGCGTGCCGCCGCGACGCCGCGGAGGCCCTTTATCAGGAGGTCCTGGCGGGGGATCCGGACAACCCGACCGCGCTCTATCTTTATGGTTGGCTTCGCTTCGAGGCCGGCCTGATCGAGCCGGCGATCGCCCTTTTGCAGAGGGTGGTGGCACTCCGCCCCGACAACCAGGCCGGCCACGAGGCCCTGGGGCGGATGCGCGTTGCCGAACTCGGCCGGGTGCGCGGCCTGCTCGCTGCGGGGCGCGCCGAAGAGGCGCGGGCGGCGCTCGAGGCAATCGGCGATCCGGCCGGATTGTCCGATCCGCTGCGCGCGGAGGCGTGGTTCCTGCGCGGCCGGGCGGCCAAGGCGTTTCATGAGTTCGCCACCGCGATCGAAGCCTATGAACAGGCGATCGACATCGCCCCCGGCCTGGCCGCCGCGCATCTCGATCTCGGCAACTGCCTTGCCGAGGTCGAACGGCCCGATGCGGCCGAACGGGCGCTCCGCCAGGCGCTGGCGATCGAGCCCGCGCTCAAGGAAGCGCATGCGAGCCTGGGCTCCGTGCTGCTGCTTGCAGGACAGGAGGTGGAGGCGGAACGCTGCTATCGTTCCGCGCTGGCAATCGACCGCGGCATGGTCGCCGCGCATCAGAATCTCGCCGCGATCTGCGCGGAGACGGGACGCGAGGCGGAGGCCGCGATGCACCGCGATGCGGCCTATGGACAGCAAAATCTTTTCATCGAACGCGCGGCGAGGCCGCGGTTCACGGTGCTGATGCCGACCACCGCGACCAGCGGCAACGTGCCCACGAAGTTCCTCTTCCCGCGCGGTCGCTGCACTGTCCTCAAATGGTTCGTGGAATACGCCGAGCCGGATGACGCCGAGCGGCTGCCTTTCCACGATGTCGTCTTCAACGGAATCGGCGATGCGGATGCGGCGGAGCCGGCCGAGGCGAAGCTGGCGCGATTTCTGGCGGCGTGCCGCAAACCGATCCTCAACCGGCCGGCAGCGGTTGCACGCACGCGCCGTGATCGGCTGGGGAAGCTGCTCGAGGGCATCGCGGATATCGTCGTGCCGAGCGTGTGGCGGCTCGATCTCCCGGGCGCGGACGGCACGGATGTTGCGTTTCCCGTCCTGTTGCGCACCCCTGGATCACATGGCGGGGCAGGCGTGCGGCTCATCCCGTCTCCGGCGGCGCTCGCCGCGGCGACCGGCGCGAAAAAACAAAGCTGGTACCTGAGCCGTTTCGTGCCCTTCCGCTCGGCTGACGGATGGCACCGGAAGTACCGGGTGGTTTTTATCGACGGGCGACCTTACCCTTATCATCTGGCGATTTCTCAACATTGGCTCGTGCATTACGCGACCGCGGACATGCTGGCCGATCCGGCGAAGGGAAGAGAGGAGCGGGCGTTTCTCGAGGATCCCCCGGCCGCGCTCGGGGCGGCGGGGATGGCGGCGCTCTGGGAGATCGGCGCGCGGCTCGCGCTTGATTTCGCCGGCATCGATTTTTCGATCCTGCCGGACGGACGCCTGCTGGTCTTCGAGGCGAACGCGACCATGCTCGTGCATCCGGAGGCGGATCCTAGTCCGTTCTCCTATCGCAACCATGCGGTGCGCCGCATCCTCGATGCGTTCACGGCCATGGTCGATTCCCGCATCGCCCTTGAGTCGGCCGCGGACTGAGCCGCTGCGCGCCCCGCCCGGAACGGCGGTGAAACAGCGCGGACGCATGCGGTAGAACCGCGATCCGGAGAGCGAGGGTGGGACGATGCCCGCTTTGGATGCAACGCGCGGCAGTGCGGGCGAGGTGTTCCGCGCGGCCCTGGTTCTCGGCCTCACCTCATTCGGCGGGCCGATCGCGCATCTCGGCTATTTCGAGCGGGCCTATGTGCGCGAGCGAGGCTGGCTCACCGCGGAGGAGTATGCGGGCCTGGTGGCCCTCTGCCAGATGCTGCCGGGGCCGGCGAGCAGCCAGACCGGTTTCCTCATCGGTTTGCGGCGGGCGGGATGGCTGGGCGGGTTCGCGGCCTGGGCGGGCTTCACGCTGCCTTCGGCGATCGTCATGTTCGGCTTCGCGGTGCTGGCGCCGGCGATGCGCGGCGCGGCGCTAAATGCGGTGCTGCATGGCCTGAAGCTGGTCGCCGTGGCGGTGGTGGCGCAGGCCGTGTGGAGCATGGCGCAAAAGCTCTGTCCGGACCGTTCGCGGGCGGCGATCGGGCTGCTGGCGGCGGCACTTCTGCTTATCATCGGCGGAGCGGTCACACAGATGCTGGCCCTGGCGCTTGGTGCCGCCGGCGGTGCCTTGCTGTGCCGCGGCATCGCGGCGAGTCCGGCCCTGCCGGCGATGCCGGTGAGCAGGCGGGCGGGCAGCCTCGCGCTGGTGCTGTTTCTGGCCTTGCTGGCCGGCCTGCCGCTGGCCGGGCGGGCGGCGCCCCATTCGCTCATGGATCTGGCCGGCATCTTCTACAAGGCCGGGGCGCTCGTGTTCGGCGGCGGCCACGTGGTGCTGCCCTTGCTGCGCGACGCGCTGGTGCCGCAAGGCTGGCTTTCGGACAGCGCCTTCCTGGCCGGTTACGGGGCGGCCCAGGCCATTCCAGGTCCGCTCTTCACCTTCTCGGCCTATCTCGGCGCGACCGTGGCGCCGAAGGATGCGGCTCTGCTCTGGTCCGCCGTTGCGCTTATTTTCATGTTCCTGCCGGGCATTCTCGTCGCGCTTGCCGGCTTGCCGCTGTGGTCCTGGCTGGGGCACCATCAGGCAGCACGGGCGGCGCTTGCCGGAATCAACGCTGCCGTCGTGGGCGTGCTGGGTGCCGCGCTCTACAATCCGATCTGGGTCAGCGCGATCGGCAGTGGCCTGGATGTCGCGATCGCGCTCACCGGGTTCCTGCTCCTCGAGCGCTGGCGCGTTCCGCCACTTGGGGTGGTCGTCTTCTCGGTCTGTGCCGCATTGCTGTCAGCCTTCGTGCCCGGAATCCGCTGATCGGCGTCGAGACGGAGCGGACGTGGGGGATGCCATCCGTTCACTGGCGAGGGGCAAAGCCGATTGACTTTCCCAGGGGCCTCTTGATATTCTGAATCCGTAACATTTTTGGCGCTATTCAACTCAAGGTAGAAATGACTTTGTTTCCCTAGCGACAGAAGGGAGACCCAAGTGTCGAGGGTGGTATTTTCGCGGCTCGGCTCCAAGCTCCAAGTCATCGCCGGGAATGGAACCGTGATCGGGAGTTGGAATGCCGCAAATAATGTCGATACCCGCAGCAAGGGGCCGTGGCCCAACGGTGTGTTCCCGTTCGCGGCCTACATTGATCATCCGGGTGATCCACCCAATTCGGCTTATGGCAGCAACGGTTTCTTTGGTTTCGAGGTTCCCGGTCGCGAAGGCATGGGTGTTCACTCCGGCCGCGAAGGCGTTCCCGATGGGCTGGGGCGAAGTGGATTCCTGCATTGCACGATGGGCTGCATCCGCACGACGGATGAGGCGACGGCGCAACTCGTCAGGACCCACTCCGTCGACCCCATCGTGTCCATCACTGTCGGTGACTGATCGCGGCTGAACTCCGATCCCGGCGGCACGCGAACACGGGCGTGGGATCTGTCCAGATGTCTCGGAGCGGGATGATCTTCGATCATCCCGCCCTTTGTTCGTTGTCTCGATCAATGTCATGGCTTTGGCAGAATCGCGGAGCGATCCCGCCAGGAGCCATGTTGATCTAGTGGATCGAATCTAACACTTGGTGCCCGCGTTTGACGGCGGCGATGATTTTGTCTGGGTCCTTGGTCCAGGTGAAGGGGCGCGGGTCGGCGTTGGTCTGGGCGAGGAATTGGGTGATGGCGATCTGCAGTTCGATGGTGGAGCGAAACACGCCCCGCTTGAGCCGTTGCTTTGCCAGCTTGGCGAAGTAGCCTTCGACGGCATTGGGCCAGGAAGCGGATGAACTCCTGATGGCGATGGCACTGCATGCACCGGCCGATGACCCTGCCGTCCAGCACATTGAGGGCGGCGAACAAGGTGGTGGTGCCGTGCCGCTTGTAATCATGTGTCATGGTGCCGCAGCGCCCCTTCTTCATCGGCAGCCCCGGCTGGGTGCGATCGAGCGCTTGGATTTGGCTTTTCTCGTCGATCGACAGCACGACGGCATGTGCCGGCGGATCGACGTAGAGGCCGACGATGGCGCGCAACTTGGCGGTGAACAGCGGATCGTTGGACAGCTTGAACAGCCGCATGCGATGCGGTTGCAGGCCGTGCCGGCGCTAGATGCGCTGCACCGAACTGGCGCTGATGCCGGTTGCCTTGGCCATGGCGGCGGCGGTCCAGTACGTTCTCGCCTCCGGTGGGTCGGCGAGCGTGCGCGCGACGACCCGTTCCGCCACCTCGGCGGAGAGAGCCGGGATGCGCGAGGGCCGGGTCTTGTCGCGCAGCACCCCGTCCACGCCGTCGGTCGTGGACCGTTCCTGCCAGCGCCAGACCGCGGTCTTGCTGAGACCGGTGCGGCGCATGATCTCCGTGGTGCCGCAGCCTTCGGCTGTCAACAATACGACCTGCGCCCGTCAGACATGCTTCTGCGGGCGATTGCGATCCGCCACGATCGCCGCAAGACGCCGGTGATCGGCGGGTGTAACTTCGACGGTGATGCCTCTGCGCATGTTGCCAAGATTCGCATCTCGGCAGCCGCGCCGGAATCTTCTTTCGGACTCAAATGTCAGATTTTAGCCACTAGGGGAATTCTGCGGGGTCGGTGGCGCCTCCGCTGCCTCTTCGCAACCACGCCCGTCCTGCTCCTCCGGGAGGGGCACAGCGAGCCATCCCACGGTACGTAACATTTTGTTTCGATTTCGGATACCGAACATTTCCCACTTGTGTACCGGGGCCGTGGATGCCGTAGAATCTATGCGCGACCACGGCAGGCTACCTCCGCTGAGCGGGCGGTGAAAATCGTGCGTCGGTCCGCCTACATCAACGCGAGAGAGGAACGTCGCAATGGTTGAGCAGGGCGAATCCGCGGCAGGTGCAGCCCGTCGCCAGCTCGATGGAAGTCAGCGCCGGGTGCGCGCGAGCGCGCAACGGGTCGGGCCGGCCGATCCGGGCGATGTCATCCTGGTCAGCATCTATGTGCGCCAGAAGCCAGGCTCGCCACCCTGGCAGGACATCAACAGCTTCACGGCGACGCCGCGGCGAAAGCGCGAGCGCGTGCCGCATGCCGAACTGGTCGCGCGTTACAGCGCAGCGACGGAAGATCTCGCGCTGGTTTCGAAATTTGCCACGGATAACGGGCTCTCTGTCGTCACCACCGACGCGGGTCGTCGCCTCGTCCAGGTGTCCGGGACCGCTGACAAGATCGCCGCCGCCTTCGCCGTAGAGTTGTCCCAGTACAAGTCGCCATCGGAGACCTATCGCGGCTACGAGGGAACTATCAGCCTGCCCGAGGATGTGGCGACAGTCGTCGAAGCCGTGCTTGGCCTCGACAATCGGCGCATGGCGCGGCGAGCGGGCGGCCTGGGCACTGTAGTCGACACCGCGATCACGCCGCCGATGGTTGCATACACATACAATTTTCCGACCCCGAAAAACGGCGCAGCCGGACAGAGCATCGCCATTCTCGAGTTCGGTGGCGGCTTCGCGCAAAGCGATCTCGATGATTTCATCGCAGACATGAACAACCCGGCGGTCAACCCGCAGGTCATTTCGCCAGGCGGGCCCGCCGTCACTTACAAAAGCACCACGGTGAAGGTCGTGACGATACCGGGCTCACCCGGCAACGTCATGGATGGCAACGCCGCCAACCCTGGAGACTCGGACACCGAAGTTGCGGCAGATGTACAAATCGCTGTCTCGGTCGCACAGGGGGCTGATGTGACTCTGTACTTTGCCCCGTGGACCGAACAAGGATGGGTCGATGCGCTGACGACGATCTTCGGCGCCAACCCCGATGTTCTGTCCATCAGCTGGGGATGGGCGGAACTCGAGCCGACCGGCAATATCGAGTGGACACAGCAGACGATTGCGCAGATCACAGCGGCATTTGCGTCCTTTGTCGCAAGCGAGTGTACCGTTTTCGTCGCAACCGGCGACAACGGCACCAATTGCGAGATCGATGATGGAAAGGCGCACGTCGTCTATCCGGCATCCGATCCCTGGATCACCGCCTGCGGCGGCACGACGCTCAAGAGCTATCTTTCACCGAACTCGGCCTCGACTCTGGTCGAACAGACGTGGCGAGGGACGGGTGGCGGGCTGAGCTATCTCGTTCCGGTTCCGGACTGGCAGGCCAACGTGCTATTGCCACCATCGGCGAACGGCGACAATCACGCGGGGCGCGGCCTGCCGGACATGGCCGGGAATGCGGATCCGGGGTCCGGCTACAACTTCAGACTTTACGGATACCAGACAACCGACCTGCCGCAACCACCGCCGCCGCCGGTCATTCCGGGTGCGACGACGCTGGGCTATGGCCCGATCGGCGGAACCAGCACCGTGGCGCCCCTGTACGCCGCGCTCGTCGCGCTGATCAACGCGACACTCGGCGGGACCAGGACCGGCTTCCTTAATCAAACGCTCTATTCGTTCGGAGGGAGTACCGTCTTCCGCGACATGAACGACGGCATCAGCAACGCGGGAGGTTATCAAGTGAACCACGTGCAGGAATTTTCTCCGGGCTACAAATCCGGGCCCGGCTGGGATGCCTGCACCGGCTGGGGAGTGATCGACGGTTGCAATCTCGTATGCGCTCTCACCAATGAGCAACATGGTGCGGCGGAGGTGGAGGAATTCTCCGTTTCATGGAGCGGCGACTTTCCAGTTCTGACCTGGACGATGAAAAGCGGAGCGGTTGCCTCGGGCTTCGAGATCACACGCTACGTCGGCAAATATACCGCAGGGGTGAACCCCGACGAGACTGCTCAACTTCCTGCTGTGCAACTCGCGTCCGGTCTCGCCACGACCATCGTCTTCGACGACGAGGGCGAAACGAACCCCGGCACTTCCTATCAATATCGGCTGCTGCCCAAAAACATCCGCGGCCAAAGCACCGCGGTGCTTTCCAATATTCTCCAGGTGCCGAAATCCGCCGCTTCCGGCCCTCCCAGCGGAAATCCGCCGAGCAAGCCGCAGGGCGGATTCCAGCCGACGCATCCGGTGGGATAATAGCAAGGATCGGCCCAAGCCGGCGGCTGCGAGCGGCTGTCAGGAGGAAACGACGGGTACCAGCCCGTGCCGAAGCATGACTTCCTTGGTCCTGGCAGGATCGGGCGGGCCAGCCGCAACGAGGGCGGCGATTTCGCGGAAATAAGCGGGCCCGAGTACGCCGGGGGTCAGGACGCAGAGACAGGTTGCCGGCGCGTCCGTTCCGTTATCGAAGCCATGCACGACGCCGCGCCTAATGAATGCGGACTGGCCAGGTCCGATGGCGACGTCCTGCCCCGCGATGCGGAACGTCACGGTGCCACTGATGCCGTATACGATCTCGTCCCAGCTTTCGTGGTAGTGGGGAACCGGCATCCGGACTTTCGGCTGGACGGTCATCCGGAACATGTCGAGGCTCGCGACAGTGTCGTCCTTGCTGTGCAGGAACTCGAGTTCCAGCCCACCGATCCTGATTGTTTCCATGGCGACCCTCCTTCTGCCGGCGCCGCGTTCCATTGCTTGTCCGATAGACGTAGCATCCGTATGGGATGACCGGGTATCACCTTGCGGGGACTGGAGTTGGCAGGCGAACTCAGAGACCCGAAAGGAGCAGGATCGTGTCGTATCCCGGGGTGGTGATCGTGACCGGTGCGGCCGGCAATCTCGGGTCAGCCGTGTGCGGGCTGCTGGCACGGCGCGGATGCCAGGTCGTTGCCGTCTATCGCGAGGCAGATGGTGCGCGTGCTGCGCCTGCCGCGCCGCCGGCGCTCGTCGTGGGGGCGGTGGATCTCGCCGATCCGGCAAGCTCTGCCGGCGTTGTCGCCGAAACCATGAAGACATTCGGGCGGATCGACGGACTTGTCCACACGGTCGGCGGCTTCGCGATGGGCGATATTGCGGCGGACGGGGCAGAGCTTTTCGAGCCGATGTGGCGCGTCAACCTGCTGAGCGCGGCGACCATGGTCCGCGCCGCCTGGCCGGCGATGCAGGCGAGCGGGGGCGGCAGCATCATTGCGATCGGCGCCCAGCCTGCCTTGCGCGCGGGCGCGGGCATGGCCGCCTATGCCGGCGCGAAAGCGGCTTTGCTGCGGCTCATCGAAGCGGCGGCCGAGGAGGGCAAGCCGCACGCCATCCGTGCCAACACGGTGTTGCCGGGCACCATCGATACGCCACAGAACCGCGCCGCGATGCCCGATGCCGACAGAGGAAAATGGGTGTCGGCAGAGCAGGTCGGCGAGGCGATCGCCTTCCTGCTTTCAGACGCGGCGGGCGGGATCAGCGGTGCGCACCTGCCGGTGACGGGGCGTGGCTGAGCGGGGATCGGTCAGTCCCAGAACGCGCCGCCGGAGGGAAGCTTCGCGAAATCGCCGGCGTCGTGGCAGAGGAAGAGGGGCACGCCACTCCGCTCCAACTGCTTCATGCGCATGCGCGTCATCGACATCGCGCTCGCGCTCCAGTCCCAGGGCATCGGCACCATGGCATCGAAGCCGTCGCGCTGGTGGCCGACATCCGCGGCGAGACAAATCCTTCCGTGATCGGCGAGATCGAGAACAAGGGCCTGATGGCCCGGCGTATGTCCGGGGGTCCTGACGAGGCGCATGCGGCCGTCGTTGAAGAGGTCGAAATCGCCCTCGATCTCGAGGATGTCGAGCTTGCGGATGTCCTGGAAATCGTTCTGGCAATAGACCGGGCGCGTCCAGGCATCGGGCCAGAGTGCGTAGCGGATCTCGTCGCGCTGCACGACATGGACCGCGCCCGGGAAGTAGGACATGCCGCCGGCGTGGTCGAGGTGGAGATGCGAGTAGACCACGTAGCGAATGTCGGTTGGCTGGATGCCGAGCCGCTCGAGCTGGGCGTCCACCGCGTGGGCGCGGGTAAAGCCGTGCGCCCCGAAGGCGTCGCGCAGGCCGGCGCCCCAATAGGCTTCGCCACGCTCGGGGTCGGCCACGGTGTGGTTGATGCCGGTATCCCAGAGCACCAGCCCGTGGTCCGGGTGCTCGATGACGCCGACGGTGGTTGGCACGGAGACGCGGCCTGGCGCGAAGGCCACCAGCTTGTTCGTGTCTGGATTCAGCGGACCGGCATCGAGCACGGTCAGGCGAAGCTTGGCCATTGGTTTCCTCCTGAAGATTGTTCTCTTTTGAAAAAGAGAACCAGAAAACTTTTATCCCTCCAGAGCGGCGCCGGGTCCGGAAAACGGGGAGACGTCTTTTTGCTTCTTTTTCTTCAGAAAAAGAAGGAGCTTCCTTTTCAATCCTTCATCAGGATTCATAACGCCCTCGAGCGCCGGGGCGCCAGGCCCGGGTCGGACAGGAACGGAGCTGCCGAATGAGCGAATCGATCGAGCACGCGCGCGAGGGAATCGAACGCGCCCACGAGGCTCACGACATCACGCTTGACAGCGCGACGCGCTGGGTTGCGGTGCTGGTGGCGCTGCTGGCGGCGGCGCTGGCGCTGGCAGAGGTCGGAGAGAAGGCAGCGCAGACGGCGTTCCTGATGAACCACATCAGCGTGAGCGACGATTATGCGTATTACCAGGCGAAGAATCTCCGGGTGAGCGCGCTCGATGACGCGATCCGGATTCTCGAGAGCCTGCCGAATGCAGACACGCCCGCGGTGCAGGGGCGGATCGCGGCGGCGCGCGCGGAGCAGGCGACGCTGAGGGACAATTCCGCGCATGGCAACGGCATGAAGCAGTTGCTGGCCACGGCGGCGCGTCACGAGGCGGCGGCGGAAAGAGCGCTCGGTCGGGAGCACGGTTTCTCCGGCGCGGCCGGAGCGTTGCAGATCGCGATCCTGATTGCCTCGGTCTCGATCGTCACCGCAGTCAAGGGATTGCGCTGGGGTGCGGCGGTCATCGGGTTCGCGGCGATTGCGTTCGGGCTTCTGGTATGGGTAGGCGTGGTGTGACAAAGGCGGCTCAGCGCCGGTAAGAATGGTACCGGCCCCGGCAGCGGCCGAAATCGTCAGAACCATCCCGCAAGCCAGACGATCCCGATCGCCAGCGTCAGAACGGTGACGGGCCCGCCGACCCGGAAATGAGTGGCAAAGCCGATGCTGACCCCGCGGCGGGCCGCCTTTTCCGAGACGATCAGGTTGGCGATCGAGCCCAGGAGGGTAAAATTGCCGGCGAGCGTCGAGGCCATCGCCACGGTGAGCCAGGCGCGTGAGGGGTCGGACATCGTGGCCAGGAACGGCCTGATCACCAGCACGGCGGGAACGTTGCTGACGAGATTCGAGAGGGTGGCGGTGATCACGGCGAGAACCGGCACATTGTCGAGATGCAGCCGGCCGACGGCGGCGAGGACGGAGGGCGTGAGCAGTGTCTCCCCGGCGCCGGCGGTGATGACGAAGAGACCGGCGAACATCAGGAGGAGCGACCAGTCGATTTCCGCGTAAACCCGCGTGCTTTTCACGCGCCGGGTCAAGAGAAGCAGCGCCCCGATGACGATCGCGACCTTGGCGGGCGGTTGGCCGGCAAAAAACAGGGCGATCAGCGCGGCAGTGGCGGCGAGCGAGCGAAGCACGAGCGGGCGGTTGACCCTGATCCGGGAGGGCTTGGGCGTGATCTCTGCGCGGTCGAGAAATTCGGCACGGTAGAGAAGCACGATGAGGATCGTGGCGACGACGAGGCCGAGGATCGCGACCGGGGCGAGTGAGGCCGTGAAGGCGGAATAGGAAAGTCCGGAGAAGCTGCCGATCAGCATGTTCTGCGGATTTCCGGTGATGGTCGCGGTGGAGCCGATATTGGAGGC
>Ga0335075_10009755_pt1 | contig 14605 bp, 10 predicted proteins | sample Lox_Sample_24_FD_206723 | JGI IMG/M metagenome (GOLD analysis project Ga0335075, IMG submission 206723) | Soil microbial communities from Loxahatchee National Wildlife Refuge, Florida, United States - Lox_Sample_2.4 | ecosystem: Environmental > Terrestrial > Soil > Wetlands | place: USA...
GCCAGATTCCCCCTCCCCTTGCGGGAGGGGGCCAGGGGGAGGGGGCCGGGCAACGGCTGGTCGGCTGAAAGCGCACTCGCTGTATAGGTCATCCTGTCCTCCTTGGTTACCAGTGAGACGGAGCGACAGAGACCCAAAAGCACGAAGCCCCCGATCGCTTCCGACGGGGGCTTCGTGGTCGATCTGCTGACTCGATTTACGTCGCGCGCAGCCTCCTCACCCCCGTCGAGGGACGGCGGCGTCGGCGAGCGGCGATCGCGTTGCGAGTCATACTCGCCCAATGCACGTCCGCGGCCGCGGTGTCAATGTGCGATTCCATGCCGCTCCACATGTCGGACGACAAAGGTGCTATGAAAAACCCACGCACTCTCTCCATCCAACGGACGCCCCGATCGATATGACCGAGCATCACCAATTTCCAGGCGTTCCCTTCACACTCGCCGTCTGCGCCGAGATGGTGTTCCGCAACCTCTCCATTATCGAGCGAGTCAAGCGGATCTCGGCCCTCGGCTTCCACGTCGAGATCTGGGATTGGACCAGACACGACATCGCTGCGCTGGCGGTGACCGGTGCCACGTTTTCCTCGATGACCGGCTACCTGACTGGCGCACTCGCAGACGATGCGGGTGCCGACGAACTGATCCGCACCGCCAAACTCGCGATCCCGGTCGCCAGGCAACTCGGAATCCCACGGCTCAATTTGCACGGCACCGGCCTCGATGGACGCGGTCTGCCGGTCCGGCCCTGTGCCGCCGTCACCGGCGCGATGTGGCTGAAGGCGAAGGAGACACTCAGCCGCATCGCTGACCTCGGCGCCGAGGCGGGTGTCACGTTCGTTCTCGAGAACCTCAACGCGCAAGTCGATCATCCCGGCGTTCCTTTCGGCAAGGCAGAGGATTGCCTGGCGCTGGTCGCCGTCGTCGATCGTCCCTCGTTGCGTTTGATGCTCGATCTCTATCATGCGCAGATCGGCGAAGGCAACCTGATAGAGCTGTGCCGGAAGGCACTCCCTTTCATCGGCGAGATCCAGGTGGCCGACGTGCCGGGCCGCTGCGAGCCCGGTACCGGCGAAATCAACTATCCGGCGATCGCAAAGGCCCTCGCCGAGGCCGGCTACCACGGCACCATCGGCTTCGAGGGATGGGCCTCCAGCGATGACGAACTTGCGTTGTCCCGCTTCCGCGAGGCCTTCACCATCCCCCTTATATAGCCACGGTCCGCGGTAGGCTGTACCGCATGGAACGTCCCCACCCCCGTCATGGCCGGCCTTGTGCCGGCCATCTCCTTCCGGTTCGCGCGACGATGCCACAGCGGGCAAGAGATGGCCGGCGCAAGGCCGGCCATGACGTGGTGCAAGCGGCCATGATGAAGACGTGCTGTTCAGGCGAAAGACCGCAAAGTTTCGATACCCGTGCGAAGCGCCGCCTGGTAAATCGCATGATCGATGCCGTAGGCCAGCATGCGGAAACCGTGTGCCCAGTATTCGCGCGCCCAGGCCTCATCGGCGGCAAGGAAACCGGCCGGCTTCCCGTTCGCCTTCGCCGCGGCGACCACGCGGCGGATCGCCGCGAGATAGTCAGGGTGCTGAAACTGCCCCGGAATGCCGAGGAAGTTGGTGAGGTCGAAATGCCCGACCCAGACAACATCGACGCCGGGGGTTGCAGCGATCTCCTCCACATTGGCAAGCCCGCGCTCGGTCTCGATCTGGGTGATAATCAGCGTGCGCGCCTCGGCAGCACGGATCTTCCCCGCGGGGTCGCCCGGCAGATAATCGTCATGTGCCATGCCAAAGGCCGCACCCCGGCGGCCGCGCGGCGGATAGTGCGCGGCGGCGACGATGCGCTCCGCGTCGGCGCGGCTTTCCACCATCGGCAGCATAACGCCCTCGGCACCCATATCGAGCGCGCGAGCGATGAAGTCGTACTCGTTGGTCGGCACACGGGCGAGCGGCGCGACGCCCATGCCGCGGCAGCCGGCGACAAGATGTTTGAAGCTCTCGAAGCCAAGTCCGGTATGCTCCATATCGAAGAGCGCGAAATCAGCGCCCGTCGCGGCGATGATCGCCGGCATGCCCGGGCTGAAGAACTCGAAGACCATAGGCCCGAACGCACGTCCCTCGCGCGCGAGCGTCTCTTTGAGCGGGGGCCGGGAAGACGAGGATCCGGGCATCGCATTCTCCTTTGGAAAGATCAGGACGTGCGGCCGAGGCTCGCGCGCCGCCAGTAATAAGCGGCGACCGCATCGAGATGCTTCTGCATCTCGCTTTCCGCGCGGTCGGGGTCGTGCGCAACGATCGCGGCGAGGATGCGCTCGTGTGCGCCGAAGGCGGAGGCCTCGGCCCCACGCGCGGTGAGCGAGACGCTGCGCTGCTCCGTCAGCCAGCCGGTGAGCGCGTGGTGCACGCCGATGAGCAGCGGGTTGCCCGCGGTGCGCACGATCTCGAGGTGGAAGGCGACATCGGTTGTCTCGAAGCGGGCGGTATCGCCACGGCTCGCGCGGTTGGCCGCGAGCGCCGTTTCCACGCGCGCGATGTCCTCCTCCGTGGCGATCCGCGCCGCCTGGCGCGCGATTGCCGCCTCGAACAGGCGGCGGGCTGCCTGAAACTGACGCACGCCCTCTTGCTTCGCCAGATAGACGGAGGCAGCGCCCGAGAGTGCGCCAATGAGCTGATCGGCATCGGGGTGGGAGACGCGCGCGCGCTCACCGTTGCCAAGGACGACAAGCCCCTTCTGCTTGAGCGACAGCAGTGCCTCTCGGATAGCGGGGCGGCCGACCGCGAAGCGCTCCATCAGCTCGCGCTCGGCCGGCAGCACCTCGCCTGCGGTGAGTTCGCCATCGCGGATCATGTGCTCGATGCGCTCGGCCACCTGCTGGTAGAGCCGGCGCCTGAGGACCGGCTGGAAACCCACCTTGGTGCCTCTTGTCCCCTGCTTGATGGTATGAAAGGTCTATGGCATGACTCTATGCCACGTCAAGCTGACGGCGCCAGGACGGTCCGCGAATCCCGAGGCCGGAAATGATGCAGAGGGAGAAAACTGACATGAAAGCTGAGATGCGGCGCTTCCTTTTTGGCCTCGCCGGGGCCGCGCTGGTTGGCCTTTTTACGCCCGCGGCGCTAGCGAAGGGCCCGGTGATCGCGCTCTCCAACGCCTATTACGGCAATACCTGGCGCCACCAGATGGTAGAGTCGGTCCAGGCGGTCGCGGAAGAGGCAAAGAAACAGGGCCTCATCTCCGACTACATCATCCTCAACGGCGACGGCTCGGTGAATCAACAGATGTCGCAGATGAGCGATCTCATTCTCAAGCACGTCGATGGGATCATCATCGACGCCGCTTCGAACACCGCTCTCAACGGCATAATCGCCAAGGCCTGCGCCGCCGGGATCAAGGTTCTGGCCTTCGATTCGATCGTCAGCGCACCCTGTTCCTACAAGCTTAATTTCGACTTCAAGGGGTACATGACGACGCTTACCGACGATATCATGAATATGATCGGCGGCAAGGGCAACATCATTGTCGTGCGCGGCGTCAAGGGCTCCGCCCCGGACAACGACATGTACTCGGCGCAGATCGCGGCACTGAAGAAATTCCCGGGTGTGAAGGTCGCCGCCACGGTCTATGGCCAGGCGACCGGCTCGGTCGCGCAGGCCGCGGTCGCGAACGTGCTGCCCAGCCTGCCGCCGATCTCCGCGGTGCTCGGACAGGGCGGCGGCGACGATTACGGCATTGCCCAGGCCTTCGAGCAGTTCGGCGGATCCTATGCGAACAAGCCGCCGGTGATCGCCGGTGGCGGCAGCTCCAACTTCATCCATTGGTGGGCGGAGCAGGCGACGAAGAACGGCTATAAGACGATCTCGATGAACACCACGCCAGGGATCGGCGGCGCCGCGTTCTGGCTCATGCTCAACATCCTTCAGGGTGCGAAGGCGCCCAACTACATGATCATGCCGGTGGCGACAGTGACGGCGGCCAACCTCTCTCAGTATGCCGACATGAAGCCTGGCACGATCGTGAGCCCCACCTATACCGATGCATGGGTCAAGAAGAATCTCCTGCCCGCGCAATAACCGGGGCCAATGACGAGTGCCCCATGTTGTTCATCATGCGGCGAATCTCCAGGCAGCGCCTTCGCACGGCCCTGACACCAGGATCAAGAAGGGCGCGAAGGCGACGCCCCAAACAACCTTCATGACCTTCGCGCTCTTCACGTCCTTCGTGTCGAAAAAGACCGTTGATCCCGGCAAGGCGATGGCATTCCCGCGACTGGCAACGAGGTACGACGAACTGGGGGCGCAATGACGCCTCTGCCATGGCGTCCGCCGAGCTGAGCCCCGAGCGCGCAGGGGAAGCGACCTCGCCCGCTCCGGTGCTCCGACTCTCTGGCATCAGCAAGGCGTACGGCCCGACCCGAGCCAACCAGGACCTGTCCTTCACCGTGACCGCGGGCGAGGTGGTAGGCCTCATCGGCGCCAACGGTGCAGGAAAAAGCACGCTGATGCGCATCTTGTCCGGCATCACGCTGCCGGATGCCGGCCGGCTCGAATTAGGCGGTACGGAGATCGATCTTCGCCATTTCTCACCCGAGCGGGCGCGCGTGCTCGGCATCCGCATCGTCCATCAGGAGCTCTCGCTCTGCCCCAGTCTCACCGTCGCTGAGAATTTCTATATCGAGCAGCCGGGCCGGGGCCGGCCCCCGTTGTGGCGGCGACACTACGAGCGGCTAGCGGCGGCAAGCATCGCGGCGATCTTCCCCGAAAGCGGCATCAATGTCCGCCGCCCGGTCGCAGCACTCACTCTGGCACAGCGCCAGATGGTGGAGATCGCCCGCGCCGGCGCCGATCCCAAGCTCCGGCTCCTCATCCTGGACGAGCCCAGCTCGGCGCTCGACGCGCACCGCTCCCGCGAGCTGCAGGGTTTCATTGCCAACCGTGCCGCCTCCGGTGTCGCCGTGATCTTCATCAGCCACAAGCTCGAGGAAGTCGAGGCCGTGTCCGGGCGCGTGCTGGTGATGCGCAACGGGCGGCTCGCTCTCGACCAGCCGACCCGAGCCACGACCGTCCCGCAAATGATCGCGGCGATGGTCGGCGAGGCGGCGCGCGAGCTCGAGCGGCCGCAATCGGAGGGCGTGGCGACAGGAAAGGCGCTGGCCGAGGTGCGGGCACCTTGGAGCGAGATCCCGCTCGTTCTCCACGCCGGGGAAATCATCGGGCTCGCCGGGCTCGAAGGGAGCGGCCAGCGCGAATTCCTGCGCGCCCTGCAGAGCGCCGGGTGTTTTGGCAGGCATGGCGGCGGCGGGATCGCTTGCCTCGGCTCGGTCTCTTATGTTGCGGGCGACCGCGCGGCCGAAGGCGTTTTCCCACTCTGGGACGTCATCGCCAACGCGATGATTGGACGAATTGCCGCCGGCCCCCTGCTCGCCTGGGCGCGACCAGCCGCCGAGCGCATCACGGCAGCGCCGTTCCTCGAAGCGGTACGATTACCCTCCGACCGCAGCGCCTCGCCGATCCTCGAGCTGTCGGGCGGCAACCAGCAGAAGGTGCTGATGGCCCGCGCGCTGATCGCCGAAGCGGATATCCTGTTGCTCGACGATCCCACGCGCGGCGTCGATGTCGCGGTCAAGAGGGATTTCTATGCCCTGATCCGTGAGGCCGCGGCTGCGGGCAAGCTGGTGATCTGGTACAGCTCGGAAACCATCGAGTTCCTCGAATGCAACCGCGTCCTCCTCTTCCACGATGGCATAGCGCGACGCGTACTGGAGGGAAGCGCACTTTCGGAAGATGCGATCGTGAACGCGTCCTTCGCCGAGCAGGATGCGGATGCCTCCCGGACTAGGGCAGGGAGCCCACGTCCCCCCCTCCCCTTGCGGGAGGGGGCTGGGGGGAGGGGGCCTCCGCTCGGGCGCACGGACCGCCGTGCAGGTCACCCCTCGCGCGAGGGCGCTGGGAAGACAAGCCCTCGTCCCTCCCGCGATGCACTCTTCTCGGCAGTGCCCTTTCTCACCACTGCGCTGATCTTCGGCGTGATCGCCGCACTCAACCGCAGCGCGGCGACGATGTTCGGCCTGGATCTGCTCCTGAGCGCGGCGGTTCCCCTGGTGCTGGTGGCGCTCGGCCAGATGTTCGTGGTCGGCGGCAGCGAGATCGATCTCGGCGTCGGCGCCTTTGCCGGGCTTGCCAATGTGCTGAGCGCCACCTTCCTGGTGACCCAACCGCTGTTTGGCGCCGCCACGTTGCTTGTCGCGCTCGGCGTCTATGCCAGCCTTGGTCCCCTGATCCAGGCGCGCGCAATCCCGGCGATCGTGGTCACACTGGGCGCCTCCTTCATCTGGGTCGGCATCGGCTACGCATTGCAGCCTACCCCCGGAGGGAGCGCACCCACCTGGCTCGCGGCTACGGCCGGGTTCCACCTTGTCGGCATTCCCACCTCGCTGCTCGTGGTGATGGTCGCGGCGATCGTTGCGACTCTGGTCAATGCCTCCCGCATCGGCGTGGTGTTACGCGGCTTCGGCGCCAATCCGCGCGCGGTGGCGCAGTGCGGCTGGTCGCCGCTCGCCGCCTCGACGCTGCGCTACGCGATCGCCGGTACTTTCGCGCTGCTCGCCGGGCTCGCCATGACGGCCATCAACACGGCCTCGGACATCAATGCTGGCGGCTCATACACGCTGCTTAGCGTCGCCGCGGTGGTGGTCGGCGGATCGGCGCTGATCGGCGGGCGCATCGCCCCGGTGGGAGTTGTGTGCGGGGCGCTGAGCCTCTCGCTGATCGGCAGCCTGCTCGGCTTTCTCAACGTCAGCACCGACTACAACGCTGCTGTGCAGGGCGGCCTCCTGATCGCCATCCTGGTGCTGCGGGCGATGGAGTCACGGCAGGAATGAGCGACATCCTTCCCTGGCTGCGGGCGCATCGTTGGAGCTTCTCGGGCGTAGGCATCCTGTTGCTCTGGGCCGTGCTTTCGCTCGCTACCGCGCAGTTCAGCCTGAGCAGCCTTTCGGGCGTCGCCAGTTCTGCCTCGTTCCTAGCTGTGGCGGCGATCGGGCAGATGTTCGCGGTGGCGACCGGCGGAGGCAATGTCGATCTCTCGATTCCGAGCGTCATCACGCTCTCGGCTTTCCTCACGATGATCGTCTCGGGCGGCAGCGATGCCGGACTCGCCCGGGCGCTGCCGCTCGTGCTCGCGGTCGGGCTGACGACCGGTGCGGTCAATGCAGTCCTCATCCTCCGCCTTCGGATCCCGGCGATCATCGCCACGCTCGCGGTCGGCTATGTGCTCGACACCGCCGCGCTGCTCGCCAACCGGCGCTTCACCACCTACGCGGTGAGCCCGATCCTGGGCACGCTCGCCTCCGCTCACGTTTGGGGCGTACCGGCAATTCTCCTCTTCGCGGTCGCTCTTGCCGCAGGCAGTGCTGCGCTCATTGGCCGCACCGGGTTCGGGCGCATGCTGATGGCGCTGGGCCAGAATGCGACGGCCGCCTCGCTAGCCGGCGTGCGCGTCGGCCGCATCACGACCGCCGCCTTCATGCTGAGCGGGGCGCTCGCGGCGATCGACGGTGCGCTTCTCTCGGCGCACGCTGGTGGCGCCTTTCTCGGTATGGGCCGGCCCTACCTGTTGCAATCGGTCGGCGCGGTCGTGGTCGGCGGTACGCTCATCTTCGGCGGCAGCGCAACCGCACTGGGCACGCTGCTCGGCTCGGTGCTTCTGGTGCTGATCGTCACCACCATGCAAATCGCCGGGCTGCCGGGGGGCGTGCAGGACATGGTGCAAGGCGCGGTGATCATCGCGGTGCTCGCCGCGGCCGGCAGCGGCCTCTCCCGCCGCGCCGCGTGACGGCAGGGGACTGCGAGCATCGGGATGGGCTGGCACCACCAACACCAATATCACCCCCCGCGCAACAACATGGCACGGGCGCCATCTTTTCGCCTATCCTGGAGTCAACCGTGAGGTCGCGAGGAAGCGCGACCGGCGACTGACTGCCGCCCTGCTCAGCGACGGCGTGGCCGCGATCGCTCTGACCAGTGGAGGCGCGCATGGCCGACGATGCTATTCCCGGCAGCCAGCGGGCGCAGACCGCCCGGCCTTCCATCCGACACATCGGCTTGTCCGAAGTGTGGGACGCGCTCGCCCTCGGGGCCGCGGATTTCCGCGCCAACCCGGTGCATCGCATCGCCCTCGCCCTCGTCTATCCAGCCATCGGGCTGCTTCTGGGCTGGCTCGCCTCCGGCGTCGGCACATTGCCGTTGCTCTATCCGATCGCCGCGGGGTTTGCGCTGATCGGACCCTTCGCCGGGGTCGGCCTCTATGAGCTCAGCCGTCGGCGGGAACTTGGCATTCCGTCTGGCTGGCTCAGCACGTTCGCGGTGTTCCGCTCACCGCGCATCGGCGCGATCATGGAGCTTGGCGTCCTGCTCGCCGCGGTGTTCGTGCTGTGGCTGGTGGCGGCGAACGGCATCTACGACAACATCATGCACGGCGCCGGACAACAAACGATCGCGACGCTGCTTCGCGCGGCGCTGACCACCCGCGCCGGCTGGATGCTGTGCGCGGTGGGCACCGGCGTCGGGTTCCTATTTGCCGTCGCGGTGCTGAGCCTGGGGGTGATCTCGTTTCCGTTGTTGCTCGACCGCAACCTCGGGGGATCGACCGAGGAGCAGGCGGCCACGGCGGCAGTCACTTCGGTGGCGGCGGTGATCGCCAACCCGCTGCCGATGGCCGCCTGGGGGGTGATCGTCGCAGCCGGCCTGGCGATCGGCGTGCTCACCGCGTTCGCGGCCCTGGTGGTGGTGATGCCGATCCTTGGCCACGCCACCTGGCACCTGTATCGCAAGGTCGTCGCGTAACGCCGTAAGCGCGGCTTCCGCGACTCACAGTCGAAACACTCCGTGAATGCCGGTTTTACGTGGGCGGTGTCGGGATTCGACACAGAGGCCGTTGAGGGGACCGAGATCGACGAGAAACATTGTATTATCGAGCCTGACGGAACAGCAGAAGCGTCATTCGCCGCAGCGTCGTCCCAAAGGAGCGCCCGCGGCGAGATGTCGTAGAATAATCTCGCCGATCTCAATTTCACTCGGCGATCTCTGTGTCGATTCCAAACCGACCCGTGAGTCCGCAGCCTTCCGAAGCGGCCATCGGCTGCCTCAGGTCGGGTGCAGGACCAGGCCTTCCGGAGCCATGTTGGGCACCAGAGCGGCGAGCCCGACCCCGCTGGTTTGGGTGGAGGCTGCGTGCGACGTGCCGTGCACAAAACTGACGCTGAAGAAATCAGCCGCCATCGCGCGGCTCGCGTCACTTGCAATTACCGCCAGGGTGACAGTTCCCGTCTCTGCACCCGGAACAGTGCCAAGGAATTCATCGGTCGCCGGATTGAAGTGCAGCCACGAGGTGACGTTCGGTCCGTACACCTCATACGCCGCAAACGTCATCTTCTCGCCGAGAGCATCCGTGAACGTATTGGCTGGAAGCACAAAAGCGACAGCCTGCCCATCATCCCAGGTCTGGTTGGCCGTAGGGTCGGTCACCGAGATCGCAGGTTTGAGCGCAGGCGGCGGCTGGATGCCGGCGGTGAAACTTTCGGACGCGGAAAGTCCGCTGGTATCCGTCGCTGTCACTTTGATCGTCATGGACTGTGCGGTTGCCGGCGTCGTGCCGCTGAACGTCTCGGTCTTCGGATTGAAGCTCAGCCACGTGGGGAGCGCCTGGCCATTGGCCTGCGTCGCCGTGTAGGTGAGCGTCTCGCCCTGCGGATCGGCGAATGTGTTGGCGGCAAGCGTCAGCGAGAACGACCTGCCTTCGGTCCACACCTGGTTCGGAGTCTGCTGGCCGACGACCGGCGGTGCCGCCGGAACCGTGATCCAGAAGGTTTCGGAAGCCGACAGGGAGCTGGTATCGGTTGCCGTGACTTTGACGGTGAAGCTCTCCATGCCGGCCGGCACCGTGCCGGAGAAACTGTCGGTCGTTGCGTTGAAGCTCAGCCACGCGGGCAGGGCCTGACCAGTTGCCAACATGGCCGTGTAGGTCAGCGTTTCACCTTGCGGATCAGTAAACGTATTGGCCGGAAAGGTGAAGCTGACATGCTGGCCTTGCTGCCAGGTCTGGTTCGCCGTCTGATCGGTCACGGTCGGCGGTTCCGCCGTTGCCGCGGACACCGTGGCTGTCAGGCTCTGCCAGTCGCCCCAGTAGCTGCCGTTATATGCCCGCGCCTCAATCGTGTCGGTGCCCGCGGTGGCTCCGGTGTCCAGTGCCACCGACGCCAGCGAGGCAACGGTGACCGCGTTCGCCGCTGAATCGGCGGATGGTTCCGCCGTGCCGCTTACCGTGATGGTGTCGGCGACATTGGTGCCGTAAACCTGCCACTCGGTGATCGCCTGGCTCGCCACCGGATTGGCCGCGGTGAACAGAGAGCCCAGCGACCGGCTGCTATCCTCCGAGATCGTCACGCTTGGGACGACATCGCTGACCGTTGGCGTGTCCAGCTCGTAAACGACGACCATGGCCGGGCTGACGCCGCTGAATTCCTGCATCGCAGAGTGCGGTGCCGCGATGACGATGTCGCTCGCCGAGCCGTCGTCCGCGGGATTGGCGATGCTGCCGTTCCCGTTGACGTAGGTGATATTGTCAACCAGCATCGCCGATGAGCCGGACCCCGACACCACCGTCGTGATGTGGCCACCGCCGCTGGTGGTCTCGAACGCCACCATCTCCCCGGCGACCAGGCTCGATTCCCAGTTGCTGTTGGCACCGACCGGCCCGTCGTAGGCGACGATCCACTCCCCATTCGCCACGCCCGCCAGGCCGATCAGCGTGCTGGTCAGCGGCAGCGAGGCCCCGGCCTTGGCCGAGATGTTGGACGCCAGCACCCAGCAGCCGTCCTCGTTCCACGCATCGCCGACGAACGACAGCGCCGCCGAGCACACCGAATCAGGCGTCGCCTGGCTCGGCGTGTCGCCGGCGAGCGAGGGCTGGGTGACCACGCTGACGCTGCCCTCGTAGCTGAAATACGAGGGGTTCTCGATCAGCACATACGGATTCGTCGCGTAGCCACTGGCGAGGCCGTAGTTGTTCGTGCCGAAGACCGACAGGCTGACATTGTCGTCGGTATTCGACGACGCTGTGAAGTTAAGTTGGTTGAAATAGCCATAAATCGGATTGTAGTAGAGTCCTGTCGATGCCTGATAGGTGAAGACTACGCCGACCGACCACCCGTCGCTGTAGAAATTCTCGAAATCCTGTGTCGTGCCGTCGCCCGACAATGTGCCCATAGCCGATGTGTTATAACCTGCGGTGTATTCGTCGCGGTCCAGCCCGGTCAGAATCAGGTAGGTCGGGTTGCCGGATGACGCGGTCACCGAGAACAGAGACGAGAGGCTGACCTGTTCGCCGGGATCCGCCACCACCGATCCTGTCTTGGGAGCGATCGACATGTGAGGCGCTATCTGCTGCGGAGTTCGTGCGAAGCGAAAGTCGCCATACCGGGACGTGCCGGCGCGGCGCCGTCACCGGGCCATGCCATACGGCCGTGCCGGTCGAAATGCATACAGCCCCCAATGATGAGCCGTCCTGGCAGGGTGCAACCGCTCAAAACGGTGCCAGGCGCTAATAAAGCCTCAGAATAGTAAATGAACAGTTGGCGTCCCCCCCCTTGGGGGAGGCGCTCCCACCAAGCAGGACCAGAGCACGGGCACAGCACGCGCGCGTGAGCAAGCGCCGCCGTCTCTGATCAACCGGGATATCGCAGATTTTTCGGCGGTATCGCCGGCACTTATGGTAAGTGTAGCACGATTCGGTTGAGAATCCGTAATTTATCGGGGCTCCGATTCCGAGTTGGTGATCAAAAGCCGTTTGCCCAGCTGGGCTGGCACAGGAGGCATCAATTCGCGAACGGAGTGTGCTAGAGGTCACGGTCAAGGTCACACGGAGTTACACCGAGGCGCGACGGAGTTTCACGGAAATGCCTGTTGAAGACGGGTCAGCCAGCCGCCGGCGCAAAGCTGCATAAATTTACCTCTGTGCAACTCCGTCGGGCCTCGGTGTAACTCCGTGTGACCTTGACCGTGACCTCCGTTCATTTCTGCTCGCGAGTAGAGGCTCCTTCTGGTTCGGCAGCTAACGGCCCACCCTCGCACGGCTTCCCTCGCCCAGTCCCACAAGGGAGGGGGAATCGTTCAGCCGGCGAACCAGTGGAAGATGCCGAGGTGCGACAGATCATTCCATGTCGCGAAAATGAACAGTCCGGCAATCAGCGCCAGGCCTGCGCGGAAGCCGTATTCCTGTGCACGCGGTGGCAGCGGCCTGCCCCATACCGCCTCACAGGCGAAGAACAGCAGATGGCCGCCGTCGAGCACCGGGATCGGGAACAGGTTGAGCAGTCCGAGATTGACCGACAGCACGGCAATGAACGAGATCAGGCTGGCCGCGCCCATCGCAGCGACCTGGCCCGAAAGCTGAGCGATCCGCAACGGTCCGCCGATCTCGTTGGCGCCTTGGCCGCGGCTGAAGATCTGCGCCACCCCCTGCGCGGTCTCGGCGGTGACCCGCCAGGTCTCCGTCACCCCGGCCCATATCGCCGCCGGAAAGGGCAGGTGCTGATAGGTGATCGCGCCACCTTGGATACCCAGAAGTCCGATCTTCCGCCCATCCGATTCCTGCGCGCCGATCACTACCGGCAGGGTCAGGTCGCGGTTGCCGCGGCGGATCTGCACCTGCATGGCGGCATCCGGATGGTTCTCTATGATTCGCTGCAGATCCTCGAAGGTGGTGATGGGCGTGCCGTCGATCGCCTCGATGTGGTCCTGCGGCTGCAATCCGGCCACTGCGGCGGCCGAGCCCGGCATGACGGCGTTCACCACCGGCAGCGTCACCGGCCGTCCGGCGACCGCGAACAGGCCGGCGAACAGTACCATGGCCAGGATGAAGTTGGCGACCGGGCCGGCGGCGACGACGATGGCTCGGGACCCGACCGATTTCTCCTGGAACGTGCGGCCGGGCATCCAGCGGGCGCGGAGTTCCGCCGGCACGTCCTGCGGGCGCTGCTGGCCGTGCAGTATCACGTAGCCGCCGATCGGGATCCAGCCGACCTTCCAGACGGTGCCGACCCGATCGACCCAGCCGGTGAGCGCGCGACCGAACCCGATCGAGAATATCTCCACATGCACGCCGCGCCAGCGCGCTGCGAGATAGTGGCCGAATTCATGGACAAAGACGAGGACGCCCAACACGACAACGAAGGCAATGACCGTGCGGGCCAGTTCGGGGATGACGTGGAGCAACGCGGACCCTGTTTTTGGTTGGTACTACGAAGCCGATCCTATCACGCGGCGAAGGCAGAAGCGATTCGCTCGGTAGCGGCGCGACGGGCGGCGGCGTCGATCGCGACGACCTGGTCCAGCGTGTCGGCCTGGGGCGCGCCGATCTCTTCCAGCACCTCGGCGACGGTCGCGACGATGTCGAGGAAGCGGATGCGGCGGGAGAGGAAGGCTTCGACCGCCACTTCGTTGGCGGCGCTGAGGACTGCCGGAGCACCGGCGCCGGCCCGCAGTGCCTGGCGGGCAAGGCCGAGGGCGGGGAAGCGGTCGAGGTCCGGCTCGAAGAATTCGAGCTTTGCCCGCGCCGCCAGGTCGAGCCGCGGCGAGGCGGACTGCATCCGGCGCGGCCAGGCGAGCGTGTGGGCGATGGGGATCCGCATGTCGGGCGCGCCGAGTTGCGCCAGCACGCTGCCATCCTGGTAGCAGACGAGGCCGTGGATGACCGATTGCGGGTGGACCAGCACGTCGATCGCGCTTTCGGGCAGGCCGAACAGACGGGCGGCTTCGATCACCTCCAGGCCTTTGTTCATCAGGGTGGCAGAGTCGATGCTGATCTTGGCGCCCATCGACCAGACGGGGTGCTTGAGGGCGGCTTCCGGAGTGGCGGCTGCCATTTCCTCGCGGGAGGCGGTACGGAACGGGCCGCCGGAGGCGGTCAGCACGATGCGTTCGACGGCGCCGTGGTTGTTCTCGGCGAGGGCCTGGAAGATGGCGTTGTGCTCGGAATCGACGGGGAGCAGCGTGGCACCGGCTTTGCGCACGGCCTGCAGCATGACGTCGCCGGCACAGACGAGGGCTTCCTTGTTGGCGAGCGCAACGCAGGCGCCGCGGCGGATGGCGGCGAGGGTGGCAGGGAGGCCGGCGGCGCCGGTGATCGCGGCCATGGTCCAATCGGCTGGGCGCGAGGCTGCTTCGACCACCGCGTCGGGGCCGGCCGCGGCGGTGATGTTGGTGCCGGCCAGGGCTTGCCTCAGTGCCGTGTAGGCGGAGGCGTCGCAGACTACGGCGTGCTCGGCGCGCAGCAGGATTGCCTGTTGCGCCAGGAGCTGGGCGTTGCGGTTGGCGACCAGGGCGCGGATCTGGAACCGTTCGGGATCGCCGGCCAGCAGGTCGATGGTCTGGCGACCGACGCTGCCGGTGCTGCCGAGCACGGTCACCGAACGGGGCGCGCTGCTCATCGCCACATGACTACTCCATGACCGGCAAGGTGCGCCAGCAGCCACGCCACGGGTAGCACGGCGAGGGTCGCGTCGAGGCGGTCGAGCGCACCACCGTGGCCGGGGATGAGGTTGCCGGAATCCT
>Ga0335075_10009756_pt1 | contig 14605 bp, 13 predicted proteins | sample Lox_Sample_24_FD_206723 | JGI IMG/M metagenome (GOLD analysis project Ga0335075, IMG submission 206723) | Soil microbial communities from Loxahatchee National Wildlife Refuge, Florida, United States - Lox_Sample_2.4 | ecosystem: Environmental > Terrestrial > Soil > Wetlands | place: USA...
TCAGCCGTCAGCCCGCCTCCATCGGCGTACCTCACGAAACAGGCATAACCCCGCCAGCCGCACCAATCACGCAGGCGCGCCGGAAGTAACCGAATCGGTGTCAGACCTCAACCTTTCAACCTCTGTAGTGTTCATGGGTTCACCAGGGTTCGATGGTCAGGCCGGTGGCGGCGGAGCCGGCGGCCGGGGCGGTGCGGGCAGCAGTGCGGCCGTGGCCGCCGGCGTCGGGCGGGGGGCGGCGGCTGGTGCCGACGTCGACCGCCAAGTCGTGGCGGACGGGCCGTCACGGATCGTTAGATGCCTGTCGCTGTCTGATGTGATGCATCGTTTAGAATTCCCATCTAGAGATGAAGACGGGCTGCGGAAAGGACGACGGCCGTGCCGAAGCCCCGGTTGGTTCACCTTGCCTGGCTGCATGTCCAGGACTGGTCCTCTGTGACTCCGATCTTCCTGCCCATCGTCAGGTTGTGTCCGGCCCTGCAGGAACCTGAAGATCCCCGCTGCTGGGTCAGTCGGACAACCGAGATCGTGATAGAGGGATATCCGCGCTCGGGAAATACGTTCGTTGTCGTGGCATTCCGGCTTGCCCAGGGGCGCCAGATCGAAATTGCGCATCACCTGCATGCCGCCGCTCAGATTAAGCGCGCGGCTCATCTTGACGTTCCGGCAATCGTGCTGATACGGGCACCATCTGAAGCGATTCTTTCCGTGGTGGTCAGGGACCCGTATGCCTCGATGCGGTGGGCTCTTCGCAGCTACATACGCTTTTATTCCACCGTTGTTCCTTACCTCGAGAAGACGGTGGTTGCGCCCTTTGCAACAGTTACATCGGATCTCGCAAGCATTATCAGAAAGGTGAACACGCGCTATGGAACGGCCTTTAATGAATTTGTGCCAACTGAGGACGCGCTGAACTCGGTTCAGCAGACCGTCGAGCGGATGGGGCGGTCGGATTCCATGAGGACGGGGTGGGATTACCATCTGGGCGTCGCACGGCCCAGCGAGCAGCGTCGACGCGCGAAAGAAGCACGCCGGACCGAGTACCTTGACGAACGCAACAAGCCGCTCCGGTTTAGTGCGGAGTCGATCTATGAGCGTGTTATGCAGTACTCGCGTATCTGACTGCCGACCTATTCCTCCGCGGCTCATGCAGCTATTGCCCGGCCATTCGATGCAGAAGCAATTATAGGCCCAACATGCGGGACAAGATGACCCGCTGAATCTCCGAGGTTCCCGAGTAGATCGTGCCGGCCACCGCGTCCCGCAGGTCACGCTCGATCCCGGCTTCCTTCATGTAACCGTAGGCCCCGTGGATCTGGATCGCGTCCAGGCTGGACTGGACCCACGCCTCGCTGGTGAACAGCTTGGCGGCAGCCGCCTCCGCCACCGCGTGCTTGCCCTGCTGGGCGAGCCACGCGGCCTGGTAGACCAGCAGTCGGGCGGCCTCCAGCCGCAGGTACATGTCGGCCACCTTGCCGGCCACGCTCTGGAATTTCCCGATGGCCTGGCCGAACTGCTTCCGCGCCTGTGCGTACCCCACGCACGTCTCAAGCTGGCGCTGCATCGCGCCCAGCGCGCTGGCCAGGATGCAGCTGCGTTCCCAGCTCATCGACGAGTTGAAGATGGCCCTCCCCGCCCCCTCCGACCCCACCCGGTTCCCGGCCGGGACCAGGCAGTCGGCCAGCACCACCTCGCCCATCGGCGAGGTCCGCAGGCCCATTTTCTCCATGCTCCTGCTCACGGTAAACCCAGGCGTCCCTTTGTCGACCAGGAAGGCGGAGATGCGGGCCTGCGTGAGGCGGCCGGGATGCGAGGCGAATACCAGCACCACATCGGCGACCGGAGCGTTGGTGATGTACAGCTTGGTCCCGTTGAGAAGGTAATCATCCCCCACGCACTCAGCCCGGGTCCGCATGCTGAACGCATCGGAGCCTGAATCGGGCTCGGTCATCGCGTGCACCCCGATCAGGTCCCCCGACACCAGCCCCGGCAAGTACGCCTGCTGCTGTGCTGGCGTACCGAACTTCACCAGCGGCAGCTCGATGCTCCACATCTGGGCGTTGAGCGAGAAGATGAGCCCGTTGTCCTGACAGCCGTATCCCAGGGCCTCCATGACCAGGACCGTCGTCAGGATGTCGCTGCCGCCGCCGCCCATCTCGACGGGGACCGGCAGGCCCTGGATCCCGAACCGGGCGCAGGCCTGCCAAGCCTCCAGCGGGAACTCGCCTGACGCCTCATGACTGGCCAGGTCCTGGTTAAGCTTTGCGCGGGCGAAGGCGACCGCCTCCTCCTTCAGCTCACGCTGCTCGGCGCTCAGCGCGAATTCCATCGCGTCCCCCTTCCCAATAGCTGAGCCCCGCGCTCAGCCAGACTCCGCATGGTCCGCCAACGGCGCCAGTGAACCCCGAGGTCGGCATGTCCCGGTTGCGGTGTCGTAGCGCCCACCTCAATGTCATGGCTAAAGCCGTCCTCCTATACGCCAGCGTCAACCCGCCGTGCTGAGATCCTCGCGATCGTGTGCGCCGTTCTCAATCCACCGGTAAACAGCCCGCACTCCCTCGGCAAGCGGGGTAACCGGGCACCAACCCAGGTCGCGCCTGGCCAGTTCCGCTGATATGGCGCTGCGCTCAAGTTCTCCCGCCCGGGAAGGCGCGAACTCCGGATCAAAAGGCCGTCCCGAGATCCCACCGATGATGGCGGCGAGGTCGAGAACGCTGACTTCAACCCCAGTTCCGATATTCCACATGCCTGCCATCTCACAGTCCGCTGCCGCCAGGAATGCCTCAACGACGTCACTGATATAGACAAAATCGCGGGTCTGCCTGCCGTCGCCGTAGATGATAGGCCGCTGTCCGCGGAGTGCCCGGGAACAAAAACTCGGGATTACGGCAGCCTCACATGACGGACGCTGCCGCGGACCGTATACGTTTGCGAGCCGCAGCACGGCGTGGCAAGTGCCGTGCAGCCGGTTCTCCAAGCCGATGTACTGCTCAGCACAGGACTTCGCGGTTCCATACGGGGACTCAGGTGCCGGGGGCACACTCTCCGGAGACGGGACCGGCGCATCCCGCCCGTACAGGGCGCCGCCGCTTGAGCAGAACAGCACGCGCGCGTCAGCCCCGCGGGCTGCCTCCAGCACATTGATTGTCCCGATTACATTCACGCGCGCGTCGTTGGCCGGGAATTCCACCGAAGCCCGGACGTCGATCTGTGCCGCGAGATGGCAGATCAGCTCAGGTCGCACATCCTCCACTAGCGCAGCGAGCTCTTTAGCGTGGATTATGCTGCAGTCGAATAGAACCGCCTTTTCGTGCAAGCGACTTGCCCGGCCTGCGGAGAGATCATCCACGACTCGTACTTCGTCGCCCCTTCCCAGCAGCGCGTCGGTAAGGTGCGAGCCGATAAAACCGGCACCGCCGGTCACCAGTATGCGCACGGTGTGACCTCCCGTTCAGGCTCCTTGAGGCAGCACATCGGGAAGTCCAAATCGTAGGTGTTCCCTGAATTGAACAAACTTCCATGCAACAAACGACACCGTGACGACCTTCAACTATAGTCCGAGCGAATTACTCAGAACATTTCCGATCTTAAGGCCACGGTAATCACCGCTGCCTCCGTCAGCTGGCGTCTTTGTTCTACGTCATCTGAAGGAGGCTCCCGCCAGCAACCCGCCAGCAACGATCACTGCGGGGCTCAGTCGCTGATCCTGGACCGCCTAGCTCAGCTGTTCGTCCAGGATGCCTGGGCTTCGATGACTCAGGCTGTCCGTGGACACCTTGCCAGGGAGGAGGTGATGCTGTACGGTGATGGCCTGCCGTACGGCAATGGACGAAGACTCTAGACGCTGATGACCGGACGATGTGTCAGCAGCGGCACGGCAGCTCCTCGAGCGCCCGCTACGTCTTGAGAACGGCTGCAGCAGCCTCCACGGGGGAGAGGCCGATGCGACTTGTTCTATGCGACAGAAACCGTATCCAGTGCGGGGCGCTTGCCGCTCCGCCCCAGGCGCGCTGTCATCGGGTGCTGGCCATGGCCACGAGCGCCACTGGATGCATCGCGGCGGTAGCCGCGCACCGGCCCGACGCCTGCCTGCTGGACCCGCGATTCCCTGACGAGAACGGCCTTGAGGCCGCCCAGGTGATACGCCCCGCTGATCATGCGATCGTGTCGGAGGCGAAGAAGATCGGCGTCGGCCGGTACCTGTGCAAAGATTCGCGCCAGCCAAATGGGCGGACCAAGATGAACGTCGCGACCAGGCTCGCTTGCTGCGGGAAAGGTACACGACCATGGTGATCAATGTCCTTATCGCGGATCAAGAACGCGCCTTCGCCAACGTGCTGGCGGCCCGGCTCGACGACGAAGATGACATGGCCGTAGTGGGCGCCGTCGAGATAAAGGCGCCAATCTCGCGGCTGCCCGCGATAAAACCGGTCGAAGTTATACTGCTCGACGGCGATCTGCCGGGCGACGCCGCGAACCGTCTCTGCGAGAAACACTCCGGCAGCGGCCAGCCGGCCCGGGTGATCACGCTTAGCGCTTCGTCCGAGCCTGAGCGGATCGTCAAAGCAATCCGTGCCGGGACGGCCGCCTGGGTGCGCAAGGACGAATCACTGGAATATCTGCTGCGCGTGATTCGCGGAGTTGCCCGGGGTGAGAGCTGGCTGCCCCCGGGCGAAACGGCTGATGTCCTGCGACTGCTGCTGCGGACCGGAGAACGTCTTACCGAGAACGAGCGTCTCCTCGCCACACTCACAAAAGCAGAGCGTGCCGTCCTGTCTTGCCTGGCCGAGGGCGCCGCGAATCGTGCCATGGTGGCGGAACAGCTGCACCTCTCGGTGCATACCGTCCGCACCCACCTGCAGAATCTGATGGCAAAGCTGGGTGTCCACTCCATGCTGGAAGCAGTCGCCCTCACCAGGAACAACCCGGGCGGGGTTCCCGGGGACGGCGCAGGAGAAGAAGTGGCTGCTGAGGCCATCCCACGCACGGTGCCACCATGATCACTGACTGCGTCTCCTTCGGCACCGTTTCGCACTAGGTCGAGCGGGGTCTAGGCGGGTCAGGTACCGCATCGGGCGAGCGGCCCCGACCTTGGGATGATGGGCCGATGACCCCCACGATCGTGCTGCCCGACGGCGATCCGCACATGGCCGCCGTGCTGTCCCGGCCCGACTTCGCCGCCCGGCTTGACCGCCTCGGCGGCGCCCGCCTGCACGCCGACCTGCCCTTCGATGACGACGAGCTGGTCACGCGGATCGGTGGCGCCGCCGTCGTCATACTCGGCGCCTACCTCACCGGACCTGTGCTGCGCAGGCTGCCGAACCTCAGGCTGGTCTCGTTCACCGGCACCGGAGCGGCCACCTTCGTCGACCTGCCGACCGCACGCGACTGCGGCATCGCGGTCGCCAACGTCGCCCACTACGGCGACGCCTCCGTCGCCGAGCATGCCCTCGCCCTCACCCTCGCGCTGGCCAAGCACGTCGTCCGCAACGACCGGGCCGTCCGGGCGGGGGAGTGGCACGTCGGGCAGGGCATCGAGCTGGCCGGCAAGACGGCGGGCATCGTCGGCTACGGCGGGATCGGCGCGCGGTTGGCGGCCCTCCTCGAGGCGATCGGCATGCAGGTCGTCGCGTGGACGCCGCACCCCGACCCAGGCCGACTGACCTCACCAGCCCAGCGTTTCGTGGAACTCAAGGACCTGCTGGCCCGCGCCGATGTTATCTCGCTCCACCTGCTGCTGACCGACGACACCAGGGGCATGATCGACGAGGCCATGCTCCGCTCCCTGAAGCCGGGCGCGCTGCTTGTCAACACCGCGCGGGCCGAGCTGATCGCCCCCGGCGCGCTCGAGCGGGTGCTGGCCGAGGGCCGGATCGCCGCCGCGCTCGACGTGTTCGAGACCGAGCCGCTCGCGGCCACCTCGACGCTCCGCGATCTGCCGAACGTGGTGCTCTCCCCGCACCAGGGCTACAACACCCCGGAGAGCCTGGAGCGCATGCTCGACCTGGTCGTCGCCAACATCGAGCGCTACCTATCAGGAACCCCCGCCAACATCGCCTCGTAGGCCAAGCCAGCGCAGACCCCAGAGATAAACCTGCAGGAAATACGAAGCAGGCAAGCGGTCAATTTTGGTTAGTGATCGGCTCACTTACACATACACTCACCGCCATGACAGGCAAGCGAACCGCCCACGAGCGGTTCCCCGAGGTGATTGCCGCCGCCGTGCGCGTGTTCGCAAGCGACGGCTACCGATCGGCCCGGATGAGCGACGTGGCGCGGGAGGCGGGCCTGTCGGAGGCCGCGCTCTACCGCTACGTCGACGGCAAGGAAGACCTGTTCGTCCTCGCGATCAGGCACGCCCTGCTCCTCGAGCCGCTGCCGGAGCAGGACGACCCGGACGGCGCCTTCCCCCTGAAGGTGCCCCGGCTGGCCGAGATGATCGCGGAAGCGCGCGAGTTCGTGGCGGCCGAGGTCCCCTTCGGCTCCCTCGCCGACGCGCTGGTGCGAGCGGAAGCGCCCGACCCGGCGGCCGAGCTCGAGTCGATCATGCGCGAGCTGTTCACCCTCGAGGAGCAGACCAGCCAGGCGGCCGACATGATCGAGCGCTCCGCCCGCGAGCTGCCCGAGCTGGCGGACCTGCTCAACAGCGGCCTGCGGGCCCCGGTCCTGACCGCGCTCACCGGCTACCTCGACATTCGGGCTAAGTCCGGCCAGCTCCGCACCACCCCGAACACCGCCGCGAGCGCGCGGCTGGTCCTCGAGACCCTCACCTGGTTCGCCCGGCACCGGCTGTCCGACCCCCACGGCGCCGCGATCGGACCCCAGCTGGCGCAGGACACCGCCATCGACGCGCTGCTGCACGCCCTCGTGCCCCCGCGATACCTGGCCGATCCCCCCTAGGCCAGCAAATACCCGGCCCACTCCCGGGTTCCCCGCAATCCCGTTCCCCGAAATACCCCCGAAATACCTGGAGCGCACGTGAACGCGATCGAGGTCAGCACCCTCACCATGAGCTACGGAGACCGCGAGGTGCTGCGCGGCGTCGACTTCGAGGTCGCCAGCGGCGAGGTCTTCTGCCTGCTCGGCCCGAACGGCGCGGGCAAGACCACCACGGTCGAGATCCTGGAGGGCTTCCGCCAGCGGACCAGCGGCAACGTCACCGTCCTCGGCGTGGACCCGCAGGCGCAGCCCACCAGGCTGCGCGAGCGGATCGGCATCGTCCTGCAGGAATGCGGCTTCCCCCGGCAGGCCCGGGTCAAGGAGCTGATCGACTGCTGGCGTTCCTACTACCCACACCCCCGGGCGACCGATGACCTGCTCAGCGTCGTGGAGTTGACCGAGGACAAGAACGTCCAGGTGCGCAGGCTCTCCGGCGGCCAGCGCCGACGCCTCGACCTGGCCCTCGCGCTGGCCGGCGATCCGGACCTGATCTTCCTCGACGAGCCCACGACCGGCTTCGACCCCGAGTCGCGCAGGCGCTGCTGGAGCGCGATCGAGAACCTCCGCGCGCTCGGCAAAACCGTCCTGCTCACCACCCACTACCTGGACGAGGCGGAGCGGCTGGCCGACCGGGTCGCGATCTTGCGCGACGGCCGGATCCAGGTGGCCGGCACCGTGCGGCACGTCGCCCGGCAGGCGGGCATGCCGACCAGGATCTCGTTCACCGCCCCGCAGCGCCTGCGCGACGGCGACCTCGCGGTGCCGGCCGGCCTGAACGTAACGATCACCGGCGAGCAGGCGGTCTGCCTGAGCGCCGGCACGGAGTCGGCCGGCGCCGCCCTGCGCGAGCTCCTGTCCTGGTGCGCCGAGAACGACCTGGGCGATCTCGACGACCTCTCCGTCGTCACCCCCACCCTGGAGGACGCCTACCTCCACCTCGTCGCCGGAGGCGCCCGATGAGCCGTGTCGTCACCCTCGCCGCCCGTCAGGCGCTCATGGAGCAGCGCACGTTCTGGCGCAGCGCCGAGTACGCCCTGTTCACCTTCGCCCTCCCGCTCGCGCTGCTGCTGCTGATCGGGTCGACCACCGCCAACGGCGACCTGCCGGGCACGCACGTCGAGGGCCAGATGATCTTCGTCCCGTCGATCATCGCGTTCGGGGTGATCGTCGCCGCCTACGTGAACCTGGGCGCGAAGCTGGCGACGCTCAGGCACGACGGCGTGCTCAAGCGGATCAGGACCACACCGCTGCCGGCCAGCGCCTACCTGTCCGGGGTGCTCGGCTCGACTGCGGCCACCACGCTCGCGATCACCGCCTGCATCGTCGCGATCGGCGGGTTCGTCTTCCACGCGGTCCCGCGGGCCAGCGGCCTGCCCGAGATCGTCGGCGGCCTCATCCTCGGCGTCGTCTGCTTCGGCGCCCTCGGCGTCGCGCTCAGCTCGGTCGCCCGCAGCGCCGAGTCGGCCGCGCCGATCGCCAACGCCAGCTACCTGCCGATCGCGATCATGTCCGGCATCTTCGACCCCACGTTCAGCGTCCCCCGCTGGCTGAACGCCGTCGTCGCCGTACTGCCGGTCCGCGCCCTCGCCCAGATCCTCGAGCAGGGCTACACCCCGGTCACCCACGCCTCGCTGGCCGACCCGTTCGTCCTGCTCGCCTGGACCGCCGCCGGCTGCGCGTTCGCCGCCTGGCGATTCCGCTGGCACTAACTCCGGCCGGGCATTCAATCTCGTAGTAGGGGATTAGCCGACGATCAGCGACGCCTGGGTGTGTCCCGACTTGAGGACCGACACCGCCAGCCGGCTGGCCCCCGGGTGCCAGGACGTGAGCTGCATCGTCGGCATGAAGGTGAACTCCGCCACCAGGTTGTCGCCTTCGGTCGGCCAGCCGAAGGCGAACAGGGCGTCGCTGCTGACGGAGGTCCTCGGCACTTCGGTCAGCTCGCCGGTGGCGACGGTCGCGACGTCGAGCCGCATGGCCAGCGCGCCGTCAAGGCCGTAGCTGAGCTGGAGCGCGAGCAGCCGTCCGCTCGGGCTGAACGCGGCGCCGGCCGCCGAGCTCCCCGAGGGCAGCCCGACCGAGGTCTGCCCGCCCGTCGCCAGGTTGAGCATCTGAACGCGGCACGTCGTCGGGTTGCACCCCGACGTCCAGGCGACGTCGGTCGGGCTCGCCGCGATCACGTTGTCAAAGGTGCGGGTGACCTTCCCCGAGGCCGGATTCCAGAGCGTGTAGACCGACTTCCCGGATTGCTGGCCGGCCGTGATCAGCAGCAGGCCGCGGTCGGTTGCCTGGTCGATGATGGAGCCACGCGGCAGGGTGACCGACCGCCCGAGCTGAGCGCCGGCCGAGCTGACCTCCCGCGCCTGGCCGGCCCCGGTGGCGGTGTTGGCGGTCGGAAAGTAGCTCGTGAGCCACAAGGCGCCGGTGCCCGCGGCCGGCGCGACCAGGTCGGCGGTGCCGACGGGACTCGCCGACGCCGCGCCGTTGGCGAGGAACCAGACCGGGCTCGGCGGCGTGGCGCAATCGCCGCCGCCGCAGAAGGTCCCGTTGGCCTGCACCGCCCAGCCGCCGCCGACCCGGGTGAACTGGTACCCGGATTCGTCGGCGGGCAGGCCGCCGATGGTCTCGGACCGGCCGGTGGACGGCCAGAACCAGGCCGGCTGCGTTCCCGAGACCGGCAGCCGCAGACTGTCTTCCCAGGTCGTGGTGTCCCCGATGATTCCGTTGGGGCCGACCGGCAGGCGGATGAACTCCGGTGACTCCACCGGGACCGGGCTGGGCGTGACTTGCGCCGCAGGGGTGCGCGTGGCCGGATGAGCGGCCGAGGCGGCGGGCCGGCCGTGGGGCTGGGTGAGGTAGACGATGCCCCCGACCGCCACCGCGACAGCTGCCGCGATCACCCCCAGGCGGCGCGGCCACGGACTGGGCTCGCGGTCGCCGCCCTGGCTGATGACGTCGTCATCCATCGCCGCACCCCCGTGGTCAGTCCGATCTGTATACCTACGATACGTGGGCCCGCCGCGACGGGATTGCGGGGCAATATTCAGTGGCACGGAAACGAATCGCGGAATTACGCTCGGCGTGTGTAGGTCAACGAGGGAGGCCGCGATGGACCGGGCCGTGCGTGACGTCATTCAACGCGAGATCGACGACGAGGTCAGGGCGCGTTTCCCTGGTGACGCGGTGCGGCAGGTGGTGCTGCTGGAGTACGGCGACGATCCGCAGATCGAGCCACGGGACCTGTGGGTCCGGGTGCTCCTGAACTCCGGCGGGCCCGACGACTACGACCGGGCGTGGAAGGAGTTCGCGGGCGCGCACCAGGCCGCGATCGAGGAGTTCCCGCGCTACCTGACCGAGAAGGTCCACGAGATCATGAACGTGGAGTTCAGATTCGACGTCGCCGTCGAGGCCGGCGGCGGCCTCGACGGCCCCCAGTGGGGTTACCCGACCGGGCGGCGGCTGTCGGATTACCTTGACTGGGAGCTCGGCGCGGCCACCTTCGTGCACGCCCCGATGGGGCCGTCCGGCCTGGAAACGCTGGACACGCTGATCGTCGCGGGCATCGCGGGCACCCGGATGGAAGCCATCCGCTGGGCCCTTGACCGGTTCCGCGACCACCCGGCCTACGAGCGGCTCCGCGAGCGCGTGCGCGATGGCGGCGCGCTCAAAGACGAGTTCTCCGCCCGGGGCGGGTCGGGGAAAGCGGACGCGGCGGAGCGGGATGCGATCGCCGCCCTCGAGCGCGAGATCGAGGACGAGGCCAAGATCCGCTTTCCCGGCGACGCGGTCAGCCGGGTCAGGCTGCTCCAGTACGGCGACGACCCGGAAGTCGAGCCAGGCGACCTCTGGGTCCGGGTGATCCCCGCCGCCGACGGGCCCGAGGACTGGGAGCGCTCGCTGCAGGCGTTCGTCGAAACCCACGAGGCGGCGATCGATCCGTTCGTGAGCTATCTGGCCGAGAAGCTCTGCCAGATCAGGATCCTGGAGTTCACCTTCGACGTCGCGGTCACCCGCGACGGCCACTGCCCCCGCTTCAGCCGGGGGGTCGCGCAGAAGCTATCGGACTACCAGCGGGAAGAACTCGGCGAGGGCATCTTCGAGCTCGCCCGGCTGGGCCCGGCCGGCCTGGAAACGGTGGACACCCTGATCATGGCGGGCATCGCCGACACCCGCGGCGAGGCCATCCGCCGGGCCCTGGACCGGTTCCGCGAGCTGCCGGCCTACCAGCGGCTCCGTGAGCACGTGCTCGGCACCGGCCCGCTCATCGCGGAGTTCTCGGCCTAGGCCGGGGGCGGCGAGACCGGGCCGAGCGCCCGCACCTCACCGCGGCTGATAACGCCGTTGTCGTTGCGCAGGTGGATGAACGCAGTGAACCCCGCGCCCTCCAGCCGGGTGAGCTGGGCGCCGAACTTACCGCTGCGGCGGATGGTCTCGATCGCCAGGCCCTCACCGCGCAGGCTCCGGGCGGCCGCCAGGATCTCGACCGTGGGGACATCGGACTCGACCAGCAGGGCGACCGCCTCCCGGCGGGCCGCGCGCTCGAGCAGGTCGACGATCCGCTCGAAGCCGATGGAGAATCCGCAGGCGGGCACGTCGCGGTCGAGCGACCGGCCGATCAGCTTGTCGTAGCGGCCGCCGCCGGCCACCGAGCTGCGCGATCCCGGGTGGCTGAGCTCGAAGATCTGCCCGGTGTAGTAGCCCATGCCTCGGACCAGGGTCGGGTCGAACTGCCAGCTCAGCGGCTGGTCGACCGCGAGCCGGTCCAGGCAGGCGGTGGTCGTGGCCAGGTCCTCGATCGCGCCGGTGCCCATCGTCGGCACGGCCTCGGCCAGGGCGTCGCCGATCTTGTCGGGCGCGACGCCCTCGAGCGCGCCGATCGTGTCGCGCGCGATCGAGATCGAGCTCGCGGGCAGGCCGAGGCCATCGAGCTCGGCGCTGACCCCGTCCCAGCCGATCTTGTCGAGCTTGTCGAGGACGATGAAGAACCCGTCCCTGCTCGCCTCCGGCACCCCGGCCGTCTCCGCCAGCGCGGCCAGGAACCGGCGGTCCGACAGCCGCACAGTGCTGCCCTCGAGGCCGACCGCGGCCAGAGCGAGGCTGGTGGCCTCGATCAGCTCCGCCTCCGCGAGCACGCTCGGCTCGCCGATGAGGTCGATGTCGCACTGGTAGAACTGCCGGTAGCGGCCCTTCTGCGGGCGTTCGGCCCGCCACACCGGGCCGACCTGCAGCGACCGGAACGGCGACGGCAGCTGGGCCTGGTTGTTGCCGTAGAAGCGGGTCAGCGGGACGGTCAGGTCAAATCGCAGCCCCAGGTCGACCAGGTCCCTGACCGGGGTGTCGGCCGCGACCTCATCGGCCAGGCCGCGCCGGAGGACCTGGAAGATGAGCTTCTCGTTCTCGCCGCCCTGCCCGCCGGTCAGCCGCGCGATGTCCTCCAGGGCCGGCGTTTCGATCCGCTGGTAGCCGAACCGCCGGTACACCGCCGTGATCGACTCGAGCACATGGTCCCTGACCGCGACGCTGGCGGGGAGCAGGTCTCGGGTACCACGGGCCGGACTGTTGTCGATTTTCACGGCCCAATACTATGAGCACAGCCCCGCTCGCGGGCCGCAGGCACTGCTGCCGCTCAGGTGCGGCCCTACTTCCCACCGTTTCTCGAAGAGGCTACGGATAATGCTGGATATCGAGCTGATCAGGTCTGATCCCGAATTCGTGCGGACGGCGCTGCTGCGGCGCATGGACGATGTCGACCTCGGGCCGATCCTGGCGGCCGACGCGCTCCGGCGCAAGCTCGCCACCGAGGTGGACACCGTTCGGTCCGAGCGGAACCGGCAGGCGAAGCAGATCGGCCAGCTGAAGGCGTCGGGGGCCGATACCGCGCAGGCGCAGCGCCAGGCCGCCGCGCTCGGCGATCAGGTCACCGAGATGACGGCCAGCCTCACGGCGGCCGAGCAGACCCTGCACGACCTGCTGATGGAGCTGCCTAACCTGCCCGACGAGCGTTCCCCGGCCGGCGGCAAGGAGGCCAACCAGGTCGTCCGCACCTGGGGGAGCAAGCCCGACCTCGGGGATAAGCCCCTTGACCACGTGGAGCTCTGCACGCGCCTCGGGCTCATCGACTACGCCCGGGGCACCAAGCTCGGCGGCAACGGCTACTGGATCTACACCGGGCAGGGCGCCGCGCTTGAATGGGCGCTGCTCGACTTCTTCAACCGCGAGCACTACGCCGCCGGGTATGAGTTCCTGCTCCCCCCGCACCTGCTGACCGAGGAGGCCGGCTACGCCGCCGGGCAGTTCCCGAAGTTCCACGACGACGTCTTCCACATCCGCGAGGAAGAGGGCGGCCGGAACTCCTTCCTGCTGCCGACGTCAGAGACGGCCATCGTCAACGTCTACCGCGACGAGATCCTCGCGGCCGAGACCCTGCCGATCAAGATGTTCGCCTACTCGCCCTGCTACCGCCGCGAGGCCGGCAGCTACCGCAGCGAGGAGCGCGGGACCATCCGCGGCCACCAGTTCAACAAGGTGGAGATGTTCCAGTTCACCGCCCCCGAGGACGGCGAGCGCGCCCTCGACGAGCTCGTCGGCCGCAGCCAGATGCTGGTCGAGAAGCTCGGACTGCACTACCAGACGTCCCTGCTCGCCACCCGCGACGCCAGCGCCAGCATGCGGCTGACCTACGACATCGAGGTCTGGCTGCCGAGCATCGGGATCTACAAGGAGGTCTCCTCCGCCTCCTGGGCGGGCGACTACCAGGCCCGCCGGGCCAACATCAGGTACCGCCCCCAGCAGGGCAAGGGCACCGCCTTCATCCACACCCTGAACGCGTCCGGCCTGGCCACCAGCCGCCTGCTGCCCGCCATCGTCGAGCAGAACCAGCAGCCCGACGGCTCCGTCGTCGTCCCCGAGCCCCTGCGCCCCTGGCTCGGCACCGACATCCTCCGGGCCAGGTAAGGAGGCGGCCGACGGCGGCCGGGAAACGAGGGCGCAGCCGACGCGGCTAGCGTTCGACGGCGGCGATGAAGCCGTCGGGATCGACCAGGCTCACGATCAGCGCGTTGACCTTCATCCGGAGGAACAGGCTGGACAGCGAGCGCGGGGTGTAGACGGGCGGATCGATCGTGATCTCCACCAGGCCGTGGGCGGAGCCGTTCGCCAGCCACCGGCCGCCCTTGGAGTGCACGCCGATCGCGCCCTTGGTCTGGAATGATGACCGCGAGACCCCGCGAATGGAGGCACGCGGCACGTCGACCTTGAAGTCGGCCATTCGCAGCCGGACTTCGCCCGCGTCGACCTCGACCCGTCCGCCCGCAGGGCCTCCGCCCATCCGCGTGTCGGCCCAGCGGGAGACCGGGCCCATGCCGTCGTAGCTGATCGCGAACCGCTCGGGTCCGCCTGCCAGGGTGGGGGCGTCGTTCGCCGCCGCCTGGAACTCCCTGATGACCTCACGCCGGGCGGCGGCATAGGACTCGCCCGTCTCCGCCATGCGCTTGCGCGCGGCTGCCTTGACCTTGTCGTGCGACATCGTGCCCTCGATCCGGTGGCTTCGCCCCGGCGCCTGGCCACCGCACAATGGTCACGATGGTACGGAGTGAGAACTCACACGAGGGCTGCGCCGCTCTTGTCCGTGGGCGCTACCGTCGGCGCCGGGCCGCGATAACTCGGA
>Ga0335075_10009757_pt1 | contig 14605 bp, 10 predicted proteins | sample Lox_Sample_24_FD_206723 | JGI IMG/M metagenome (GOLD analysis project Ga0335075, IMG submission 206723) | Soil microbial communities from Loxahatchee National Wildlife Refuge, Florida, United States - Lox_Sample_2.4 | ecosystem: Environmental > Terrestrial > Soil > Wetlands | place: USA...
ATCATGTCCTTGAGGCGGCCCTGGATGCGGCAATAGCCAGTGACGTCCATGCTGCCCAGGTCGCCGGTATGGAGCCAACCGTCCTTATCGATAGCAGCGGCAGTGGCGCGTTCGTCTTGGAAATAGCCGGTCATCACGCCGACCCCGCGCGCGCAGATTTCGCCGATCGCGTCCACGGGAAGCGTTTCGTCGGTGCGAGGATCGACCACCTTGACTTCGGTGCCCGGCAGCGGCCGGCCGACGGTGGCCATCCAATCGGGATGAGGATCCTCGGGTAGCGTGTGGGTGATGTAGGGTGAAGCCTCGGTCTGGCCGAAGCCGATGGCGACCTTGATGCGGAGTGTCTCCTGTGCCCGCCGCACCAGCTCGGGCGGCACGGGGGCACCCCCGAGGGTGGTCAGCCGCCAGGAGCTGAGGTCGCGTGTCGCCGCATCCGGATGGTCGAGCATGCGGATGAGCATGGTCGGAACGGAGAGCATGACAGTACCTCGTTCGGCTTCGAACAGCGCCAGCATGAGCGCTGGGTCGAAGGCGTGCGGCAGGACGTGGACACCACCGGTTTGCAAGGCGCCGAGGGTAACAAGACCACAGCCTGCGGTGTGGAACATCGGCATCGGATTCACCCAAACGTCTCCGGAGCCAGCGCCGATGACGCGGGCATAAAGACGTGCGTTGTTCGCCAGGCCGCGATGGGTAAGCTGCGCGCCTTTCGGAAAGCCGGTAGTGCCTGACGTGTATTGGATTTGCGCTGTGTCTCCCGGTCGGACCAGGGGCAGCGGCGTCATCGGCTCAGCCGAGGCGAGGAAGGCATCCCAATCGCCGAGCGGAATAACGTGCCGCAGATGGGGAAGCTCGGGCCGCACGCTCTCAATCACCTCAACGAGGTCGCGGCCACGATAGCGGGGCTGCACAAAGACGCCGCTGGCCTTGGACTGGCCCAGCACGTGAGCGGCCTCCTTGCCGAGATAGGCGGGATTAACTGTGACGAGCGTGACGCCGGCCAGCGCGGCACCGAACTCCAGGAAGAGCCATTCGGGCGAGTTGGCGGCCCATATCGCCACATGCTCACCGGGCGTGAAGTGGATCAGAAGCGCGCGGGCCGTCCGCTCGGCGGTTTCGAGAAGATCATCGAAGCTCCATTGGCGTCGGTTTTGCTCCAGGGTGCCGTCGATGAAGGCTGTACGCGATCCGTATCGCGAGGCGGCTGCTCTCAGCGCCTCACCTATCGTCTCGTCCAGAACGGGTTCCGATCGGTCAGCGGGCCAATAGGCTTTGGTCAAGCCGTGCGCGTGATCTGTGGTCAGCATCATGTCCTCCAAGCTACATGCGTCGTGATCTTCGACCGCGGGCTTGCATCGGGGGCGGCTCAGGATTCGGCGTCGCCGCGCCGCCGGTGTTCGAGCCACGCGGGCCGCCCAGTCCTCGCTCGATCAGCTCCGTCACGGTTTGCTCGAGTCGCGCCGCGCGCTCGGGTTTGCGGAGAACCGCCCCCAGTTGGCCCGACAGCATCAGCGCCGAGAGCCCGTGCATGGACGCCCAGATCGCCACTGCCTTTTCGAATGCGCCGTCGTGGCCGCCTCCGATTTCGGCGATGACGTCCTCCAGGTACTGGAAGGTCGGCCGCGCCCGGCCAATGTTCTCGGGACGATTAGCAAAGCCGCTGTCAAACATGATGCGGAAGTAGGCAGGATTGCTCGTGGCAAAATGAATGTAGGCCCGGACTAGGGCCCGCAGCCGGACCCAGGGATCGGGGCTGTCGCCCATCATTTGTCGCTCGATTTCGGCGAAAGCGTCGAAGCCGTCGCGGCACAGGGTGGAGAGCAGATTGTCAAGATCGGTGAAGTGTCGATAGATCGCCGACTGCGTGACGCCGACGCGCTCGGTGATGTCGCGCAGAGAGAAATGCGTCGATCGCCTCTCCCGCACCAGCTCCAGCGCCGCTTCGAGCGAGGCGTTGCGTAGATCGCCGTGGTGATAAGATTCGCGCGGCATTCGTTTCATAATACCGCCACCATCGTCCTTGCTGCCGCCGCTCCTCTCTTTGAAGCAAATTCCTCGGCGGGCGCTGGAGGTCGCGGCGCGGTCACAGGTGCCGACACTTTCTGTGCGCGCTTGTCGAGGAACGCGCGAAGCCTCACCTTGGCTTCGTCATCCGCCGCCGCCACAGAGAACATCAGGCTTTCCAGCAGCAAGCCGGTTTCCGGATCCGCGCGCGCGACGCGCGGCAGCGCTTGGATGACCGCGAAGTTGGTCAGCGGTGCATTTGCGACCACACGCTTTGCCAATTCCAACCCCTTCGCCAGCCCTTCACCGGGCTCGGCGAGATATTGCGACAGGCCCAGCGTTATGCCTTCCTCTGCGTCGTAAGTGCGGCCGGTCAGCATCATGTCCATCATCCGCGACACGCCGATCAGCTGCGGTACCCGCACCGAGCCGCCGCCACCAACGAAGATACCGCGGCTGCCTTCCGGCAAGGCATAGAAGGTCCCGCGTTCGGCAACCCGGATATGCGCCGCCGCCGCCAGCTCCAGCCCGCCACCCACTACAGCGCCGTGCAGCACGGCAACAACCGGTACATCCCCGTGTTCGATTCGATCGAAGACGCGATGCCACGCGCGCGAACCAAAGAGCCCAGAGGAGCCGTCGCCATCGGTGATCGAGGACAGATCGAGGCCAGCGGAAAAATGAACTCCCTTGCCGTGAATGACCACAGCGCGGATGGCTGCCGGCAGCGCGCCGAAGAAACGATCGATGCCGTGGATCATTTCATCATCGATCGCGTTGCGCTTTTCCGGGCGCGACAGACACAACACTGCGATCTCGTCGTGCAACTCAACGGATAAGGAAGATGGGAGGTCGAACTGCGTGGTGTGGGTCATCTGTTGAATTCCTTCCAAAAGGGCGAGGCCTCGAGAACGACGGACTCACCATGCCGATTCCAGCCAGCGCTCAACCATGTGCAGCCGATCGGAGCCCCAGAACGGTTCGCCGTCGACGACGACGAAGGGCGAGCCGAAAATGCCTCTGGCGATGGCGTCCGCGACCGCCGCCCGCAAGCCGTCTTTCACCTCGGGACTCTCCAGACCGGTGCGGATCCGGGCGCGATCCAGACCAATTGTCGCGGCCACATCAGCCACGGCATCCGGCTTCGAGATGTCCCCGCCCTCGGCCCAGGCGCGGCGGTAGAGAGCGAGCACCAGCGCTTCGACGTCCAGATCGCCCTGAGCAATGGCCCAGATGACCGCGCGCGCGGCGGAAACGGACGAGAAGGACATTGGCGTCGGCGGCCGCCAGGGCAGACCGTAGAACCGAGCGGATCGCGCGGCATCGCGGATGACGTAGGCGCCCTTGAGTGGCGTCTCGAGCAGAGCGGGCAACCCCATCGCCTGCTTGACGGTGACTCCGAGCAGCAGGGGCCGCCAGTCCACGGTCCTGCTGTGAGAATGCGCCAAGACGCCGATCCGCTCGGCCGCGAACCAGCCGTAGGGCGAAATGAAGTCGAAGAAGAACTCGATGGACTTGGTCACCGAACCGCCTCCTCTTTGCGAAGGATTACTCTGTGGTCGAATGAAAAACCTGACAGGAGGCGATCGGTGATCATGGCTGGATCTTCGCCGGTCTGGGTCTCTTCCCCGAGTGTGACCTCCACGATCATTCGGCCGCCAGGTCCGTCGTTAACAATGATGTCGACCGCTGATGCAGCGAGGGCAGGCGAGGCGCCGAGGATTTCTCTGGCGACGCGCGCGGTGGCGTCCCGGCGTAGCGCCTGCTTGTCAACCTTGCCCGGCCCGGTGAGAGGGAGGGCCGGTAGCGCCACGATCGCCTTGGGGCGAGCAGGCGGTTCCGGCACCGCGCGTTCCATATGATCGCGAAGATCCGCCAGGATTTCGGGGGTTTCCTCGCGCAGCACGACATAGAGCATGGGCGTCTCGCCGGCGTAGGCATCCGGTCGCCCGACGGCCGCGCTGGTGACGACATGAGGGTGGCCGTCGGCCGCCGCTTCGATGACGGCCGGGTCGATGTTGTGGCCGCTGCGGATGATCAAGTCCTTGGCTCGGCCGGTGATACGGACGAGACCGTCAGTCCCGATCGAGCCAACGTCGCCCGTTATAAACCATCCGTCTGCGGTGAACGGGATCGGCGACCCGCCGAGATAACCGGGGAAGACGTTGGGGCCGCGCACCACGAGCACACCGCTGTCACCGGGTGGAACGTTCTCGCCGAGCATGTCGCCTGGCAGAAGGCGGCGCGCGCCGATCTCGACGCCCGGCACAGCAGCTCCGATCGCACCGGGCGTTGGATCGACGTCCGCACCTGCAACGGCGATCAGGCCCGCACATTCGGTCATGCCATAAGCCTGGCGCACCGGTATGCCGAAGCGCGTCGTGAAGGCCTCGCCCAGCGCGCGGGGCAGCAACGCCCCGCCGGTGAGGCAGAATTGCACTGAACTCAGATCCGCGCTGTTCGTCGGGACACCGAGCAAGGCTACGAGGGATGTCGGAATGCCGCCGATGATCGTGGGGTGGAAACGCTCGACCATGCGCCAGTGGCCGGCGACAACCTCGGGGTTGCGCAGCCCCGCCGCCGTGGGAATCAGCACCTCGCCCCCGGCCGCCAAGGGCGACAAGCAGCAATCGATCGCGCCTGCCACGTGGAACAGCGGCATGCCGTTGACCAACCGTGTTGCCGCATTGAAGTCCCATGCCGCTGCCAGAGCAGCCGCCACAAAGGCTTGGTTCGCGTGCGTATGTCGGGCCAGCTTGGGCGCGCCGGAGGTGCCACCCGTATGGAAGATGGCAGCGACATCGCCCGGGGCGGGCGGATCGCTCAGGGGTCCATCGTCGATCGGTAGGCAGGATGCCAAATGTATATAGCCTGCTCCAGGGTCGGCCTCGCCCAGGGCGACGACGGCGCGCAGGCCGGGCGTCTGGCGGGCCGCGGCGATCGCCTTGTCCCAAAGGTCCGAACCCGCTTGAGGCCCGAGGGCGACCAGCAAACGCGATCCCGCCGCGCGCATCATGGCGGCGATGTTCTCGGCCCGCAGGAGGGTGTTGACCGGAAAAGCGATGCCGACTGCCTCGGCGGCCCATAACGCGACGATGGCGTCGGGAATGCTGGGCGCCAGCAGGGTCACGACATCGCCGCGCGTCACCCCGAGCTCCCGGAAGAGGCGTGCGGTCCGGTGCAGGCGAGCGAGGAAGTAACCATGGCTTAGACGTACCGGCTCGGCCTCGAGCGATGGTAGGAAGGTGATCGCCGTCGCCTCGGGCGCGCGACCGGCAGCGTCCGCCAGCAGGCTGTAAACGGACAACTGACCTTCGGCGGCTATTTTCTCGCTGCTTGACCCGAGCATTTGGGGCCTCCAATGTTGATGTTTATGCACACACACATACTGGTTTAGTGACACAACGACACGAAATGTCTCAGTTAGGCTCAGCGCGTCGCCACGTCAGCGTTGCCGTTTTCATCACGCCGTTGAAGCGTTGTGGCCCGTCGGTGCTCAACTGAAGGCGTTCGCCATTCAGCTCCGCCACACGCACCTGCCTCTGTCCGAGCCAATTCGGGAAGAAACTCACCGCCATTTCATGAGACAAGATGTTCTCGGCTTCGACGAAAAAGCGCCCCGAATAGGCGATGTAGGAACTTCCCGCGGCTGAATATTCGTTCGGGGTGGCGCGCGAGAGATCTCCACCAGCAAACGGAAGTCGTTCGGGACGTTGCAATTGCGCCGACATGTAGCCATCGGGAGTATACAAAATGAGCCCGAGCGGACGCTCCCCAAACGGGCGATCCTCGACGCCGGTCTCGGTGTCACGTACCACGTAGCTGGTCAGCGCCCACGCACCCACGAGCTGTTCTCGCAAGGATTTTTCGCTCATCCGATTCCGCTTCGCCTCGCACATCTTGGCCTCTCGATGTCAATGTATGTAAACATACACATCCCTTCGGCAACCGGGCGGCCGATCATGAGTGCGTGAACAGCGGCCATACAGACCCGCGGTTCGTGTTTCTGGGCAGCACCCGCAAGTTCACGCGATGGCCGGATGCGCACGGCACCGGGGTGACGGCGGGCGAGAGCGCGTTCCTGGCGTCCGGGCGTTCAGGCGTGATGCTGCACCCCACGATGATCTACGGCGCGGCCGGCGAGGACAATGTGCAGCGGCTTGCGGCTTTGCTGCGGCGGTTGCCGATTGTGCCGCTCCCCGGCGGCGGGCGATCGTTGGTGCAGCCGATCCATCAGGACGATGTTACCCGGTCGATCCGGGCGGCGTTGGATCGCGACTGGGTCGGGCCGAGCTCGATGGTGATCGCCGGGCCCGAGGCGGTTTCGTATGCGGATTTCGTACGCGCCGTCGCGGTGGCAGCGCGATTGCGGCGGCGTTGGATACTGCCCTTTCCCGGACGACTGCTGATCGCGCTGGCGCCGTTGTCACTGGGAATCCGAGGCCTCCCAAATATCCGCCCGGAGGAGGTGCGCCGCCTGCTGGAGGACAAGGCGTTCGATATAACCGAAATGCGGGAAGTGCTGGGGATCGAGCCCGTTTCCTTGGGGGAGGGGCTCGCCCGTACCTTCGCCGCTCCCGGGTAATCCTGTTGTATCGCAAAACGCTTCGAGTGGCCGACAATCCCAATATTGGCGCGACGGTGCGGGCGGCTAGGCCAATTCAACACGAAGGTTGCAAAGAACACGAAGGTCTCGAAGGAATGGTCCACGGGCAGAACCCCCTCCCCTTGCGGGAGGGGGCAGGGGGGGCAGCGCGGGGTCTATGTCTCAACAAGACCTACAAGTCTGCTTGGTTCATGGCGCACCGTACCCCCGATATGCGACCCGACGAGGGGCCGTGCCCATTCCGTCATGGCCGGGCTTGTCCTGGCTTGTCCCGGCCATCCACATATTTTTGCGTGTGCCGTGGCCGCCATCAACGAGTCAACCGACTGGCCGCTAGATATAACCACACCCCTATGAACACGACCGCCATCTACGGCGACCTCATCGGGCAGGCGGAACGTGCCTTCACGGAGCGGCTCCGGGCGAGCCGAATAGACAACTGAGAGTAGTCGACGTAGTCATGACTGCCTGCGAGTGTATCCGGACCACCACATGGCGCTCGCGCCTTTCCACGCGAGACAAGTACGATGGTGCTTGCGCTTATCAACACTCCTTTGGCGCAGGGTCGACGAGCGCGAGTGCAGCGGCTTATCGATGCCAAGGCGCCGAGGGGCGCGACATCGGATACAAGCGCGACACCCATGGTGGCAGCGATGCTGATCACGCCGAATGGCTCGCCGACGTGTCCTCCTTCGCCAATATCTCCGGCGGGAACCGACCGCACGGCGGCACTACGGCGCGGAGGCGGAGGGTGCTGGCCGGTGCCTCGGTTGTCGGCGGCGATCTTCTGATCGGCATCGACCCCAGTCAGGGCGTCACCAAAAGAGATGCGCTACCCGTGTCGGTTGGGGTATATGCTGCTCCGGCTCATGGCACAAAATCCCGAGCGTGTCCGATCCACCGGCTTTGAGGAATACAGAAGACTTGCAGATCAACATGGACAGCCTTCTAGGTATAGCACCGCGGAAGCAAAGCTCCTCGCCCGATTCGCCCGGGCAGCCGGAATCCCGCCGGGCGCATCTTGGGCAGTTCATGACGCCGCCAAGCATCGCCCGCTTCATGGCATCGATGTTCGCGGCGCCAATGCCTCCCAAGGTCAAGCTGCTGGAAGCTGGCGCCGGGAAGGCCGCGCTCACTACCGCCTTCGTCGAACGATGGGCAAAGCAGGTGCGTGATGGTCTCGAAGTCCATGCCTACGAGTACGACAGCACCGTAACGAAAGATCTCAGGACTGTCCTCACCGAGTGCGAGAAATCAGCTGGAATCACTGCCCAGATCTTCAGCGGCGATTTTATCGAAACTGCCGCCTCGATGATCCGGTTAAAGCGCGGCCCGCGGTACAGCCACGCAATCCTCAATCCACCGTACAAAAAAATAAACAGCGGCTCGAGGCACCGCGAATTGATCCGTGCTGTCGGGCTCGAGACGGTTAATCTCTATACGGCCTTTCTAGGTCTCGTGCTCGAGCTGCTGCAGAGCGGCGGCCAAGTCGTCACCATTATCCCGCGAAGCTTTTGCAACGGACCCTACTACCGACCCTTTCGCGAGTTCATGTTCCGCCGAGCGGCGATCCGACACATTCACCTTTTCGAATCGCGCAGCCAGGCGTTCAAGGCCGATTCCGTCCTGCAAGAGAATGTGCTCATTCATCTGATCCGGGACGTCCCGCAGGGCGATGTGACTATTTCGACCAGCACTGATGATAGCTTCACCGACTATTCCGAAAACCAATATTCGTTCTGGGAGATCGTCTTCGAAGACGACGACGAGAAATTCATTCATGTACCGACCGGCTCGACGGAAGAGAAATGCGCCGACGCGAACGAGTTCCAGGCGAGCCTACTGGATTTAGGCATTGGCGTTTCGACCGGCCCCGTAGTCGACTTTCGTCTACGTGAATGGCTGCGCAAAATGCCAGAGGAGGGCACCGTGCCTCTGCTTTATTCCGGGCATTTCTCGGCTGCTGGCGTCAACTGGCCGATCCCGGAAATGAAAAAGCCAAATGCGATCAAGCGAACGGCGGCTACGGAAAAGTGGCTTTACCCAAAGGGCTTTTATACCGTCGTACGACGCTTCTCGTCGAAAGAAGAGAAGCGGCGCATCGTGGCGAGCGTCGTCGATCCATCTGCACTGCCAGGTGATGTCCTCGGCTTCGAAAACCATCTCAACGTTTTCCATGACGGTCACCGGCAGCCTTTACCGGAGCTACTAGCGAGAGGCCTGGCGGTGTTCCTCAACAGCACGGAAACAGACCAGTCCTTCCGCCGGTTCAACGGCCATACCCAGGTCAATGCAACTGATCTGCGGCAGATGAAATTCCCGGATCGCGAGATGCTACTCGCTTTGGGTGCCTGGGCGAAAGAAAATGCCAGCATGACGCAGGAAGAAATCGATCGAAAGGTTGCGTCGCTCAACATGCCACATACCAATACCCAAGCTGCCATCGACATCCTCAGGCAGTTGAGATTCCCGCGCGCACAGCTGAACGAACGTTCGGGCCTCGTCCTCCTCGCTATTCTCGATCTGATACCCGAAAAGAGTTGGCCCGCTGCATCAGATCCCCTTGTGGGCATCACGCCGATCATGGATTGGATCGCCAGCCATTATGGCAAGAAATACGCACCCAATTCGCGCGAGACGGTGCGCCGCCAGACCATGCACCAATTTATGCAGGCTGGTCTCATTCTCTACAATCCGGATGAGCCGACGCGACCGGTGAACAGCCCGCATGCCGTCTACCAAGTGAGCCCAGAGGCTCTTAGCCTACTACGCACGTTCGGTACGAGCAAATGGGATACGCAGCTCGCGGCCTACATGAGCGAACAGGAGGGGCTTGCGGCACGATACGCGCAAGAACGCGACCTTCAGCGGGTCCCAGTGACAATCGCGCAAGGCAAGGTCATCCAGATTAGCCCGGGCGAGCATAGCCTTCTCATCAAGGCCATCGTGGAAGAATTTGCCGAGCGTTTCGTCCCGGGCGCCAAGCTCGTCTACATCGGCGATACAGGCGACAAGCTTGGCTACTTCGACGAGAAGCTCCTGGCGGACCTCGGGGTTTGCGTCGACAGCCATGGGAAGATGCCTGACGTCGTTCTGTATTACCCCGAGCGGGATTGGCTTCTGCTCGCCGAATCTGTGACAAGTCATGGCCCCGTCGACGGCAAGCGGCACGATGAACTCATGAAGCTATTCGCCGGTGCGATCCCTGGAATTGTCTATGTCACTGCGTTTCCGTCCCGCGCCGTGATGGCGCGGTATCTGGGGGACATCGCCTGGGAAACCGAAGTCTGGATCGCGGATGCTCCGACGCACCTGATCCACTTTGATGGAGTTAGGTTCCTCGGGCCTTACCCCATTCGGTAAATGGACGGCGGGCTCCGGCCTGCCGTTCTCTCTCACGTCGCACCATCCGCTGATGTACCGGCAGCGAATGACCTACAAGGTTGCCCCCTGGGCGCCTTGGCCCGCGAGCAGGTCCTCGATCCGTACCTTAAGCGCCTTCGCCAGCCGCGCGACGGTATCGACATTACCAACGCGATGACCGTCCTCGATCTGCGAAAGATATGCCCGCGAGATGCCGGCTGCCTCCGCCAACTGCGCCTGAGTCAGACCACGCTTACTACGCCAGACTGCAAGCGGCGTTGGAGCGGCCAGGTAATCATCCCCTCGGCCTCGCTCAACAGATCGGCGCTGCCGGGGCGCACATCCGCCATGAGAAGCGCCGCGTCGCGAGCATCCTCTGGCAACTCGCCTGCCCTCCGGTCAACAATCGCCCCCAAGCCCACGGAGACCCCCATGGAGCGGAACGTCAACGCGCCGCACCTGATAGGCGGCCTCCGTCGCGACGTAATCTGATCCCGGCTCTCCGTGAGCACCGTGATCCTCGTTCTGCCTCCGTGCCGAAAAACCGTCGCGGTAACGGCCGGCGCCGGTAGGATCGGGGCGGCCCGCGCTACCGGCGGCAGGGGCAACCACACCCGCTGCCGGTCAAACCTGTCCGACAAGGGTTCCACGAGCCACCCGAGAAGAAAAAAGTCGTGGCATCCGACTGATACCCTTGAAAGAGGATAGAATGCCTACTACTTTCCGCTCCCATGCCAACCGCGCTCCACACACCCGGCCGTGCTTCCCAATCCCACCAAGGGGTTGGCGCGCGCCTCGCCCGCCGGCTCGGCGGCGCGGTGCGGAGCGCCATTGGCAGCGTCATCACCCTCGCCGGCGCTCGGCGCCCGGCCGTGCCGCAAACCAGCCGCCACCACGCCGCTGCGCAAGAGCCAGAGGCCCCAGCGCCCAGCCGGGTGCGTGTGCCGTGCCGGCCGCGCCCCGATCGCCCTCTTTCGTTGCCGCTGCCGCGCCCGCTTGCGCGTCTTCTGCTCGCCCGCCGTCACCGCCGCCCCGCACGTCTCAACCGGCGAGCCGCTCCCTTCACCCTGGAGGCATATCCCCAACTCAGCCCCAAAGCCTGTGCGGTCCTCAACACGCGTGTCAAGGACTGCGATCCCAAGACCCTGGATCTGGTGATTTCCACGTTCGCCCAGTACATCCGCGAAGTCATGTCGCCCGAGGCGGGCACAACGGATCCCGCGGCAACGCTTCCCAACCTATGGCACCGCATCAGCACCGCGCTCGCTGACACCAAGGCCGACACGTCGTTGCCCGCAACACCGCACGCAGCACCAGCCACCCCTGCGGATGCGGTGCTCGATGCGCCGGTCGTACCGCCGCACCCGCCGGTGCAGGCACCGCCGACCGTGCCGAGACCGCCGGCAAAAGCCACGCCGCCCGTATCGCCGGTACCACTGTCCGGTCCGCCAGCTTCCGGCCGACCGACCGACGCCACGATCATCGCCGCACCGGAGACCAGCCCAGACATCGCTGCCCCCTCCGCACCTGTCGTGCGCGGAAGCCGACCACTATCCGACTCTGGCCGGTCGTTTCGATACCGCACACGATCTTTTGCGCGCTGGAGCCGACGCCACGTCCGCTGCTGCCGCCCGCTTTTCCCTCGAGATGTGCGCGACGGCCTGCAATGCCCGCCGCTGCCGTGGAGACTCTATTATGCCGCCTGTACCGGGCCGCCGCGAAGCATCGCGCGCCGAATCCGCCGCAACGTCCGAGGCAATGAACGGGGCCACCGCACTGGCGGTCCTGCCGTCCTGATTCGTGCCAGGCGAACCTCGCCGAACCGTACTGTCGCCTCGGCGGAGCTTGCAAACAGGAACATCAGGGCGATCAGGAAGCGCGTCGTCAACTGGCTCTTTGAAACAAACGGGCTCAATAGCACCCGGCCTGCCGCGCCCGTTCTCGCACCAGTGCCAGCACCGCCCGGCAGGTCGGCATCTGCTGTTCGACCACCTCGCCCAGTTCGACCACCGCGCCGAGCAGCGCGTCGATCTCCATCGGCCGCCCGCGCTCCAGGTCTTGCAGCATCGAGGTCTTGTGCTCGCCGACTTCAGCGGCGCCGTCGATACGTTTGTCCAAATCGACTGCAAAGCGCGTTCCCAGTGCCTCGGCGACGGGCTTGGCTTCCAGCATCATCGTCCGGCACAGCGCGCGCAGCTCCGGTTCGCCGGTGACGCGATCAAGGGTGGCGACAGTAAGCGCGGAGATCGGATTGAACGCGAGATTGCCCCAAAGTTTCACCCAGATCTCGTCACGGATGCGCGGGCGGATCGGCGCCTTCAGCCCGGCGCCGATCAGCAGCTTCGACAGTGCTTCGATGCGTGGGCTGCGCGAGCCGTCCGGCTCTCCCAGACTGAAGCGGTCGCCGTAAGTGTGTTCGATCACGCCAGGTTCGATGACCTCCGCCGCCGGATATACCACGCAGCCGATCGCCCGCGACGGCGGCAGGGCGTCCCACAGCTTGCCACCGGGATCCACGCTTTCCACGCGCCGGTCGTGGAACGGCGAGTCGAGCCCATAGAAATACCAATACGGCACGCCGTTTATACCGGTGACCAGCGTGCTGCCCGACCCCATCATTCGCGCGATCTGCGGCGCGGCCGCCGGCAACGAGTGCGCCTTCAGCGTAACGATCACATAGTCCTGCTCACCCGCGTCGCCGGCATCAGCCAGGCAACGCGGATGCGTGGTGATTGTCTCGCCGCCGCTGATCAGCCGCAGGCCGTTCGCCTGCATTGCCGCGAGGTGCGGCCCACGGGCAACCACCGTTACATCGACACCAGCGGCCGCCAGCCTGGCCGCCAGCAGCCCGCCGATCGCGCCGGCGCCGAAGACCCCGACCTTCACGCCGTGATGCCGAGCTTCCCGGCGAGGCCGATCCGCTGCAGCTTGCCAGTGGCGCCTTTCGGGATCTCTTCGAGAAACACAATCTTCCGGGGCACCTTGAACGCCGCCAGGCGTGCACCGACGAAATCGCGCAGCTCATATTCGGTGCAGGTTGCGCCTTCGCACAGGACGATCGCGGCGGCCACTTCCTCGCCGAGGCTCTCATGCGGAATCGCGAAGGTCAGGCACTGCGCCACCGCCGGGTGGTCCATCAGCACGACATCGACCTCGATCGGGCTGATCTTCTCACCGCCGCGGTTGATCAGCTCCTTGAGGCGCCCGGTCAACCGCAGATAGCCGTCGTCGTCAAGAAACCCCTGATCGCCGGTACGGAACCACCCGTTGGTGAACGCCGCCGCGTTGGCTTCGGGATTGTTCTCATAGCCGTCGGTCACGTCACGGCCGCGGATCACCACCTCGCCGAGCTCGCCAGCCGGCAGCATGTTGCCGTCGAGGTCCATGATGGCGATCTCGGGCCCGGCGGCGATGCCGACAGAACCGGGGTAGCGCTTGCCCGGCGGCAGCGGGTTCGACGCCATCTGATGCGCGGCCTCGGTCATGCCATAGGACTCGATCACCGGCACCCCGAAGGTCTGCTCGAGCACCTCCATCACCTGTGGCGGCAGCGATGACGAGGACGAGCGGATGAAGCGCAGCCGGCCCGCCTTGATCGCTGCCTCGTTGCGTTTGGCGAGGTTGAGGATCGCCTGATGCATGGTCGGCACGGCGGTGTACCAGGTTGGCCGCGCCTCGCCGAACCAGGAGAAGAAGCGGAACGCGTTGAAGCCGGGCGTGCAGCAGACCGCGGCGCCGGCGGCGAGGCTGGCGAGTGTCGCCGCGATCAGCCCGTGGATGTGGAACAGCGGCATGATGTTCAGGCAGACGTCGTCCGGCGTCAGCGCCAGCGTCTCGCCGATGTGATAGGCCGAGGCGGTGATGTTGATGTGGCGCAACGGCACGATCTTCGGCCTGGAGGTGGTGCCGGAGGTGTGCAGCACCAGCGCCACGTCCTGTGCGGCGGCGGGGCCGCCGTGCGTCGGGGTGCCGGAAAAAGAAGGCGGAGGTTGTAGGCTGAAGCTGCCGGCCGGTCCGTCTGGCTTCGGGATGAGCTCGAGGATAGGGACGCCGCGGGCGGCGGCGACGGCGCGCGAGGGACTTTCCATCCCCTGCAGGATCAGCAACGCGCGGGCGTTGAGGTCGGACAGGTAGAACTCGAATTCCTCGGTCTTGTAGGCGGGGTTGAGGGGCGCGGTGGTGGCGCCGGCGGCAATCGCGACGAAGGCCGCTGCCATCTCCGGCCCGTTGGGCAGCACGATCGCAATCCGATCGTTGCGGCCGATCCCCATGCGGTTGAGCTCGGCGATCGTGCGCTTCACCTGGTCGCGAAGACCGGCATGCGTGAGCCAGGGGCGGCCGGGCGCGCCGATCGCTCGGTCGCCGTTCGCGCCGCGGGCCAGCAGATCGATGACCGTATCGGCAGGATAGTGCGTCATGGCCGTGTCTCGTCGGGGTCCACGGGGCCAAAGCATGAACCTGGGCGGGTGGCAAGCCGTCCGGGGAGGGCGGCCCCGGGGGCTGGACATTGGCCGGGGTGGTGTGCAGAAGGCATCGGTATCGCCGGGTGTGAGCCCGTAGCTCAGGTGGTAGAGCACGAGACTTTTAATCTTGGGGCCGTGGGTTCGAGTCCCACCGGGCTCACCATGACAA
>Ga0335075_10009758_pt1 | contig 14605 bp, 15 predicted proteins | sample Lox_Sample_24_FD_206723 | JGI IMG/M metagenome (GOLD analysis project Ga0335075, IMG submission 206723) | Soil microbial communities from Loxahatchee National Wildlife Refuge, Florida, United States - Lox_Sample_2.4 | ecosystem: Environmental > Terrestrial > Soil > Wetlands | place: USA...
CCCGGCCGCCTGGCCGCTGCGGACCGCGGCCGCCATCAGCAGCGCCGCGGTGGCCAGCGCCGTGCCGTGATACCCGCCGGGCGCGTGCCCGGGGATCCGGCCCGATCCTAAGTCCAGGACCAAATCGAGGCAGAGCTTGCCCTCGCGGTGACGATCGCAGTGCCGTCGCCATACCACTTGCGATTGATCGCGTTCACGGCGACCTCCGCTTCACCCGGTCCTCCGCCCGCCACTGGCCCTTTCCCTGCCGGCTCCCTATGGACAGCCGACGCCGTCGGCATTGACTTTCCGCACGTTAGCAGGATCGCCGGATCCGTCGCGACCGCTATGACGCTGATGGCCAGCTGATTGGCGATCCCGTGGCCCCTTAATGTCGGCTGCCACCGCCACCACGGCCTCCTTGCGCAAGTAATTGACGACCACGGCATCACTGCGCCGCGCAAGGCGGCGTTCGGCGCCGCATTTTTGTTGACAATCTAACGTAATGACAGCGGTAACAACATGACCGGATAATTTGCCGCAGCGCGATCTCGTCGAGGAGTTTCAATTGACGGAAAAGCTGTATCTCACAGAGCGCCAGGACATCATCGGGGCGCACGCCAACCGGGTTCGCTTTGCTGACCTGCTGGTCAAGTACGGTCAGGCCCAACCGCCAGACAGCTCCTGGCAGCAGATCGGCGTGTGGGTGCTGATCGGCATGACCGGCCGCTGGCAGAAGACGCTCGCCCTGTGGGAGTGGGCGGATGGCTGGGATGGCTTCAGCCGGGCGATCGAGGAGCAGATGATGCATGCTCCCGCCGACCTGGCCGGCCTCTACAAGACCATCGAGGGATTGCGCAGCGGCGGCGAATGCTACGTGATGAAGCCGGGACCAGGCAGCCCGACGGCGGCCGATCTGCTTCGCGACGGCATCTCCGGTTCGCTGCTGTCCTACGAGACGGTCCACGTGCGACCAGGCGCCGAGGTCGAATACCTGGCGGCGGTCGCTTCGATCTTCAAGCCGATCGCCGAGAAGCACGGCTATAAGCACATCGGGTCATACTCGGCGGCAAAGATCGACGGCACCGTTTTCACGGCTTGGGCCCTTGAACGGGCCGATCACGTCGCGCTGATGCGCTCGCCACAGTTCGAATCATGGCAACAGGAAGCCCGGCAGCTACGAACGGCCTGGCAGGAGGAGCTCTGGATCTCGGCGGCCGGGTCGAAGGCAGCTGGGTCCGAGACGGCTGCGTTGTTCTGATGGCCAGCATCATCGAGGACTACTTCGCTGCCGCCGACGAAGCCGATGCGGAGGCGTGCGCCGCACTCTTCACTGACGACACCGTCTACCAGCGTCAGCGACTGTCCGATACAGGGAGCATCATCCCCGGCATGTACGAGCTCCGCGGTCGCGCTGCCGTGTACCACCTACTCAAGACGCGTTCCAAGAGCGGGTATCGCCATGTGATGCGGTCCGAGGCTCGTCACGGCAGCGAGATTTTCGGCGAAGGCTACGTTCAGGCGCCGGACGGAACCATCACTGCCATCTTCCTCATCTCGGTGACGGTTACCGAAGCCGGCCTGATCTCTCGGTCCATCTCCATCGGGTCGAGCGCAAAGGGTGCGACCGTAGAGCCCGCGCCAAGCCCGGCCTGACTTTAGCCCAACCCATTATGTCGACGCCGAACCTGGGCGCATGGCTACAACTACTTGAGCAGGAGGATCCGTGCTGGGGCTAGGCGATAAGGTCGCGGTTATCACCGGGTCGACGGACGCGATAGGTCGTACGATCGCGTTGAAGCTCGCCGGCGAGGGCGTGAAGGTGATTGTTAGCGGCCGAAGTGCCCCTAAGGGTCGTTCGGTCGTCGATGAGATCGAACGAGACGGCGGCCAAGCTTTTTTCGTGCAGGCCGACGTAGGCGTGTATGAGCAGATGGTTAGCCTGGTCGATCAATCCATCGACCGGTTCGGCGACGTTGACATCATGATCGCCAGCACCGGGGGCGCTCCACCGAGCCGCACCACCGGCCGATACTTCAATCAGGCCAACATTGACGAATTGACCAGCTCGACGGCCAGCTACCTTGCCAACCGGCTCAATCCCATTCGCGCTGTCCTCGACCACATGATCGAACGACAGTCCGGCAGCATGATCATGCTGACGTCGGAGGGTGGGCGATTCCCGACGGCGGGTCAAGTCGGGATGGCCCTCGGCTCTGGCGGCATCGTTATGGCGACCAAGACGATCGCGAAGGAACTTCTGCGCTGGCACATCAGACTGAACACGATCTCGATCTCCCTAACCGATAACACCCCCATCAAACGGGCTCATGACGCCCAGATGGCGGCAGACACCGAGGATCGACCGAAATACTTCGACAAGGTCATCGCTCGCTCACCGTTTGGACTAGCCACCCCTGAGGACATCGCCGAGGCTGCGGCATTCCTAGCCTCCGACAGCGCACGCATGCTGACCGGCGTCACGCTCAGTCCCACCGGCGGCCTTACCTTTCCACCTTAACCCGGATGCACCGAACTGTGATCTTGCGGGCAAGACGATGCCCGGCCCGGGGGACGGGCCACCCACAGCTGTCGCATTGCGCGGTGCCGGGTGCTGCGTGACGGTGGGTTACCACCGGCCCGGCTACAGCGGGGATGGCCGCCCCAGACACGGATAGTCCCCGCGTCCTCCTGGACTTCGGCGTCTTCGTGTCACCACCAGCCCTATCCGCGCGCCACACAAACACCGCCAACTGCTCGTGATCGAACCCGGCCTCGCTCACCGGCCGCCACTGACCGTCGACCCAGGCCACGACGTGGTCCCAGCGCAGCGCCCGGACCTCTTCCGTCCGCAGCCCCGTGAGCAAGGACAAGACGATGTACGCCTCCAGCCGCGTCCCTTCAGCCGCGGACATCAGCGCGACCGCCTGCTCCAAGGTCAGCGACTTCGACGGCCGCCCAGCCGCCTGCCCCTTCGGCGCGTCAACCAGCGCGGCGACATTGCGAGCCACCAGGTTGTCGCGTTCCGCCTGCCGGATCGCCCGGACCAGCACGTTATGCGCGATCTGCAGCGTCCGCTTCGACAGCCGCGGCGCCATCGATCCCAGTGCCCTCTGAACATCAGAAGCGGTGAGCTCCGTCAGTCTGACGGCGCTCAGCTCCTCGTCCAGCGCCTTCACAATCGTGCCGCGACACAAGGTCACGGTCCGAGCCAAAAGCCCGTCCACGCCATGGGCCAGCCAGTCCTCGAGCGCGTCGCCTACGGTGTAGCGACGCCGTAGCCGCAGGCCGCCCTCAACTAGCTGATGGAATTCGCGGAGCTTCTCCCGCACCTCGGTCTTGGTCCGCCCCGTGACCTTCTTGCGGACGCGCGCCCCGGAAGCGCTGAACCCAGGCTGACAGCACCGACGTAGCGGTTCTTGGACTCCTCCCAGTAGATCGAGTCCTCACCATGCCCGCGGCGCTTTCCTGTGGCTTGGGTTATGGCTCCCAGCGTACGCCGTTGGCTCCCTTTTTGGCTCCCGCGGCACGCTAGTGGCGGTTCCAAATGGGCTCTGAGCTTGCGCGCCCGGCAGGATTCGAACCCGCGACCCGCTGCTTAGAAGGCAGCTGCTCTATCCGACTGAGCTACGGGCGCTCGGTGACCATTGTGCCTGGCAAAGATCACACATAGGCCACACGCAGATCGCATTGTGTGGCGACGCGTGTCACTCACCGTAACGGAACGCGACGGCGTCCGTGAGAAAGACCAGCATCATCGTACCGAACATCCCGTGCTTCCTCCCCAACCCCACCGCCACCCCAGCGGCCGCCCCGCCCTGCGCAGTCTCAGGCCGCAATCCCTCGAGCCGCAGGCAGCGCGCCCGAGCCCTCACGGTCAGCGGTCAGTACGTAGGGCGAGAAACGGTGCGTTTCGTGTCCGGTTTGCCGTACCTTGCCGTGACGTTTCTCGGCCTGCGTGCCGACGGACCCGCGCCGCGAGCGCCGAACGCACCGACCGGGACGCACGTAGGGCGCAATCGTTGATGCTGGTGGTTAATGGGGCTGGCTCCCGGGCCTTTTTCTATCCCATATCTTCCGGAACGGTTCCCGGCGTGGTGCCCCTGGGACTGGAGGTGAGGGTGGTGACCATCCTCTCGCGAGGGCGGACCCCGCGGGAGAAATTAGCCACCAGCATCATCGTCACCTCAAAACCACGCGACGGCAAAACAGACATAAAACCGGACGATTGCGCCCTACGTCAGAAACAAGGAGACCCGAGCGCCGCGGCCCGGCCGCGGCCCCCGAACGCGGCACCCTCAACCGTGCGAGCCGAACCCCGACCCGCGCCGCCGAGGTCCGAGCGCTCGCGCTCGTAGCGATAGGGTTTCTGGTATGCCCGACACGGTTCTGTACACCGCGGAAGCGGTGTCGACAGGCGACGGCCGAAACGGCCACGTCACCACCTCAGACCAGCGGATCGACCTGGATCTGGCAGTACCGACCGAGATGGGCGGCACCGGCGCGGGAAGCAACCCCGAGGAGCTGTTCGCGGCGGGCTACGCGGCCTGCTTCCACTCCGCGCTGCGGGTCGTCGCGGGCCGCCAGCACACGGCGCTCGGCGATTCCACAGTGACCGCGCAGGTGGGTATCGGGCCGGATGGCGACGCGTACGGGCTGGTGGTCACCCTCGTCATCCACGTTCCCGGCCTGGAGCGGGAGAAGGTGCGCGAGTTCGCCGACGAGGCGCACCAGGTGTGCCCTTACTCAAGGGCCACCCGCGGCAACATCAGCGTGGAGTTGCGCGTCCTGTAACGCTGTAACGCTGTAGCGCTGTAACGCAGCTCACGTGCCGCCCTCCTCCGTCCGGGCAGCCGCCTCGCCCGCACGGAAAAACGGATCGACGGCGGTCAGGGACTCGTCCAGTCCGCACGCACACCCTCGTCGGCCTCGGCGCGGCACTGATCATGCTGGTCAGCAAGTACGGCTTCGAAGACGTGATGCTCAAGGGGCCTGATCGTCTTCGACCCGTCGCGGGTCGCCGCGCAGGTCGTGTCGGGCATCGGCTTCCTCGGCGCGGGCCTGATCATCGTGCGCCGCGACGCGATCCACGGCCTGACCGCGGCCGCGACGATCTGGCTGCACCGGGGCGGGCTTCAGCGTCGCCGAGGTGACGGTCAACCCCGGGGAGCGCGGCCCGCACCCGGGCGTGGTCGACGTCGTGCTCACCGTCTACGGCCGCCCGCCCGCGGCGCTGCTCGCGGCGAACCTGGAAGACATGGACAGGGTGCTCTCGGTCAGCTCCGATGACCCGAACATCGGTGAAGATTGACACAATTATCCAGAACGTAAGCCCCCGACTCCGCACCCTCCGCTTCAACCCAGACGGGCGCGGGCACCGTACCGGGTATGACCGACATCGACCTGGACGCGATCGCCGCGAAACGCGCCCGCCTGGCGGCCGAGTACATCACCGCGGACCGGCCGCCGTCCTCGGCGCGCGGCATCCACCACACCGCGCTGATGTGCTCCGACGTCGAGCGGACGATCGAGTTCTACCAGGGCGTCCTGGAGTTCCCGCTCACCGACCTCTTCGGCAACCGCGACTACGAGGGGTCGACGCACTTCTTCTTCGACGTCGGCAACGGGAACCTGCTGGCGTTCTTCGACTTCCCGGGCCTCGGCCTCGGCCCGTACGCGGAGGTCCTCGGCGGCATCAACCACATCGCCATCTCCGTCACCAAAGACAAGTGGGACTACCTGCGCGGCAGGCTCGACGCCGCGGGCGTCGCCTACCACGAGGCGAGCGGCACGTCGCTGTACTTCCAGGACCCGGACGGCGTCCGGCTCGAGCTGCTCGCCGACCCGCTCGGCGAGATGTACGGCACGAAGGTGCTGTGACCGGCTCACCCTCCGGGTCCACGAGGACAAGGATGTACGGGGATGTAAGTCAACTGGCGTGGGAGACAACGGAATGAACGACAAACCCCGGTGGGGGATAGTGGGCACTGGCGGCATCGCGCGGTCCTTCGCGCGCGACCTGGTGCTTGACGGGCACACGCTGACCGCGGTCGGCTCGCGTTCGCAGCACACGGCCGACGCGTTCGCCAGCGAGTTCGGGGCGCCGGCGGCGCACCCGAGCTACGAGGCGCTGGCCGCGGACCCCGATGTCGACATCGTGTACGTGGCCACGCCGCACCCGATGCATCACGACAACGCGGCGCTGATGCTGCGGTCCGGCAAGCACGTGCTGGTGGAGAAGCCCTTCACGATCAACGCGGCGGAGGCCAGGGACCTCGTCGAGCTGGCCAAGGAGAATTCGCTTGTCATCCTGGAGGCCATGTGGACGCGCTGGCTGCCGCACATGGTGCGGATCAGGGAGATCATCACCGGCGGTGTCCTCGGTGACGTGCGCGCGATGCACGCCGACCACAGCCAGCTGCTGCCCGCCGACCCGGCGCACCGCATCAACGCCCCGGAGCTCGGCGGCGGCGCCCTGCTCGACCTCGGCGTCTATCCCGCCTCGTTCGCGTCCCAGCTGTTCGGCACGCCGGAGACGGTGCAGGCGGCCGCGACGATGACGCCGACCGGCGTCGACGCGCACGTGGCCGCGGTGCTGTCTTATCCGGCCGAGGCTCTCGCCACCTTCCAGGCCGCGAGCACCATGCGCGGGCCCAACACGGCCACGGTGACCGGGACGCTAGGCCGGATCGAGATCGACGCGGTGTGGTACACCCCGACGAGCTTCCGCGTGTACGACAGCTCCAACGCCCTGGTCGAGAGCTACCAGGGCCCGGAGATCACCGGCCGCGGCATGCAATTCCAGGCCCGCGAGATGGAGGGCCTCGTGCGGCGCGGTCGGCTGTCCAGCGACATCCTGCCGGCCGACGAGACGATCTCCATCATGGACACGCTGGACAGGATCAGGGGCCTGATCGGCGTCCGCTACCCGGGCGAGTGAGTGAGGGATCCTGGACCACGCCGGCCAAGCGGAGACCGGCGTGGTCCAAGAAGTCAGGCCGTCACTTCGCGATCGTGATCGTGAACTGCGCGCTGAGGCTTTCCCGCACCGGCGTGCCGGAGTCGGTCACGGTGATGGTGAACTTCGCCGTGGACGCCTGCTTCGGCTTGCCGCTGATCACGCCGGTCGTCTTGTCGAGGTGCAGGCCGCGGGGCAGCGCCCCGCTGGTCACCGACCAGGTGTACGGCGTGGTGCCGCCGGTGGCGGACAGCGTCGCGGTGTAGCCGGTGCCGACGGTCCCGGCGGGCAGCGCGGTGGTCGCGAGCGTCATGCCCGCCGGCGCGGGCGGGGCGAGCGTGGTGAACGTCTGCTGCGGGCCGTCGCTCGTTACTCCAAGGGCCGTGGTGTCCAGCCGGTAGTAATAGGTCGTCGACGGCTGCAGGCCGGTCAGCGCGGCCTGCACCAGCTCGTCGGCGGATCCGCTGCCGGCGTCGGTCACGGCGGTGGAGCTGCCGTAGCCGGTGGTGGTGCCGTACTCGAAGGTGTACGTGGTGTCGGTCCCGCCCGGCGTGACCACGCCGTTCAGGGTCGCCGCGGTGGCGGTCACGCCGCTCGCCGGGGTGGTGATTCCCGACGCGCACTGCGGCGACTGGCTGTCGGCGGTCACGATGAGGCCGTTCAGGATCCAGCTGACGCTGGAGCTGATGGCGGGGTCGAATGGGACCGCGAAGGCCTTCGGGTAGGCGCCGACGTCGAAGGTGGTCGGTTGTCCCTGGTCCTCGTCACCCGGTATGACCTCGTTGCTGTCGCCGATCGGGAACGCGATGCTGACCGGCCCTGTGTTCGTGTAGCCGAAGTACGCGACGAGCACCCCGGGCGCCTCCTGGGCCACGCAGTCCAGCGTCGGTTGCAGCGGCAGCGGAGCCGCCTGCGCCGCCTGCGCGCCCAGCGTCACCCCGCCGAGCACGAGACACGCGGCGATCCCGCCCAGCGCGGCGCGGCCCTTCCTGATGTTCATGTCTTTCTCCCCGTAACGGTCCGCGGCAAATGCCGTGAGCGACATTAGGTACGGACCACCGGGGGAGCGTTACCCGGCAACGGGGGAAACGCGAGGGGAACCTCAGGGGGCGCCGGTCATCCGGCGGGCGACGGTCTCCGGCGCGGCGGGCGCCGCCTCCTGGCGGCGGATGGCGGCGCGGCCGAAGATGAGCCAGCCGACGAACGCGACCACCAGCGCCACGATCACGCCGAGGTTCGCGAACGCCCACGTCCCTGTCTTGCCGCCGAGCCCGAACGGCCCGAGCAGGTAGCCCTGCCAGGACAGCCACGAGGCGTAGCTGTTTGTCACCAGGCCCCAGCCGACCGCGGTGCCGACGACGAGCAGGGTGGCGGGCACCCAGCGGATGGATCCGTACCGGCCGGCGGAGGAGAACAGGTCAGCGTCCGAGTACGCGGTGCGCCGCAGCAGGATGTCGGCCAGCATCACGCCGCACCAGGCGGAGATCGGCACGCCGAGGGTGATCAGGAACCCTTCGAAGGGCCCGATGAAGTTAGACGAGAAGAACACGACGTAGATCGTGCCGGCGATCATCAGCACGCCGTCGATGAGCGCGGCGGACCAGCGCGGCACTCGCAGCCCGGCGGCGAGCAGGGTGAGGCCCGAGGAGTAGATGTCCAGCACCGCGCCGCCGACGAGGCCGAGCACCGCGACGATCACGAACGGCACGAGGTACCAGGTCGGCAGGATCGTGGACAGCGCGCCGATCGGGTCGGTGTTGATCGCGGACTCCAGGTTCTTCGACGACCCGGCGAGCAGCAGCCCGAACGCCAGCAGGAACAGCGGCGCGATCGACGCGCCGAACGTCGTCCACCAGACCACCCCGGCGCCGGATGAGCGGCGCGGCAGGTAGCGCGAGTAGTCGGCGCCCACATTGACCCAGCCGAGCCCGAACCCGGTGGCGACGAGTACGATCGCGCCGAGCACTTCCTGCGCGGACCCGCCGGGGATGGCCGACACCGTGGCCCAGTGGATCTTGCCGGCGACCAGGATGAAGTACACGACGGTCAGCGCGCCGGTCACGTAGGTGATGACCGTCTGCAGCCGTATGATCGTGTCGAAACCGAGCGCCGCGCTGCCCACGATGAGCACGGTGATGATCAGGAAGGCGATCACCTTGGTGGCGGTGCCCGCGCTCCAGTGCAGCTGCGCGAACACCGTCGCGGTGGCCAGCGTGGCCAGCACGGTGAGCACGATCTCCCAGCCGACGTTGAGGATCCAGGACACCAGCGCGGGCAGCTTGTTGCCCTGCACGCCGAACGCCGCCCGGGACAGCACCAGCGTCGGCGCGGAGCCGCGCTTGCCCGCCACCGCGATGAAGCCGACGAGCAGGAACGACACGACGATGCCGATGAGTCCGGCCAGGCACGCCTGCCAGAACGAGATCCCGCCCTCCAGCACGTAGGCGCCGTAGGCGAGCCCGAGCACCGAGATATTGGCGGCGAACCACGGCCAGAACAGGACGCGCGGCGAGCCCTTCCGCTCGTCCTCGCCGATAACGTTGATCCCGTTGGCCTCGTAGCCGAGCGGGCGTTGCTCTGTAGCGGTACTCACGTCAGGCTCCCTCCTGCTTTTGGCAGCATAAACCCGAACATGGGGAAGTTTCATCCCGGGAGGCGAAAACTCCGTGTCCGCAGCGGACCGCGCCAGGGGGGCGCTGTACGGCCTGGCGATCGGCGACGCCCTCGGCATGCCCACCCAGCTGCTCTCCCGCGAGCAGATCACGGCGCGCTGGGGCCCGCTGCTCACGGGCTTCGAGGCCGCCCCGCCTGGCCACCCGATCGCGGCGGGCCTGCCGCCCGGCTCCGTCACCGACGACACAGAACAGGCCCTCCTCCTCGCCCGCATGCTCGCCGGGAACCAGGGCGTGCCGGACCCCGGCCAGTGGGCGGCCGCCCTGATCGCCTGGGAACTCGACATGGCCGAACGCGGCTCCCTCGACCTGCTCGGCCCCTCCACGAAGCGCGCGCTGACCGCGGTGCTGGCGGGAACGCCGCCGGAGGAAGCGGGCCGCCACGGCGACACGAACGGCGCCGCGATGCGCATCACCCCCATCGGCATCGCGTTCGCGACCGGCCTTATCGATCACGTCGTCGCGGCGAGCCTCGTCACGCACAACACCTCGGTCGCGCTGGCCGGCGCCGCGGCGGTCGCCGCCGCGGTCAGCGCGGGTGTCGGCGGCGCGAGCGTCGCCGACGCCACGCAGGCCGGCATCGCCGCCGCGCGCCTGGGCGCCGAGCGCGGCCACTGGATCGCCGGCGCCGACGTCGCGGCCCGCATCAGCTGGGCGGCGGACCTGGTCAAGGACGCCGGGCCGGACCAGGCCGCCGGGCTGATCGGCACGCTGGTCGGCACCAGCCTCGCCACCCAGGAGTCGGTCCCCGCCGCGTTCGCCGTGCTCAGCGCGATCCCCCAAGACCCATGGCGGGCGTGCCTGCTGGCCGCGTCGCTCGGCGGCGACACCGACACGATCGCCGCCATGGCCGGCGCGATCGCCGGCGCCTGCCACGGCCAATCGGCGTTCCCGCCGCCCGCGATCGCCACCATCGACGCCCACGGCTTCGCCCTCCCGGCCCTAGCCGTCTCTCTCCTCGCGCTCCGAGCATCATGATCATCCAGAACGTAAGCTCCCGACTCGGCACCGCCACCCCTCGCCCCAGCGGCCCCACCCGCGCTCCCCATCGAATCGTCGTGCGGGATTACGCGCCGTTTCCCGGGAGTGATCCCGCACGATCTTCCGCCGGGACGCCTCGGTGAGCGTGCGGCGGCTGATCCTCGCCGGCCAGGCGATCGTCGACGTCGTCATGCGCGTCCCCGCCCTCCCGGCACGCGGCGGCGACACGATCGCCACCTCCGCCGAGATCACGGCCGGCGGCGGGTTCAACGTCATGGCCGCCGCCGCGCGCCAGGGCCTGCCGGTGCTCTACGCCGGCGGCCACGGCACGGGCCCGTGGGGCGACCTGATCCGCGCGGCGCTCGCCGCCGAGGGCATCACGATCCTCCGCCCGCCCGACCCCGGCCGCGACACCGGCTTCGACGTCGCCCTCGTCGAGCCCGACGGCGAACGCACGTTCGTCACCCGCCCCGGCGCGGAAACGCTCACCAGCAGCTGGCCCGCCATCCCGATGACCCCGCGGGACATGATCTACCTCTCCGGCTATGCCCTCCCGAGGATCCTGTCCTCCGCCGCCCAGGTGTTCATGGACCCCGGCCCGCTCGCCGCCCAGATTCCGGCCGACCTCCTCGATCCAGTGCTGGCCCGCTGCGACTGGCTGAGCTGCAACCAGCGAGAGGCCGGGCTGCTCACCGGCAGCACCGAGCCCGCGGCGGCGGCGCGACTGCTACTCGAGCGCACCGACCACGCCAGTGTCATGGTCCGCACCGGCCCGGCCGGCTGCGTGCTCGCCGTCCGCGGCGAGAAGATCACGCAGATCCCGGCACCCGCGGTAGAGGCCGTCGACACCACAGGCGCGGGGGACACCCACGCGGGCGTATTCATCGCCGCCCTGGCGGACGGGCTACCTCCGGCGCAGGCCGCCGCCCGCGCCAACGCCGCCGCCGCCTACTCTGTGACGCGCCCGGGTCCAGCAACGTCGCCAACCCGCGCCGTCTTGGACGCCTGGATCGCCGGTCGCTAGACGCAACCCCGCCCTCAAGGCCGTCACGCTCTCCAGGCCCCACGTCTTCCCGGCCGCCGCACTCTCCGGGGCGCCATGCTCTCTAGGCCGCCGCGCCCTGCAGGCCACCGCGCTCTCCAGGCCCCACGTCTTCCCGGCCGCCGCACTCTCCGGGGCGCCATGCTCTCTAGGCCGCCGCGCCCTCCAGGCCTCAACGCCCCAGGTCTTCCCTGCCCCTCAGACCTCTCACGCCCCCTACGTCCCAGCGCGCCGACGTCGTCACTCTGGCAACGCCTGTCAGGAATACTCGCTGAGCAGGCGGGGAGGTAATGCGCTTCGAGGCGGCCCACTTCAGCGTCGTCTAGTCGCACGGTCAGCGCGCTGACCGCGTCGTCCACGTGCTGTTTGCTGGTGGCGCCGATCAGCGGGGCCGTCACGCCGGGCCTGGCGAGCAGCCAGGCGAGGGCGATCTGGGCGGGCGGCAGGCCGCGCCCGGCCGCGACCGCGCGGACGTCCCCGGCGACATCCAGATCGGCGGGCCGGTGGCCGCGGTCGGCCTGGGCGCGCCCGGTGGGCCGGATGCCGGCGAGCAGCCCGCGGGCGAGCGGGCTGTACGGCACGACGCCAAGACCGAGGTCGCGGCAGAGCGGGATCAGTTCGCGTTCGTCTTCGCGGTTGACCAGGTTGTACCGGTTCTGCATGGCGGTGAGCCCGGTGAGCCCGGCCGCGGCCGCGGCGTGCTGCGCCTTGGCCAGCTGCCACGCGTACATCGCCGAGGCCCCGATGTAGCGGGCCTTGCCTGCCCGCACCACGTCGTGCAGCGCGGACATCGTCTCCCCGACCGGGGTCTGGCTGTCGAAACGGTGCACCTGGTACAGGTCGACGTAGTCGGTGCCGAGCCTGGTCAGGGACGCGTCGATGGCGGCGAGCACGTGCTTGCGGGACAGCCCCCGGTCGTTGGGTCCAGGGCCGGCCGGGTAGTACGCCTTGGTCGCGAGCACGTAGCCGTCCCGGCTCGGGAACAGCCTGCGCAGCAGGCGGCCGGTGATCTGCTCGCTGGCGCCGCCGGAGTACATGTCGGCGGTGTCGAAGAAGATGACCCCCGCCTCTACCGCCCGCCGGACGATCGGCTCGGCGTCGTCCTCGCGCAGCGCCCACGGCTGCGCGCCCGGGTCGCCGTAGCTCATCATGCCCAGGCCGATCCGCGACACGGTCAGCCCGGATGAGCCGAGGCGCGGGTAGTCCACGGTTAACTCGTCTCTGCCTGGTGAATCGCGACGCCGGCGATGACGAGCGCGATACCGGCCAGTTCGCGCGGCGTCGGGATCTGGTGCAGCACGACCGCGCCGACGATCACGGCGAACGCGGGAAGCAGGGCGAGCATCAGCGCGAACGTCGCCCTGGGGAGCCTGGCCATCGCGAGCTGGTCGGTGACGTACGGGATCACCGAGGAGCACACGCCGACGCCGATGCCCCAGGCCAGCCAGGCCGGGTGGGTGAACGCCGGCCGGGCGGCGCCGAGGCCGAACGGGGTGATGACGACCGCGGCGATCAGCATCGCGGCGCCGAGCTGGTCGATCCCGCCGAAGACGCCGCCCGCCCCGGTGTTCGCGACCCGGTGGCCCAGCATCACGTAGAGCATGAAGCCGGCGCAGTTGCCGAACGCGAACACGAGGCCAAGCGGGCTGGCCCCGAGCTGGATGGCGGTCAGCACCGCGACGCCGCCGACGCACAGGGCCAGCGCCGCGGCGTTGCGCCGGGTCCTGGTGCCGGCCGCGGCCAGCACGACGGTGCCGAGGAACTCGATGGCCCCGACCGTGGCCAGCGGCAGCCGCGCGACCGCGAGGTAGAACAGCGCGTTCATCCCGGCGAGCACGCCGCCGAGCGCCAGCAGCGTGACCAGCTGGCGCCGGTCCAGCCGCCCGGCCAGCCGCCACGGCCGCCGCCACGCCGCGAACACCGCCGCGGCGGCGACGATCCGCAGCCACACCACGCCGAGCGCGGCGATGTGCGCGAACAGCAGCACGGCGAGCGAGGGGCCGAGGTAGTGGAAGACCGCGGAAACCGCGAAGAAGGACACCGGGGGCAGTCGCTTCATACGGCAAGGGTCTCAGGTACATTCAGTCATTAGAATGGCATGCCAGAGCCATGGAGGCCGAGTTGCCTAACAACCGAAAGCAGATGATGCCATCTGCCTACGATCATGAAGAAGGCCTACTGGACGAGGTCAACCTGCGGATCCTGACCGAGCTGCGGGACAGCCCGCGGCTGCCGATGGCGGAGCTGGCCCGGCGGATCGGCATGTCGGCCCCCGCCGTCACCGAGCGAGTGCAGCGGCTGGAGCGGGCCGGCGTCATCGCCGGCTACCGGCTGGACATCGACCCGGCGGCGGTCGGCCTCCCGGTTACCGCGTTCGCCAGGATCAGGCCGATGCCAGGCAGCCTGCCGAAGATCGCCGAACTGGCCGCCGCCCTCCCCGCGGTGACCGAGTGCTACCGGATCACCGGCGAGGACTGCTTCCTCATCAAGCTGCACGCCGCGGCCATCGAGCAGCTCGAAGAGACCCTCGACCAGTTCCTCGCCTACGGCAACACGACCACGTCCATCGTGGTCTCCACCCCGGTCCCCAGGCGCTCGCCCCCATTGCCCGGCCGTTAGCCCAGCTCGACGAGCACTTTGACCGGGTTGGCCACGACGTCGAAGACCGCCGAGCGCTTCTGCGCCTGGGCCAGCAGCGCCTCGAGGTCGTCGCGGGCGGCGTCGGCGTCGATGGTGAACCGGACCGTGACCGCCTCGAAGCCGTTGCGGATGCCGGGGTCGGCGCCGAGGATGCCCAGCACGTTCATGTCGCCTTCGATGGCGGCGGTGACCGACCGGAGCTGGATGCCTCGGTGCTGGGCGACCGAGGCGACGCCGGCGGTCAGGCATCCGGCCAGGCCGACAAGCACGAACTCCACCGGGGTCGCGCCGTTGTCCGCGGCCGCGAAGCACTCGGGGTGGTCGACGTCGAAC
>Ga0335075_10009759_pt1 | contig 14605 bp, 9 predicted proteins | sample Lox_Sample_24_FD_206723 | JGI IMG/M metagenome (GOLD analysis project Ga0335075, IMG submission 206723) | Soil microbial communities from Loxahatchee National Wildlife Refuge, Florida, United States - Lox_Sample_2.4 | ecosystem: Environmental > Terrestrial > Soil > Wetlands | place: USA: Florida...
GATCGGCACGTATACCGTCAAAGCCGAATCGAACGGCTTTGAGAGTGCCGCTCAATCCTCCGTTACGCTGGTGCTCAACCAGATCGCACGCCTCGATTTTCAGATGAAGGTCGGTTCAGCATCCCAGACCGTCGAAGTTACTTCCGACCAGCCCGTGCTACAGACGCAAGCGACGCAACTCGGCACCGTGATCGACTCGACCACCAATACAGCTCTCCCTTTGGCCAGCCGCAACTATATCCAGTTGACTCTGCTCGCCCCCGGCAGCGTAACCCCGAATCCGCAAACGCTGACAAACGCACAACGTATCGATAGCGCCGGGCGGCCTTACATCAACGGCAACCGCGAGCAATCCAATAACTTCCTGCTCGACGGAATGGACAACAACCAGGTCTCCGACAACCTCGTCGGCTACACGCCGAGCCCCGACGCCATTCAGGAATTCAATGAGATCACGCAGAACGCGCCCGCCGAATTCGGCAACTTTTCCGGCGGCATCGTCAGCGTGTCGCTCAAATCCGGCACCAACCAGCTCCACGGCGATGTGTTCGAGTTCTTCCGGAACGACATCCTCAACGCCAACAACTGGTTCAACGACCTGCTCGGCACGCCGAAGCCCGGCCTTCGCTGGAATATGTTTGGCGCCACACTGGGTGGTCCGATCAAGAAAAATAAGTTGTTCTTTTTCGCAGATTATCAGGGCCAACGCTTCGACAATCCGTCCACAACCACGGCGTTCGACGTTTTCACCGCTGCCGAACGCGCCGGAAACTTTGGCGATCTCTGCACGGACCCGAGCGTCGGCGGCACCTGGAACGCAGGCGGCACCGCCTGCACGGGAGCAGTTGGGAAAGCCGTCGGCACGGTACTGAAAAACCCGAATACCGGCAACATAGTGCCATTCAACAATCTGGCCAATGCCGGCTTGGCTCCTAACCCTGTCGCCACGGCCCTCTTCGCTTCGAGTTTCTATCCGGCCGCGATCAACACAGATATCCAGAACAACGCGCTCTACACCACCAGCACGGCTCTCAACGTAGATCAGGGCGACGCTAAGATCGATTGGAACCTTTCGGACAAGGATCGCCTCTTTTTCCGGTTTTCCGATGAGAGCCAGAACAATCCTGAAATAATCTCCCTTCCGATCGTGCCGGTGAACACCGGCAACACCGTCATCCATAGCGGTGTTCTCAACTGGACGCATAATTTCGGGACGAACCTCCTGAACCAGGCAATGATCGGAGCGAACTACGTAGATCTCAACACCCTCAACACCGGCTCTTCCCCCGCTCTCGGTGACCTTAGTACGCAACTCGGCATTCCGAACGGAAACGACACGGGGCCGGGCCTCGTGGGCCTGAACTTCACCGATTATAACGACAATGCAAACATTGGCGGGTCCGGTGTGACGCAGAAGTTCGCTGACACGGTATTCCAGTACGAGGACAATTTAATCTATAACCGTGGGCGCCATACCATTCGCACCGGCTTCCAATTCTGGCGGGAAAGGATCGACACCTACTACTCCGGAAACAACGGCGTTCTGGGCTTTTTCCAGTTCGCCGGCATTTACACGGGCTCTCCCCAAGCTGATTTTTACCTGGGAATGGCAGATCAGAATGGCCGTGGAATCGTCGGTGGAACCTGGGGGCAGCGCTCCAGTGTCATCGGCACCTATGTCCAGGATGATTGGCAGGCCAAGCCGAATTTGACTCTGAACATCGGCGTCCGCTATCAAGCCCATACGCCGTGGTCTGAAGTTCACAACCAGCAGGCAAACTTCGGCCTATACACCGGCACTGAGGAATTTCCCGCGGGTGCCCCTCTACCGAGCGTCAACTGCGCAGGCTGCAATGCTCCCGTAAACCTCAGTACACGGGCCCTATACAATGGCTACTACGGCATCGGTGACTTTGAACCCCGCATTGGAATCGCCTGGACGCCAGGCTTCCTGAATGGGAAGACGGTCTTTCGTGGCGCGTTCACAACTTCAGACTATCTTGAAGGCACCGGAACGAACCTTCGACTGCCACTGAATCCTCCGTTCGGCACTGAGGACTTCACGGATTACGACAGCCTGAATTCCAATGTTCCGCCGACACTGATCAGCGATGGTTTGACACTATCGCCGCCGACTGATCCTTTCGCCAATGCAACTCTTCGCGTTTGGCAGCCAAATCTCCGGCCCGCTATTGCGGAAGAGTGGAACCTTTCGATCCAGCAGTTGATAAACAGTTCCACCACGTTCCAGATGAGTTACGTCGGCCAGAAGGGTACGCACTTGATGGTTCCCACTTGGATGGAGCAGGGTGATCTGCAACCGAACGGCACGATCACAGCCAGCCCCTTCCTTGCCGGGAATCCAGCTCTTCTTACGGACATAGGTTCTGGCGGCGTGAAGGGAACGTTTTCAGACGGCACCATGACATATAACGCTCTGCAAGCCGTTCTGAAAAAGACCTTTTCGAGAGGCCTCGAATATCAGGTCTCTTACACATACTCCAAGTGCATGACCAACTCGAGCGGCTACTACGGCTCGTGGGGCGGGCAAACAACACCCGCTTCGCCGTACTGGCAGAATCTCTACGACCCGGCAGCCGAGTGGGGCCCTTGCTACTATGATGTTACTCATCAGCTCACCTCCTACGCCGTCTACGACCTGCCGTTCGGTCACGGTCGTCAGTTCGGCAAAGACATGAACCCGATCGAGAACGCGGTCGTCGGCAACTGGACCGTCAGCCCAATCTGGAGCTGGCACGGCGGCTTCCCGATCACCGTTTCCGACGCCGACTTCTCCGGCACCGGTTCCCAGGGCGCTCGTGCGGATTGCAACGCCCAGCCGAAGTATCTCAAGCAATACACCTCGGCCGGCGTTCAATGGTTCGATCCCAGCGTCTATTCCAATCCGGCGAACGGCACGTTTGGCACTTGCGGCGTTGCTGGAGTTCGCGGTCCCGGGGAGAACGACGTGGACATGAGCATCCAGAAAAACTTCCCGATCACGGAAGCAAAGAGCCTGCAGTTCCGGGCCGAATTCATCAACCTGTTCAACCATCCTATTTTCAATTCACCTGACGGTGGTTGCAGCGGCGCGGCCGGCGCACCTTGTGGTGCTGGGCTTGGCCTGATCACATCGTCACAACTGGAGCGTAACATTCAGTTTGCTCTGAAGTTCGTTTTCTAACCTCCACCCCTAAGCTGTAGAATGGGGCAGGCGACGAAATCGCCTGCCCCATTTCATTTTGATATGTCGCGTATCGCTAGTTTTTTCGCTGGGAAATCCGTCGAAAGGTTTTTAGGGGGTCGGAGCCTGCCTGCCGGTTGGCGTGGCTTCAGCTCCGGCATTAAGGGGCTTGTTTTCGGCAGGGCTTTAGCCCCTGAAGCGAAAGCGTCTTGCGCCACGCCTGCAAGTCAGCGCAGTAAATTCTTCATTCTCATGGCGGCGCTGCTCCCTTCTCTTACGGCTGCGCAGGCGCCCGTGAAGTCGCCTTCGGCTCAGCCCGGCTCCGCGGCCATTCACGCCGTCGACCTTGCGCATCAGGGCGACTGCTCTGCAGCGATGCCGTTGCTCAAAACCGCGGCTCGTACCGCCACCGGATCGGCGAAACGCGACCTCGGCGTTTCCACGGTCCAGTGCGGGCTGAAGCTCAACGATACGCAAGCTACGCTGAACGCGCTGGTCATGTTGAATCGCGACTTCCCTCGCGATCCGGAGGTTCTCTACGTCACCACGCACGCCTATTCCGACCTCGCCACGCGCGCGTCGCAGGAACTCGCCCGCACCGCGCCCAATTCGTACCCAGCTCAGGAGCTCTATGCCGAATCGCTCGAAATGCAGGGCAAATGGTCCGACGCGGCTGCGGAATATCGCAAGATTCTGGCCGCGCATCCCGATCTTGTTGGAATCCATTACCGGCTCGGCCGCGTGATCCTTTCGCAGCCGCCGACGCCCAGCACACTTCCGGACGCCACCAAGGAATTCGAGGCGGAACTCAAGCTCGATCCCAGGAACTCCGACGCCGAATATATCCTCGGCGAGCTGGCGCGGCAGCAATCGCAGTGGGACGACGCAATCGCACATCTTTCACGTGCCGTGAAATTCGATCCCGAATTTGCGCCTGCCTATCTGGCTCTTGGCATGTCATTCAACTCTGCGGGCAAATTCGCCGACTCTATCTCACCGCTCGAAAAATACGTGCGCCTGCAGCCCGGCGATCCAGCCGGCCACTACCAGCTCGCGATCTCCTGCGCGCGGACCGGCCGGAGCGATGAAGCGCAAAAGCAAATGGCGCTGCAGCGTGACCTCGTCAACAAATCGCGTGCAGAACAGGGCAAAGAGCAGCAAGGCCCTGACCAGCCTCAGTGATTCGCCCAGTCGAAATGAAACGCGTGATCAATCGGCGGCTTCTCTGCGCGGCCTCTGCGCTTGCCTGCCGCAGACAGGCCTGTCCGCCGTGGCGGGTTTCTGCGCTAAAGGGGTTTCTCCTGCCTCTTCGTGCTCTCGCGGTTTTCTCGGGGCCCTCTGTGGTTAATCTCTGGTATTTCGGCGTATGACTGGGACCGTCCGTTTCCGTCTCTCCCGCCGCAATTTTCTCCGCGGTCTCGGCTTCGGCGGACTGAACGCAACGCTCGCTCCATTACTGGGAAGACGCGGGCTTAATTCGCTTTTCACTCCCCGCCTGCCGGGGCGCGCCTCAACAAACGGACCCGTCTTCCAGCAGATTCCGAACTCCGCTAGCGGCATTTCCTGGGTGCACGTCAACGGACGCTCGCCCGAAATGTATCTGCCGGAGACGGTCGGCGCCGGCTGCGCCTTCTTCGATTACGATAACGACGGCTGGATGGACATTTACCTCGTCAACAGCGGCAACTGCGACTTCTATCATCCCGATCCTCCACTGCGAAATGCACTCTATAAGAACAATCGCGACGGCACCTTCACGGACGTCACGCTGAAGGCAGGCGTCCCGGGCAATGCCTATGGAATGGGCGTTGCCGCTGGTGATTACGATGGCGACGGCTTTCAGGACCTCTACGTCACGCAATACCAGCGCGGCATTCTTTATCACAACAATGGCGACGGCACCTTCACCGACGTAACAGAAAAGGCCGGCGTGGCCGCGCCCGGCTGGGGCACCAGCGCCGTCTGGTTCGACTATGACAATGACGGCCGTCTCGATCTTTTTGTCGGCGGCTTTTGCGATTACGACAAGTCGAAAAACAAGTGGTGCGGCAATCGCATGACCAACGACCGTTACTACTGCATTCCGAGCGTCTACGAACCGGGGCCTTCGTGGCTATTTCACAATAATGGCGACGGCACTTTCACCGACGTCAGTAAGGAATCCGGCATCGCCGCGTCGCTTGGAAAAACGTGGGGCGTCGTCGCCGCCGATATCAATAACGACGGTCTGATGGATCTTTTCGTCTCCAACGACACTGTCGCGAATTTTCTGTTCGTGAATCGCGGCCATGGGAAATTCGACGAGAACGGTCTGCTCGCCGGTGTCGGTTACAGCGCGTACGGCCGAGCGCGATCAGGAATGGGCGTCGATGCCGCCGATTACGATCAGGACGGCTGGATCGACCTTTTCGTCGCGAACATCGACCACGAAATGTACTCGCTCTATCACAACGACAAAGACGGCAGCTTCACTGATGTGGCTCCGCACGACGGCATCGGCTCAGCCACGCGGATGTTGAGTGGCTGGGGTCTGAAATTTTTCGACTATGACAATGACGGCAACCTCGATCTTTTCCTCTGCGACGGCCATCCGGACGACAAAATCTCGACTCACGTGTCAGGCGTAACGTATCGCGAGCCGCTTCTGCTCTTCCGCAATACAGGGGCTGGCTTCGACAACGTCAGCGCCACCAGCGGTCCCGTTTTTGACGAGCCGCTCTCCGGCCGCGGCATGGCTCTCGGCGACTTCAATAACGACGGCCTTGTGGATGTCCTGATCACGCAGAACGGCGGCCCGCCCCTTCTTCTGCAGAACGTCTCCAGCCGCCAAAACCACTGGCTCGGCCTGCGCTTAATCGGCAAGAAGGCGAACGTGGACGCGATCGGCGCAAAAATCACTTATCAGGCGGGCGATCTGAGGCGCCACATCTTCAAAGTCGGCGGCGGCAGCTATGCTTCATCGCACGACCCCCGCGTCGTGCTCGGCCTCGGCCCACGCACCAAACTCGACTGGGTCGAAGTGAAGTGGCCGGAACCCAGCGGCCTCGTCGAACGCTTCACCGGCCTCCCTATCGATCGCTACCACAGCGTCACCGAAGGCCAGGGCAACAAAGCCTAGACCCGGGAACGCCAATCTCCCGAGGCGCATCTTACAGCCGCGTGCCGTCTAACACCCGGGAACGCCAATCTCCCGAGGCGCATCTTGCAGCCGCATGCCGCGTAACACCCGGGAACGCCAACCTCCCGATTGGCGCCTCTTGAGGACGCCAGCCTGTGTGGCACAGGCTTGTCCTGAGCGAAGTCGAAGGGCGCTCTCGCCTGTGCTTCCCACATTTTGCCTTTCTAGCGCCCGCCTTGCCTTTCAGGCGGGCGCCTCTTCTTTCGGGTAGCGCCGGCGGTTTTCGCCGTTTACCCTGCACGTTGCTCGGTTTCGCCCACCGAAGCTCGGCAAACCGGACAGTCGGTTCCCGCCGCAAAGCAATTGTCCATCTCCCCCCTTGCGCGTTCACAGGAACGCTGATCCAACTGGCAACAAAAAAGAGTTGCGAAGCAAAACGAAAGCGAGTATCTACTGGAGTACCGGATTTCCTGCTCGTCAGTTCATAAACGTCGCCAGGGAGCTGCATATGGTGCGCACCGATCTATGCGTTTGCGGGCACCCACAATCGGATCACAGGACGTACGGCTGCACCGCTTCGCGACCGAATCCAGATCCCAAGCAGCCTTACCGCACTTTGTGCAAATGCAAGGTTTTTCAAGCGCAAAAAGTTGCCCGTGCCAGTTAGACCTCGCTTGAGCCGTATACAAGCAAGCTCGGATGCCGACAGATCCGTAGCGTCTAAGAAGATCTGTGCCGCCGCAGCGTTACTCTTCCCAAGAGATTGACACTGTTCTAGGACCTGTTGACGCCCATATTTGGATTCCTCCGCCTGGCCTTTGCCTCGTGACTTTCCCCCACGGATGTAACGAAAATACCCACTTCTCATTCGTGATCGAAACTGAGCCTCGGATTCGTTTAAACCGTCCGCAATCAATGCCGCCGTACACAGGTTGCCCTCCGGATTTGCCGTGCGCTCCGGAGGCCTTTTCTCGACACACGTGCCGAGAAAAGATCGCCGTAAGTCCTTTGCCATCAACAAAAGGTCCAAAACTTCTCGACACACTTTTCGCCGTTTCGACCTTCTCGTCGCACTGCACCATTCCTGGTGCAATTTTCGTCTGGCAACTCCCCGCACCGGCCACCGCGCAACCAAACAACCACGCTGAAGCTACGCCCCCGGAGTATGATTCGCGCTTATGACGAGCGGTTCCCGCACGGTAGTCGGCCTCGGCGAGGTTCTGTGGGACATGCTGCCAGAGGGAAAGCAGCTCGGCGGTGCGCCCGCGAACTTCGCCTATATGTGTGGCTTGCTCGGCCACCATGCGGTCGTGGCCAGCGCAATCGGCGCCGACGCCCTCGGTGAAGAACTGCATAACCGGCTCGCGGGACTGAACCTCGATACCTCGTTGATCCAAGTCAGCCGCCAGCACCCCACGGGGACGGTCAACGTAATCCTCGACGGCGAAGGCCAGCCTAAATACGAAATACGAGAGCCGGTTGCGTGGGATTTTCTATTGTGGACGCACGAATGGCAGCAGTTTGCCGCACGCGCCGATGTGATCTGCTTCGGCACGCTCGCGCAGCGGTCGCCTGTGTCGCGCGCGACCATAAAGGCGTTTCTGCGGGCGTCTCGGTCCGGCGCCATTCGCATTTTCGACGTGAACCTGCGCCAGGACTTCTTCTCCGCCAACGTGCTGGCGGAATCTTTGCAGCTCGCAAATGTAGTCAAGCTGAACGACACGGAATTACCTATCGTCATGCGCCTTCTCGGGTTCACGGCCAACGACGAAAGATCCTCGGCTGGGCGCCTCCGGGACGCGTTCGGATTGGAACTTGTTTGCGTCACGCGCGGCAGTCGCGGCAGCCTGCTGGTTCGCGAAGGTCAATGCGACGAGCATCCCGGATTTAGCGTTCGCGTGCAAGATCTGGTCGGTGCGGGCGACGCGTTTACCGCAGCACTTGCGCATCACCTGCTACGCGGATCATCGTTGGGCGTGATGAACGAAGCGGCGAACCGCATGGGCGCATGGGTCGCGAGCCAACCGGGCGGAACACCCCGCGCCGATGCAGAGGCGTTGTGGTAGGCATTGTGTAGCCCTGATCGGAACAAAGAAACCGCGGGTTTACCACAGAGAACGCTGAGAAAAACAGGAGACCACGGAGAGGATCGTTGCGAAAAAGTTGGCTGGGAGGCCTGGACTCGAACCAGGATAATCAGATCCAGAGTCTGATGTACTACCGATTGTACGACCTCCCAGCAGTCTGATTCTGAGTAGTTTACAGCAATCGCTGCACGCGCAAAAGCGGCTTCAGCACCGCGTCCGGAGCCTCTTCTTCGAAGCACGCCAATAACCCCTGGCAACTCGCTCGGCCAAGATTGTGCCGCATCCGCCTCCGCCAGGGTCTCAGCGGGGCGGCACTTCGCGCGATGGGACGCGGATGAGCTGGCGATTGCGGACGTAGAATTGCTGGCCGCGCCAGTTGATTCGCCGCGGGAGAAAGCTGGCGATCCACGATGCGAAGGCAAACGCGTCCCGCAACGGCAACAGCCAGAATTTGTGGCGAACGAGATCGTCGCGCATCCCTTCAACGCCGACCGCCCAAGCCGTCCACGGACGCAACACGAGATAGGCCCCTACATATGCAAGGGACATCCACGCGCGGGGAGCGATGACAGCAGCGAGGATGGTCCAAGGCAGCGCCTGGCTGAAAATGAGCCCTATATGTCCCCACGGACGCGAGTGTTTGATGCTGGCGTACCAGCGTGTCTGCTGGCGAAAAGCGCCGGCGAAATTCTCCCGGGGATAGACGATCGAAACCGGAAACCGGCTGAGCTCGATGCGATGGCCTGCGCGCGCGATGCGATTTCCGAGCTCATAGTCGTCGGCGAAATGATTGACCAGAGCTTCGAAGCCACCAATCCCGGCGAGACGCGCTTTCGTTGTCGCCATCACCGCGCCCAGCATGAAATTGACGCCCGACAGCGCACGCGCAACTAAAACTCCGGCGGCGAAATCGGTGCTGTTGCCAATCGCCTCCAAGCCTGCCGCGAGCGAGCCTTCCGTCAGCCCGCGATAGAGACACGTCACGCCTCCGACGGCCGGATCGGCGAAAGGCACGGCGACGGCGCGCAGAAACCCCGGCTCGACCCGAACGTCGCTGTCGCAAACGACGAGCACATCGTGACGCGCCTCGCTTGCCATGCGGCAGAGCTTGTTGATCTTGTCACTGACGCCGAGCGGCTCGGAACCAATCAGCAGTCGAATCTGCCGCTGAGGGAAATCCGCAATCAATTTTTGAATCACTGGGACGGCAGGATCCGTGCCGGCGGAAACACAGAAAAGCATCTCGAATTCGGGATATTCCTGGCGGCAGAAGCTTGCAAAATTTTCGTAGGCTTCGCGATCCAAACCGTAGATTGGCCGCAGGATGCTTACCGGAGGCAAACTAGTGGCGAGTGGCCCCTGCCTGTCCGGCAGGCAGGCTTCATCCCCTTCGCGGGCGTTCAGTGTAAACGAGTGGCTGGTGGGGACCGATGCTGAAGAATCGAAGAAACGTCGCGCGGCGAAAATTGCAAACAAGCAAAATCCAAAGGGCGCCAGCGCAACTACGAGGAGCGCGCCGCGAATGACAATCCAGGCCATCGTGGAAGATCAGCTCTTGCCGGCGTAAATAAGGTAGACGCCAAAGCATACGAGTGCGACGCCAACCCAGCGATGATAGCTGACATCCTCACCGAGGAACCATTTTCCCCCGACAGCGCCGACCACGTAGCCCAAGGAAGTGACAGGGATGACGAAGCTGACGTCCTCGCGCGCCAGCATGCCGAGCAGCGAGAAGTAAGAGAGCGCCATCAGCACGAACCCCAGCCACATCCACCAGATCCTGAAGGCTCGACGGCCGGTGCGCAACAGCCCACGCGGAGTAAAGTCCCTGACTTCACCAATGATCTTCATCGCGCGCGTGACGCACATTTCGCCGAACGTCCCGCCAACCACAATGAATACCAGAAGGGCAATCTCTGTGGTCATCGAAGCGGACCTTCACCGAGCGGCGGTGGTGAAAAAGGCCGTTCCGCTGTCGCGGGAGAAGTGTAGCTGATGAATCCCACACCGACGCACACCACCAGAATCCCCATCCAATGCAGTAAAGAAATCTTCTCTCCGAGAATGTACTTTCCGAGCAGCGCGACGACGCCGTAGGTCAGGGCAGTAGCCGGTTGAACGTAACTATAATCCGCCCAACTGAGAACGCTGATGTAACAGATGAAGAAGCCGATCATGCAAAGGGTTCCCCACCATACGAGCCCGGAAGCGAGGACAAGAGAAACGTAATGGGCGGTTTCGACGAGACTGATTGACGTGGGAACGCCGATGCCACGCATCCCCTTGCCCATCAAAAGGTCGCCAAAGGGACCAAATACAACGAGCAGGCTGATCAGCGTGTATGTTTTTAACCGCAGGTGGGAGGCCGCCGCCATGCGCCTCCGCTTAGTCGATGGAGGTTTCGACGCGCGGCTCGATGGACGGCACGTGAACCAGAGCCTTCTTCTCGACGCCCTTACGCGCCACTCTCCAACGGTCAGCTCGAAGCTTCAGGAAATCGACCGCCTCGTGGAACAGACGCTTGCGCTCATGCCCATCCCACAATGACTCGCGGATAATGCGCCATGCGACGTGGGGGCGGAAATAATAGCTGTCGTAGAATCGGTTGACGGATTCGACCATGTACTCGCGGCTGAGACCGGGGTACTCGAGGTGAGGAAGCTGATGGCCGTCCGAATCCGTCAGCGCTTCCGTGGCAAGAAAGCCTTCACGCACGCCTTGCTCGTAGAGTTCGGTGCCCGGGTACGCGTGCGCCATCGAGACCTGTATCGTCTCGCAATCAAGTTCTTTGGCGAAATTAATCGTCTTTTCGATCGTGTCCTTCGTTTCGCCCGGCAGACCGATGATGAAATCGCCGTGCACGTGAATGCCGACCTTCTTGCAGTTCTTCACGAAGGTGCGGCCCATTTCCAAGGTCGCGCCCTTCTTGATGTTCTTCAGGATCTGCGGGTCGCCGGACTCAAAGCCCACGATCAACAGGCGGCAGCCAGAGTCGGCCATGGCCTTCAGCGTCTCGTAGTCGCCATGGACGCGAGCGGTGCACGACCAACGGAAGCCCACCGGCTTGAACTCTTTGCAGAGCGCGAGGACGCGATCTTTGCGGATGTTGAAGGTATCGTCGTCGAAGAAGAATTCCTTCGCCTGCGGGAATCTCTTGTGCGCTTCGCGGAACTCGCGCGCGACGTTTTCGACCGAACGCACGCGCCAGGCGTGTCCTGAGAGCGTCTGCGGCCAGAGGCAAAACGTGCAGAGAGCCGGGCATCCTCGCGCCGTATAGAACGAGACGAACGGGTGCAGTAAGAAAGGCACGTTGTACTTTTCGACTGCCAGGTTGCCGTCATACACCTCGGTGGCAAAAGGAAGCGCATCGAGTTCGGCGGTCTGGAGCGGGGCGGCCGATGGGTTGTGGACCACCTTGCCGTCTTTGATATAGCTGACGCTGGGAATTTCCGAGAGCGGCTTGCCTTGCGCGTAATCGACCACGGCGTGATCGAACTCGCCACGGACGACGAAGTCGAGATCGGAACTCGCCAACAGGCTCTCGGCCGGCTTGATCTGAACTTGCGGGCCGACAAATGCGATCTTCAGGTCCGGCTTCTTTTCCTTCATCGCACGCACAAGACGCAAATCGCTATGGAAGCCGACTGTAGATGTAAACAGCACTACGAATTCGTAGTCGCGGGAAGCCTGAATTACCTCTTCCGGAGAGATGTGATGCGGCGGTCCGTCGAGGAGGCGGCTGCCGGGAAGCATCCCAGCGGGATACGCTAGCCAAACCGGATACCAGTACGACTCAATCTCACGCGTGGCGGGCCAGCGAGATCCCGCTCCCCCGTCGAACTTGTCGAAGCTTGGCGGGTTCAAGAAGAGCGTCTTCATGACAGAAGGCATTTAGTCTTCTCCCTCGGAATTTGAACAGTTGCCGCATGCGCAAGGAACTCACATTCTACTCGAATTGCCTGCCGTCCCAAACATCAGGGTAACTGAAAATGTCACTATTGCAACACCTTAGCCAGCTCGCCAGTAGCCTCCAGTATTTTGAGCTGGCTCTCTTGCCACGCCACGTCCGCATCCAGAAAAGTGGCCCATTTATCGTTCTCCTGCAAACGGGCCTGTTCGACATCGGCGAGCGTCGCTTTGCCCTGCTCGAGCTCCGCCTGGAGGATATCCGCATTTTCCTGAGCGACTTTGAGATCGAGGCGCGCGACTTCCCTGCTTGCCTGCAGCTCTCTGGACTGGCGGGTGGACTGTGCAGCTTCCAGCCTAACTTCCTGCCGCCGATTGCTCAAGGCAAGTTCTGCTTCGTCCAACTGGCTCTTGGCAAGCGCAACCGTTGCTCGCGTCTTGCTGGCAAAGAGCGGGATACTAAGTTCGATGCCAAAATTGAAATTGTTTCGCGGAATCGGCCTGCTGTAGTACTGGTCGTAGTTGTTGATATCGCTCAGAACCTGGTATTGTCCGACTACATTGGCACTGGGCCAGTAGCTCAGGCGAGCGCCGCGCAACAGGTGCTGGCGCGCGGCCCGCTCATCTTCCGCCTCCTGGATGCTCCTGTCGTTCTGAACGGCAAGCTGCGCGATTTGGGATTGTGGAAGGCCTGTCGAAAAGTCAGGCTGGATTGTTTCGACGGCGATCGTCTGGTCGTCCGGAATGCCGGTGAGATCGTGCATCTGCTGCGTCAGCGTATCGTCGCGATCCTGGAGCTTTAGTAGTCGCTCGCGAATTTGTGCCAGGGTCAGTTCAGCCTTTGTCTCGTCAATCGGGAGAGCCTGGTTGGCGGCGACTCGTTCCTGCATGATCTGCACGATTTTCTCGGCGCCCGCTTCATCGCTGCTCATCAAGGTAGCCAAGTGACGCACTTCGGCAAGTTCAAGGTACGTTGATGCGGTTTGCACCATGACGTTATCGTGCGTCTGTTTGATTACCGCTAGTTGGCTCTTCGCGCGCTCTTCGTCGGCGCGCTGGGTGCCCTTCAACAATGGATTAAACAGAGACTGAGTGTAGTCCAGCTCAAAGACGGCCGGCAGACCACCGCCGGGAGTTGACGGAAAGCCGTGGGTATAGACGTAACCGGCGCCCGTGTAGAGATTGGGCAGAAAAGATGCGCGGTCCAGCCGAGCCGCGTTCGACGCTACCTGATATTCGACTCGCGCCAGCCGAAGATCGCGGGAATTCTCAAGAGCAAGCGCCACTGCTTCGCGGAGCGAGAGCGTGCGCTCGCCCGTGTCCGAGACATTCTGCGCGCAGCAGGGGCTCACAATGCATGCGATGAGTGAAGCCAAGGCGATCATACCGGCTCTATTCATAGCGAAGAGCTTCCGTTGGTTGGAGCCGGGCGGCGCGTTCGGCGGGAAGATAACCGAAGACGAGCCCGGTGGAACACGACACGACAAACGCAAGCACAACAGATATCCAGGAAATCGGAATGGTCACGCCCCCCGGTATGACACCCGCAAGCAGGTCCGCGATCACCGGCAGGTGGAGAACGAAGTTTGCGGTTACCGGCACCAAGACGCCGATCGCGATGCCGACCAGAGCTCCGGTGGCGCTGATCAGAACCGCCTCAGCCAAAAACTGGTACAGGATCGCATCATGGGGGGCGCCAATCGCTTTTCGGACACCGATCTCGCGAGTTCGCTCGGTCACCGTGACCAGCATGATGTTCATGATCCCTATTCCGCTAATGGTCAGCGCGATCAGTGCAACGACAATGAGCAAAACGGTCAACGCGCGCGAGATATTCTGCGCTGCGTCGAGAATGCCGGTCAGATTGTACACACGATACTTTGCACCCGGACGATGCCGGCCGGCGATAACGTCGCCGACACGCTGTGTCACATACGGCACATCTTGTGGGCTGTCGGCCTGCGCGTAGAACGACTTGAAATAGTCGGAACCCGTGTAGTCCTTTATGAGCGGGAACGGGACGATAACGGTTTCCGCGTTGATTTCGGTTTGTCCGAATGTGGCTACTCGTTCGCGGAACACTCCGATGATCGTGAAATAAAGTTCGCCGATCCTCAAAGTCTCCCCGACCGGATTGCTATACGGATAAAGGGTCGAGGCGAGCGGCTCAGTAATTAGGCACACTTTGCTGCGCGACACCATATCATCCTGGTCGAAATATCTTCCTTGCGAAACGATAAGGTGGCGTACTTCGTTGAATCCTTCCGTCACCCCCACCAGGCTAATCGGATGCACTTGACCCGCTACCGT
>Ga0335075_10009760_pt1 | contig 14603 bp, 9 predicted proteins | sample Lox_Sample_24_FD_206723 | JGI IMG/M metagenome (GOLD analysis project Ga0335075, IMG submission 206723) | Soil microbial communities from Loxahatchee National Wildlife Refuge, Florida, United States - Lox_Sample_2.4 | ecosystem: Environmental > Terrestrial > Soil > Wetlands | place: USA: Florida...
TGCGGTAGCGTCCCAGGTAAGTGGCGAAGGCCGGCCCTAAGCCGGCAATTTCCTGTTCGGTCATTGGATTCCCTCCCGATAACAGAGTTATCGGCCGTCAGGGAATCCGCGCTGTACTGTTAGGGGGCCGGCGAGACGTCGGTCCCACCAAAGCTATCTTGGGCGCCTCCTCAAGATGTTACGCCTGAGCCTGCGATGGGGTTCGAATCGCCGGCTTGCCGCGGAAGAGGAAATAGTGCGGATTATCGGGGTGCAGAGCAAGCGGCTTCTCCGCGGCGGAAATCGGCTGGGCTTGCGTCAGGCCGGCTATCAGTAGAAACACAAGGGCAAACGGACGGAGCCGGCGGCAAGAGAGGGAACGCATGCGGAGGATCCTCGGGGCGGCTGAAATTTCCGCATGCAGGCTACGATATGCCGAGGCTCGCCGCAAGAGGCGCACGACAGGACCCCCAGACCTGTCTGGTCCGGGGGTCGTCGATTTAAAGGCAGTAACAAAATGTGGCGGCACGTTTCCAACGTGCCGAATGGCCCGACACGTTGAAAACGTGTCGCCACATTTTGTTACTGCCTCTTGGCAGGCGCTGGGTCATCCTGTTGCTCAGGTCGTGCCCGCCATGGCCGGCCGGGCGGTGTGGATGTTGAACGCACCGTGGTCGTGCAAGATGTTCTCGGCTTCGCGGTAGCGGTCCTCCGTCTGCACGGTGACGATGGTGCGGCCGGCCCGGAACTCGCCCTCGTAAGTTTTGGCGTGCTCCTCGGGAACACCCAAACCGACGAGGGCGCCGATAATGCCGCCGGCCGCGGCCGTGCCCGCGGCACTGGCCAGGACGGAGGCCAGTATGCCGCCGGCGATGACCGGACCAACTGCCGGCAGTCCGATCGTGACGATGCCCAGCGCCCACAGGGCGCCGACGCTCGCCCCGGTGATGGCACCGGTGGCCGCACCGGCTCCCACGTTGGTAGCCAGGCTCCCGGATTCAGCCTTATCGCGGGCCGCCGGGCGCTGCGCTTCGCGCGTCAGAACACCAATTTCATTCTCGGCAAACCCGACTCGGCGTAATTCGGCCACCGCCTTCTGGGCCGCGCTCTGGTCCTGGAAGACGCCGGCCACCGTGGTACGATTCGCATTCGTCATGGTGGTTTCTCCTTTCGAAACGCCGACTCAACAAAACACATTACGGAGCCAACAAAAGCTCCAATAAACCAAGTCGCAAACACCATGCCAACCTGCGCGCGGCACTTCCGTCAATCGCCGAAGACAATGACGGCACGGGGTCTTTTGAGCGCATTCCCCATCGCGCTGGTTGACAGATTCACGCCGGCGCGGGAAACTGCATTTCCTCGCCTGCCCTGGTGGAACGTCGCCCGCCCGGACCTGCATCCCGAACAACCCTCCCGGAGGCTCCCCATGCGTCAGTCATCCGCTTCGTATTTCGTTCGCCTCGCCCTGTCGATCGTTCTGTTTGCCCTGGCCGGCGTGCTGCCGTGGCTGCCGGCCGCGGAGGACGCCGCGGCGCCGGGAATGATCGCCACCCTGAAAGGCCACAGCGAAGCCATCTACTCGCTCGCCTTCACGCCGGACGGCAAGCACGTCGTCACCGGCAGCGGCGATCGCACCCTCCGCGTGTGGGACAGCGCCACCGGCAAGGAAGTCAAAAGCTTCGGCGGGCCGACCGGCCATCAAGGCCTCGTGCTCAGTATCTCCATCAGCTCCGACGGCGGCATGATCGCGTCGGGCGGCTCGGACAACAAGGCCATGATCTGGGACTTCCCCAGCTCCAGCCCGCTGCGCGCCCTTGCCAAGACCGAGGGCGCCAACGTCCTGGCCGTCACCGCCGACGGCACCAAGCTGGCCGGCGGCGATAAGGATGGACATGTGAAGATATGGAACAGCGCCGATGGCAAGGAGCTGTTCAAGCTAGACGGCCACCGCGGTCCTGTCACCGGCCTGTCATTCAGCAGCAACGGTCAGCTGCTCGTCTCGTCCGGCGAGGACAAGACGCTGCGGTTCTGGAACCCGGCCGACGGTAAGAATCTGGGCGTTGTCGGCGCGCATCCGGGCGCCGTACGCGGCGTCACCCTCAGCCCGAACAACAATGCCGTCTACAGCGCCGGCGCCGACGGCAGCTTGAAGTTCTGGGCGCTGCCGCCGATCGCCTCGAAGCCGCTGGGCGCGCCGCACGCCGACGCGGTGACGGCCCTCATCCTGTCGGGCGACGGCAATTCGTTCGTCTCCGCCAGTGCCGATAAGAGCGTGCGGCTGGCCAATGCCTCGAACGGCCAGCTGGTCCGCGATTTCAAGGGAGCGGCGGCGAGCGTCGAGGCCGTCACCCTGTCGCCCAACAAAGCCTTGCTCGCGGCGGGGACGGCCGACAAGCGCTTGCTCATCTGGCAGGAAAAGGACGCTCAGCTGCTGGCCAACGTGGCAAACCACGCCGCCGGCCTCGCCTTCAATCCGGCCTCGAACCAGCTGTTGACGGGCGGCAGCGACGGCACGCTCAAGCTGTGGGCCATGCCGCCCGTGCCGGAGCGGACGCTGGCGCACCCGGATGCCGTGCGCGCGGCGATGGTAAGCGCTGACGGCAAATATCTGTTCACCGGCAGCAACGACAAGCTCGTCCGCACCTGGAACCTGAGCAATCTCAAGCAGCCGGAACGGCAGTTTTCCGGCCACACCGCCGCTGTCAACGCCGTCGCCATCAGCCCCAATCGACAGCTGCTCGCCTCGGCAGGCGACGATGAGACCATCCGCTTCTGGAACCAGAGCAACGGCCAGCAGACTGCTTTCCTCGGCGCCCACGCCGGGCCGGCGACAAGCCTGTCGTTCAATTCCAGCAATCAGGCACTGTCGGCGTCGGCGGACGGCAGCGTCAAATTGTGGCAGCCGCCGGCCGCGGCGGGGAAGATGCTCGCCCATCCCGGCCAGGTCACGAGCGCCGTTCTCAGCCCCGACGGCTCGCGGCTGCTGACGGGTTGCAGCGACAAGCAGGTGCGCCTGTGGAACCTGGGCAACGGACAGACGGAGCGGGCCTTCGGCGGCCACACGCTCGGCGTATCGTGCGTGGCCGTGAATGCGGCCGGCAATCAAGTCGCTGCCGGCGGCGCCGACAAGATGGTTTTCGTCTGGGAAACAGGCAGCGGCAAGGAGATCAAGAAATTCACGCTGGCCGCCGTCGTCAACAGCGTGGCGTTTTCGCCCGACGGTAAGTCCCTGGCCGCCGGCCTCGCCGATAACAGCATTCACCTCTTCGACCTGGCGATGGGCAAGGAGGTCAAGACGTTAACCGGACATGGCGGAGCCGTCAACGCGCTTTTGTTCGTTCCCAAGGGCGATCAGCTCATCTCGGCCAGCGCGGACAAGACGGTGCGCGTGTGGACCGTTGCCGACGGCAAGGAGAAGACGAAGCTGGATCACACCGCGACGGTACAGGCGCTGGCCCTGAGCAAGGACGGCGCGAAAATCGCGGCCGGCGGTGCGGACAAAACGCTGAAGGTGTGGACGCTGGCCGACGGCAAGGCGCAGGCGACCATCACGACACCGGCTGCCGTGCATGCGGTCAGCTTCAGCTCCGATGCCTCGCGTCTGCTGATCGGCGGGGCGGACAACAAGGGGCGCGTTTACGGCGTCGATGGCCAGCTCGTCGAGTTCTTCCCGCATGAAGGAGCGGTCCTCGCCGTCGCCTTCCACAATGACGGCAAGCGCGTGTTCACTGCCAGCGCCGACAAGACGGTGCGGCCGTGGTCGCTGTCGCTCTTGTGGCAAGGGCATCACGCTGGCCCGGTCCGGCAAGCAGTGTTCAATAGCCGATTCGATCGCGTTGTCTCCTGCGGCGACGACAAGACGGTCAAGATCTGGAACGCCGCCGACGGCAAGCTGGTGCGCTCGCTCGACGCCCACGACGGTCCGGTCCTCGGCGTCGATGTCAACGCCGACGCTACGCGCCTCGTTTCGTGCGGCGCCGACAAGACGCTCAAGGTCTTCACGCTGGCGGCCAAGGCCGGCGCCAAGGAGGAGAAACCCGTTGTCATCAAGCTGCCGGCAGCCGCTTCATCCGTGGCCCTCAGCCCCAACGGCCAGCGCGTCGCCGCCGCCGTACCCGGCGCCAAGCTTTCGCAGGTGCATGTCTTTGATGCCGCCGGCGGTAAGGAGCTGCTTGTCCTCGCCGAGCATGCGGGAGCGATTCCGGCGCTGAGCTTCCTCGCCGACAATCGCACGCTCGTCTCGGCCGGCGCCGACAAAATCGTCCGCCTCTCGGACATGAACATTCTCGCATCCCTGGATGCCCACGCCGGCGGCGTTACCAGTGTGGCGTTCCACAACAACGGCACGCAGGCGCTCTCGGCCGGCGCGGACAAGACCGTCAAGCTGTGGGACCTGGCGAAAGGACAACTGCTCAAGACGTTCGGTCCCTTGCCGGAGTCTGTCCGCGCCGCGGTCTTCAACCGCGCCGGCACGCAGATCGGCGCGGCCGCCGGCAAGACGGTGATCGTGTGGAACGTCGCCGACAGCAAGGAAGTGCGCAAGCTGGAGCATCCAGCCGCGGTTGCCGATCTCTCGTTCAGCGCCGACGGCAAGCGCCTGGCCACCGGCGCAGCCGACAACGAGGTGCGCGTCTGGGAGCCGGCCACCGGCCAGGAATTGCAAGCGTTCCTCCACGACGGGGCCGTCCGCGCCGTCGCCTTTCATCCGGGCAACAATGCGCTCGTTTACTCCGGCAGCGCCGACAAAACCATTGCCGTGCATACCACGACGATCGCGCGTGTCGTGTCCGCCGGCACGCCGCTGCGCGCTCTGACCGTCACCAATACCGGCACGCACGTCCTGACGGCGGGCGACGACGGCAAACTCAAGCTGTGGAACACCGGCAACGGCAACAACGACCGCACTCTGGAGGGCAGCGGCAAGGCGCTGCACGCGCTGGCCGTATCGAAAAACAACGTCTTGCTCGCGGCCGGCGGCGCCGATCAGATCGTCCGCGTCTTCACGCTCAACGACGGCAAGCTGCTGGCCGAGATCAAGGCGCCGGGCGTTGTCCGCAGCCTGGCGTTCACGCCCAACAGCCAAACGCTGGCCGCCTCCTGCGCGCCGCCGGACGGCGCGGGCGTCCTGCAAACCTGGAACGTCCAATTCAATCCCGGTCAGCCGTCGCCCGCCGAGTTCGGCAAGCCGGTGCAGACCTATCCCGACGCCGGCGTCGTCGGCGAGGTAGCCTTCGACAGCAAGAGCGGTCTCTTTTACTCCGGCAGCGCCGACAAGGCGATCCAGGTCTGGAAGATCGCCGCCGACACGCCGGTGAAGACGTTCCAGCACCCCAACCTCGTCAATGTGGTCGCCTTCAACCCGGACGGCAAGCAGCTGGCGACCGGCTGTCACGACGGCCGGGTGCGCATTTACGACGTGGACAAAGACTCGGTGGTCCGCGACATCCAGGCCCACGTCACCAAGCCGCAGCCGTCCGCCGTGTACTGTCTGGCCTGGAGCGCCGACGGCAAGCAGCTTATCTCCGGCAGCTTCGATCACAGCTTGAAGCTGTGGAACGCCGCCGACGGCAAGATGATCCGCGAGTTCAAGGGTTACGAGGACAAGAAGTTCGAGAAGGGCCATCGTGAAGGCGTGTTCTTCGCGGCGCTGGCGCCGGACGGCAAGACGCTCGCCTCGGCTGGTGGGTATGACCACTCGATCAAGATCTGGAACGTCGCCGACGGCAAGGTGTTGCGCGAGATGGTTAATCCAAGCATCAAGGCCGGCGCCGTCCCGCAGCCGCCGGAGGCCCATCCCGGCGTCATCTTTCGGGTTCGCTACACGCCGGACGGCAAGCGTATTATCAGTGCCGGCGGCGCGCCGCGTTTGCGGGGCTACCTGGCGATCTGGAACGCCGACGACGGCAAGATGCTGTACGGCGCCGAACAATCGCTAGGCACATTGTTCTCGCTGGCGGTGTCGCCGGACGGCAAGTATCTGGCCGTCGGCGCCGGCGGCTCCAGTCTCAGCGGCGAAGAGGGCAACAAGAACAATGCGTATGTGATGAAGCTGTCGGCGAAGTAAGATACGGATTTCAGAAATCGAGCATGAGCTGCCGGCAGGGTCCGTCGAGGAGCGGCCAACAGTCTAGGAGAATGTCCAGGGCACCCGAATGACAGAAAGTGACTTCCTTGCTGCGATTCGCGCTGCGCCCGACAACGACGCTGTCCGTCTGATCTACGCCGACTGGCTGGACGAACAAGGAGAGTCCCTTCAGGCGGAATATGTCCGCACAGCGGTTGAATACGGCACGATTAAGGACGAGTACGACCCACGCAAGCAAGCTCTCTTCGACCGCGAGCAAGAGCTGGAACGGCTCCACAGTGACACCTGGAGACAGCGCCTCGCGGGTTACCTTCCGGACCACCTGCGAAGCTGGTGCTGGTCTGATCTGCACTTCGCTCGCGGCCTTCCGGGTTGGGTCAATGCGAACGTCTCCCGGTTCGCTCAGGATGCAGAAGCACTGATGAGGGTATTCCCCATCACAAGCGCGCACCTTGGTGTGATGGGAGCGGAAGATATTGCTCTGCTTGGTTCGCTGGCGGCGTTCCGCTCCTGTCGTTGGTTGGGGCTCCATGCGCCGCCGGAGCTGGGGACCGTGACGATACGGGCCATCGTGACCTCTCCTCATCTGGGCCAATTGAAGTCGCTTCAGTTATTCGATCTCACGATGGGGGATGAGGGGCTGATCGCCCTGGCCGAGGCGGCCGAGCGGTTTCCCCATCTTGAGATGTTGGAGCTGACCCGCACGGGGGTCACCGGGATTGGGGTAGCCGCCCTGGCGCGCAGCCCCTTGATGACCCACCTGAAGAACCTTTGGTTGAGGGAAAACGCGATCGGGCCAGAAGGCTTGCGGGCACTGGCCGAAGCGGAGGCTCCTGTACTTGAAGAGCTGTGGTTGCCGGAAACCCAGCTCGGCAACGTCGGGACGATTCTCGCCACGGCCCAATGGCCTGCCTTGTGGAGGCTTGACCTCGACAACAGCGGCCTGACCCCCTCTAGCGTGTCAGCCCTGCTTCGCGCGGAGTGGTTCCCTCGCCTTCGCGATCTGAGCCTTCGCGGTTTGGCGTTCTCGCGAAGGGCCAAATTAAGATCGGATGGCCCGCGCCCCGTTGGCTTGCGCTGTCTTTCGATCGGCTCACCCACCCTGAGCGACGCCGGACTATTGCGGCTGCTCAAGCCCTATCAATTTCCCGAGCTGCGTTCGCTGTGGATCAGCGATTCCCAGATCGGCGATGATGCCATCGCCGCCCTGACGGCGCATCCTTGCGAACAGCTCAGCGATTTGTACCTGATGGACAATCAAATCGGCTCCGCCGGAGCATGGCGGTTGATCACTTCCTCCCATCTACCCGCCTTGCGCAAGTTGACCCTCAGTCGAAATCGGGTCGGCGAAAGCGCCCTCCTTGACACGGCAGCGCCCCCGACAGAACCTCACCTGACCGAGCTGGATCTTACGCATAACCCAATGACACCCGAGGTTGGGCGTGCCCTCCTGTCCCGATCCGAGCTGGCACTACTGGAACAGTTAAAGCTGAGTTACTCCTATCTTGGCCCGGAAGGAGGCCGAATCCTGGCTCGCAGCTCGCTGACCAGCACGCTGCGGACGCTACTGGTGTGCGGCACCGGGTTGGGCGACGAGGGGGTCATTGCTCTGCTGGACGGCCGCTTCGTCGGGGCGCTGCGCGATCTTTCGCTCCAGAGGGTGGGCCTCGCTGTGGACGGGCTTTCGGCGCTTGTTCGCTCTAAGGATCTGGCGAGCCTCCTCTCGTTACGTCTGGACAGGAACCCTCTCGGCCCGGAAGCAGGCCGCTTGCTGACTACGGCCCCCTGGTTGCCTCGGTTGACGTGCCTGATCTTGTCTGATACCGCGGTCGGCGACGAAGGTGTGGCCGCGCTCGCTGCCTGTCCCGGCGTGTGCCGGCTTGGTTTTCTGGGTCTGAACGCGGTCGGACTGACGGCGGCCGGGGTCCGCGCGCTACTGGACTCACCGCATTTGCCGCACGAGATGCGCGTCCACCTCGCCGGCAACGCGGCAGAGATTCAAGAACGATTGGGCGATGCTCTCGCTCAGCGATTCGCAGAGGTGGATTATGACCGGTATCCTCACATCGACCTGGCCTGGTAAGCTACGAGACGTGCGGTCACCGGCTGGACAGATTGAGAGCCGATCTTCGGCGTCAAGCTGTCGTGTTAAGGACCACCCTGGCCGTCGGCGCCGCTGGCTTCCGTGTCGGCGGCGCCGCGACGCGCAGCGGAGCGCGTTTATCGTTTCGCGTGAAACGTAAACGCGCTCCGCTGCGCGTCGCGGCTAAACGAAATTATTCGTGGACGCGCTCTAACTTCGGCTCTATTGCCGATTGCCGGGCAGCGCCATTTACGACGCGAGCCGCTTGCGAGCCGGCGATCGGCGCCAACCCGCAAGCGGCTCGGAAGAATCGGACCGACAGGGCTACTGATTTTGCTCCATCTCGCGGAGCCGGCCCTCCAGCCGTTCGATGCGCTCTTGCAAGCGCTCGTAGCGGCGGTCGCGGCCGTAGCGCGAGCTGCTCTCGCGGCGGGCGTCGATCCGCATCTGCCGTTTGCCGCGTATCACTTCCAGATTTGCTTCCTGACCGGAGCCGATGCGCTGCCAGGCCTGCCGCAGCTCCTGCCTCGTCGCAACGTCGCGGTCGTTCACGCGGGTGATGATGTCGCCGCGGCGCAGGCCGGCCTCGGCAGCGAGCGAATCGGAATCGACCCGCATGACTTCCACGCCTTCGTCGGCCGAGCCGCCTTGCGAGCTGTCGTCCTGGCGCCGCCATTCACGCACCTGTACGCCCAGCAGGGTGCTGGAGCTGGTGCGGCCATTCCGGCCCGAACGCTCCGCTTGCTGGACGCGCTCCTCCAGCTCTTCGAGGCGCTGTTGCAGACGCTGGATCTCTCGCTCCTCATCGCCGGAATCGCTGCGCGCCTGACCATACTGGCCCTGCCGTTCCATCTCGCGCACGCGCACCTCCAGCCGGCGGAAGCGCTGTTGCAGGCGCTGCAACGTCGTGCCGCCGCCGGCCTCGTCGTTGTCGCGGTCGGAGCGGAGCTCGCCATACTCGTCGCTGCCCGGCATGCGCGGACTGATGCGCACGGTCCGCAGCCGGTTATTGCGCTCCACCTGAATGCTCACGCGCTCGCCCCGCTGCGTCCGCTGGACAGCATTGACCAGGTCGCGGAAGTCCTCGATCCGGCGTTGATCGACTTGCACGATGACATCGCCCTCCCGCAGACCGGCCCGTTCCGCCGCGCTGTCCGGTCGCACTTCCGAGATGGTGACTCCATCCTGGCCCCCGCGAGAGGACCGCTCCACGATCAACCCGAAGGAATTCCTCAGTTGGCGCTGCGCACGCTGCTCCTGGCTGTCTGCTCGCGCAAACGAGCCGGCCAGCGTCAGGCCCACCAGGGCCGCCGTTGTGATCAGACCTTTCGACATATGCTGCTCTCCTTTGCAGAAACCAACGTGGATTGGCCGACCAGGTTCCGTACCCGGCTCCAGACCCTCCACGGTCGTGCATTACGGAGCATCTTCGTCCGCCGTCGCCGGCACCGTGATCTTCGGGCGTGCAGGTATTTCAATCCACGGCCTGCTAACAAGCCGCAACGGGGACATCGCATTCAAGCCGCGCGGATCGAAGAGTGACCAGAGAGGTAGGCGCGGCATCCATGTACAGAAAAGAGATCGTTCTCCTTCCAACCACGAGCATTATAGACGCGCTCGCGCCGCCGGCAACCATCGCGCATTTTTGTCCGAGCCGAGCACGCGTAGCGGAGTAAGGACGGGAAGAATAGAACGCGGATGACGCGGATTAGACGGCTTTGCACGGATTTCGTTTTTGTCTGATCCGTGCAAAGCCGTCAAATCCGCGTCATCCGCGTTCTATTCGTGAGATGGCTCAGTCGTTGCCGGCTTGATGCAGTCGATGCGGAGCTGGTCATTGGCGCGAACGCGAATGGAATGAGTCTCTTCAACCGTCCTGCCGCCGGCGTCCGGGTAGCGAACGGTGATGGAGTAGGTCAGGTTTTTTCCGGGATCCAAGGGCGGAGAGATGAAATCGCGAATGGTTCCGGTTGTGGTGGTTTTGCGGCCCTCGACCAGCACCTCGGCATTCTCCGGTACCAGAATTTGCAGGTGTGCGGTTTTGGGGGTCGGCGACGGCAGCTTCTCCGATGGCCGCCGTGCCGGTCCTTCCGCGGGCGGAGCAGGAGGATTCGTCTCGCCGCCGACCGGCAGGACACCGGCTTCGTCGGCGGCATAAGCGACGGGAGCATACGCCGCTCCTCCGTGCTTGAACAGCCCATGCCCCCGGCGGACAGCCATGTACAAGTCGCCGCCGTCCATGCCGCGTTGCAATGCACCGGGACCGTAGTAATAGTTCGGCCCATACGTGCCGTAGGCCCAGTAGCGGTGGAAGAAGCCATAGTAGCCTGGACCGGAATAAGCCCGGCAGCCAAAGTAGTGAAAGGCGCCGCCGTAACACCCGGCGGGACACACAACCTCAAATAATCCAGGCGTCAATACCGGCGTCGTGGCACCCATGCCCGAGGTGGTGCCCGCTTGGCCGCCGCTCGCCTTGCCTGAAGCCGCCGCAGTCGGGCTTCGCTGGCCGTAGCCCATCCCGCTGCCGCTTGGCGCCGCAGTCTGAGCGCGCAGGCTTCGACCCGTATTCCAGCCCAGAAACAGGATCGCCGTCGTCAGGACGGCCGTGCGGAGATACAGGGACCACGACAACGACATTGACCTTCCTCCGGATGTCGGCTTCGATGTTGCTTTTCATTGTTCGGATCAGCCGGAGAAGACGCGGGAGGGAGACTTGCTGCATTTCCGCACGCGGCGGAGTGCATCCCGACTCAATCGATGCGAAACGATTTCCGTGCCGGCTCAGTAGAATCGGCGCGAGTGCTACTCGAATCGCGGCCGGCATCATCGCGCGGGATACATGGTTCCCTTCACCGCTTCCAGATCCGCACGCCAGCCGGCGATGCGCTCGCCGCGAAAGGCGACGCCGGTACACTTGCCCTCATAATAGGCTTCACCGGGCCGTCCCGTGTCAGCACGTACCACCAGGGCCGGCAGCGGCGGCAGCCGCAAACGCCGGCACTCGGCGCCGACCTCCGTGAGAGCAAGGTAAAGCTGGCGATTACGATGATGGACGTACTCGAACTCATCGCTGGCGTCGCGGATCTGCTCCGCCAGCTCGGCGTAGGTGATACGCGGATCCTCCAGCGAGGTGCGGCGGCGCAGGATGTCGTAGATGATCGCGGCAAGGGGACTCATGGCTTGGCTCCGCGATGCATCCCGTGGCTTGTGCAGATGGCCAGAGGAACGTTCTCGTTGGAGATTCCCCCGCCTCGTATGGCCGCGACGCGGATGCGGCTCAATTTTTTTCTGGAACGGTGTGACGACCGCCATCCGCGGTCGCCTCTGTGAGATCTTCGCGGATCGACTGATTCGTCTCGTAAGGGTTTGGCGGAATCGGCATCAGTTGTTGGATCTCTTCACAGCGTCCACCAACCAAGCTTCATTAATCTCCCCGCCGTAAGTGGCGTCGATCCACACGATGTTCGATCTGTACTTATTCTTCTGGTCGTCTCGGATACGAAAGCCAAAAGTGCGGCTGACCTTGGCAGCGTGCCCTTGTTGTCCGACGAATTCTACTCGGCAACCGGGAAAAGCCGACTCAGCTAGTTGGCATATGCGCTTTCTGATTCTGGCTTTGTTGTCTTTCTTCGCCATCGAACCACTCCCAAAACGACAGCTTTTGCAAGGTGGTCACCGGGCGATGCAGGTCGTGCCGGAGTTTCTGCATCATTCGCTGCCCTGCGGCCCCCGCCAGCCTTCTTCTTGGACATGCCGGATCTAGCCGAGGTTCAGGGATTGTCACGCCCCGTGATAGTCGATGTCCTTGACATCCAGCGCGTATTTCTGGATGAAATCGCGGCGCGGCTCGACTTTTTCACCCATCAGAATGCGGAACATCTCGTCCGCCTTCAGCGCATCGTCCAGCTGCACTTTCATCAGCATGCGCTTGTCCGGATCGAGCGTCGTTTCCCACAGCTCTTCGGCGTCCATCTCGCCCAGGCCTTTGAAGCGCGTGATCGACAGGCCGCGCTCGCCGAGCTTGCGGACCTCGACGATCAGCTCACGCAGCGTGACCAGCAGGCGGCGCTGCTCGCCGCTTTCGAGCACCAGACGCGGCGGCGGCTCGCGGCCGGCGATGCGCGGCGCCGGCACCAGATCGCTCGGCTTCAGGCCGATGCGTCCCAGCTCCTGCACACCGCGATTGACCTCGCGCACCTCGTGCAATTCCTGCACGTAAATGTATTCGCTGTGACCGTTGGCGTGGCCGTTGCCGTTGCCCTCCACCGGCGTCTCGTCGCCAACCACCAGCTCGCGGCCCAGCTGCTGCTGCTGCTCCTGGCGGAAGCCATCAACCTCGTCCTGCGTGTTGAACCAGTGATCCTCGCCGCGGAGCAGCACATGGAAGAGCGGCAGGCCGCGCTCGTTGTGACGAGCCAGGAAATCGCGGAGATTCAGACCGCGACGCTCCAGCGTTTGCAGCGCTCCTTCCAGGCGGTTCAGCACCTGCAACAGAGCTGACATCTCGTTGCCTTGCAGCACGCGCGGCGGCTGACCGTCGCCGTCGGGCGGCGGCAGCACATTCAGCCGCGTGTCCTTCAAGCCGCGCTCGATCAATTCGCGCTGCATCTCCTCCGCCGTCTGCACGAAGCGCACGTGCTTTTTCTGCGTCACCTTGAACAGCGGCGGACGCGCGACGTAGATATGGCCGTCCCCCACCAGACGCGGCATCTGACGATAGAAGAACGTCAGCAAGAGGGTGCGGATATGTTGTCCGTCAACGTCCGCGTCGGTCATAATTATGACTTTATCGTATCTTAAATTCTTGATATTCTCATCCTCATTGTTGCCGATGTCGATGCCGATGGCCGAGATGAGGCTGCAAATTTCGGTGTTATTCAGCATGTTTTCGATGCGCGCCTTCTCGACGTTGAGCGGCTTGCCGCGCAGCGGCAGGATGGCCTGGAAGCGGCGATCGCGGCCGGACTCGGCCGAGCCGCCGGCCGAATCGCCCTCCACCAGGAACAGCTCCGAGGCATCCGGATCGCGCTCCGTGCAGTCGAACAGCTTGCCGGGCAGACCGCCGCCGGAAAGAATGCTTTTGCGATCCTTCAAAGCTTTCTTGGCCTTGGCCGCCGCCTCACGCGCCTCGGCCGCTACCGCTACCTTCTTGATGATCCGCTGCGCGTCCTTGGGATGCTCTTCCAGATATTGCGACAGCTGCTCGTTGACGACGCTGATGACAATGCCCTCTACCTCGGCATTGAGCAGACGAATCTTGTTTTGCGACTCAAACTGCGGGTCGGGATGCTGGATACTGACGATGGCCGTCACGCCCTCACGATAATCCTCGCCGATGGGTGAGACGTTCTTGAACAGCTCTTCCTTGGTTCCATAAGCGTTCAGGGTCCGCGTCAGCGCCGCCCGGAAGCCGCTCAGGTGCGTACCTCCGACCGGATTGTAACCGCTGTTGGCATAACAGCGCACGCGCTCCTCATCGCCGTTCGTATACTGTAAGGCCACTTCCACACACACATTATCGACGGTCTTTTCAATGTAAATCGGTTTGTGCAATACTTCCTCGGAGCGGTTCAAATAAGCGACGAACTCGGCAATGCCGCCGTCATATTTGAAGACCTCTTCCTTGCCCGTTCGCTTGTCGATGAGATGAAACACCAATCCCTTGTTGAGGAACGCCAATTCGCGCAGGCGCGTCTCCAATGTATCATAATCGAAGCGCGTGTCCTTGAAGATTTCCGGATCGGGCTTGAACGTGATAAGCGTGCCGGTGCCCTTGGCGGCGCCGATGTCCTTGACGTCGGTGACGGCCTTGCCGCGCGCGTACTCCTGCTTGTAAACACGGCCGTTGCGGCGCACCTCGGCCTCGGTCCATTCGCTCAAGGCGGTCACCGCCTTGGCACCCATGCCGTGCAAACCAAGCGATACCTTGTACGAACCTTTGTCGAACTTGGCGCCGGCGCCAACCGTGGTCAACACGACTTCCAGGGTCGGCCGCTTTGCCACGGGATGCTCGTCCACGGGAATGCCGCGGCCATCATCCTTGACGCTGACGCTGCCGTCCTCGTTGATCTTCACTTGGATATGACGGCAGTGTCCCGCCACAGCCTCATCGACGCTGTTATAAACCAATTCATAGACCAGATGATGCAAGCCGCCCGACGAAACGTCGCCAATGTATACGCCAGGCCGTTTGCGAATGTGATCCGCGTCGCGCAAAATCTGTACGTTATCGCCGCCGTATTCCTCCGCGGCGAGCAGGGTCGCCTGCTCATCGGCGGTCACATTCGTTTCGTCCAACACGATATTTTCTTCATTCATCGTTGCATCCTCACAATCTGATTGTGGCGAGCGGGGGGGGGGGGGGGGCGCGGGGGGGAGGGGGGGGGGGGGGGGGGGCGCCAAAAAGGGGGGGAGACCCCCCCCCCCCCCCACGCAGACAAAAACAAACACCCC
>Ga0335075_10009762_pt1 | contig 14600 bp, 21 predicted proteins | sample Lox_Sample_24_FD_206723 | JGI IMG/M metagenome (GOLD analysis project Ga0335075, IMG submission 206723) | Soil microbial communities from Loxahatchee National Wildlife Refuge, Florida, United States - Lox_Sample_2.4 | ecosystem: Environmental > Terrestrial > Soil > Wetlands | place: USA...
ATTATCACCTGGCCGGGATGGCGAGCTATTTATTTTATGAGCAGGGGGTATATACTGTTTTAGAGAAGTAGTTCACTTAATGCTTGCAAGTGACCTAGGCTGCGCAGTGTCTCTCTATATGCAACCCGCTGAAACTCTGACGTATCAAGCTTCTTGGAGGGCCAACCCCGTTCACGACTCCTTCTAACTTCCTAAACATTTCTAAGTTATGTGTAAAAATTTTCCTGCCGCGCGCATCTCCTCTTTTGCCTTTTTACATATCTTTTTCTTTGCGTTGTTGTGACGGGGCTGTCCACGCCTTCGGCAGGGCTTGCTCAAGCGAGAATAAGCAGCACCAACTCGGCGTCAAAAGGAGGACCGTAGATGACGAAGCCTCATGTCTGAATTCATGCTTAGGCCTTACCTGCGCCATCCCAACCTTTGTAAGGCGGCCGCCTGAAAGAGAAGGAAACTGACGAGGCAACAAACAAGGCAAGCGAAAAAGAGGAGAAAAAGAAAATGGAGGAAAGAAAAAAATGATGACAGTGTTCCTGAAGACTGTACTTTTTCCATGATCGTCAATGCTTCCCCAGCACATTCTTAAATTATGCCAGGCTCGCCAACTTGCAGACCCGATAGATAATGCGGCCGAGAATGTCTAAATAGCTTCAAGTGTCGCTGTTCAATTCAACCGTGGAACAATAAGTTGGGTGCAGTTGTAGTTTACCGTATTGGGTGTAGTGTCTCGATTCAGTAACAAATCTCGCACACACCTCCCGAACTCAGTATAATTCCCGAGCTGAGGGGTAGACGCCTAATTCCCTAAAAGTAGGGACTTTCTGCCGCCTCAAAAATTGAAATGCGCCCGACTCACTAGGCACCAAGCCGTACACACCGAGATAAAGGTTGGTGTGGTGGCCCGACTGACATGAAAAAGGCTGGACTGTCACCAAATTGTCGTGCGCATGTAAACTTCTATTGATCTGACGCACACGGCATGCGCAACGCCTAACGACCGTTTGGTGCCGGATGCTGCCGATGGAAGTTGGGAGTAAGGATATTGAACTTGGGGTCCGAATTCGCTCGGTTGGCTCTGCGACTGGACTTGATTCTGCAAGGCTCGGAGAATCTCCGGTGAGGGCAGCGGTTCGTAAAGCCACATTGCGCGCAATTCCACAGATGCTAATTCGGTATACACACAGAGGAAGGGGACTATCGGGTCTGTACGGTCGGGTGTATCACGTGTTGCGTCTTTTGTACCTTTCTTTAGAAGTCGTAAGGCTTGCCAATCCCGTCAAAAGATATCAGCTAAGAAAGGACCAGTCACCCACCGGAGCAGCCAAGAATCTGGGCCGTCGCTCGCGGAGACTGATATAGCTGCTCGAAACGCTTTTTTCAAGGTTATCTTACATCAGGATGGCGCACAGTTGTCTCCTGAAGAAGAGACAAAACTTTTATCGGCGCCATGCCTGGAATGGTATGGAAAATTTCTGGAGTGTAGGTTCAGAGGCGCTTGGACGATGGTAATACGAGAAGCTTTGAGAAACCTGAGCCCGAGGTTCAATGAACCGCAGCCAGGCGAAATCGGCACAGTATATAACTTCATGTCTGTAGTTGCGAAGTTTTTACTGGAGGATGATCGTAAAGGACTAGCTATTTCTGAGATTTCGGATGAGGCAGACAATTCGCGTATGTTCAAAGAAGACAAAACAGACGTGGAGCGAAAGATTCCGAACCAATTGGTATTTGCAGCAGTTGGATGGTTGAGTAAGTCGCCTGAATCCTTTTAGTGTTTAGCTAAGTCTAACTCACCATTTCTTGTAGCCATGCTCTACGATCCTGAACCGATACAACTTCCCGGCCAGTTGAAAGTTAGACAAGCAAAGTTCTCTATGGCTCGTCCTAGAGCGAGGACGCGCCCAGGTCGTACCTTCATTCGCTATGTTGAAGCTATTCCAGAAGGCTATGAAGGCTTTGATCAGCCATTGTTCCTCCTCCTCAACAAATTCGGCCGTCTGATCCCCGAAGTTGGAACCTTTCCACAAGTACCCGAGTTGATCAGTGTTTCACATGTCTGCTTTGCGATGCTTGACAAAGTTGCAGAAGTCAAGATTGAATGGGTCAACTCCTTAAGTCTACATCTGGAGTTCGACAATGTCCAACGCATTTTGAAGATATTCCGCTTTCCATCATTCTGTATGTTGATGTACCGCGACCAGACTTCTATCTCAAAGTAAGTCGAAATTCCATACACTGACGTTGGTTAAGTGCTGAGACAGATTTACAGCATCTACCTCGACAATAGCCGGTATCGCGGAGTCAAGGTGAATGAGCAGGGTGAGGATCTGACACCAGAGTACTTCAGAGAGGTTCTTTTGTCATACCGCTTGATATTCGGCCAGAATAAGGCCTCATGGAAGGCTTTCTGTAAGAAAATTCCGACATTCGAGAAAAACTGGGACTGCTCCGACCCACACAGCAATGATGCCGACCCAATGCTCCCTATACTTTGTTGCTCAAAATATGACTCGCCAAAAGCAAGTCAAATTTATGCGGATATTGATGCATCGGACGGAGTATCGCCATATTATTATCCCGACTCCGACTTTCCTTTCTTGGGACGGCGCATCCTAGATCTTCAGGCCTTTGTCAGCGGCCGAAGCCCACATAACTGGAGAGCTTTATGGAATGATAGACGTAATGTTGGACTCTGGTGGACGTTTTGGGCTGTGATCCTCATAGGAGGCGGTACCATTCTCTTGGGATTTCTACAAACAGCGTTTCAGATTTGGGGTAGTATATCATCGCAGCTGCAGTTTTTCCAGCAGGGTGGATTTTCGAATTCTTGTCCGACTTCATGTCCTTAAGACAACTTTATTTTGTAAATTAATTCACTGTAATTAATATCAATCTAGCAGAATAAACATTGGTGACGGGAGCCGTGACAATCAATGTCACACTTTATACAAAATATCTATCATGTTCACTGCGACATCAATGATTAAGTTTGGCTAAGAACAAAATGCCCGGTGTCTTCATCTGAAAAAGATAGGTATCAGTGCATCATATAATCTCGCCTCATCTGCAGGCTGTAGATTCCCATCCATATCATACGCATCCACCATAGCACTCTCTCCCGCATTGACAAGGGTGGTACGGGCGATCTCAGCGCGGAGTCGCAAGTCCTCTGCCTCGGCAGCCATAAGGAGATCTTCACTCATTACGCGATGGAGCACATACAAAATCCGCGCGATTGTACCATCATCTCGTGTCGGGCTTCTGAGTTCCGCAATTGCTCTTGCTTTTGCGAGATGAGATCTGAATTGTTTTATTAGCTGTTGCAGGAGGTCATGACAGACTAAAGCTCAAGCTTACTTTGCCAGTTCCAGGTTCTTTAATTTGTACTCAACTTGTCCCAAGCTAAGATATGCTGCGGCCGTGATGGGATGAATCGGAGTCTCAGCAACTGCTATTCGTAAAGCAACCGAATAGGACTGTCTCGCAGCCAGCCAGTTTGACGTTCGATATTCTAAATTACCGTATGCGTAATGTACGCTATTGTGTGTAAGTAATTATTAAATGTGTTCAACTTGCACTAGAAGTCACAAACTCACTGCGCCATGTAGTGCTTTTCTGCGCCCAATGTCCGCACAAACAAGTTCTCAGCTTGGGAGAACATCCTCAATGCTTGATCAAAATCTTTTCTTAGCGTATGGACTCGACCGATGCATAGGTATAACAAAGCTAGTTGATTAGCTGCAGTTTCACCTTGAGCAAGCCGGATTTTAACTGCTCGATCGAAGTATTCCATTGCTTTATCGTAATCCCCTGTAGCAGTCTCTAGATTGCCTATGTTGTGAGTAGTAGCAGCAACTATGGGTTACGCTGGTTAGTCGAGTCATTAGAAAATGAATTGGAGACTTGCTCTCTATATGGTCAGGCGGCAATTTTTCCTCTCGAATGCGTAAGCTTCTTTCCAATACCTCACGGCATTTCGGCAAGAAATTCTTTTCTGTATAGCAGACACCAGCTGTGTTGCAGAGATCCGCATATAGAAGAGACTCCTTATCTTTACATGCTATGTAGCCCACCTCAATGATTTGGAGGGCTCCGTCATAGTCGGAAACCTCGTATAAGTACCTTGTTCTCAAAGTCAGCCCTGCTTCCCCACAAAAAGTTTCGCTTACCAGGCAAGGTTTCCAATCATCTCAACAAGTTCGGTCGTGCTAGACAACTTCAGCTGAGAACATACTCTATCAAGAGAAAATACATACCCTTTTAGACGAGCTTTAATAGGTGGACGGGTATATTCAGCAAATTTATTGACAAGATGGACTCCATCATGAATGTATAATGAGCAAATAGGCCATTGCTCAAATAAGGAAATGCCGTGTTGCCGTTTCGGAAACGCTTCCGCTACGAGTCCAACGGCGGCATCGTATGACTCTTGAAGGTCTTCTTGATTTTGATAATTCATGGCCTCCTGTACCACACGATGTACGTTGATTGTTCGACCTTCCCGTTTGATAAGTTTGGCCTTCGACAGGGCATCCAAGGCGGCCTCCAGTTCCTGGGTAGGTGCAAGGATGTTGGTTAACGTATTACGCTCATTATCAACAAGGTTTGGCTTCTGCTTGCAGAATGATAGTTTTCCGTCGAGGACCTAAAATAGTCAATAACTACCATTATAAGTGATGAAAAGACAGCGGGCTCACCCCCTGACGGCGAGGGAGGAACAGTTCAATGTAGGTCGTATCTAGTGCAAGTTAGATCTATCGCCATTAGGCGTAATCAATAGCAACTTGCCAGGCGACAATAATGATAAAACACTCAAAAGATTTCGCGCATTTTTGGAAAGTTGCTTAAAGTTCATGTCCCAAAGCGTATCGAGGGCGTGATACGTATCAGATCGTTTTCCCAGCTGTCTCTCAGGGAGATTTCTGGCATGATCTTTGTACATTCCGTAGGTTGATTCTATCATCGATCCGCCAATTTTATCATTCTTGATGAGGATTGCGGCCTGCTCGATGGCCAAACCCAATCCCTGTAACTGCCTAAGGAACTCTGTTGCCGCTTTGACTTCAGATGCTGGGAGCAGCTTCCGCTTTTGTAGATCACGCCAGTCATCACCTAGAAGTTGGAAAAGGAGGTCAAAGCTCTGTTCTGAGTCAAATGGTTTAACTGTATCTCCTTTCCGGTCGTCATGCTGCATGAAATTATAGTATTGCCTCGACGTAATTAGGATTGATCCCGATGCGCCCATAGGCCAATATCCTTTTAGAAGATGCTCTTTTTCTGTCAAATGGTTAGCCTGTAGCTGAACTGATAAGTTAAGCAATAATTAAACCGCCTATAGAAGGAGTTGTCACCAGCATTGTCAAATATCATCAACCAACGACACTCTGTGCCACTTATTGTTAGCAGTAACACCAAAGTGATGCTCAAAGACTTACTAGTCTTCTTTAGCCATTGTATAACAGCCAATTGGTTCTCTTCATGGTGACCTATAAATGATCAGTCAATCTATAGATACGTTGTATTATTATTTCCTCCTACCGTGCTTATCAGCTCCTGGAAGTTTCACCTCTATTGCCATATTTGTAAAGCTCTGGCGCAAAACCAAGGCTGTCTCACATCCCACCCAGAATATAGCATCAAATTTGGCTGGATTTTTATGTGCATATTGTAGAGCTAGTTCTGTTTTCCCAACACCTCGCCTACCATATATTGTGTATGTGCGTAACAGGGGGTTGTTGGGATTGTTCCAGTCTAAAGCACGATTGATTTTGTCTAGCTCTGCTTCGCGCCCAAAAAATCTCGGATTTTGTCGATATGGGAGCATTTTTATGGGAAAGGTCGCTGGCTCTTCGGGTTCAAGCACAGCTGCATGCCTCACCACGAGGTTTCGCTGAATTCGTTCTCGATTCGCAGAAGATAAATTGGTGATATCATTTAAGTGCTTGACTGTGCCTTCGAGTTCCGATATGTGCATATTGATCTTTTCGTCAAATGCCGGTCCGTTATTGGTAAGGTCCGAATCTTCAGGGTGCTAAGTCAGTAGAGTGCAACGCTGAGACTTGAGTGCAGTAGTTTACCTGTAGATGCAGTGCGAAGATATTTGACAGAATCGGCGAACGCGGAAAGTAACGGATCTGTATCGTTAGAAGGAACTCATAGTCACTACAATTTGCAAGCTTACTAAAGCCCTCAACAATAGCAATCCTAACCTCATTTAATTCCTCACCCTTGCATGCATCAATGCATCGGTTGAAGAGCTCCACCACACGGCGGAGCCGGCCTACCCACTCCGTTGTCTTCTTCAGCTTTTCAGGCGACTCGGAAGATAGCTGAATCATCTCAGCTGCTATTCAGTGAGGGAGTTGCAGGAAATCACCTTTAAATTGAGATGTACCAGGCCCCAAAGCGGTTCCATCGGCGGCTCAAGCGGCTGCACCGCCTGCTGGAAGAAGCCGGCAAGTTCATTGAGTGTCCGAGGGAGTGGTTGGAATTGATTGACTAGTCTCTTGGAAGTAGGACTCAAATTAGGATCCAGCCTTTTGCGCTGTATCTCGGCCTGGAGTATTTGCCAGTCCCGCTTTTCTCGTATCGTGTTGCGGTCAGCTTGGGAAAGAAGATCCTCGTCGAGTGCCAGAAGAATGTCCTTGTATCTTTCAACTGCGAATGCGCTTGTGTCCCTGCATCCCAAATTAGTGACCCCACCAGATCATATCATCCCAGATTCAAGCTGCATACTCGAAGTCTATATTGTACTCGTCCTTTCTGTTTCTGAGCACATCAATATCGACATGTCTACTAGCCATTTCGTAAAAATAGTAGCTATACGAGAGGTAGAGCTTAATCTGCAGCGCTTCCCCTTGATCCTGATCCGGATGGGCAAGATTGGGATTTTCGTGCGGAATGACCCTCATAAGGATATTCGCTGCCTTCCGAGAAAACTCTGCTACTGATTTCAGGGCACAGAGGCAGCGGGTTGCAAGGCATTGGTAGTTATGAGCGAGCAGATGTAAGCCCTGCTATTCCTGAGCCTCATACCCCGCAGGCTAGCACGCTTTTCCGACGACCCTAACAGAAAGGATTGATGCAAAACTCGAGGCGAACCGCAGATAGTTTGCGTCTCATGGTCATAATAGGACGGTTCTCACCAATCCAAAGATCAATGCCTATCGTGGCTAGGATTATAATTATGCAGCCACACGAATCGGGGATGCACACTGCATAGTGGTGCGATGCCTTGTACAAGGCATATTGCCGGCCTTAGTTATGGTGGCGGGATATTAGCCAATAACCCCAAGCGACGCAGAGATCATGTGCCATATTTTCAGTCCTTTAAGAGGTGACAAGACCCGGTGCTGCGCACTCCTCCAATTATTGCCAACATTTACTCAAATGAGGACCGTCAGGGAATACAGGCTGAAAGTACAACATAAAGCCTTTCCGCGCAATAGCCACAGCCTTGCGAATCATATTGTATTTTCTAGTATATTGTTTGGCCTCCATATCGAATAGTAGAATACAAACAATCCGCGCGCGCATGCGGCACCCATCGAAAAGCAGGGTTCGATCCCCATCGATTCATGTCAATAACCGCCAAGCCCCGAGCCGCTCCCTATAGATTCGCATTTGGTCAGTGCTCTGTAGCGACGAGAAGAAGCGCCAACGCCATATATATGATCTTACCCCATTCATAGCCTTTCGGACACGCAATTATCAACCTTCCATCTTCTGATACTTGTGGCCCGCGCCATATCTGTCTCCATGGCTGCGATTTAGCTGGTGTAGCCTCTTGTTCTGGCCATCCGTCGGGTCTGACGCGCTCGCTCAGCCAGGCTACGGCATCAGGACCTTGTTGGACGGGCGTAGAGGTTGTTCTTGCATTTAAATTCGGGCAGTGAGGATCCTGCTAAGAATCAAGTGTCAGCAATGGCTGCATGGAGGCCTTAGGAGTTGTGTTGTCAATTGACCACGTCAACGTACGTTGGCCTGGGTATTTCCGCCATTTTGCGATTTGCAGTCACTGGTCGGATATTGCAATATATCTGCAGGTCGATGCTGTCGACGTCCTCCGGCCATTGATATGGTCAATAGGGAAGAATTGACTTGAGAAAAAAATACCGCTGTTACGATGGAACTGAAAGGCAAGGATCGGTCGCGTAGGAACCTCGACAATAATAAAGGAAATCATCGTCACAAAATTATCGTGGCGAGACAGCAATCCGGGCTAACCATATAAGTCGATACGCGAAATGAATGCCCAGCCGCGGCCCTGGCAGATCGCAAGGCAGACTCAAACAGCCCCTGGTACTTTTTAGCGTTCATTCTAGTTCATATCTAAACCTTCCAGAAAGTGGTATGTATGCTTGACCGCCATTACACATCTCAGCCACGGCAGGGATGAATAGACTAAGCACATTGCAAGCGCTAGATAAGCTCATCCTGATGTAACTCGATAAACTGGGCTGATGCGACGGGCAGCTTCGCACAAAGAACCAAAAGCTTGCCTTCTCCCGGATGATCACTCATACACTAACTTGAGGGAGATGGGATTGGCATTAACATTCGCTGCATCGGGCATCAATAGGTATGACTAGGGGAAGAGTGTACTTTTCAAATCGTGGTGGGGTGAGCGGTGTCGAAAGAGAGCCGAGTGGAGTAAGCGGCACTGCCCAAAAAGCGGGGACGGAGCATGCTGCGGTTATTACAATATAGCAACAAACCCTTGCTAATGTTAGGGTAATTTCAGCAGCATTCGTTACGCACGACAGACGTTACAATCCATATGAAATATCCCGGACTCAAGAAATGACCATCACTTTTCGCAGACAATCTTTAAAAAAAAATAACGAGAGCATCTGAATACGACTACAAACAGTCCATTTTTCTCCGGTTATCGGACCTTGACGGACCCAAGGCCTAGCGATCGGGAACTAAAAATGGAGCTACACCACGCACTAAAATAAAATAGTCGCGTGCTCACTCTGCTCGAATTACATAAAAATGATCTAGTGACAATGAACAACAGGATAGCTGTTTTGTGCCACGTGAACTCAGATTCTCCCCAGCTGCTTATCTTGGCAAAATTGTTGTACGAAGAACCAGCGCCGGGTTTTCACCGTAGATTCCGAGATGACCCGGAATTGGAGGCCCTTCAACTTAGCAAGCTCGGTCTCTTTCGCAGTTGTGACAATTTATACTCCAGCAGGACAGAGATTAGGATCGTATCATACCAAACCCGTTTGTGGCTGCTGGGATTGATTGGGTTCGTAAGTCGCACAATTCCGGAACATGCAGATCAGTTATCTATGGAGCGCTACTGGAGCGACAACTACTATACAGACCCAAAGATCAAGGGCATCCTGACGACTTCGCCATCTCCTACTGGATGCCTGGACTCCAAAAATATTCAAAACCTGCAGTAAAAGATTTGGAAATATTGGCAGGCCTACAGTATACTTCACGCTTTTAGACTAGTTCACAGATATGATTTCGGAGGTAGCGCCAGAATTAGCTTGCAGACCCCTGGCATCGCTCGCGCGGTACGGAACTGCTTTCCATAGAATCTCCAAGCCTCTCTCTCGAGCTCGATACGTCACGTCGAACGCTGAAACTCTTCCGCTTCCCGTCCAATCGTCGAATGACGTCCCATAAGCGAAACATCCAATAGACAGTATGTAACCACTTCCGGCAAGGTTTCAGGAACCTACTACAGTACTGTAGTTACCCAAACTCCTCCTAACCAATCAAGCCATGCCACAATCCGACAGCGAACCAGTAGCCATGCGGTGCCTAGGGAAGGGATTTTCACTCCGTGATCACGCTCATAGTCGTGGTCGTCACACATTTGGTGTTCCACAAAATGCAACAGTTTCATTATGAGAAGAGACTAAACCATACATTTTAGATACAGGAAATTCACAATCAGCGCCTCAGCGGTAGAAAATCGGCACGAGCGCATCGAAAGCATCGTCCTCCTCATCGAATTCCACGTTTCCGTCCTCGTCGATTATGTGCAAAATGTGTCCTTCACCCATTCCTGTAAGGGTCAATCTCGCCACCCCCGCCCTAGCACGGAACTCTTGCGCTCTTTGATGATTTTGAGGGTCGGTTTCGAGCACTTTCGCCATCTTGAAGAGAATACGAGCAATGGTTCCGTCGTCACGCGCGGGACTTCGGAACTCGGCGATCGCCAGGGCTTTTTCGAGGTGGTTTCTATCAGGGGGATTCTTGATAAGTTTCCTCATTGGTAGCCTCTTTGGAGGAGCAAATTGATAGCGAAGAAAAGTAATACTAACTTGGCAGTGTCGTAATTATTCATTGCGAGTTCTACGCTTCCCAATTTGTAATAGATCGCAGAGCTTGTGAAATGAATAGGTGTCTCCGCTAAAGCAATCTTCAAAGCGTCCATGTAAGACCGTTTTGCGCCTTGCCAATTCTCCAAGGCGAATTCGATATTGCCATATAAAAGGTGTACGCTATGTTGGTCTACGTTAGAACCGAAGAATTCTAGTTCTCCGACTTTGGGGGACTTACAAAGCCATGAAATAAGTGTCAGCGCCGGATGTTCGAACGAATAGCGCCTCAGAAGACCCTAAATACTTCTTCGCTTCGTCATACATTTTCTGGAAATAGTAGAGCCGGCCCATGCAAAGGTATGTGAGGGCGAGTTGACCTGCGGAACGATCTCCCTTTGCTATGCGAATGGTGATTGCCTTAGTAAAGTAGTCCATCGCCTCCCCATATCTTCCACATCCTGTCTCCAGATTGCCCATATTGTGGAGCATGTAAGATATCTTGAAATCATCATAGTCACTTTCATGTTCTTGAATTGCTAAAGCAACTTCATAATCTCGTCGACAGTCTTGAAGTTTGTTCATATCAAAATAGCATGTCCCGGCTGTGCTTCGCAGGTTAGCGTAACGCACAGAGCCTTTATCTTCGCATGCAGCCGAAGCTGTGTCTACAAGCTTCAGACAGGTATCGCAATCGCCGATTTCATAGAGATACCTGTAGAAGTAGGTGAGCGGGTTTAAACATAATGCTTTTAGGGAGACCTACCATGCACAATTAGCTAGGAGGGCCGTGAAGGTGTCTGTTGAATTTATATGCGCTCGGCTTGATGGATTGGTATAGTAATTATACTTCATACAGATATGCACACCATGAGCAATGTAGGTTTGGCAGACAGGCCATTTTTTGTACAAAATGTCTCCCGTCCAAGCTTTTGGAAATGCCTCGTATACCTAAGAAATAAGTAAGCTTCCTCGTTAATAACACGTGACTTAACTCTTAAGTGACTAAACAGCATACAATTGAAACGGCAGCATCAAAGGACGCTTGCAAGTCCTCGATACTATGGTAGTTCATCGCTTCTTGTACAACACGATGTATAGAGATAATTCTGTTATCTCTTCTAATAAGCCCATGCTCTGAAAGTTCGACAAGAGCGGCTTCCAAGGGAGGAGAGGTGATCACGTTAGCAAGAGAAGACAGTGAGCCGGCGCCTTGCTGACGAATGAATGATAGCTTGCCATTTAGAGCACTCTAGAGATTTATAAGCCTGTAATAAATTCAACGAGTAATTTTAAGAGACAAACCTGTTTTTTAGGCAGGAACAAGTCAATTAACATCGAATCTGTTCCTACATTAGACCATGCATTATCGAAATGTGTACGACATACCGGGAGAAAGCATAGCCAATACACTCAACAAATTCCTTGCATTTGGGGTCAGAATCGAGAAATTCATATTCCACAGTGTGTCGAGTGTGTGAATCATCTCTGACCGCTCAGTATCAGCACGTTCCGGCAGCTGATGTGCATTACTATTGAAAACCTCTACAGTCCCAGCTATTGTTGCACCACCTATTTTAGGGTTATTTATCAAAATCGAAGCCTGTTGGATAGCTAATACGAGGCCGCCGGTTTTCTTGAGGAGAGCCTTTGCTGCGCTAATCTCTGACTGAGGAAGAAGGCCTTGCTTATATAGGTCCTGCCAATGCTCTCCAAGGAGAAGCATAAGAAGATCGAAGCTCTGCTGATCATCTAAGGGTCTGATTGTATTACCCTTACGTTTACCGTCTTTCACGAAGTTATAATGTTTGCGAGATGTAATGAGTATTGCACCTTTAGCTCCGACAGGCCAGTATCCCGCTAAGAGTGATTCTTGCTCTATGGCAAGTTAGCATACTCCGTTTGTGGTTGCCTGATGATCTCAAGAATGACTCACCAGCATTGTCAAATATGAGCAGCCACTTTTTTGCTTAAAGCTGAAGTGTTATTATCTAAATCGTTGGAAATTATCGTCAATCAGAACTTACTTGTAAGTTTCAGCCATCTCTGGACAGCTAGAAGATTCTCCTCATCGTGGCCTGAGAGTAATTCAGCGCCATGTCGTCCCAAGTGAGATTGTGAACATACCATTTCTATCCGCACCCGGAAGATTGAGAGATATCGCAATATCTGTGAAGCTTTGACGCAGTGAAACTGACGTCTCACACTGAATCCAAAATATGGCATCAAAGCCAGAAGGGTTTTTGTACGCATATTGCAACGCTATCTCTGTTTTCCCTACTCCTCTTTTTCCGTGTACAGTGTAAGTGCGTAGCTCCGACATGCCCTCCTTAGGACTAAGATGATCATGGATTTTCTTCATTTCCGCTTCTCTGCCGTAAAACTTTTCGTTTTGCTGGAAGGGAAGCTTGACACAAGGGAAATTCGCATGTTCATCAGTGTCGGGAACAGGAGCATACCGTACTGACAAATTCTTGACTGCGCGTTCGAGATTGAACTTTGAGTAGTTACTTATCTCGTTCAAGTGCCTAACTGTAGAATCCATATCGGCAAAATGCTGTTGGAGCAGAGTATTTATTTGCGGCCATGCCTCCGTTGCTTCCGCATCTAAGATACATTGGTCATTATTCCATCGCAGCACGTCGGAATAATCAGAATTGGAGGAGATGTCAAGCTAACCTGTTGAGCAGCTTCGAAGATACGTTAGAGCCTCCCCGAACATCGTGAGTATATGATCATAGATCTCAATCATTGCCAATCGTGGCTCGTTCAGGTCGTCGCAAACATTAAGACAGCGGTTGAAAAGCTCAACAATACGCCGCAGATTCCCCAGCCATTCTGCCGTTCTCTTGAGCTTCTCAACCGACGAGTATGAGAGCTACTGACAATCAGTCACTAATCTTGTTCTTTGGACATATAAGCAACCTTCAGATTCAAGTAAAACATCCCCCAAAGGAAATCAAACTGGATATTCTGAGGAGAGACCGCGGATATAAAGGAATCATTCAATGTTCCTATTGACCGCGGAAGAGGTTGGATAGAACTCATCGAACGCCTTAAAGAGGCACTTGAATCCGGATCCATGAGTTTCCCTCGAATCTCTGACACAAGGCCTTGCCATGTTCGATGTTCCTGGATGACCAATTGGTCCTCTTTGTTTAGAGTCTCGGAAATAGTTGCAACTATATCTTCATACCGCTGCACTGCGATTGCGGTCGTGTCACTAGAACCGTATAGAGTCAGTCTTGGCAGCCGCCGTTTTGGAAGGCTATCTTTACTCGAAATCATCATCGAAATCGTCTAGCCTTCTTGCGTCATCCATGATGATCGGTGATATGAGTGTTACTCCTGCAGATTCAATGATTGACAAAGATATGAATTGATGATGCTGTAACTTGTTGGGGTAGAAAATGAGCCGCCGTCCGATCTCGCCGTAGAATGCCTTGCGGGGTGCCTTGCGACTCGTCACCTTTGTCGGCTCTGATGTCAGTCCAAGAGTCTCCAAAAATTTTCGGTGGAAATGAAACTTGTTGCAGACTCTACGTGTCATATATCTTTTTCGGAGGACGTGTCACGAGGAAGACAGGGTCATTTTAGGCCGACAGCCTCATTTGGGCCCAGGGTAGACCTTCTACTATTAAGCCCGATCATACAGCTTCAGGTTGGGCTGCAATGAAATCTTTACCCTGCGAGTTATCCCCTCACACCACGATCCTTATCAGCGGAAAGGTATTGGCCGGGCCTGCCTTGACTAACCTTAATGTCACAAGCATATTAACACTCCGTAAAACATGTAATGGCGTTTGGTATTTTACGTATCAATCAAATCTGAAAGACTCTACATTATTAGGATAACTATTGATGCATCACATTAAAAGTCTAAGCTCTACTTTGCGCTACTACAAATATCTATATTATACCTCTTTGCTCAGCATTAATTTAGATATTCCTCTCACGTGACTTCGACGAAGTCACGTGCACAGTTCAGTTCATTTTAATCTCGTTCCCTTCTGATCTCCTTGTATCTTACCTGCGAATAGCTGAAAGAAGAACGTACCTATATTTGTATTCTAACGCACTATCAATCACAATCATGGCTACAATAAAGCACATAAGTTCGCTCCTTCCGGTTTGACGGGCTCAGAGTTATCATAGAAGATGATTAATCTGAGCAGACTATTCATGGGTTCCCCGCCACTCGTTACTCATGGTGGGCGAAAGCAATTTTGACCGCTACCAAAACCCGGCTCTAGGATCCCTCAAATTACCCGACCTTCAAAAGAGCATCAAAATGAAAATATTTAAAAAGCAGTG
>Ga0335075_10009763_pt1 | contig 14600 bp, 17 predicted proteins | sample Lox_Sample_24_FD_206723 | JGI IMG/M metagenome (GOLD analysis project Ga0335075, IMG submission 206723) | Soil microbial communities from Loxahatchee National Wildlife Refuge, Florida, United States - Lox_Sample_2.4 | ecosystem: Environmental > Terrestrial > Soil > Wetlands | place: USA...
TCAGTCTATTACTTATTCACGACCATCCAACCCTCTACTATCCGAAACCACGCTCTGTTCCTCCGCTCTATTCCTCTGCTCTGTTCCTCTAATCTTCTCATTCTCATCCTTAATCGCCAAAAATAAAGTCCCCATCATAAACACCCTTTAAGTCCTCCTTCCAGGCTCTGCTATCTCTCTGCGTAACACAGAACTCTAAGAACTAGAAACTATGCCTTATTAATTTTTGATGTGGATTCCCAATTAGAGCTTTCGATTTCCCCTCGTCGTTGACTAAGCCTAGCTTCTTCACAGCTGTCAACTATGTTGCAAGAGAATTAGGTAAGTGTCACGGGCTCAGTCAATCGAGGTATGAGTCACACATAAAATGGGCGACAACCTATACAATTGGTAGTCCTAAAGACGAGGATCTAAAGCTAAAGAAAAGAAGAAAGAAGAAGAGAAGGAGCGTTGTGCTCGAAGTCTAATATACAAGTCTTTACAGGTCAATGTCGGCCCGTGAGGCTACCCGTTAGCTAACCGTAGCTAACCGTAAAGTCCGAGCTCAGTCCGTAACACCTATAGCAAACTGCCCATACTAGGTTAGCTAACGGTCTGTTAGGGTCGACCGTAACGTGCGGTTCAGGGCCGTAACAAGGACCTTAGTACCACAGCCACTACGGCCGCGACCGCGATTGCACTAGCAAACAAATCAAAACCCCTAAGTCACCTAACTAGTAAAATTAAGTCTATTTCTATTTAGGGCACAGCTCTTGTCGAATCAATCTCTTATATATCAAAGACCTCTTGTTGGTATTGTGATACGTGAGCAAGAGCCTTATCTTCCTACACCAAGGTCCTAAGCCTCTTTTCAAAACACTTCTTTGCAAAAGGTAGGATGAGTGGCTTTAAGATTTTCTCTTAATATCGATACTAATTGACCCCCCCCTTGCCTTTATCTAACACATATGCTTTAGTCTTCTTAATGTGCTTAAATTGAGCCCTTGGTCCAAACTGAGCGCGTGTTACATAGAGCTGATGAATAGAATAGGCCATCTCTTACTTTTCCTTATCCTTCTCATATCTCTTTGCATTCTGTGTAGCTAGATCAGCCTTACACATCCGCTTTTCAGCTGGAGTCTCGTCCTCCTAGACATGGTAAGGACCCTTCTCATCATATAAGAAACAGCTCTACCACATAAACTTAGAGAAACCTTTCCATCTTCTTGTAACAACATGTGGGTGAAAAGTTTCCTCTTTCTTCCTCTATATACGTCGTTTGCCTCGTACAGATCCTATTTGAACACTTGTCTTATCTGTAAAGATGACATTCTTTCAGTCCTTAATTGTCTAATGTTTGTAAATCAAATACCATCTTAAGCGTGCTGCCTTTTGTTCGTTTGTTAAGCCTTGCTTTACAGTTCTTTTAAAAGAACTATATCCATTGTCTATCAAGACCCTATAGACTGTAGCTCGAGAGACAGGTTGCCAACTAGGTGTGACGGGTCGTCATATGTACACAGCAACCATCGCTTCCGACCAGGGTTACGGCCCTTAGCGGCTGTAGTACTATGTGTATATAAGGCCTTACGGCCCCCCAAAGTCTCCCTTCTTCTTTCCTTAGCTTAGTATCCTCGATAAGTTCAATCTACAGAGCTCCCTTCATCTTTTGCTGAATAGCATTCCGTACGTGCCGTCACACTAGGAGTGTTTGAAACCTCTGCTGCAATCCGCCAAGTCGGCCAGCCTCTTGTTGTTGAATTTTTGGTTATTGTTTGTATAATAAACAATGCAAGAGCTGTAGAGATCTTTGACCTTTCAGAACGAGGAGCATCGTCGACATGCCAAGTCTCAAGAATCCCTAGAGGATCCCATCTACGTGAAATAGCCTTAGACCTCAACTTATACAAACCACTCCTTAAGACACCTATCTGAGCTGTGATCTTTTCATAAGGGACTTAGAGCTCAAATATAGTTAAAGCTTGAACTCTAGCTCTAATAGAGTTCCCCCAGCTTTTATTAGGAACCTTAGACTCTTCATTTTCTGTCTCAGAGTCACTTGGAGGTCCTATATCAGCCTTAAAGTTAGAATCTGACTCCAAATCATCTAAGATAATACCAAACTCTTTAAGAGGATCCACAGCAGAAGGGGGATCCATAGCAGAAAGCTAAATACCGTAAAAAGAAAGTGGGAATGTGCGAAGATGTGAATACCCTCAATTTTTAGCCCTAATCAAGCAGCGCAGCCCTAAAACTACTGAACATAGCGCTGCAGCTACAAGGGCTACGGACTTATAATTTTAGTGGATTATAGTGGGTCATCCACTAGAATATAGGGGGCGTTCGCTAAAGTGTTGCGCACTGACATTATAGTGGGCCTACAGGGCTCTACAGGCTCCTATAGGCTCGGATACGCTATATTACCCAGACTTACGTCCTTCGTATTTGTATGGTGTTGTGTTGGCCCTCACCCAATAAGCGAAGCGACATTGGGTGAGGAGGGCTGGCTAGCCGAACGAGTATACAACTTCGCCTCGCAGCACAAGGGCAATTTGCGGATTTCGAAAGGCGACATGATTCGAGTCCTCGACGGTCAGAATGAGAAGACTCTTGACGGTTGGCTTGTCGGCGAGGTAAATGGATGCAAATGCACATTTCCCGCTAATTACTGCTTAAAGACAGTATGGATGACAGCGCTGTATGACTTCGACCGACAATATGAGGGCGATCTGCACTTGTCTACGGGCGACCTGATTCAAATCATAGATGTACCAAACGACAAAAGTCTCTCATCCGGTTGGCTCATTGATGAAGTTAATGGACGTAGGGTAATGTTTCCCTCAAACTATTGTGAATTCATAGCAGCAGCTCCCGGACCGTCGCGACCTGGTCAAATACTCGGTAGTACGTGACGCCCCCTTGAAATAAACATACAGGTACTGACAAGGACTCCAATAGCACATGAAAACATGTTAGATAATGTCACCCTTACCTCTTATGTGGCACCAAATTTGCAACTATCATTTATTCAATCTCAGCCGTCTAACACACAACACACCAAAAGAAGACTGGCAGAATACTGGCAATCAGGCAGTTGCTCTTGTTAATCTTGTCGGTGACCATGGTGTGCTTAATGAAGACGTTAAACCTGAAAACTGCATTGTTATCAGGACAACATCAGACTCTGATACAAAGTACAAGCTATTCCTGATAGATTTCGCCCTGTCCCGAGTTCGCAGAAAAGACGATTCAGACGATGATTGTTTCAGAGATAAATGTCAATGTGATGAGGATGATAGACTGAGTCGATATATAGACACACTACTATACTACGTGAGAGGAGCCTACGATTATATACCCTCTCATCGATGGGGATTTATTGGACTGGATAATATATGGCGTCCAATCGAGCTCTTGGAAGCATATCAGAGAACGTATGGGTACTCGGCAAAGACATACTTGAGCTGAACTCACAACTCGATCACACGCACAGGGAAGATCGGATATGAAACAAAATAGCGAGAAGGCAGATCCCGAAGATGACGACAGAGTGAGGATTGAGCTTGACTACTGGTTCGTAGAGGAATGCGAAGATGCAACGGAGTTGAACAAGGATGTCGCGCGAGATTTAGAAGGTAATGGGATGGTGGAACAGGAGTTGTTGGCCGTGAAAGAAAGAGCGAACACGGTGAGGAATAGAGCTGTCCTGCTTCCAAGAGTAAGGCTCGCACTTCCGGTTCTCTTCAAGTTTCTTTCATCAGGTTAGAAGGCTCTGATTAGGTCTGTATATACGATTAAATGCAGTCGGCTCTTACTAAAGGGAGAGATCTTTTCACTAGAATACCTATTCATGAGGAGATCAATTAGAACTGCAGGCTCACAACCTTGAGGTTCTACCAGATAACATCGGGCGATGTAATTACAGCTGCGGTTTAGAATGGACGGTAGGATTGATTTATAAATTACGACCGTTAAAAGACATTTCGCACTCCTTGCCATTTGTGACAGAACATAATATTCATTATCTTTTCGTGATATTTTCGACTCAAGAAATGCAAAGTACGTACGAAATACGCACATAACACATGCACTGTCCAAATCTTCTAGCCCGAAACCTCAAAATCAAATACTAATCTCCTGCATCCTCAGCAAAATCCTCTCTATATACCTCACACCAACCACAATCCCATCCTCATCCAAAATCCCCTCCTCTTCCCCCCACCCCACTCCCAATCCCGCCCCGGCCCCTCCTCCCCTCTCTCCCGACTTGTTCACTTCCGCCCCCGCCGCCGCCACCCCCGGTGCCCCATCCAAGCACTGCAGACATAGCAGCACGACATCCGTATACTTCTGCCCCATGCGCGCCGGCAATAGGTCCGTGGCGAGCGTGGTAAGCGCGCCCTTGACGGCCGTGGCGCGCTTGCGGGTGTCCTTTTGGGACTCGAGGGCCTGCACGAAGGACGGGGGGAGGGCCGTGCTGGGGTCGTCGGAGCCGGGCAGGAAGCTGATGAAGGACTGCCAAAGGCCGAGTTCTAGGAGGACGACGCCGAGGCTGTAGATGTCGTGCTGCATTTGGTAGTCTTCTTCGGGTTGGGTGCCTTGGCGGCTGGGGTGGCGGTCTGGAGTTTTGTATTGGCTCTGGTGAGCACCTTGTATGGTCTACGGCGATGTCTCCTTTTTTTTTCTTTGGTTGGGAAGAGGGGAAGACAGGAAGAGAGGGAGAAAGAAAGAGGACGTACATAAATCATGCTGCCAAATTCCATCACCAGTCCGATACGTCATGCCCTCTGCGGGGCGGAACTTCTCGAAGCCTACTAGGAACGAGCTCCCAATTTTGGTAGCGTCGTTCTCGAACACGATGATAGTCTCCGGGCGGATATTTTTGTGCACGAACTGGGAGCTGTGCACGAAGAGGACGGAGTTGGTCAGCTGTTTAGCGAGGTCGAAGCGGCTGTTAAGTGGGTATTCGATGTCGCTCTCGATGAGAAGGGTACGTAGGCTCTTGGGGCTTTGCAGGTATGGCGGAATATAGAAGAGGAATTTGAAGGCGTGGGTTTCTTGCCAAGTGGGGGCTGGCTCTTCAGTTGAGGCTTTGACAACACCACGACAGGCTAGGAGGCCGAATGTCATGGGGTCGACCCTTGAGAGGATGCGAGCGAGCTTTCTGACATCTTTGGTTGTTCGGGTCATGTCCGCGATGGGGTTGCAGATCATTGTGTCAACTAAGACCTGCTCTTTGGAATCTGAGAGACGACACAGGAGAGCGGATGAGAATGAGATTGGCGTCTCTTCCGGGCCTAGTATGTCTGCAGATATGAAGATACTGCTGTCAGTCACTGGAGTTGAGGTGGATTCTCTAGCAGCGTCTCGAACTCCTTTTGCAGCCATAATGAAGCTTGTTTGTCTCGGCTTCTTCTCCTCTTGATCGAGCTGCTGATCAATTTTCTCGTTAGTCATGCGGATAATTAGCATCCAAGATGGATCGAATCGCCGTTGCCAATTTTCCAATTCCTCTATAATTTTTTCCAACCTTTCTTTCTTAAATGCATACTTAACTTTCTTCATTAGTGCCATCTTTTGTAGAGCTTTGGCCATTTCCGCAAGATCTATATCTTTGTCTTTCTCCCCTGCAATTAGCTGGTCCATCGTCAGTGTCGCCGTCTTGAGCTTTCCTTCCAACTCGGACAGCACCCGTGCTTGCACATTGCAGTATCGGGCGTCAAGGCTCTTGGATATACGTCTAAGGATAGTAATCTGAGCTTCGGTTTTGATCCAGTTGTGTTCGATGGCGAGGAGCAGCTCTTGTGCCTCTTCCTCGGCGTGGCGGTAGGCCTGGCACCGTCGCACCAATTTTTCGCCATATCTTTTCGGTCAGACAATATCACAGCATTTGGGTTTCACAGGAAAGGGAGTTACAAACTTGATGCATTGATCTGCGAATGCTACGATCGCAAGGGCGGTTCCGGGATCGGCCATTTCAGCCCAACTTCAAAATTCTGCTTGATACCGCAACTTCCCGTATGGCTGTACCAATTCTATAAGTTACCTAAGATGTAAAGTTTGGTCTCAAGTTGAGACTTGCCACGATTCTAGATCATGTACAGAATGTCTTGCAAGGCCGTAAGTAAACTAAGGCAAGTTGAAGTGTGGCTTGGAAGCCTTGTCTGCACTTACTTCCGGTTTAGGCGCGCCCAATCTGGAGGTTCGGCTGGTTCGACATTTTATCATCTCCAATTTCTCTTCTAGGGAGATTTATAATTCGTACACTTTGCAATCAGCCTTTGTCATAGCGGATGTGTATAACGGATATTAGCTTAGTGGCCACTTCAAATGCTCTCGCTAGGGCGGGTCGCAAACTCTCAACAAAGGCAGGCTTTTGAGCAAATCGTCGAGCCATACATAGCCATTCTAGTTTAGGAAAGTTATTGGTTCTATTCGACGTCCAACGCTAAGAGACAGTGCGTTGAACCTTAGGCGTAATGATAGCTCGGAGTATTGATTAGGCGATCGGGATATTCTGTCGAATTGCTTCATCGGAGATGTCATCGCCATACCAAAACGCTCTGGCTTGAACTGCTAGCCGCTGACGTCGCACCCGTCCGACGTACTCAAGGACATAGTTTGGAAGTGCTTACGAGTACTTGCCAATAGGAGTTTTCCAAGAAAAAATCGTCAATCAAATGAAATGCCATGTTGCCACGGAAAGGCCATTTATACCAAAAGATCGCCCGCAGATCGTCCCCTATTCCAAGTAAGTGCGCGGGGAACCATGCAAACGGTTCATGAACAGGATCTCCTGGAAGATGGGGAGTGGAAAAGCACACACGCGCTCAAATAATATATCAGATTCGAGGCATGACAAACGTCATACGGGACTCTGAGGCAGTACCTGATCATATATTCGTGTGGGCAAGAGGAAATGCGGACAGTAGGGATATAATAAGTAGCGCCTTTATATTTTCAATTCCTTTTATCGTCTAATGTTCGTCTTTACGATTGTGCTTTCATAGCGTCTCAAGCGCCATCGAAATTTCATCATGAGGTCAAGAGCCATCTACCTTTATGGCCTCGCGCCCTGCACTGGCGGCCTGGCCTTCGGCTACGACACCGGTTCTATGAGCGGTATCTTGGCTATGCCGCAATTTCTCGAGTACTTCAATTATCCGGACAATTTCTTGCAAGGCGGGATCACGGCCTCTATCCAAGCAGGCGCTTTTGCTGGGTCGCTTCTAACGGGTGCTTTCCTGGCAGATAGACTGGGCAGGAAGAAAACTATTCTCTTTGGATCAGCGATATTCACATTTGGGTGTGCGCTTGCGGCTGGAAGTAATGGGGTGCCGATGCTGGTTGCAGGGAGGGTCATAAATGGTCTTGGCAATGGATGTCTTGCTATGATGGTACCCCTATATCAGAGCGAGATTGCTCCTCGAGAGATCCGTGGCCGCATCATCTCCTTCCAGCAGTGTTTCATCAATGCAGGTATTCTCATCGCTTTCTGGATACAGTACGGATCGAGCTTTATCGATGGCCAAGCTGCCTGGAGGCTGCCGATGGGTCTCCAGATGATAGCCACGCTCGCTCTGCATTTTACGATGTATTTCCTACCGGAATCGCCACGTTGGCTGGTCGCAAAGGATCGCCATGAAGATGCTTTGAGGGTCTTGGCTAAGCTTCATACGAGGGGTGATACTGATGATCTGTATGTTCAAGCAGAGCTCAAGGAGATCATCGCCAAGATCAACTTTGAGAAGAGACATCCAACTCCATCGTATTTTCAGTTACTTTTCGGCAGGGAGTGGCGTCGCATGTGGATCGGTATTGGTGTTGTGAGTAGACGATCAACATAAAGAACGAATGTATAGCTAATTTACCTTCCAAGCAATTCTGGCAGCAAGTCACTGGCATCAATGTGTTAGTATCATATTTCATTAAGATCGACCTTCATTAACAATTACTAGTATCATGTACTACGCTGTATTCCTCTTTCAGCAAGCTGGACTAAGTAGCACATCATCCTCTTTGCTTGCAAATGGCCTACAAGGCGTAGTACTTAACGCCTTTACTTGGATTAACATGTGGTACATCGATACTTGGGGCCGGCGGTGGCCCATGATTCTCGGTGCTGCCGCTATGGGCATCTCTATGATGTTTATTGGTGTCATTATGTGTACTGAAGGTAACTGAAGACCCTGTTGTTCGATGTTGCTTCTGCTCATTCACATGATAGGCAACCCGGTCTACGATACTCTGACCCAAAAGACGAACTTTGACTTCTCAGCTCATCCTGCAGCATCTCACGCTGCTATCGCGTTTGTATACATCTATGTCATGTCGTTTGCCTTGACTTGGGCTTGTGTCGCGTGGGTGTATCCTCCTGAGATTTTTGCCATGAATATGCGTGGGCGAGGCACTTCAATGACATCAGCTACTAACTGGTTTGTGGTGAGTAACAGCATTAATATGATATCATGTAGAAGTTAAATCGTGACACAGAACTTTTGGTTCGCTCTATATATCCCTAGTGCTATGGACAAGATCAGGTAAGCTTTCTGAATTATATTCCTCGTTGTGTACCAGCTAACAGTAGCAGCTGGAAACTCTATCTAATATTCATGGCCGTCTGCTTCCTCATGGCCATAGTCATCTACCTCTTCTATCCCGTAGACGCCCCTGCCTTCCCAGCAATCCTCCACTCCATGTCGCTAATATTTTTACAGGAATCAGCAGGTAAGACACTGGAAGAGATGGACTTCCTCTTCGCGAAGGACCGAACCCCTTGGGTCTTCACCGACAAGCAAGCGACGAAGATCGGAGCCATTTTCGATCGTGATTTCGAGCGTGGTGAGGCATTTACGGCTTTTGATGATAAGGACGTGGATGGCGTTGATCATCTTGAACGAGTGGGGGGCGATTCGCCTGCTGTGAATAGGGGAGAGGTGGAGAACAAGATTTAGGATTTTGATGCTTCGTGGATCATATAAGAAGGGCATTGTTTCCGTAGAATGAATATCTCTGGAAGACTGCAAAGAGTCTATTTTCATCTCTCCTGCCATCCCCAGGCTTCTTTCAGTCGCTCTTGGATGTCAATTGTGGGCCAGGCATGCTTGGTGTCCGAGTACTTCAACATATTGAGGATAGCTTCCTGTTCTGGGAGTTTATCGGCGAAGAGTTCACCGCCTGTGAGGTGTTATCAGATTTGATCCCCTAGTAAAATGTTGTCTCAAGTTTCGGCGCAACTTACAGAGTGCTATTGCGGCACAGGCAGTGTTCATAGCCGGTGGAGCGAGGCGGTTTGATATTGCGACGCCGCATAGGCGACGCAGAATGGTGATCACTTCGCGCTTATAAATCGTTACTTTGTAGATACTTTGCGGATTTGCCATGGGTTCCACTGTACCTCAATGCGCGCCATTGCCAATCTCTGACCGCTGCCTAGCCTTGGAATACGTGGATTGTGGATCGTTAAGAGGATATTCGACAGGTCAAAATGCTGCATGCCGGTTACTATGATGATTTAGCAAATATCATATTTTAGCTTATGCAAGGCGTACCGTGGCAATCGGACAAGAACATCATTTCTGGAAAGATCTCTCCAGCATTAGTGTTTGGAGGCTTAATATATATAGGTGTGAACGACCGTGGTCGAAGTTGATGCCAAGCCCTGTGATACTCGACAAGAGAATCATAGTCTGTGTATTTAGATTTTTGGTCTCCATAGCAGTACGTCATGACATCCGCGCAATGGACAACAATTCTATGTGCCCAAGTGTAGTCATCGGTCGGCTCTAATGAACGATAAGGATCGCAATAAGCCAAGGGTAGCTGAAGACATCGCTGCTTGATAAATGCTAATTGGACTTCTTGGCGATATGCAACTCGAAAACAAGCGGATCTAAACCCCGTTTCATGGACTACAGCGTCTGCTTGGGCATCAATGAAAACCTGCGTTCCCCATAGACTCGTTTCCCAGTCTCCACCATTGAATGGAGCTATTTGAAGATCGTCAGCACGACTTTCTCGAAAGCCGTAAAGCATCTAGTCAACGGGAAAGGGTGTTGTACCATCAAGTTCCTCGTAAAGACGTAGAATGACGGAAGCGGCAAGTAAATTCTCATCAAAAACAGCCTGAAAGTGATCGGTAAGTGCAACAAGATGTTTAATACAGATGTTGTGATATTCAACCGCAGTATCAGGATGAATATCCGGAATGCGCTTGCCGAGATATCCAACTTCATGGTCTTTATGGTACTTTTCCAATCGAGAAAGATGTCTAGCAGAGGCTGCATAGATTGCATTTAGTAATGCTGGGCATTGGCGAACTCTTTGCGGGACAATCATTGCAAAATGCCGCTCTGGATCGCAGAGATCAAACTAAGAATGAGATCGTTAGCTATGCTTCCAGGAAGCCGTGGAAGCCGTGGAAAACTGACCCAACATGCAAGCTCGTCAATGAAATACCGCATCAAGTACGCCTCCTGTACAGTCATGTACGGCCAGTAGTCCGGCTCCTCAATACTCTCACTCTGGGCCTCGAAGGACTGTGTTAGTGACTCATTCAAAGATATTGTTGACTCAGGTGCATTGGCAAATGACGGGTCGTATGATCGAGGAAGCCAATGCGTAGTGCTTTCTTGTGGAACTTCGGTCAGAGTGGACGGCTCTTCATAGTCGTCATCATCATTAGAGGAAGTTAATGAATGCTCTAATAATGACGACTTATTCGTTTCTTGTTCGATACCTTTGTCAATTCTCTGATTAGTGGCCGAAGGCGAAGACACTTGAGTAAGTGGATGACTTTGGGTGGGTGTACGCGCTTCTGAACCATTCTTTGATGTTGCATAGGGGCTTCCTCTTTTCTTTTGGGTAATGATTTGTTTTGCGCTAAGCTGCTGTGTTGAAGGGCGGCTTTGAGATAACGTAGGCTCCGGCGCTGAGGAGCTTGCGTAGGAATCTTGTAAACTTGGAGTTTCGTCGACAAAGTCGAGGCTAACTTTCTAAATGTAAGCCATACGCATTACTCTACACGCTGATATAGCAGAATAAATTCAATGTAACCTACCTTTCCCACTAATCTTTACCCATGGTTGGCTCTGTTGAAATTCGGTATCGTATCTCGCGCTCGAACCATGCCGTATTCGAAGTCTTCTTGACTTCCTAATTGGATTTTTCTTTATAACCTTGAAATTATCTAGATATGATGTCTAGTTAACAAATTGCTTTCATAAATGGAGGAGAAAGAACTGGTAATCTCTCATAACCCTACCGTCCGACGAGTAGAGGTAAATATGGAGACAGTTGGATGGACGCTTACCATTGCTTCTAAAATTTGTAGATTGGTTCACATGTGAGCAAACTATCCTTACCGAACCTTGGTAGTTTTGCCTGTACTTACCTCGTACAATTGCTTTCTTTAGGTACTGTCGGCATTGGGGGCGAGGTTCTGCTGACGATGGACTGCGAAAGAACTAGCTACACATTCGAGAAATGCCAGCTTCTCGGGTGCGTGCAGAGTAAGATGAGGCAAGATTACTTATTTATGTTGAACATGTTGAGAGCAAGATCACTCCAAAATAACGATTAGGAAAGATCACCGTTTGCAGAGGGGGTTTTGCGGGGCATCAAATGCCGACAGTTGCCGAACTGGAGACCTCGTGATCTCAGCTTCTTGATTACTGCCGAGCTACCGTATTTGAGCAATTAACGAATAAAACCCTCATCTTTAGTGGTAAATCTATCATACTTGATATTGTCTCGTATTGATGCTATAACAGATATATTTCACCTATTATTCCTCTGAGGACTGCTTGTGGATAACGCACCATTTTCATGAATCGTTACCACGTGGTTCATGCAAAGGCACGCGCCATTCAGACTTCCCATCTACTGTGATTCGCGACTGCTAATCCCGGGTGCAGTCATCAACTTTTGCATCCCTCGTCTCCGTCGTCTAGGTAAAATATCAGTCCGGTTTATCACCTGGCGAATGATGGTCTCAAGTGACTCCATTACAGTGAACGTCGATTATGACAGTGAAAGGAGAAAAAATTGAGCACGATGGAATTCAGCTTAAGATATCAAAATTGCCACTAGTTATCAGGAGACAAGCTAAGGGTTGTCAAGGGTCGAGGCATTGAAGAGCATCATCAGCCCTGTACCAAACAAGGATCCAAACTCCGCGCTCCAACTTTATAGAAGAGTAAGCTCATTCTACCATACTGAAGCGCTATACGCTGACCCCCTGGTGTCAATTTAACATGGTCTGTGCAACTAACCATTACGAAATTTCAAGTTTTGAACAGATAAGTTTGTAGGTAAAAGCGGAGGCAAAGCCAAATGCAAAACCCCAAAACACACATAATCGACGAAGTTGCCGGCTCTGTAGCAAACGTAAGAAAAGAACTGTGTTCCGTATTCGTAAGGAAAGCTCTCTCTGAAAACCCGTAAATCTCTGCTCTGACCTTAAATCCTAATCCTTATCCGAAAGGCTCTGTCTCTTAATCTCTAGTGCTATCTGTAGCTGATTCCCAATAGTTTCCTCCCTTAAGTCTCCCCTCAAAAGAGAGAAATCTCTGATCCAGCTAAGTACATCAATATTCTCGTTATATGAACAACTATTGCCTAGATCAAAAGATTTTTTGGGGGTAGCCACAAAACCCCGCCACACTAGTAGTTTGAATTTGGCTTTTAGGAGGTTTTATAAACTTTATATAGTCTTTAAAGGCATTGCTTAAATGGCTAATCCATCCTCTAATGCGTTACTCACCTTTGTTAACACTACTACTGTTGTTTCACTAACTCTTTAGCAGCTAGCTAGCACTTAATGGCAATATTCTAAAGGTTAATTAATTGAGTCAAAATGTTTTTAAGATCTAAGCAGTTTATATATCTTTTCGCTTATTTTATACTTTGAGCAGGTCCCTCACTGGAGGACATATAATTGATATAGGAATCGCACTTAAGGCCTTGTCGAGTTTCTGTCCGTTTACCACCGGACCTACAGCATCTCTTAAAGGGAGATTGGAGCTTCAATAATGCCCTATGTAATACAGTTACCCCTCTGGCTACTAAGGTGGTAACTTAAATGCACGTGGTAAGGGCAAACTTTAAATGCACAAATTGATTACGGAGTAAAGCCTCAAGCAGGGAGGTTGACTATTGAAAACCATGCTTGGCACAGCCCCTAATCTCTGTTTGTAGTATGAAGGTCTTCTCACACGACTAGTAGGTCTTTTACGTCTCTTATTCTCCATACTAGAAGAATAGGTTGCGTCTTTATGCACTACAACTTTAAAGACTTCAAGATCTCCGTAGATTAGACTCTATGCCTATTAACGGGTATTTGGACTCAAAAAGTTATATGCAATGCATTCCTTATTCCAACATTGTAGCCCCCAATAGAGCTAACCAAAATTGTTCATTAATTAAGCCAACCCCTCGGTAAATCTAAGCAGTTTATAGGCTAAATTGCCCTTATTCTTGTTCTTTATCCCCTCATCCGCTGCAAGGATGCCCCTTTAGGCGAGCGAGCGCCATGAAGGCGGAGGCAAAAAAAATCCGGACAGGTCAAGAACACCAAACTCTCTATGTTTGCAAAAACACACATAACAACCCCAAACATTATTGAAATGCTCTACTTTTTAAGAGCATACTGCAGAGTGGAAGTCAGAGTATCATTTACTTAATGTTCGCAAAAATTATATATTGTTTTGTCGAGAGATTAAGTTTTTACTTGCTGCAAAATCTTCGCTAAAACGAAGTGTCCGGATTTTTTTTTGCAATTGCCTTCGTAGAATTAACTCTATTCTATGCTAAGCATTCTATCACTTTACCTTTGTGATTTCAATAAGTTCCGAACTCAAACACATTATCTGCGCCAGGATCAGGCCCAATCTCTCTGGCAAAGCCAAGCTCGGGGAATTGACTATCCTCTGCATCATCATGTCGTCAGCCTCGCCGTAGGCATATATCATCTTCGGATGACTAGCTTGGTCTGAAAGCTATTTAACTGCTGATAGTAACCGAATAACCGGTGTGTTTTTGCTGGTCTATCAGCTCGCTTAAATAACACATACTAAACTACAAAATCACGTGGAAACAAGCTTATGTACCATTAGAAGTGAATATCTCGAGAGTGTTGCGAGTAATCCATCGTACCATTGAACATAGAATAGCTGACCATGTTTTGCATTAACCATCACAGACGCGTTTTTGTCGGAAATTCGGGCATGCCATGTCTCAATGCTACGGCATAAGAGTAAACAAAATCGACCACTCGAGAGGAGCGGACTCTAACACATCGGAGTACGATAATCTTAAGAACATTATATCCTTGTTACTATTGAGATTCAAGTTCTAGCGAGCGTCGCAAATTGGATCTGACTGAGCAAAAGCGAGGTCGCAGCCGCGAACGGCGGACTTGCCTATATCATGCGGAGCCCAGGGGCCAATCGTACTAGTATCGGCCATTGCCTCTTGAGACTGTCGTATGACAGACGTGGTGTTGCTGCAGAATTGTAGAGACAGAGGATTTTGTTGTTGCTGACAGCTGAAATGCACGAGGTTCATGGATAAAGTACAGGTCACATAACAAACTTATTACGTGACTATGGCAAGTGGACCGC
>Ga0335075_10009764_pt1 | contig 14600 bp, 15 predicted proteins | sample Lox_Sample_24_FD_206723 | JGI IMG/M metagenome (GOLD analysis project Ga0335075, IMG submission 206723) | Soil microbial communities from Loxahatchee National Wildlife Refuge, Florida, United States - Lox_Sample_2.4 | ecosystem: Environmental > Terrestrial > Soil > Wetlands | place: USA...
ATGAATGACGCCCGCGGCCTGCGGCGCCGTCGCTCCCTTGCGCACCGTCCACGCGCGAACCTCCTTCGGGCCCGCCGTGAAGTAGGTCTGAAGGCCGAGCAGCGTATATCCCGCGCGGATCACACGGTTCAGGCCGGGCTCGTCGAGCTTGAGCTCCCTGAGAAAATCGGCGCGGTCGGCTTCCTCGAGCTGCGAGATCTCCGCCTCGATGGCTGCGCAAACAGGAACCACCACGGCACCCTCGCTCTTCGCGATCTCGCGCACGCGGTCGAGCCGCGGGTTGTCCGTGAAGCCGTTCTCGTCGACGTTCGCGACATACATCACCGGCTTGCCCGTGAGCAGGTGCAGGTCGCGGATCGCGGCGCGCTCGTTGGCGTCCGGTCCCAGAGACCGCACCGGCTTGCCCTCGTTCAGGACGGCCCGCACGCGCTCGAGAAGATCGCGCAGCTTGATCGCGTCCTTGTCCGCCGCCTTGGCGGCCTTGAGCGCCTTTTGATAGGCGCGTTCCACGCTGTCCAGATCGGCGAGGGCCAGCTCCGTGTTGATCACCTCGATGTCGCTCGCCGGGTCGATCCGGCCGGCCACGTGGATGATGTCGTCGTTCTCGAAGCAGCGCACCACGTGCGCGATGGCATCGACCTCGCGGATGTGTGCAAGAAACTTGTTGCCGAGCCCCTCGCCCTTCGAGGCGCCCGCGACCAGGCCGGCGATATCGACGAACTCGACGGTGGTCGGCACGATGCGCTCGGGGTGAACGATGTCGGCGAGCTTGTGCAGGCGCGCGTCCGGTACCGGCACCACCCCGACGTTGGGGTCTATGGTGCAGAAGGGGTAATTCTCCGCGGCGATCTGCGCGCGCGTGATCGCGTTGAACAGCGTCGATTTGCCGACGTTCGGCAATCCCACGATGCCGCAGCGGATCGGCATCAGGCTTTCACCGCGCGGCTGTGGAGCTTGGTCATGGCCCGCTCCGCGCCCTGCTCGATCAAGAGCGGCATGCAATCCGCGGCGGTGTTCACCGCCTCGAAGATGAGGTCCTCTTCGGCGCGCGGCGCGCGCGTGAGCACGTAGTCGATCACCTCGGTCTTGTTGCCCGGATGCCCGATCCCGAGTCGCAGGCGCCAGAAATTCTCGCCGACGTGCGCGATGGTATCGCGCAGGCCGTTGTGGCCGCCGTGGCCGCCGCCCTGCTTCAGCCGCACGGTGCCCACCGGCAGATCGAGCTCATCGTGCGCCACCAGGATCTCCTCGGCGGGCACCTTGAAGAAGTCGCTCAGCTGGCGCACGGACAGGCCGCTGCGGTTCATGTACGTGGTCGGCTTCAGCAGGATGATGTCCTGACTGGCGATGCTGATGCGCGCGGTCTCGCCGGAGTACTTGCGGTAGTCGCGAAACTCCGCGCCGTGGCGCCGCGCGAGCAGATCCACGAACCAGAAACCCGCATTGTGGCGGGTGACCAGATGCTCGGGTCCCGGGTTGCCGAGACCGACGATGATCCGCAATGCCAATCCAGCCATCGTCGAGGTACCTACCCCGCTTGAGTCCGGGTCGCGCCGCGAATCCGGCCCGTCCGGAAAATGATGAAAGCGGCGCGGGCCGCCCTCGGGAGCCGGCCCTCGCCGCCTGGAATCGCCCAGTCGATTACTTCTTGGCGTCCTTCTTCGCCGGTTCCTTCTTGGCATCCGCCTTCGCCGGCTCGGCCTTCTTGGCCGCATCGCCTGCGGCGCCCGCCGCCGGTGCCGCGGCCCCTGCGGCCGCCGCGCCTTCCGCGGGTGCGGCCGCGCCTTCCGCCGCCGCCGCCGTCGGCTCGGGCTCCTCGGCCCGCGGACTGTGGATCGCGACCACCGCCGAATCCTCCCGCGCCAGATCGAGGAGCTGTACGTCGGGCGGCACCTTCAGCTGCGACAGGTGAATGCTCTCGTTGAGCGACAGTCCGGACAGGTCGACTTCGATGAACTCCGGCAGATCCTTCGGCAGGCAGGAGACCTCGACCTCGGTGCGCATGTGCGAGACGATGCCGCCCTGGGACTTCACGCCCGGCGAGACGGACTCGCCCTTGAAGTGCAGGGGAATGCTGATGCGGATCTTCTCGTTCTCCTCGACGCGCTGAAAGTCGATGTGCAGGATCGCGTTCTTGTACGGATGGCGCTGCACGTCCTTCAGGATCGCCGCCTGCGTCTCCTCGCCCACGCGCAGGTTGAGGATGGTCGAGTAGAAGCGCTCGTTATCCAGCATGATCGCGAGCTTCTGGTGGCTCAAGGTCAGCGCCCGGGCCTCCAGATGCCCGCCGTAGAGGATTGCCGGCACTTTCCCTTCGTGACGCAGGCGGCGGCTCGCACCTTTGCCGTGCGTCTCGCGGAACTCTGCCACGAGCTCGAAAGAGGTTTTCATAATCGTCTCCAGTTCAAATACCAACAAAGCGTCCCGCCGCCGCGACCAGCGCCGGAACGCGACCCAAAACTCAATCCACGTACAGCGAGCTCACCGAGTCGTCGTCGCTGATGCGACGTATGGTCTCGGCGAGCAACCCCGCCACCGTCAGCTGGCGGATGCGGCTGCATGCGCGGCCCTCGTCCGACAGCGGTATGGTGTCGGTCACCACCAGCTCATCGAGCACCGATTTCGAGATGCGCTCGATGGCCGCCCCCGAGAGCACCGCGTGGGTGATGTAGGCCACCACCCGCGTCGCGCCCTCGTCCTTCAGCGCCTGCGCCGCCTGGCACAACGTGCCCGCGGTATCCACCATGTCGTCGATGAGGACGCAGGACTTGCCCTCCACCTCGCCGATGATGTTCATCACCTTCGACTCGTTCGGCCGCGGGCGCCGCTTGTCGATGATGGCGAGCTCCGCATCGTCGAGGCGCTTGGCGAGCGCCCGCGCACGCACCACGCCGCCGACGTCCGGCGACACCACGATCATGTCCTCGTGCTTCTGCTTCCAGGCATCGCCCAGCAGCACCGGCGAGGCATACACGTTGTCGACCGGAATGTCGAAGAACCCTTGAATCTGGTCGGCGTGCACGTCCACCGTCAACAGCCGATCGACGCCGGCGCTCGCGATCATGTTCGCCACGAGCTTGGCCGCGATCGGCACCCGCGTCGCGCGCGGCCGGCGGTCCTGACGCGCGTAGCCGAAGTACGGCACCACGGCCGTGATGCGCTTCGCCGAGGCGCGCCGGCAGGCGTCCGTCATCAGCAGCAGCTCCATCAGGTTGTCGTTCGTCGGCGGGCAGGTCGGCTGCACGATGAACACCTCGCGGCCGCGCACGTTCTCCATCAGCTCGACGTTCACCTCGCCGTCGGAGAACCGCCCCACATAGGCTCGGCCGAGCGGCACGTGCAGGTGGCGCGCAATCCCTTCCGCCAGCAGCGGATTCGCGTTGCCCGCGAATACGGAGATGGACGGAGCATCGAATTCCTTCAGCGACGACGACATAGACCCAACTTCAATGGACCGAACTGGCTGGGGTGGAAGGATTCGAACCTCCGTATGGCGGGATCAAAACCCGCTGCCTTACCGCTTGGCGACACCCCAACTTGAAAATCAATCGCCCGCGCTCCTGCGCGCCGGCGACGCTTTCAGCCTTTCGAGCAAGGGCGAGTCGTTCAGGCCGCGAACCATGAACGCCTCGAGTCCCGGCGGCAGCCTGCCGACGATCTCTCGGGCTCGTGTGCGTTCGCAGGCCATGAAGATGCAGGCCCCCGTTCCCGTCAGCTGCGCCGCGCCGAAGGCTGAAAGCCAGTCGATCGCGCGTGCCACCTCGGGATATCGGCGCCGCACCACCGCGAGGCAATCGTTCCTACCGCCGGACGCCAGAAAACCGTGAATTGTGATGGGCGCAGAATTTCTTGTCAATTCAGGGTCCTGAAATACCAGTGCCGTGCTGACGAAGACATTTGGCTTGATAATCAAATAGTTATGCTCTGGCGGAGCGGCCGCTCCAAGAAGCGGCGTGAGCCGCTCCCCCACCCCCTCACCCCAGGCCGCCCGGCCGTGCACGAACACGGGCACATCGGCCCCGAGTTTCAGGCCGATCGCTGCCAGCTCCGGCACCGGCAGGCCGAGGCCCCACAGTCGGTTCAAGGCGACCAGACAGGTGGCGGCATCGGAGCTGCCGCCGCCCAGGCCCGCGCCCATGGGAATCCGCTTGATCACGCTGATGTCCGCGCCCAGCGTCGAGCCGCTCGCCGCCTGGAGCGCGAGCGCGGCGCGCACGCAAAGGTCCGCCTCGGGGAGAACGCCGGCAGCGCCCGCGCCGCGGCGGATGATCCCGTCCTCGCGCACGGCGATGCGGATGTCATCGCACAGATCGACGAACTGAAAGCAGGTCTGCAGCTCGTGATATCCGTCCGGCCGGCGCCCGACGATCTGCAGGAACAGGTTGAGCTTGGCCGGCGCAGGCCAGTCCTCGCTCGGGCCGCAGGAGCCCGCGCCGCACCGCTCGGCCGCCTCGCTCACTTCGGGCTCATCCACCGATCCACCACGATGCGCACACGCACATCATCGCGGCTCAAGACCACGCGCGCGGGAAGCTCATCGCCCGCCTCGGGCAGGTACTTGTCGTACTCGATGTTCCAGCCCGCCTGCGCGAGGTGCTGAGCGCGGTCCTGGGCGTTGCGCGTCAGATCGAAGGGACTGCCCGGGCTCGGGATCCCCAGCAGCCAGAAGCGCAAGTGATCGAGCGGCAGCTCGAACCCGAGGCGCGTCTGCAATTGCGCCCTGACCGCATCGCTCGGCGGCGCGCCATTGAGCGACAGCCCGGCCGGGGACACCGTGATGGCCATCGCCCCGACGCCGAACGGGCCGGCCAGATGCAGCTCGCTCTCCCGGCCGCGCTGCCGCCAGTCGAGGCTCGCCTGCCAGCCTTGCCGGCCCAGCGCCGCGGCGGCACGTCCGTCGAGCTGCCAGTCGCTGGCACGCGCGAGCTCGGCGACTCGTTGATCCCACGGTGCGAGCGCGCTCGGCGGGCGCACCTGCGGGCGCGTGACCGCGCAGCCCGCCAATGCGGCCGCACATGCCAGAGTTGCCAGCCAGCGGCGCATGCTCACTTCGCGGCGTGCAGTCGCTGGCGAGTGGCGTTGAGCAGGCGATTGTCCGGATCGGCATCGCTCGCCTCGCGCCACACCTTGTCGGCCTCGCTCTGGCGCCCGAGCTGCCACAGCACCTCGCCGTAGTGCGCGCCGATATCGGCGCCGCGGTCATCGGTGTACGCGGCGCGCAGGTACGGCAGAGCCTGCTCGGTGTGCCCCTGGCGGTACAGCACCCAGCCGAGGCTGTCGAGGATCGCCGCATTCCTCGGCGCCGCCGCGTAGGCGCGCTCGATCAGCTCGCGGGCGCGCGCCAGCTCGCGGTTGTGATCGGCGAGGGTGTAGCCGTAGGCATTGAGCGCCGCCGGATCGTCCGGCCGGGACTTCAGCACCTTCTTGAGGACGGCGAGGGCCGCGCTCACGCGGCCCGCCTCCTCGTAGGTCGTGGCGACCGCATAGCGCAGATCCACGTTGTCCGGATACTGCAGCATGCCGCGATCGAGCACGGCGAGCGCATCCTGCGGCCTGCCGCCGTCGGAATAGATCTTCGCGCGCGCGGCGAGCACCTCCGGTGCGCGCTGCGGCTCGTCCTCGATCAAGTGATCGAGCAGCTCCTGCGCGGCGGGCGCGGCGCCGTGCGCCTGCAGGATGTTGCTCGCGCGCAGTAGCGCCGCCACCGCGTTGTCGCCGGCCTGCACCTGCGAGTACAGGCGCAGCGACCTCTCGAAATCTCCGCGCCGCTCGGCGATCAGTCCCAGGTAATAAAAGGAGTCGTCGACGTACTTGCCGGTGGTGAGCAGCTCCGTGAAGCGCTTGCGCGCGGCGTCGAGGTTGCCGTTCTGAAATTCGATCAGGCCCAGCAGTCGCAGCGCCACGGGCTCGGACTCCGATTGCCCGGTGAGCGACTCGAGCTCGGCGATGGCCGCATCGTTCTGCTGCGCGGCCAGCAGGAGCAGCGCATGGTCGAGCAAGTTGGTGGGCGTGGCGTCGGTTTCCGCGAGCGCCTGCGACTCGGCGAGCGGCTCCTGCGAATCGCCCGCGAGGATGCGTGCGCGCCACAGTCCTTGCTTGAGCTCACGGCGCATCTCCTCCTGCGACTCGGCGCCCGTGGTCGCGGGCAGCAGGGCGAGGGCGCGCGAGAAATCCTTGACGGCCGCGGCCGGGTCATCCGCGCGCAGTGCGGCGAAACCCTGCAGCCGCTGCGCCGCCGCCGACTGCGGATAGGATGCCGCCAGGCGGTCGGCGAGCTGGCGCGCGGCGAACACATCGTCGCTCGAGCGCAGCTCGATCTCCAGATCCTTGAGCTCCGCTTCCGCGCCGTGCGGCGAGAGTGACAGCACGGTGCGAAATTGCTCCGCGGACTCATCGATGTGCCCGAGCGCGAGCGCGGCGCGCGCAGCCGCGCGATGCGCATCCACGGACTTCGGATCGAGGCCGATCCAGCGCGCCGCGACCTCGGCGGTCAGGGAGGGCTGCAGGCATTGCTCGGTCACCTCGCTCGCCCTGGCGAGCAGCGTCGGATCCGTGGTGCTCATGGCCGCGGCGGTGTACTGTATCGAGGCCACCCGCGGCTCGCCTCGCTCGAGGGCGATCTCGCCCGTCATGGTATAGAAGACAGGCGATGCCGCCTCGGGGTCCGGCACCAGGCGCGGTCCGGCGCAGGCGGCGCACAGCGCGAGGCCGAGCCCGAGGGCTGCCGGCCGCAGGATCCCGGTCACGGGGGCGGGTGCGAGGTTTGATTTCGAGAACACGCCCGCACTATAGCCAAATGAGGTGCCCCATGCCCCGGATTCCCGCTTGCTCTGGCGGGGTTTCTTCACCAGAATCCGGGGGTTACACCGCAAACGCTGTGCCATGGCATTTAACGTCCTCGGATTGAACCATAAGACCGCGCCGGTTGCGCTGCGCGAGAAGGTGGCGTTCAACGAGGAGCGCCTGGTGGCGGCGCTGCGCGCGCTCAAGAAGGAGAGCGGCGTGGCCGAGGTGGTGATCCTCTCGACCTGCAATCGCACCGAGGTGTACTGGGCCGGGCCCGCGAGCGCGGAGGAGCTCTCGCAGTGGCTCGAGAATCATCACGGCAACAACTTGAACCTCGCCTCGAGCCTGTACGTGCACCAGGACCGGCTCGCGGTCGAGCACGCCTTCTCGGTCGCCTCCGGCCTCGACTCGATGGTGCTCGGCGAGCCCCAGATTCTCGGGCAGCTCAAGGACGCCTACCGCGTCGCGCACGAGACCGGCAGCACCGGAGCCTCGCTCAACAAGCTGTTCCAGGCGGCGTTCTCTGCTGCGAAGCGCGTGCGCTCGGAGACCCAGATCGGCGCCAATGCCGTCTCGCTCGCCTCCGCGGCCGTGAGTCTGGCGCGGCGCATGTACTCGGACCTCGGCGCACGCAGCGCGCTCCTGATCGGCGCCGGCGACATGATCGATCTGGCCGCGCGCCACTTCGCGAGCGCCGGCGTGAAGCGCATCGTCATTGCCAATCGCACGCTCGCGCGCGCCCAGGCGCTCGCCGCGGAGCTCAAGGCGTATGCGGTCGATTTGAGCGCGCTCGAGAAGGAGGTGGTCGAGGCGGACATCGTCGTGAGCTGTACCGCGAGCGCGACGCCCCTCATCACCAAGAGCACCGCGGCCGCCGCCGTGCGCAAGCGCCGCCATCGCCCCATCCTCATGATCGACCTGGCGGTGCCGCGCGACATCGAGGCCGCGGTGGCCGACCTCTCGGATGTATATCTGTTCTCGATCGACGACTTGCAACAGGTGGTGGAGGAGAACCGCCAGCAGCGCTTCGCCGCCGCCGAAGGGGCCCGGCTCCTGCTCGAGGAGGAGGTGGCGCGCTTCCTGGCCGATGCCCGAGCGCACGACGCCGGGCCCGCCATCCGCGCGCTGCGTCAGCAGGCGGATATCATCCGCACGCAAACCCTCGAGCAGGCGCGGCGCATGCTCGCCGCGGGCAAGGGCTCCGAGGAGGTGATGGAGTATCTGGCCAACACTTTGACCAACCGGCTGCTGCACAGCCCGACTCAGGCGTTGCGCCAGGCCTCCGAGGTGACCGATCCGGCGCTCGCGCAGATGCTCATTCGCCTGCTGGTGGAAGATGCCGGCCGGTGAGGCGGCCAGGGCCGCTATAATCAGCGGTCATGAAGGATTCCATCCGGCGCAAGCTCGAGAAGCTCGACGAGCGGTACGAGGAGATCGGCCGCCTGCTATCCGAGCGCGAGGTCATCGCCCGTCAAAATCAGTTTCGCGACCTGTCCATGGAGTATGCGCGCCTCGGGCCGCTGGTCGACCGCTATCGAGGCTTTCTCGCTCTCGAGGGTGACGCCGCCACGGCGCGCGAGCTGCAGATGGAGGACGAGCTGCGCGAGCTCGCTCCGCGCATCGCTGCCGAGGAGCAGGCGCTCAAGCGCCTGCTCCTGCCCAAGGATCCGCACGATGACAGCAACATCTTTCTCGAGGTGCGCGCAGGCACCGGCGGCGATGAGGCGGCGCTCTTTGCCGGAGATCTGTTTCGCATGTACGCACGCTATGCCGAGGCGAAGGGCTGGGAGGTCGAGGTGCTGTCCGAGAGCCTCGGGGAGCATGGCGGCTACAAGGAGATCATCAGCCGCATCATCGGGCGCGGCGCTTTCTCGCTGCTGAAATTCGAATCGGGGACGCATCGGGTGCAGCGCGTGCCGGCGACCGAGGCGCAGGGCCGCATCCATACCTCGGCGTGCACCGTCGCCATCCTGCCCGAGCTCGAGGAGGTCGGGTCGGTCGACTTGAATCCCGCGGAGCTGCGCATCGACACCTACCGCTCCTCGGGCGCGGGCGGCCAGCACGTCAACAAGACCGATTCGGCCATCCGCATCACGCATCTGCCGACCGGCATCGTGGTCGAGTGTCAGGACGAGCGCTCGCAGCACAAGAACCGCTCGCGCGCCCTGGCGCTGCTCAAGGCGCGCCTGCTCGCGAACGAGCAGGAGAAACAGAGGTCTCAGCAGGCCCAGTCGCGCAAGCTCCAGGTGGGCTCGGGCGATCGCTCCGAGCGCATCCGCACCTACAATTTTCCACAGGGCCGCGTCACCGATCACCGCATCAACCTGACGCTCTACAAGCTCGACGACGTCATGAGCGGCCGCCTCGATGAGCTCATCGGCGCGCTGAATCAGGAATACCAGGCCGAGGAGCTCGCAAGCCAGGTCGAATGAGCGGCGCCCTCCCATGATCTTAAGCTCCAGCACCACCGTCGAGGCCGCCCTGAGACAGGCCGCCGGCCGACTCGCCTCGCACAGCACATCGCCCGCGCTCGATGCCGAGCTGCTGCTCGGCGCGGTGCTCGGCATCGGGCGCCCGGCGCTGATCACACGGGCCGCCGAGCCGCTCGCGGCGCCCGCCTTCGACGCCTACCAGGCGCTGATCGAGGAGCGGCTGGGCGGCGTGCCCGTCGCCTATCTCACCGGCCGGCGGGAATTCTGGTCGCTGGCGCTCAAGGTCACGCCGGCGGTGCTGGTTCCGCGACCGGAGAGCGAGGTGCTGGTCGAGACCGCCCTGACGGTATTGCCGCGGATGCAGGCGCGCTCCGTGCTCGATCTCGGCACCGGGAGCGGCGCCATCGCGCTTGCCATCGCCTCGGAGCGCCCGCGCGCCCGGGTGACCGGGGTGGACGTTTCGCCCGCCGCGCTCGGCGTGGCTCGCGAGAACGCCCGCGCGCTCGGCCTCCCGGAGGTGACCTGGCGTCTGGGGTCCTGGTTCGACGCCGTGCCGGGCGAGCGCTTCGACGTCGTGGTGGCGAATCCGCCGTACGTCGCCGACGGCGATCCGGCGCTTGCCGCACTCGCGGCGGAGCCCGCGCTGGCGCTTTGCGCCGGGCCCGAGGGGCTGGACGCGATCGCGGCCATCATCGAGCACGCCCCCTCGCATCTCGAGCCGGGCGGATGGCTCATGCTCGAGCATGGCAGCACCCAGTATCGCGAGGTGGCGCGCGCGCTCGAGCGGCGCGGCTTTCGCGACATCCGGTGCCATGATGATTACTCAGGCCTTCCCCGCCTCACGCGGGGATCCATTCACCCACTGCACCAGGAATACCCATGATCCACTTCGAAACCACCCTCGGGAATTTCACCGTCGAGCTGTTCGACCAGGAAGCCCCGACCACGGTCGCGAACTTCCTGAAGTACATCGACGAGGGCTTCTTCGACGGCACCGTCTTTCACCGCATCGTTCCGGGCTTCGTGATCCAGGGCGGCGGCTTCACCGAGGACATGTCGCAGAAAGGCACCCATCCGTCCATCAAGAACGAGGCCGACAACGGGCTGAAGAACGAGCGCGGCACGCTGTCGATGGCGCGCACCAACGACATCAACAGCGCCACCTCGCAGTTCTTCGTCAATCTCAAGGACAACGACTTTCTCGATCACCGGCGCGGCAACTTCGGCTACGCGGTCTTCGGCAAGGTCACCGAGGGCATGGAGGTGATCGACAAGATCGCCGCGGTGCGCACCGGCCGGCGCCGCGGCTTCGAGGACGTGCCGCTCGAGGCGGTGATCATGACCAGCGTGCGCAGGGCCCCCCGGCAATAAAGCGGCGCACGTTGAGGAGCGCGCGCCGCAACACCTGGCGGGGGCGGCTGCTGCGCGCCCTCGGCGCAGCCGCACTCGGCTTCGCGGCGCTCTCGGTGCTCGCGGTGGCGCTGTTTCGATGGATCGACCCGCCCTACAGCGCCTTCATGGCCGAGTCCCAGGTCGCGGCCTGGCTGGGGCGGGATCGAACCTATGTCTTTCGCCACACCTGGGTCGACCTCACGCGCATCTCGCCGAATCTGCCCCTCGCCGTGGTCGCCTCCGAGGACCAGAAATTTCCCGAGCATTGGGGCTTCGACGTCGAGGCCATCGAGAGAGCCTACCAGCTCAACCGGCACAGCCATAAGGTGCGCGGCGCCAGCACCATCAGCCAGCAGGTCGCCAAGAACCTGTACCTGTGGTCGGGGCGCAGCTGGCTCCGCAAGGGTCTGGAGGCCTATTTCACCGTGCTCATCGAGGGCCTTTGGCCGAAGCGCCGCATCCTCGAGGTCTATCTCAACATCGCCGAGTTCGGCTACGGCACTTACGGCGCGGAGGCGGCGGCGCAACGCTTCTTTCACCGGCCGGCGGCCCGCCTGACGCGCAGCGACGCGGCCACGCTCGCGGCGGTCCTGCCGAGCCCCGAGCACTATTCCGCGGCGGCGCCCTCCCGCTACGTGCTCGCGCGGCGCGACTGGATCTTGAGCCAGATGCAGGCGCTCGGCGGTCCCGAGATGCTGAGCGAGATCGACGCCTACCCGGACCGGCGCCGCTGAAGGCGCGGCGCTCAACAAAGCGCGTGCCGCCGCAGCCCCGCGCGCTATGATAGAGGCCGCTGTGATAGGTGAGGCCCGACCTGCAAGGAGCACTCCATGCCGACACCATCGAATAACTACGCCCCGCCACAAAGCGTCGTCGCCGACATCCCCGCGGGCGAGGCGGGCTTCGAGAAGGCAAGCCGCGGCTCGCGGCTCGGCGCGGTGCTCCTCGACGGGCTGATCTTCTCCCTGCCGCTCGTTCCGAGCTACCTGATCGCGGCAAACGCCTTGATCCATTCGCGCGCCGCGCGCCACGCGAACCCCTACAACGCCATGGCCAATACGGCCGCCTTCTGGACGGCGATGGCGGGCGCGGGAATCATGTTCTATCTCGGCTTGCTGGCGGATGTCGTGCTCATCGTCGTCACCACGGTATTCGTGTACCGCAATGCCCAGACCATCGGCAAGCGCCTGGTCGGCATCAAGGTCGCGCGCACCGACGGCTCGAGGGCCGGCTTGGCGCGGATTTTCTGGCTGCGCTACCTGCTCAATTCCGTGCTCTACTGGGTGCCGTTCCTCGGCGGGCTGTACTCGCTCGTCGACAACCTCATGATCTTCGGCGAAACGCGGCGCTGCTGCCATGATCACATCGCCGACACCATCGTCATCCGGGCTTGAATCCGCCGCTCGACACCATCATCACGGCGGAGACGCCCGAGGGCATCGCGATCGCGATTCGCCCCGCCGGCTTCGCCGTGCGCGCCACGGCGTTCTTGATCGACGCGCTGATCCGCCTCGCCTTGATCTCGACGCTCGCCAGCGTGCTCGCGGCCGGGGGACGCTTCGGCAGCGGAGTGCTGTTCATCGCGCTGTTTTTCATCAGCTGGCTGTATCCGGTCCTCTTCGAGCTCATGCCCGCGGCGGCGACGCCGGGCAAGCGCATCATGGGGCTGTACGTGCTGATGGCGAACGGGCTGCCGATCACGCCGGCCGGCTGCCTGACTCGCAACCTCGTCCGCTTCGTGGATCTATTGCCGATGTTCTACGCCTTCGGCATCGTATCGATCCTGCTGCGCAGCGACTCGCGGCGCATCGGGGACATCGCCGCCGGCACCGTGGTCGCCTATCGCCATGACGTGCACCCGGCGGGCGCGTTCGCCGAGGCCGAGCCCATGCCCCCGCCGCTGGCGCTGTCGATGCGCCAGCAGCTCGCGCTCATGGCCTTCGCCTGGCGCGTCGCGCGCTTGACGCCGCAGCGTGCCGAGGAGATCGCAGAGCTCGCCGCCGCCGCCGCGCCGCCCGCCGCCGCCAGGCTGTCCCTGACGGCGCGTCTGGTAGGCGTCGCCCGCTGGCTGCACGGCGAGCGCGGCGCGGCGCCGGCGGCGCGGTCTGCCTCATGACCGCACTCGAGTTCGAGACCGCCAACGAGGCGCTCTGGCACGAGCTCGAGCGAGCCGTCAAGCTTTCCGAGCGCGCCATCGAGCCGCAGCGCTTTCTGCACCTGTACCGCACCTGCTGCGAGCATCTCGCGCTCGCGCAGGCGCGAGGCTTTCCGACCGCGCTCATCGAGCGGCTGTCGATCGTGACGGCGCGCGCCCACCAGATCGTGTACCGGCAGAGCGACTTCGGGCTGTCGCGCATGGCGCGCGTGCTGCTGCACGCATTCCCCGCCAGGGTGCGCGCACATGCGGGCTACGTGGCCGTCGCGGCGCTGCTGTTGATGGCTCCCGCCGCCATCCTCGGCATCGCGGTGTATCACCGGCCGGAGCTGGTGCTGTCGCTCATCGACGGCGCCACGGCGGCGCGCTTCGAGAAAATGTACGACCCGTCGAATCCCGTGCTCGGCCGGCTGCGCGATGAGGGCAGCAACTGGATGATGTTCGGCTTCTACATCCTCAACAACATCGGCATCGCCTTTCAGTGCTACGCCACCGGCGTGCTGTTCGGCGTCGGCAGCGCGCTCTTCATCGTCTTCAATGGCGCATTCGGCGGCGCCATCGGCGGCTACGTCGCCTCCTGCGGCTTCGCCGGCACGTTCTTTCCGTTCATCGCCACGCATTCGGCCTTCGAGCTGACCGCCATCGTGCTATGCGGAGCGGGCGGCTTGCGCGTGGGGCGCGCCGTGCTGCTGCCCGGTCGGCTTGCGCGCACGGCGGCGCTCGAGCTCGCCGCGCGCGACACGAGCATCATCGTCTTCGGCGCGGCCGTGATGCTGGTCATCGCCGCCGCCATCGAGGCGTTCTGGTCGTCGGCGGCATGGATCACCCCCGGCGCCAAGCTCGCGGGCGCCGCCGCCTGCTGGCTGCTGGTGGTCTTTTTCTTCTTGCGGCGACCCGATGCAGATTGACGCCATCGCACTCGTCCTGCGGCCGCGGTCGGTGTGGGAAGGCTGCGATCTCGGCGTGCGCTTGCTGCAGGCGTGGCTGCGCTCGGTGCACGCCTGCTATCTCGCCGTGGCACTGCCCGTGTTCGCTCTGTGCCTTGGCACCTATTCGCTCGAGCCCTGGCTGCCCTCGCTGCTCATCTGGCTCGCCAAGCCCTGGCTCGATCGCACCATCCTGTTCGCCCTGTCGCGCGCCCTGTTTGGCGCATCCACGCGCATTGCCGATGTCTGGGCTGCGAGGCGCGAGGTGTGGCGGCCGAGCGTCCTGTCGCTCATTCACCTGCGCCTGAGCGCCTCGCGCTCCTTCAAGCTGCCGGTCATGCAGCTCGAGGGCCTCGCCGGGCGTGCGCAGCGCGACCGGCTGCGCCAGATCACGCTGCGCCATCGGGGCGTCGCGCGCACCATGACCGTGGCGTTCGCCAACGCCGAGGTCGCCCTGTGGGCGAGCCTGCTGGTGCTGCCGGCCTGGCTCGCGCCGCATGTCTTCGGGCTCGATGCCAACCCCTGGGCGAGCCTGTTCGCCTCCTCGGGCGGTCTCGTCACCTCGGTCGGCTACGCGGCCGCCGTCGCGTTCCTCGAGCCTTTCTACGTCGCGGCGGGCTTCGGCCTGTACCTCAACCGCCGCGTCGAGCTCGAGGCCTGGGACATCGAACAGGAATTTCGCCGTGCGTTCGCGCGCTGAGATCGCCTTCGCGCTGCTCCTGCTCGCCGCCGCTGCACCACTGCGCGCGGGCGCGGCGGGAGGGGCGGGCGCGGCAGCCGATACGCGCGCCGCTGCGCCTGCGCCCATCGGCACCTACTTGAGCCGCGAGGAGATTCGCGCGGCGGCGCTCAAGCTGCAGGCCGACCCGAATCTCGGCGGGGAGAGGGCCGAGAGGACCCTGCGCTGGG
>Ga0335075_10009765_pt1 | contig 14599 bp, 11 predicted proteins | sample Lox_Sample_24_FD_206723 | JGI IMG/M metagenome (GOLD analysis project Ga0335075, IMG submission 206723) | Soil microbial communities from Loxahatchee National Wildlife Refuge, Florida, United States - Lox_Sample_2.4 | ecosystem: Environmental > Terrestrial > Soil > Wetlands | place: USA...
CGATCAGGATTTATTGGAATGGTTGAAGTCTCATCCGGAAAGCAATTAGACTAGACTTAGACTAGGCGGTCGAAGTTGAGCGCGCAGCGCCAGCACGAGCCAGCAGCATCGCCTCGACGCTGAGCGGTGTCAGCACGTTAATCGCCGGCGAGTCCTCGCGATCCCAGATGAGAAAGGTACAAAAGGCCAGCCATTCGGAAATGGCGCCGCAAGCCGTTGAAATCGCTCGAAACCGACGCGGAAATGGCGCCTGCGGGTTAGGCCGCTGCGGGCTAGGAGAAAGCTGCGCGAAAGCACACTTAAGCCGCTGGAATCGTTGAGTCGCGTAAACTTGTGCGCGGGCGACCAGCGGCGGAAACGGTCACACCCTCAGCGGCATCAGCACATAGAGCGCCGGCGCGTCCTCGCGGTCCTGGATGAGGGTCGGCGAGCCGGGATCGGCCAAGCGGATGAGCGCCGTGTCGGACGACAATTGGCCGACGATGTCGAGCAGGTAGCGTGCGTTGAAGCCGATGTCGATCGGCGCGGAATCGTAATCCGCCTCGATCTCCTCGCTGGCCGAGCCCGAATCGGGATTGTTGACCGAGAGCGTCATCTTGCCCTCGGCGATCGCGAGCTTGATCGCCCGCCCGCGCTCGGACGAGAGCGTCGAAACCCGGTCGACCGCCTTCTCGAACGGCTCCTTGTCGACGACGAGGCGCTTGTCGTTGGCCGTGGGAATGACGCGCGCGTAATCGGGGAAGGTGCCGTCGATCAGCTTGGTCGTGAGCGTGACGTCGCCGAACTGGAAGCGCGCCTTGGCGGTCGAAATCTCGACCCCGATGTCCTGCGACAGGTCCTCGAGCAGCTTCTGCACTTCGCTCACCGCCTTGCGCGGCACGATGACGCCGGGAATGCCGGCCGAGCCCTCGGGCGCCGGCGTCTCGACGCGCGCGAGCCTGTGGCCGTCGGTCGCGACCGCGCGCAGCATCGGCTGGCCGGCGCTGTCGACGGTGTGGAGATAGACGCCGTTGAGATAATAGCGCGTCTCCTCGGTCGAGATCGCGAACTGGGTGTTCTCGATCAGACGCTTGAGCTCAGCCGCCGGCACCGCGAACTTGTGCGAGAACTCGCCTGCGGTGAGATCGGGAAAGTCGGAAGCCGGCAGCGCCTGGAGGGTGAAGCGCGAGCGTCCCGAGCGCAGGACGAGCTGGCCCGTGTCGCCCGTCGTCTCGAGGCTCGCCTGCGCGCCCTCCGGAAGCTTGCGCACGATGTCGTAGATCACATGGGCAGGAACGGTGGTCGAGCCGGCCTGGCCGACCTCGGCCGGGACCTCTTCGGCCGCCTCCAGGTCGAGATCGGTGCTTTTGAGCGCCAGTTTCCCGTCCTTCGCCTCGATCAGCACATTGGCGAGGATCGGGATGGTGTTGCGCCGCTCGACGATGCGATGCACGTGCCCCAGCGCCTTCAGCAGGACCGAACGCTCGATGGTGACCTTCATCGCCAAAAATCCCGAGATGTTCCTCAGGGCTCGTCGTGCCCAGAAGGGGCGCGGACCTTGCCAAGGCGCGTCGGGAAGCGCAAGGGCGTGACGGCACCAAGGCAGCTTTTTCCAAGGCTGAGTCTTTGATGTCGGGCGGCGCCAAGGGGGGATGGGTGAGCCCGGCGAAGTACACCGGGCTCCATTGCTTAGAATAAACGACCTTGAGGACCGAGATCGGAAATCGGTCGCCCTTAAGGACTTCGCAAACGCGGCCCTGGTTAACTCCAAAATACGCTGCAATGTGATGCTGAGCGATTCCCTTCTCGCGCATCCGATGCATCTCAATTGCCATGTCGCGAGTGACGGCTGGGGACGTTGCACGACGCGGGAGGGGAGAGTTATCTTCGTCTGACATTCAGGCTTTCCTTAAGAAAGCCGGGCGACTCCGCTTGATCGGCGAGTCGGACTGTGCAACAGTTTCCTTGTTGGGAGGAATGTTCGCATTCAATCCTTCTCGTAGTCCAACGGGGCCGCCCGGCCTGGTTGGAAAACGATCGGAGCGGCCTGTTACAGCAGGCTGCTCTTTTCGTATCCGCGGATAGCCGCGAACGGCGCGGACCTTGCCAAGGCGTTTGCGCCGGCGCAAGGGCGCGGCGGCGGATCGGGCCCCGTCTCCTCAAGGATTTTCGCCGGCCCGTCAATTGTTCCGTAAGCTTTACCCGCCCTTAAACCGGGGAGCTTACGCTCGGGGACCGGCGGGGCGCGTTTCGCCCGAGGCTCCTTCATCAGGGAGACGCCGCGAGCGGGATCAGCGATGTTCGGCCGAGGCGGCAAGAAAACCCGGAACCGGATCGAGCCGCGCTTCGGCCGGAGCGACGGGAGCCGGAGCGCCGGCGGCGACCTTCGCGCCGACCCGGCCGACCGCCCGCCGAGCATGCGCAGGAAAAAGGGGCGCCCGTCGCGATCCGCGCCGAGCCCCAGGCGCCGGCGTCGCCGCTCCGTCATCGGCCATCTCGCCTACTGGGGCCTCGTGCTCTCGGTCTGGGGCTTCGTCGCGCTCGGGGCGCTCTTCGCCTATAACGCGAGCCAGCTGCCGCCGATCGATCAGCTCGCTGTCCCCAAGCGCCCGCCCAATATCGCCATCCTCTCCGACGACGGCTCGCTCATCGCCAATCGCGGCGACACCGGCGGCCCCGCGGTCAGGCTCATCGACCTGCCGCCCTATCTGCCCGCGGCGTTCGTGGCCATCGAGGACAAACGCTTCTATGAGCATCACGGGATCGACCCGATCGGCCTGGCCCGCGCCCTTTTGCGCGACGTGAGCGGCGGGGGCGCCGTCGAGGGCGGCTCGACCCTGACCCAGCAGCTCGCCCGGAACCTGTTCCTGACCCGGGAGCGGACGATCTCGCGCAAGATCCAGGAAGCGATCCTGGCGTTCTGGCTCGAGCAGCGCTACTCCAAGGACCAGATCCTCGAACTCTATCTCAACCGCGTCTATTTCGGCTCGGGCGCTTACGGGGTCGAGGCTGCGGCGCAGAAATATTTCGGCAAGAGCGCGCGATTCGTGACGCTGCCGGAAGCCGCGCTCCTCGCCGGACTGATGAAGTCGCCGACCCGGCTTGCGCCCGACCGCAACCTCAAGGGAGCCAACGAGCGCGCCGCGCAGGTCATCACCGCGATGGCGAGCCAAGGCCGCATCACCGAGGCGATGGCCAAGGCCGCGCTCGCCAACCCGGCCGAGGTCAGGCGCGACAAGGGCGCGGGCTCGATCAACTACGCCGCCGATTATGTGATGGACGCGCTCAACGACACCGTCGGCGCGATCGACGAAGACCTCGTGGTGACTACCACGATCAATCTCAAGATGCAGGGCGAGGCCGAGCGGGCGCTGACCGACGAGCTCAACGCCAAGGGCGCGAGGCTCGACGTCCAGCAGGGCGCGCTGGTCGCGCTCGATCCGGGCGGCGGGATCAAGGCGATGGTCGGCGGACGCAACTATGCCGACAGCCAGTTCAATCGCGCGGTCGCGGCCAAGCGCCAGCCGGGCTCGTCGTTCAAGCCGTTCGTGTATCTCGCGGCGCTGGAGAAGGGGCTTACCCCTGACACGGTGCGGGACGACGCTCCAATCACGGTCAAGGGCTGGAGCCCGGAGAATTATTCGCGTGAATATTTCGGCCCGGTCACGCTGACCAAGGCGCTTGCGCTTTCGCTCAACACGGTCGCGGTGCGGCTCGGCCTCGAAGTTGGCCCGAAGGCGGTGGTCGCGGTCGCCCATCGCCTCGGGATCACGTCCGACCTCGATCCTGTTCCCTCGATCGCGCTCGGCTCCTCGGATGTGACGCCGATCGAAATGGTCTCGGCCTACGCAGCCTTCGCCAATGGCGGGATCGGCGTCCAGCCGCATGTGATCACGAGGGTGCGAACCGCTGGCGGAAAGCAGCTCTATGTCCGGCGCAACATGAATTTCGGCCGCGTCATCGATCCGCAATATGTGGCGATGATGAACGACATGATGCAGCAGACGCTGCTGATCGGAACCGCCCGCAAGGCGGAACTGCCCGGCTGGCAGGCCGCGGGCAAGACCGGCACCAGCCAGGACTGGCGCGACGCCTGGTTCATCGGCTACACGAGCTATCTTGTCGCCGGTGTATGGCTCGGCAACGACGACGATTCGCCGACGAGAAAAGTGTCGGGCGGCAATCTGCCAGTCGAGATCTGGAGCCGCTTCATGCGGGCCGCGCATGAGGGCGTGCCGGTCGCGGCCCTGCCGCTCGGGACGTGGCGCCGCGGCGGGGCGCCGAACGCCGAGGCCTCGCCCTCGTCTCCGCTGAACCTCGGCGGCCTCCAGAGCGGAACGGGCGGGCGTGGAGGGCGCCAGCCGCAGCCGCTCCCTGCGCCCGAGGCTTTCGCGCCGCAGGCGCGCGCGATCGAGCCGCGAGGGTCGTCAGGAGAACGCGGGGGCGGGGCGCTGCTCCCGCCAGCCGACATTCCGAATGCCAGCCGCGGGCCCCCTGCGCGCGACAGGGGGCTCATCGACAAGCTGTTCGGAACGCTGTGAGAAGCGATTGCGCGGTTCGAGAATCAAAGCCGCCGGCTCAGCAGGTTTTCGCCGGCTCGCCAACGCCAACCTGCTTAGCTTAGATTCCGTTGACGCCGCAAGATTTTAAGCCGAAAACCCCCATCCACTTTTCGGCAATCCTGCTTAGAGAGAAATCTTCGCCCAGGCCGCGAGTTCGCCGACAATGCCGCGGCGGAAGGCCAGCACGCAGGCGACGAACACCACCCCCTGGATCACCGTCACCCACTCGCCGTACTGGGCGAGATAGTTCTGCATGGAAACGACGATCAGCGCGCCGACGACCGGGCCGTAGAACGTGCCCATGCCGCCGACCAGGGTCATCAAGACGACCTCGCCCGAGGTCGAGAACGCAACGTCGGAGAGCGACGCGTTCTGGCCGACGAGCGCCTTGGTCGCGCCGGCGAGGCCCGCGATCACCGCCGAGAGCACGAAGGCCGCGAGCTTGTACTGCAGGACGCGATAGCCGAGCGAAAGCGCGCGCGGCTCGTTTTCGCGGATCGCCTTCAAGATCTCGCCAAACGGCGAATTGACCGCGCGCTGCACGACCAGAAAGCCGAACAGGAACACCACGGAGACGAAGACGTAGAGGATCCACGGATTCGAAAGATCGAAGAGCCCAAGCGCGCGCCCCTGCGGCACCGCCTGGATGCCGTCCTCGCCATGGGTGAACGGCGCCTCTACGCAGAAGAAATACACCATCTGGGAAAAGGCGACGGTGATCATGGCGAAATAGATGCCGGCTGAGCGAATGGCGAGCGCTCCGGTGACGAAGCCGAGCGCGGCGGCGACCGCGACGCCGAGCGCGATCGCCGAGACCGGCTCCAGTCCCCACACTTTGGCGGCGTTGGCGCAGACGTAAGAGGCGAGCCCGAAGAACATCGCGTGGCCGAGCGACAGCAGGTTGGCGTAGCCGATCAGAAGATTGAACGCGCAGGCGAACAGCGCGAAGCACATCGCCTGCATGACGAAGAACGGGTACGCGAAAAAGGGCGCGACCGCGATCAGCGCGACCATGACCGCGAACGCGATCGCGCTCACCCTGCGATCCTGGCTCGTCATATCCGCGGGCGCGACCGAGGCGTCGATGTCCATGTCACGCCGCCCGTCCAAAGAGGCCCGTCGGGCGGATCAGGAGGACGATCGCCATGATCACGAACACCACCGTGTTCGACGCCTCCGGATAGAAGACCTTGGTCAGCCCTTCGACCACGCCGAGCACGAAGCCGGTCACGATCGAGCCCAGGATCGACCCCATGCCGCCGATCACCACGACCGCGAAGACGACGGCGATAATGTCCGCGCCCATGCCCGGACGGACCTGGTTGATCGGCGCGGCGAGCACGCCGGCGAAGGCCGCTAGAGCGACGCCGAAGCCATAGGTCAGCGTGACCATGCGGGGCACGTTGATTCCGAAGGCGCGCACCATGGTCGGGTTCTCGGTCGCGGCGCGCAAATAGGCGCCGAGCTTGGTCTTCTCGATGATAAGCCAGGTCGCGAAGCACACCACGGCGGAAGCGAGAATCACCCAGCCGCGATAGACCGGCAGAAACATGAAGCCGAGATTGTAGGCGCCCGTCAGCGGCTTCGGAATCTCGTAGGGCATGCCGGACGCGCCGTAATAGTTCTGAAACAGGCCCTGGATGATGAGCGCGAGGCCGAAGGTGAGAAGCAGGCCGTAGAGCGGATCGAAGCCGGCGAGCCGCTTGAGGAACAGGCGCTCGGCGACAGCGCCGATCGCGCCGACGACGAGGGGCGAGAGAATGAGCGCCCACCAGTAATTGAGCCCAGCGTAGTGGAGCAGGAAATAGGCGGCGAAGGCCCCCATCATGTAGAAGGCGCCGTGGGCGAAATTGACGATGTCCAGCATGCCGAAGATGACGGCGAGCCCCAGGCTGAGCAGCGCGTAGAACGAGCCGTTGATGAGGCCGATCAAGAGCTGGCCGAAGAGCTGCGGCATCGTGATCATGTGGCCGAAGAGATTCACGGCGCGCCCCATCGTTTGACCGGTGACATCACACCCCCAGCGCCTCGTGCAGCCTGTCCATCCGGCCGGCCAGCTCCGAGTTGGCGAAGGCGTCGATGATCCGGCCGTGCTCCATGACAAAAAACCGGTCGGCCAGGGTCGAGGCGAAGCGGAAATTCTGCTCGACCAGCAGAATCGTGAACCCCGCCCGCTTGAGCTCTGCCACGGTGCGGCCGATCTGCTCGATGATCACCGGCGCGAGCCCCTCGGTCGGCTCGTCCAGCATCAGGAACCGCGCGCCGGTGCGCAGGATTCGCGCAATCGCCAGCATCTGCTGCTCGCCGCCGCTGAGTTTCCCGCCGCCGCTCATGAGCCGCTCGCGAAGATTGGGAAACAGCGCGAAGATGCGCTCGACGCTCATCGCGCCGCCTTTGGCGACCTGAGGCGGCAGGAACAAATTCTCCTTGACCGAGAGCGAGGCGAAGATCGCCCGCTCCTCGGGACAGAACGCCACGCCGCGACGCGCGATGCGGTCGACCGAAAGGCCTATGAGCTCCCGGCCGTCGAATACGACCGAGCCGGTTCGCTTGCGGACGATGCCCATGATGGCTTTCAGCGTCGTCGTCTTGCCGGCGCCGTTGCGTCCAAGCAGGGTCACGACCTCGCCCTCCCTGACGTCGAGATCGACCCCGTGCAGAATGTGCGATTCGCTGTACCAGGCCTCGAGGCCCTTGACGCTGAGCACCGTCTTTTCCGCCGCGCCCGGCGCCCGGGCGAGAGCCGCCTCAGCCATGCCCCACCCCGAGATAGGCCTCTCTCACCTCGTCGTTCTCCGACACCTCGCGATAGTCGCCCTCGGCGAGCACCCGCCCGCGCGTCAGCACAGTGATGCGATGCGAGAGATTGGCGACCACGCGCAGATTGTGCTCGACCATCAGGATCGTGCGGTTTGCCGCCACGCGGCGGATGAGGTCGGCGGTCCGATCGATGTCCTCGTGCCCCATGCCCGCCATCGGCTCGTCGAGCAGCATCATCTCCGGCTCGACCGCCAGCGTCGTCGCGAGCTCGAGCGCGCGCTTGCGGCCATAGGAGATCTCGCCCGCCTTCGAATTGGCGAAGCTCGCGAGCCCGACCTCGCTCAGCAGCGTCATCGCGCGCTCGTTGAGGGACTTGAGCGCCGCCTTGGAGCGCCAGAAGTCGAACGAGTCGCCGCGTTCGCGCATGAGCGCGATGCGAATGTTCTCGAGCGCGGTCAGGTGAGGGAACACCGCCGAAATCTGGAAGGAGCGCACGAGCCCGAGCCGCGCCACGTCGGCGGGCTTGAGATTGGTGATGTCGCGCCCATTGAACTTGATCCGCCCGCCGGTCGGCGCGACGAATTTGGTCAACATGTTGAAGCAGGTGGTCTTGCCGGCGCCGTTCGGCCCGATCAGCGCGTGGATCGCCCCGCGCCGGATGCGAAGGGAAACGTCGCTGACCGCGCGGAAATCGCCGAAGCTCTTGCTCAGGCCTTCCGTCACGAGAATGTCGTCCATGGCTATTCTCGCCGGCCAGCCGAACGCACGCGCTTCCCCCCAAATGAAGGCGTGACGCCAATCAAGCCGCTCAAGCGGCGCTTGTAAAGCCTAAAGACGAGGCGGCGGCCCGCGTTGCGCCCCCTACTTTCGGCCAAGCGGCGGCCGCGGCTAGGGCGGGCTATCGAGGCGCCGATTGTGCAGCCGTCGCTCCCAGTCGAGCGCCTGGCGCACGATCTCGTCCAGATTGTCGCGGGTCGGCTTCCAGCCGAGCACGCTCCTCGCCCGCTCCGCTTTGGCGACGATCGCCGCTGGATCGCCAGCGCGTCGGCCGGAGACGACGACCGGAAAATCGACGCCAGACACGCGCTTCACCACCCCGACCACCTCTTTGACCGTCTCTCCATGCCCGTAGCCGCAATTGCAGACGATGCTTAGCCCCCCGGCGCGCAGATGGGGGAGCGCGGCCAAATGCGCGTCGATGAGGTCGGTGACCTGGATATAGTCGCGCACGCATGTGCCGTCGCGGGTTGGATAATCCTCGCCGAAGATCTCGATCCTGGGATGGATCCCGAGCGCAGTCTGGACCGCGCGCTTGATCAGGTGGGTGGCGTTCGGCGTCGACTGGCCGAGGCGGCCCTTGGGGTCGGCGCCGGCGACATTGAAATACCGCAGCGCCACATAACGGAAATCGCAGGCCCGCGACACGTCCTCGAGCATCCATTCGACCATGAGCTTCGAGCGACCGTAAGGGGAAATCGGCTTGAGCGCGGCTTCCTCCGACACGGGCTCCGCGCCGGTTTCGCCGTAAACGGCGGCGGTCGAGGAAAAGATGAAGGCCTTGACCCCGCCCTCGACCGCCGCCTCGATGAGCGTGCGGGCGTTCGAAACATTGTTGAGATAATAGCCGAGCGGGTCGCTGACCGATTCCGGCACGACGATCCTCGCCGCGAAATGGGCGATCGCGTCGACCTCATGCTCCCTGATCAGGCGCGCGACCAGGTCCTTGTCGCCGGTGTCGCCGACGACGAGCTTCGCGCCCTCAGGCACGGCCCAGGCGAAGCCGGTCGAGAGATTGTCGAGGACGACGACCGTCTCGCCGGCGTCGAGAAGGCCGAGCGCCATATGGCCGCCGATATAGCCGGCGCCGCCAGTCACCAGAACGCTCATAACCAATCCTTTTGAACCTTTGAGCCATGGTTTGACCGGGAAACAGCCGCATGGAACGGCCCGGCCGGAACTGATAGTCGGATATCAGGATTTCGCCGGGGCCGCGCCCTGCTCCGCTCTCGCCGACCGAGGACCCTTGCCAATGGACAAACCGATCCGCAAAGCCGTGCTGCCCGTGGCCGGTCTCGGCACGCGCTTTTTGCCGGCGACCAAGGCGATCCCGAAGGAGATGCTGACCGTCGTCGACCGGCCGATCCTCCAGCACGTGGTCGACGAGGCGCGGGAAGCGGGAATCGAGCATTTCATCTTCGTGACCGGGCGCAACAAGGGGGTGATCGAGGATCATTTCGACAGCTCTTACGAGCTCGAGGACACTCTAAAGCGGCGCGGAAAGGCAGCCGAATACGCAGCGCTGATGGCCGATCTTCCGGCGGCCGGCGCGACCAGCTTCACCCGCCAGCAGGCGCCGCTGGGGCTTGGCCACGCCGTCTGGTGCGCGCGCGAAATCGTCGGCGCTGAACCGTTCGCGGTTCTGCTGCCGGACATGGTGACGAGAGGCGGGTCGCGGGGCGGGCGGTGCCTCGCCCAGTGCGTCGCGGCTTATGAGCGCCACGGCGGCAATATCATCGCGGTCGAGGAGGTTTCGCCCGCCGAGACGCACCAATACGGCATCGTCGGGGTCGGCGCCGACCATGGCGCGACCTTCGAGATCACCCGCATGGTCGAAAAGCCCAAGCAGGGGACGGCGCCTTCCAACCTCATCATTTCGGGGCGGTACATTCTCCAGCCGGAGATTTTTCAGATCCTGGAATTGATCGAGAAGGGCGCGGGCGGCGAGATCCAGCTCACCGACGGCATGATCCAGCTCGCGCGCACCCAGTCCTTTCACGGCGTGCGATTCGACGGCCGAACTTTCGACTGCGGCTCGAGGCTAGGGTTCCTCACCGCAAACCTCGCCTTCGCCCTCGACCGCGGCGATCTCGCGCTCGGGCTCAAGGCGGAACTGCGCCGGTTGGGCTTTTCCCTGACCGGAATCGTCTGACCCGCGGAAGGACCGCCAAAACCCAAGCTGGTTATTCTTATTCTCGGCGCTTCGCCAGCCGAAAGCCTGCTTAAAATCGGCCCCCCGCCTTGGGCATCGGGCCGCCCGTCGCCCAATCGAGAAGCTCCACGGTGTGGACCACGGGCAAAGTTGTTCCGCTCGCGATCTGAGTGATGCAGCCGATGTTGCCGGCGGCGATCAGATCGGGCGAAGTCGCGCTGATATTGGCGACCTTCCGGTCGCGCAGCTTGCGCGCGATTTCCGGCTGCAGCAGATTGTAGGTGCCGGCCGAGCCGCAGCAGAGATGCCCTTCCGCGGGATCGAGCACAACGAACCCCGCTTCCTTCAAGAGCCGCTTCGGCTGCTCCCGGATCTGCTGCCCGTGCTGCAGCGAACAGGCGCTGTGATAGGCGACGCGCTGGCCCGTCGGGCTTGCCGGAGCTTGCAAGCCGATCTCGCTCATGAGCTCGGTCAAGTCCCGCGTCAGCGACGACACGGTCTTCGCGGCCTCGGCGAGTTCGGGATCGTTGCGGAACATGAACCCATAGTCCTTGACCGTCGTGCCGCAGCCCGACGCGTTGATGACGATCGCGTCGAGCCCGCCATTTGCGATCTCTCTCGTCCAGGCGAGGATGTTCGCGCGCGCGTAAGAATGCGCGTCCTGTCCGAGATGGTGGGTGAGCGCGCCGCAGCAGCCCGCGCCCTCGGCGACAATCACCTCGCAGCCATGGCGGGTCAGGAGGCGGACCGTCGCCTCGTTGATCTCGGGCGCCAGAACCTGCTGGGCGCACCCGCTGAGCAGCGCGACCCGGCGGACCCGCCGCCCCTCGCTCCTGAACACCTGCGGCCGATCGACTGGCGAAGCCCGCGGCAGCTTCGCGGGAACGAGCGCGAGCGCCGCCTTCAGCCGCTCCGGCAGAAGCCCGGCGAAGGGCATGCCCAGACGCGCCGCCTGCATCGCGGCGCGAAACAGGCTCGGACTCGGCAGCACGATCCCGAAGGCGCGGCGCAACATGCGGTCGAACCACGGCCGCTGATAAGTCTTCTCGATATGTTGTCGCCCGTGGTCGACGAGATGCATGTAGTTGACGCCGGAGGGGCAGGTCGTCATGCACGCGAGACACGAGAGGCAGCGGTCGATGTGCTTGACCACCTCGGCCGTGGCCGGCTGGTTGTTCTCCAGCATGTCCTTGATGAGGTAGATGCGCCCCCTCGGGCTGTCGAGCTCGTCGCCGAGCAGCACATAGGTCGGACAGGTCGCGGTGCAGAAGCCGCAATGCACGCAGGCGCGCAGGATCTTTTCGGAGGCGCTGACATCGGGGTCGGCAAGCTGGGCCGCGGTGAAGTTGGTCTGCATCACCGGCCCTCGTACATGCGCCGGGGATTGAGGATTCCGCGCGGGTCAAATCCGCTCTTCACCCGCTGGGTCAACTCGGCGAGCGCGGCGCTTTGAGGCTCGAACACCGGCGTTGAGGCGCGAACGGCTTCCGGCGCGACGACCAGCGTCGCGTGGCCGCCAGCCGGTTGCACCGCCCCACGAACAACGCCGGCGCCAGCATCGGCGCCGGCCTCCGCGGGATCGAGGCTCAGCCAGATCAATCCGCCGCCCCAGTCGAAATAGAATTCCGCCGACGGCAGCGCCTCGAGAATCGAATGCGCGACCGGCGGCGCGCGGCTCGGCGTCGGACAGACCCGCCAGACGATGCGGGCGCTCGGGTGCAGCAGCCGCTCAACGTCGCCCACCTCCCGCCAGAACGCTTCAGTCTCCGTCTCATCGAGACGCGCTCCGCGTCCGACCAGAGCTTCGAGCGCGTCGGCGCGATAGGCGACCGACGGCCGCGGACCTTCAAGCCGCAGCGCCGTCGCCGCGCCGGGCCCCGCCGCCACACCGCCGATCTCCGACCGGCGCGCGCTCGCCGCGGGCAAATGCGCCGCGCCGGACACCTCGAACGGCGAGTTCAGCGCATTCGCCAGCGTCTCGATCGCGGCTTTATCCGCAAGCCCATGCAGCACGATGGTGCACGCAGTCTCAGGTCTCGGCAAAACCTTGAGGGTAACCTCGGTCAGCGCCGACAATGTGCCATAGGCGCCCGTCTGCAGCTTGCACATGTCGTAGCCGGTGACGTTCTTGACCACCTTGCCGCCGGCCTTCCAGATGTCGCCGAATCCGTTCACGGCGGAAAAGCCAAGCACATAGTCGCGCGCAGAGCCCGCGCGCACGCGGCGCGAGCCGGCCAGGTTGCAGGCGATGATGCCGCCGAGCGTCGGCTCGCCCTCCGCGCGCAGGAGAGCGCGCCAGTCCGGCGGCTCAAAGGCGAGCGTCTGCCGGCTCTTCGCGAGCACTGCCTTGATCGAGCCCAGCAGCTCGCCCGGCCGCGCCGTCAGCACAAGCTCGGCGGGCTCGTAGGCGACGATTCCCACAAGCTGAGAAACGTCGAGGACATGATCCGTCTTCATGGGCCGCCCGAGCGCGCGCTTTGTTCCGCCCGCGACAATCTCGAGCGAGCCGCCTTGCGCCGCGGCCCAGGCGATCGCCTCGGCCGTTTGCCTGGCGTCCGACGGTTTCAGGATCGGCATGCCTGGCTCGCTTTAGAAGCGCGGAAGATCGGGAAAGGCGAGCTTGCCGGCATGCACATGCATGCGCCCGAGTTCGGCGCAGCGGCAAAGCTCAGGAAAGACCTTGCCCGGATTGAGCAGGCCGTCCGAATCGAAGGCGCATTTGAGCCGCTGCTGCTGATTGAGGTCGGCCTCGTTGAACATCGTGTCCATGAGATCGCGCTTCTCGACGCCGACCCCATGCTCCCCGGTCAGAACGCCGCCGACCTGAACGCAAAGCCTCAGGATCTCCGCGCCGAACGCTTCGGCTCGGTCGAGTTCCCCCGGCTGGTTGGCGTCATAGAGGATCAGCGGATGAAGGTTGCCGTCGCCAGCGTGAAAGACATTGGCGACGCGCAGCCCGAACCGTTCCTGCATCTGCTTCATCTGCTCGAGCACGCGGCCGATCTCGCGACGCGGAATCGTTCCGTCCATGCAGTAATAATCCGGCGATATGCGCCCGACGGCGGGAAACGCAGCCTTGCGTCCGGCCCAGAACAGGAGGCGCTCCTCTTCGGATCGGCTCGCCCGGCAGCTCGTCGCCCCATTGCGCCCGGCGATCGCCTCGACCTCGGCAATAAGGTGATCGACCTCGGCCTCGCAGCCGTCGAGCTCGACGATCATGAGCGCCTCGCAGTCGAGCGGATAGCCGGCGTGGACGAACGCTTCGGCGGCCTCGACCGCCGGCCGGTCCATGATCTCCATGCCGCCCGGAATGATGCCCGCCCCGATCACGGCCGCGACGCAGTCGCCCGCGCCCTCGACGGTCGAGAAGCCGATCAGCAGCGCGCGCGCTCCCGGCGGCTTGGGCAGGATGCGGACGGTGACTTCGGTGACCACGCCAAGCATGCCCTCGGAGCCGACCAGGACCCCGAGCAGGTCGTAGCCCGAGGCGTCGAAATGCTTGCCGCCGAGCCGCACGATCTCACCTTCGATCGTCACCATCTCGACGCCGATTACGTTGTTCACGGTGAGGCCGTATTTGAGACAATGCACGCCGCCGGAATTTTCCGCGACATTGCCGCCGATCGTGCAGGCGATCTGGCTCGACGGGTCGGGCGCGTAATAGAGGCCCAGGCCTTGCACGGCGTGAGTGATGCCGAGATTGGTGACGCCGGGCTGGGCGACGACGCAGCGGTTGGCGACGTCGATTTCGAGGATCTTGTTGAATTTGCCCATGGCCAAGAGCACCCCGTCGGCGAGCGGCAGGGCGCCGCCGGAGAGCGAGGTCCCGGCGCCGCGCGGGACCACCCGGATCCTGTTCGCCCCGCAATAGCGCATGACCTCCTGAACCTGCGCCGTCGTCTCGGGCAAAACCGCGACCATGGGCGGCTGCCGGTAGGCGGTGAGCCCGTCGGATTCGAAGGCGCGCAATTCGCTCGAGCGATCGATCACCCCTTCGCCGGGAACGATCCGCCTTAACGCTTCGACAATCTCGGCGCGGCGCTCGAGGACGCCGCGATCGGGTTCCGGCATGGCGATCATTGCGCGCTCCAAACGGATCGGATCATCCCAATAGATATGGCTGGTCCGCAATCATAGAAAGCCCGGGCGACGGTCTCCGAGCCGGTTCGGCCGATGACGGCGATCTTCATGCGTTTGTCCTCGCTTGTCGATGATCGCGGACGCTTTGAGGGGTTCCGGCGCCGTGGCAAGCCGGCGAGAACGGCGCCCTCGATCCCTTCGACCCGGGAGGTCCCTCACGGAAATTTGTCGAGGAGGGGTCAAGCTGGACTGCGGGCCCGGCGTGAGAATCGTGACCCGATGCGCGTTC
>Ga0335075_10009770_pt1 | contig 14597 bp, 15 predicted proteins | sample Lox_Sample_24_FD_206723 | JGI IMG/M metagenome (GOLD analysis project Ga0335075, IMG submission 206723) | Soil microbial communities from Loxahatchee National Wildlife Refuge, Florida, United States - Lox_Sample_2.4 | ecosystem: Environmental > Terrestrial > Soil > Wetlands | place: USA...
CACCGGGATGGTCTGCAGCAGCCTCTCAGGTCTAGCCTCTAGACCTCTCCGTAGAAGCAGTCGCCACATCTCACGTTCGTCCAGTCGACCGACCTCTCAGGTCTAGCCTCTAGACCTCTCCGTAGAAGCTGATCAGCACGGGGATCGTCGGAGGCGATAGATCGTCTCTCAGGTCTAGCCTCTAGACCTCTCTGTAGAAGCCATTCAGAATCGAAGAGATAGTGGCCGGCTTGCCGGCTCTCAGGTCTAGCCTCTAGACCTCTCCGTAGAAGCCTCTTCCCAGATGTCTTGCTCATCCACACTGCCGAGCTCTCAGGTCTAGCCTCTAGACCTCTCCGTAGAAGCTGGTGAAGGGCAGGGCGAGGGATGAGCGGCCGCCACTCTCAGGTCTAGCCTCTAGACCTCTCCGTAGAAGCTCCTCCGTCCGGAGGATCTCCAACGCCTCAAGCCCCTCTCTCAGGTCTAGCCTCTAGACCTCTCCGTAGAAGCCGGATGTCGTAGGGGCCGGTGTAGTGCGCGTTTGTCTCTCAGGTCTAGCCTCTAGACCTCTCCGTAGAAGCGGGATCTCCCACGGCGGATCGGCAACGATCGTTCGGTCTCTCAGGTCTAGCCTCTAGACCTCTCCGTAGAAGCGGTAGGACAGGCGCCGTGTCCGTCGTGCCTCGGTGCCTCTCAGGTCTAGCCTCTAGACCTCTCCGTAGAAGCAACAGCGCCTCATATGGAGAGTACGACGACCGGGACACTCTCAGGTCTAGCCTCTAGACCTCTCCGTAGAAGCATGCTGCCTCCCGTTCCGCTCTCGCGAGTCGCTCACTCTCAGGTCTAGCCTCTAGACCTCTCCGTAGAAGCGACTTCGTCGGGCTCGAACGGGATCCCGACTACGTCTCTCAGGTCTAGCCTCTAGACCTCTCCGTAGAAGCGGAAGCCAAGCGGCGTTCCTCCGCCTCCCTGACGCACTCTCAGGTCTAGCCCCTAGACCTCTCCGTAGAAGCATTCACAATTCAGGTACGGCTGGCACGATGGCTGACTCTCAGGTCTAGCCTCTAGACCTCTCCGTAGAAGCCAGTCATCAGGGTGGATCGCCAGCACGAGCTTGTCGGCTCTCAGGTCTAGCCTCTAGACCTCTCCGTAGAAGCGGTTGCATCCTCGAACTTGACCAAAGGCTCATCGTCCTCTCAGGTCTAGCCTCTAGACCTCTCCGTAGAAGCGTAGAACCCGCATTCCTCGCCGACTCAATCGCCACACTCTCAGGTCTAGCCTCTAGACCTCTCCGTAGAAGCCAGGAGTGAGCGCCGACGTGCAGGGCAACCGTATCCTCTCAGGTCTAGCCTCTAGACCTCTCCGTAGAAGCGGGTGGCGGTGGTACTCGTCGACCAGGGCGAGCGTCCTCTCAGGTCTAGCCTCTAGACCTCTCCGTAGAAGCGATCAGACGGGCCTTGGTCTTGCCGTCGACCGACTTCTCTCAGGTCTAGCCTCTAGACCTCTCCGTAGAAGCACGAGCAGCGGCACGTTCCTGACGAGCTGGGGAACGCTCTCAGGTCTAGCCTTTAGACCTCTCCGTAGAAGCCTCTCGGACAGGGAGAAGGGAACGGAGAAGCTCAACCTCTCAGGTCTAGCCTCTAGACCTCTCCGTAGAAGCGTCACGGTGGCCGTGGCGGCGCCGACCCCGCGCAGCTCTCAGGTCTAGCCTCTAGACCTCTCCTCGAAGCTACCTGAGGTCTGGTCATGGATGATCATCCGGTCCCTTGGCGAGGCACACGACCTCCTTGCAGGCCTAGTCAGGTCAGGACCGGCGAGTACCCCTGGAACAATCCGGACTCAATCACCCCGGTGATCGACTTGATCTTGACCTCCAGGTCATCGTCGATCCCATCGAACCGGCAGTCGACGATCATGTTGCCGAGTTCTGTGATCACCGGGCCGTCTTTTCCGGTGGCCTTGCGGATCTCGATCTCGGTTGGCTGCAGCTCTTCCAGACGCGGCATCACCACCGGCAGTGCCGGCGGCACGACCTCGACCGGGACCGCGAACTTCGATCCGAGTTTCTCGACCCGTTTCGAGTCGTCGACGATCACGCGGCGGTCCGGGGTTGCTCGGAACATCAGCTTCTCGCGGAAGAGCGCCCCTCCCCTGCCCTTGATCAGGTTCAGGTCGGGATCAACCTCGTCCGCCCCGTCGAAGAGCCAGACCGGGGCTCCGGCGGCCAAGTCGCCGACCCGAAGGCTGAGGTTGGCGATCGTCAGCTGGACCTCGATCGAGGTCGGGATCAGTGTGACTTCGGCGAGATCGCCGGCCACGACCCGTTCGGCGATCGCGTGGATCGCCAGAAACGAGGTGCTGCCCGAACCGGCCCCGATCGTCTGTCCGGACACGGCCTGTGCGGCAAGGCTGCGCGCCACGGCGAGCTTGCCTTCGTAGTTCGAGATCGAGGCTCGGTCGAAGGTCTCGAACGGAACCTGCGAATACTCGTGGCTGTTTCCGCTTTCGGACATGCCGCAAAGGATGGCAGTTGCCGGGAAATCCGTTCAGCTACGCTCATCCGTATGGAAGAGCTGTACCGCGAACAGATCCTCGAGCACTACAAGCGCCCCCAGAATTTCGGGGTGATCGACGATCCCGACCTGGAGTTCGAAGACACCAATCCGTTCTGTGGTGACGAGCAGCACGTCACGATCAAACTCGATGACGAGGGCAAGGTTTCCGAGGTGATGTTCGACGGCAGCGGCTGCGCGATCTCGACCGCGGCCACCTCGATGCTGACCGACGAGCTGATCGGCAAGTCCCAGGACGAGCTGATCATGCTGCCGAAGGAGTTCGTGCTCGACCTGCTCGGCATCGAGATCTCCGCCACACGCATGAAGTGCGCCCTGCTCGGCCTGAAAGTGGTCAAGGGAGCCGGTCTCGGCAAGGTCGCCGAATGGGACGACGAGGGTGCCGAAGGCGACCCCTCACGCGCCGACGAGATCTAGCTTTTCCGCTCCTATCCGTAGTTTTCCGCAGCGCGTCCCTGTTTTTCGCATTAGGGAGCCCTAAACAACGGGGCCGGATGGCTCGAACAGCTAGAATCTAATTCCTACTCCGAAACTCGGCTTACGTGCCGAGTGTCACGAATATGAGCACTGAAGAGACGACAACCATTCCTGTCTGCCCGGTATCCGAACTGGCTCCCGGCGACAAGGTGATCATTGAGCATGAAGGTGAACCGATCGCGGTATTCAACGCGGGCGGCGAGCTTTTCGCGATCGAGGACCGCTGCTCACACGACGACGGGCCCCTGGCCGAAGGCGAGTGGTACCCGGCCGACTGCACCGTGGAATGCCCACGCCACGGATCACTGTTCGATCTTCGCACCGGCAAGCCGAAGACCCTTCCGGCATTCGAACCGGTACGCACTTTCAAAGTCGGGATCACCGACGAGACCATCACATTGGAGGTTTGAGCATGGCAACAGCTGAAGCAATTGCCGAGAAGAAAGCAGTCGAAGGAATCAACTCCGACTACAAAGAGAAGTTCGGCTTCAGCGACTCCGAAGCCGGCTACGCCTACAAGGCACCCAAGGGACTGAACCGCGAGATCGTCCAATCGATCTCCGAGTACAAGAACGAGCCCGAATGGATGCGCGAGTTCCGTCTGAAGGCGTACGAAACCTTCGTCGACAAGCCCACCCCGCAGTGGGGAGCCGATCTCGACCAGATCGACTTCGACGACATCCATTACTTCGTCCGTGCCTCCGAGAAGAACAGCCGTGACTGGTCCGAGGTTCCCGAGGACATCAAGAACACCTTCGACCGCCTCGGCATCCCCGAGGCGGAACGCAAGTTCCTCGCCGGCGTCGGCGCCCAGTACGAGTCCGAGGTCGTCTACCACCAGGTGAACGAGAAGCTCGAGGCGCAGGGCGTGATCTTCACCGACATGGACACCGCGCTGCGCGAGCACGAGGACCTGCTGAAGGAGTACTGGGCGACCGTGATCCCGCCGGCCGACAACAAACTGGCCGCGCTCAACTCGGCCGTCTGGTCGGGCGGATCCTTCGTCTACGTGCCGAAGGGCGTGAAGGTCGAGATGCCGCTGCAGGCCTACTTCCGGATCAACACCGAGAACATGGGCCAGTTCGAGCGCACCCTGATCATCGCCGAGGAAGGCTCGGACGTCCACTACATCGAGGGCTGCACCGCGCCGGTCTACTCGTCCGACTCGCTGCACTCCGCGGTGGTCGAGATCGTCGCCAAGCCCGGTGCGCGCGTCCGTTACACGACCGTGCAGAACTGGTCGCAGAACGTTTTCAACCTGGTCACCAAACGGGCCATCGCCGAAGAGAACGCGACCATGGAATGGGTCGACTGCAACCTCGGCTCGAAGGTCACGATGAAGTACCCGGCGATCTACCTGACCGGCAAGGGCGCCCACGGCGAGGTTCTCTCGATCGCCTTCGCCGGCGAGGGACAGCACCAGGACGCGGGCGCGAAGATCATTCACGTCGCCCCGGACACGACCTCCTCAGTCTTCTCGAAGTCGATCTCCAAGGACGGCGGCCGCTCCACCTATCGCGGCCTGCTGGAGGTGGCGAACGGCGCCACGGGCACCAAGTCCAAGGTGGTCTGCGACGCGCTGCTGCTCGACGACAAGTCCGAGTCCGACACCTACCCGACCATCCGGATCGCCGAATCCGACGCCGACATGGGTCATGAGGCCACGGTCTCCAAAGTCGGCGACGACATGCTCTTCTACCTGCAGAGCCGCGGCCTTTCCGAAGAGGAGGCCTCGAAGATGATCGTCAACGGCTTCATCGAACCGGTGACCAAGGAACTACCGATGGAGTACGCGGTCGAGCTGAACCGACTGATCGAGCTGCAGATGGAGGGAAGCATTGGCTAGCGTGACCATTTCCGATCCGGCCTGGCTGGCAGAACGCCGCCGGAAGGGTGCCGAGCTGGTCGAGAGCCTGCCGCTGCCCGACAAGAAGACCAAGGGCTGGGAATTCACCGAGCTGCGCAAGCTGAAGCTCGATTCCTACGAGAACGGCGCCGCCGACGTCGAGATCACCGGCGGAGGTGACGACGTGGTCGTCCTGCCGCTAGGCGAAGCGCTCGGCGAGCACTCCGACCTCGTCGGCGAGCGGCTCGGTTCGCTGGTTCCGGCCGAGGACTATTTCGTGGCTCGCAACGAGGTCGCCTGGAACGACGGCGCCCTGGTCTACGTGCCCCGGAACGTGATTTCCGAAGAGCCGATCAAGATCCAGATCAACCTCGACACGGAAGGCACCGCCATCAACTGGCGCACCCTGATCGTGCTCGAGGAGGGTGCTCAGGCCGAGGTCTGGGAGAACTACGTTTCCGCCTCGGACGACACCGACGCCCTGCTGAACTCGGTGGTCGAGATCGCGGTCGGACAGAACGCGAACCTCAACTACGTCTCGACCCAGGATCTCTCCGAGAAGTCCTGGCTCTTCTCCTCGCAGCGGGCCGAAGTCGGCCGGGACGGCAAGCTCGATTGGGCCGCGCTCGGCTTCGGTGGCGGCAACGGCAAGGTCCGGATGACCACGAACCTCGCCGGCCAGGGCTCAGAGGCCCGGGTCACCGGCGGCTACGCCGGCGGCAACCGTCAGCACCTCGATTTCGACACCCTGCAGGAGCATGCGGCGGAGAACACCACCTCCGACCTCGCTTTCCGCGGTGTCCTGACCGATCATTCGACCGCCGTGTGGCGCGGAATGATCAAGGTCGACGAGGGTGCCCAGAGCACCGACGCCTTCCAGGAGTGCCGCAACATGCTGCTCTCCACCGACGCGCATGCGGACGCGATCCCCGGCCTGGAGATCCTCGCCGACGACGTGGCCTGCACCCACGCGGCCGCGATCGCCCAGGTGGACAAGGACCAGCTCTTCTACCTCAACTCAAGGGGTCTCGACGAAGCCGTCGCCAAGACCCTGGTGGTCGAAGGCTTCCTCGAGGCACTCGTCGAGCGCCTCGCCGAGGGCCCGGTCCGGGACGAGATCTCAGCCAAGATCGAGGAACGGCTCGCCGAGATTCTGTAGTTCGAGCTGAACCAATCGGGAAAACAACGAGTATTTCGTAGTTTTCCCGCTTTGTTGAAAGCCCGCCGCCTGGCGGGCTTTCGCGTTAAGGCGACGCCTCAGCTGACGCCGAGGATGCGGGTGATCAGCTGGTCCGGGCCTTCGACCTCGACGTTCATGCGGTCGTATCGCAGGTCCATCGTGATGACCTGATTCTGGCCGTCGATGCGCACGATACGTATCTCGCAGCCGTGTTCCGCCACGATCGGAACCGCCTCGGCATAGGTCCTGCCGACGATGTCCGTCCTCGCGTCCCACTTGCCGGCCGCCTTGTTCCCGGGGCAGTACTTGGGTCCAGGACCCTCCTGGAACGGATTGCTCGGGTCCCTCGGCCCCGGGATCTCGATGCCCGGACCGTCGCCCGGCCGGGCCTCGCACCGGTTCCGGATCAGGGTGGCCGTGATCTTCACCGATCGCCTGCTGACCCGGTACGTGAATCCGCAATCCACGGTCCGGGAACCACCGGCTTTCGTCAGGCTCCCCCGGCAGGTGAAGACCACACGGGTCCGCCTCACGCAGCCATCGATCCCGAAGGAGAGCACATCTCCTGATCTCTCCACCCTGGAATTCAGCCTGTCGCCGGCCGCCTGAACGGCCTGCTGATGGGATAGCGCCGGTTTCGCGTCCGCGGATGCATCGAGCGTCCCGACGAAAGCGATCGCACCCAGCATCACCGCAGCGGACTTGCGGGCCATCTTGACCACTCTTGAACCCTCCATGCCGTGAACCTACCGAATCGGGCTGAACCAATCGGGAAAACAACGACTATCTCGTTGTTTTCCCGATTGGTTCGAGGCCGGGCCGCCTCCCGGACTCAGCCCGGGCTCAGGCGTTCGAGACCGACAGCAGGAACAGCCCGAAGCAGGTGAAGGCCACCATCACGGCGAGCATCCAGTACTGAGACCTCGCCGCCTTGCGGTAGTCGCCCCAATAGGTGATCGCCCGGTCGTGGGCGAGGATCAGACCGGCCACGTGGCCTCCGACCAGGGTCGCGACCTGGACGTACCAGACGAGTTCGGTGCTGATCGCGTTGTAGTCCACCCCGTAGTTGGCGGTACCGAACAGGTCGGTTGTGCCGGTTCCCAGGGGATCCGAGAGCAGGTAGGTGAACTGGGCCTGCTCCTGGAAGAAGAACAGACTGAAGTAGTGGGCCAGCAGATAGGCGAAGGCGATCGGGATCAGGGCGTGCCCGAAACCGAACCAGAGCTTCCGGCGATCCGGGGCTCCCGGGACCGTGCTCATGCCCCTCACCCCCAGCAGGTAGACCAGGGCGACGATCGCGATGCTGAGCAGCATGAAGGTGGTGCCGGCGAGCCTGGTCGCGGCGAGTGCGCCGAAGCCGAGATCACTCAGGCGGTCCAGCCACCACTCGATCCCGCCCTTGAAGACACCCTCCTGGGCGCCGTCGAAGGTGGTCGTTCCGATCGAGGCGATGATCACCGCGACCGAGCCCGCCCCGGCCACCCAGGTGGTCGTGCCGGCCAGGAAGCGCCGGGACCCGAGAACCCCGTCGCGGAACTGGAGCTTGCCGATCGAGCCGAACATGCCGAAGTAGACCGAGAAGATCTCGCCGTTCCTGAACCAGACCTCGCGGCCGAACGCCGCGGTCATGCCGAGCGTGTAGATCGAGTAGACAAGGGCGGCGCGGGCCACCACGTCGGGTGAGAGCCCGACCGAGACGCCGCTGCCCTCGCCGTAGACCAGCTCCAGCCAGACGAAGGCGACGAGACCGACCGCGGCCGGCCACCGGCCCAGCTTCTCGGGATAGGCGAAATGAGCCGGCGCCTTGCCGGCGACCTTCCGCCAGGCGAAACCGATCGGCGCGGCGATCGCGTTCCACGGGTTGAAGGCGGCGAAGACGTTGCCGAACAGGACCCCGAGCAACGGAAAGCCCAGCCAGGCGGTCACGAACAGCAGCGTCAGAGCGATGTTGCGATCCGGGGCCGAGGTTCCCTCGAACCCGGCATAGACCGCCACCCCGAGCAGGAACAGGCCAACCGCCCCGCAGAGGATCCGCACCGGCGGCGACCCGAGCACCGCGCCAAGGCGCGGTGCCACCGGATGCCAGGTGTCGCTCTCGTAGCGGGCCCGGCGCCAGCCCGCTGACAGAGCGAAAAACGAAACAATCAGTACAACCGATGCTCCCCATGCGAAGAGCCACGCCGGTATGGGAATGTCCTCGCCGGCGGCGAGGGCATGTGCGAGCGGTAGTTCTAGCAGGACGGACAGACCCCGTCGAGCAGACGCCAGTTGGCCTTGAAGGCCTCTTCGGCGGCGGCCACGAGCTCGTCTTCACTGAACTCGTTCATGTGGCTTTCGATCAGCTTGCGGCCGGCTGCGGCGTGATGCACGTCCATGGTCTCGTGGACCGTGAAGTACTGGTTGCCGGGACCATCGTGAATGTCGTAGTGGGCGGCAAGACCCTCGGCCTTGGTCTTCGAGATCGCGGGCTGGCCGCTCTCGATCGCGTACATGCGGGCCATCTGGGCTCCGAAGCCGTCCAGCTTGGTCCAGGCCTCGACACACTCGAGGGTCTCGGCGTTCGGCTCGGCGCCGACCGTACCGCCGACCTCGCGGACGAATCCGTCCCACATCGCGACGTGCTCGGCCTCTTCGCGGGCATGGGCCTCGAGTCCGGCGCGCTCCTCGACCGGGGCGGCGGCGGCGATGCCTTCACCCATGCGAGCGATCGCCTCGGTGGCGTAGCGGTACTGACCCGAGTAGTCGGCCAGCTCTTCGCGAGTCAACTCACCGGCTGACCAGCGCTGGTAGAAGGGGTGCTCGAGAACGTTCCACTCGGAACGGGCCTCTTCGATTCGGTCCCACAGGTTGGTATTCACAACAACTCCTAGTCCGGGATGGCGGGACCTAGAGCATACTGACCGCCACGCTTCCGCAACCGGGCTCCGTCCCGGCACCGAAGACCAGGCCCAGACCTTAGAATCCGCCCATCCTTCCCCTCAGAAACGACATAGCGGCGCCCCACCTGCCACCCCAGGCCACCTGGATCGGCAAGCAGCCCGGCAAGATGGCTCCCCTCGCCGCCAAAGGGCCCGTGCTGGTGCATTTCTTCGACTTCAGCCAGCTCAACAGCGTTCGCACGCTGCCCTACCTGAACGAGTGGTACCGCCGCTACGGGAACGATGGATTGACCGTGATCGGGGTTCAGGCCGGCCGGTTCGAGTTCGGCTCGGATCCGGAGGCGGTCGAGGCGGGACTGAAGCGTCTCGGCGTCGAGTTCCCGGTGATGATCGACGAAGGCATGGCCCTCTGGCACATGTACGGCTGCGAAGGCTGGCCCAGCCTCTTTCTCTGGGGCCGTGGCGGGCTGCTGAAATGGTTCCAGTTCGGCGAGGGTGACTACAAGGGAAGCGAAGAGGCGATCCAGGCCCAGCTGCGCGGCAAGGACGAGGAGCGGGAGTTCCCCGAGCCGATGGATCCGGTCCGTCCGACCGATGCCGAAGGGATCGAGGTGATCGCCCCCGGCGCGGAGCTGATCCCGGTCGAGGGCCGTCCCTGGACCCGGACCGAGGACGGCGGAGCGTTCGACGTCGAGTACGAAGGCGGCGGAATCCACGCCACCGTGTCCGGCAAGGGCTCACTGGTCCTCGCGCTGGACGGCGAGCCGATCCCATCGGTGGAGATCGACGGCCCCGGCCTCTACACCCTGGCCGAGCACGACCACCACGGCGGCCACCGCATCGAGATCGCGCTCGACGGCGACCCCGAGATCTGGTCGGTCAGTTTCTCCCCCGCCAGCAGCTAGGGCTACTCAGCGAAGCGGGATCAGCCGCTCGGAACCATCGGGAGACCGTTGCGGATCTCCTTCGGCAGCATGAAACGGACCGATTCGTCGACGGTGCGCAGCTCGGAGACGTCGGTGACGCCCCGGTCCCTGAACAGCTGAACGAGATCCTCGACCAGCTCCTCCGGGGCGCTGGCGCCGGAGGTGATGCCGACCGTCTTCGCGCCGGCGAGCCACTCGTCCTTGACCTGGGTGTGGTTGTCGATCAGGAAGGATTCCGAGCCGAGATCGCGCGCGACCTCGACCAGACGGTTCGAGTTCGAGGAATTGGTCGAACCGATCACCAGGACCAGGTCGCATTCCTTGGCGAGCTGCTTGACCGCGATCTGGCGGTTGGTGGTGGCGTAACAGATGTCCTCGCCCTTGGCGGTGACGATTCCGGGGAACCGTTCGCGCAGGCGGCCGATGATCTCCTGGGTCTCGTCGACCGAAAGTGTGGTCTGGGTGATCAGGGCGACGTGATCGGGATCCTCGAGCACCAGTTCGTCGACCTCGTCGACCGTCTGGACCAGCACGATGCTGTCCGGGGCCTCACCCATCGTGCCCTCGACCTCCTCGTGACCGGCATGGCCGACCATGACGATGGTGTAGCCCTCGGCCGCGAACTTGCGGGCCTCGACGTGCACCTTGGTCACCAGCGGACAGGTCGCGTCGATCGTCCGTAGCTGACGGGCCTTGGCGTTCGCGTGAACCGCGGGCGAGACTCCGTGGGCACTGAAGACGACCATCTCGCCTTCCGGGACCTCGGTTTCCTCCTCGACGAAGATCGCGCCGCGCTCGGCGAGCTGCTCGACCACATGCTTGTTGTGGACGATCTCCTTGCGAACGTAGATCGGGGCGCCATGCATGTCGAGCGCACGCTCGACCGTCTGCACCGCGCGATCGACGCCGGCGCAATAGCCGCGCGGCGCGGCTAGGATCACTCGCTCAGGACTGCCAACAGCTTCAGAAGACATATACACAGGGTACAGGGAGAGATTCATGGAGCCACCGACCAACCATCTAGATCGTCTCACCGCGGTCGATGCTTCGTTTCTCACCAACGAGAACGAAAACAGCCACATGCATATCGGCGCGGTCCTGATCTTCGAGGGGCCGCCGCCCACGCTCGAGGATTTCGTGGCCCACGTCGAGTCCCGCCTGCCCTATGTCCCCCGCTACCGCCAGAAGCTGGTCAGCCCGCCGCTCGAGGCCGGCCGGCCTCTCTGGACCGACGACACCAGCTTCAATCTCTCCTTCCACATGCGCCACACGGCGCTGCCCTCCCCGGGGACGGACAAGGAGCTGATCGCGCTCGCCAACCGGGTCTTCTCGCAGTCGCTCGACCGGACCAAGCCGCTCTGGGAGATGTGGCTGGTCCAGGGACTCCAGGACGACCGTTTCGCGGTGCTGATCAAGAGCCACCACGCGATGATCGACGGTGTCTCCGGGGTCGATATCGGCACCGTCCTGTTCGACGTCACTCCCGACGCCGAACCGCATGCGCGGACCGAAGAGTGGCAGCCCCGTCCCGAGCCCTCCTCACTCAGCCTGCTGCGCCGCGGCATGACCGACCTGGCCGTCACCCCGCTTCGCCTGACCGAGCGCGCCTTCAACATCGTGCGCAACCCGGACTCGCTGATCAACCGGATCGGCGACCAGGCCGAAGGTGTGGGCGAGGTCGCGCGGGCATTCGCCGATCCCGCGCCGGACGTTCCCCTGAACGTCGAGATCGGGCCACACCGCCGGATCGCCTGGGCCAGGGCCGACTTCTCAGACTTCCGGCGCATCAAGAACGCGCACGACACGACGGTCAACGACGTCGTGCTCGCGGTCGTCGCCGGATCGGTCCGGAACTGGCTGATCAACCGCGGGGTAGAGACCAAGGGCCTGGAGCTGCGGGCGATGGTGCCGGTCTCGGTGCGGGCCGAGGACGAGCACGGCCATCTGGGCAACAAGCTCGCCACGATGCGGGCCCCGCTGCCCGTCTACGAACCCGACCCGGTGAAGCGCCTCGAGATCGTCTCCGCCTCGATGGACGGGCTGAAGCAGTCGAAGCAGGCGCTCGGCGCCGAGACGATCGCCCGCCTGAACGACTTCGCTCCCCCGACCCTGCTCGCCCAGGCCGCGCGGCTGACCTTCTCGACCCGCCTGTTCAACCTGCTGGTGACCAACGTGCCGGGTCCGCAGATCCCCCTTTACGTGCTCGGCCGCAAGCTCCAGGAGACCTTCCCGGTGGCCTTCCTCGCGAAGAACCATGCCCTAGCGGTCGGGGTGATGAGCTACAACGGCCAGGTCAACTTCGGCCTGCTGGGCGACTACGACGCGATGCCGGACATCAAGCTGATCTCCGACGGGCTGAACGACGCTCTCGACGAACTGCTGAACAAGAGCTAGACGGCGGCGGGCGCCGCCGGGAGTTCTGGTGTTCCGGTCCTAGAAGCCGAGCGCGAACTTCGCGTCGTCGGTCATCATCTCCGGTGACCATGGCGGATCGAAAATCATCTTCGGATGGACATCGCGCACGCCGTCGAGGTTGCCGACGAACTCCTTCATCTGTTCCGACACCTGCGGACCGATCGGACAGGCCGGCGTGGTCAGGGTGAAGGTCACGTAGACGTCGGGCGCTTCGAGTTCGACGTCATACACCAGTCCGAGCGAGACGAAGTCCAGTCCCAGTTCGGGATCGATCACTTCTTCGAGCGCCTCGTAGACGAGCTCTTCGGAAGGCATGGTCTTTTGATCTTCAGACATGGACAAAGCTTAGCTGGCGAGTGACATAACCTTCTTGCATGTTCGTAATCATTCTGGCCCTGCTGATCATCTGGCCGATCGCGGAGCTCTTCGTGATGATCCAGGTCGCCCAGGCGATCGGCTTTTTCTGGATGCTCATGCTGCTCTTCCTCTCGACGGTCGGCGGCATCCTGGTGCTGCGGCACCGGGGTCGGGTGCATTGGGAACGCCTGCGCGGTGCCGTGAGCGAACGACGGCCTCCCGCCCGAGAGGCCTTCGACGGATTCATGATCACGGCCGGTGCCGCCCTGCTGATCATCCCGGGCTTCATCACAACCGGAATCGGGCTGCTGTTGCTCTTCCCGCCGACCCGATATCTGGTGCGCATCGTGCTCTTCATGCTTTTCGCGAGCCGGTTCCGGATGGCGACGACCACCGCGACCTGGAGCTCCAGGGGCTACAACGCCTATCGCGGCAGCAGGGCTGACTACGACGTCGATGGCGAGGCAGTGGATGTGACCGACTATCCGGATGGCGAAGCCGGTCCGGACGCGCCGCAGCTACCCTCTCCGGAATCGAAACCCAAGACTTGAAAACCAACTCGATCGAGATCCTCGACCCGGAATCAGGCCTGTTCGTGAGCCTCACCAACGGCGGCTCCGGAGCGATCATGCTCGGTAACGACGTGATCGCCGCGGCACCGATCCCGGACAACGGACTCGATGGCCTGAAGGACGGTCCGCTCACTCTGGAAACGGAGCGCGGCTCGCTGGAGCTGGCGATCGAGTCCCAGGGTGAGCCGATCCTGTTCGACGGCGATCTGATCGGCACCCGCGAAGCCAGGCTAGCCCGCATGACCGGCAACCTGATCGATGACGGCAAGACGATCGAACTCGATTGCTCCGGGGTGCTCCATGCTCGCGGTGACACGCCCGAGGGCGCGGATCTTCACCGTGACCTGACGATCATCCTCGCCGACGGCGGCCTGATCTGCGCCGCCTCCGCTCGCGCGGAGGGCCTTGTCCGCCACAGCGACGAGGAGACGAGAGCCGCGATCTCCCATCCCGGCGGCTACGTCGAGTTCGACGAGGTTCTGCTTTCCACCGAGTACGACAGCGCCGGCCGCCAGCGCCGGGCAACGCTGGAGCTGTGGCCGGCCACGGAGGACATCGCGGCTCTCCACGGGGCCGGATCGGTCGTGACCGGCTGCACCGCCAAGGTGGGTGACGCACGCATCAACACGGCGCTCTTCCGCTGGTCGCTGGACGGGCATCTCGGTCTCGGCCGCTACGAAATCTCCCAGACGATCGCGAAGGTGCCTTCATGAGCAGAATCGAAATGGTCATCTCCGACTTCGGCGGCGTGCTGACCACCCCACTGCATGAGGCTTTCATGGCCTTCCAGGACAAGGTCGGGATCCAGCCCAAGGCTTTCGGCCAGGCGCTGAAGGACGCGACCGAGAAGACCGGCAAGAACCCGCTGTTCGAACTGGAATGCGGTCGCATCACCGAGGCCGAGTTCGACGATCAGCTCGCGACCGCGCTAGAGCCGCATCTCGGGCACCGGCCGGAGATCAGGCAGTTCGGCCTGGAGCTGTTCGGCACGCTGAGTCCCAACGGCGGCATGATCGATCTGATCCGGGAAGTCCGGCGAGACGGACTCCGCACCGCGCTCCTGACTAACAACGTGAAGGAATGGGAGCCGCTCTGGCGCGAGATGCTGCCGGTCGACGAACTGTTCGAGACCGTCGTCGACTCGGCCTTCGTCGGGGTTCGCAAGCCCGACCCGAAGATCTACGAGCTGACTCTCGGAAGGGTCGGCCTGCCCGCCGAGGCCTGCATCTTCATCGACGACATGGAGATCAACTGCGAAGCCGCGGCCAAGCTTGGAATCCACGCGGTGCATTTCCGCGAAACGGCCCAGGCCAAGGCCGAAGTACACGAGCTGATCGCCAAACACAACGCCTGAATCTGCAACTGGGGGCGTTTTGGGTGCTGTCAGCACCCA